>Ga0314774_1000002_pt1 | contig 375813 bp, 388 predicted proteins | sample MetaGCBIA2018_FD_204515 | JGI IMG/M metagenome (GOLD analysis project Ga0314774, IMG submission 204515) | Cryopeg brine microbial communities from Beaufort Sea near Barrow, Alaska, United States - CBIA 2018 | ecosystem: Environmental > Aquatic > Marine > Coastal | place: USA: Alaska... | reverse complement strand
GTCTGAATAACCTCTCTAAGTATATTCTTGAACTCATTGGTTATATCATCCAAGGAAGTGAATGTTCCCTCTTTAATTTGTTTTTTTAGCTCTTCGTGGTTGATCAAACTCATGTGTAAATCCTTATGAATAATTTATTTGATGACTATATCAAATAAATCTATTTTTTAAGGTTTACACAGTTAGATTTACACTCTCTTTTAGTAAAGTAAGTGAGTTTTAAACTCACTTACTTTTTTACTTAACCTTGTAAATATTCAAAAGGATTTGCTACAACATTCTTTGTGTTGATGATGTAAGGGATAAGAGCGGTATGACGTGCGCGTTTGATTGCAAGTTCAGCCATCTCTTGATGTTTTTTACAAGCGCCAGTTAAACGTCTTGGCATAATTTTATAACGCTCTGATAGAGCTAGTTTTAATATTCTTGTATCTTTGTAATCCATATATTCAACTTTTGCTTCACAGTATTTACAATACTTACGAGCGTATTTTCTTCTCTCAGGTGCCATTATATTTCCTTGTTATTTTCATTTATTATCATTAAAGCTACGACTTTCGTCTGACTGCTAAAATGGTATTTCATCTTCATCGATATCGATGTCAGGTATTTCGTTGCCAGCAGGTTTGTTATATTGTGGTTGTTTTTGGCTTGGTGTTGTTTGTCCAGGATTATTTTGATAATTAGAATTTGATTCTTGATTATCAGAATTACCGCCACCTTGGTTTGGAGCGCCTTTTGAATCTAGCATTTGAAGAGTATCTACGGTGACAGAGTGCTTACTTCTTTTTCCACCGCTTTGATCTGTCCATTGGTCTAGTTTAAGGCGACCTTCGACGAGTACTTTTTTACCACGTCCAAGATATTGGTTTGCAATCTCAGCAGTACGTCCAAAAAAAGTTATATCTACAAAACATACTTCTTCTTTTTGTTCGCCCATTTGATTTTTATATCTTCTATTGGTTGCAATACCTGTTGTGCAAACAGCACTTCCACTTGGTAAGTAACGTAATTCACAATCTCTTGTTAAGTTACCTACTAAAATCACTTTATTAAACATACTTGGCTCCTTTCGGTTAAGCTTTCGTAGCTTCTTCTGCTACACCCGCAACAGGTTCTGCAACTACTTCTTCTACGACAGGAGCAACAACAGGCTCAGCAACTACTTCTTTTTTGCTAAATTTTTCAACTTGCTTATTCCAGAATGCAAGTTCTTTTACTTTTTCATATTTAACTGTCATAAATTTAATGAAATCTTCGCTAATACGTATGATACGTTCAACTTCTAGGATAGCTTGTGTTGGGGCAGTAAAATAAAATACACCATAATGACCACGTTCTGCTTTGCCAATTTTGTAAGCAAGTTTTCTTGTTCCCATATTTTGAAATGCAGCAATTTGCGCACCATTTTTTTCTAAAACTTCTTGTAAGAAGTTAATCTGTTTTTGTATTTCTTCATCAACCAATGTTGGTTTAAGAACAAATAGCAACTCATATTTTCTTGTCATTGTTTCTCCCTTTGGATTTAACTCTACCTATAGAGTAAGAATAGTCGAGGATTATACTATAAAAAAGTTTGAAGTTTTATTAAGGAAGATATTAGGTAAGAGCTTTTGTCAATATTTTTAGTTTTTTTAAGTGCCAATTCGCTTGTTGCCAAATGTTCTAGCATATTTTTATACGACTCTAATGTTATTTTTATACTATGATCAGCTCTTGCTTTAGCAATTGCAGGCGGAAGAGGATATCCCAAAATTGCTCTGGCATCACAGGTACCATTGATTTTAATATACATGTTAAATAGAAGTAAATTACTCAAATAATTTTGTGCAGCATTGATAACTTTTACTTCATCTCCACCACCGCTTTCACTCAGTGCAATAAAATCATTTTTAATATTTTCTTTTTTTAAAAGTTTTTCTATAAAGGTTTCAATTCCAATATTCCCAAGGCCATAAACAAGATTGTCAATGTCAGCTGAGCTTATTTCCCTATCAAACAAAGATAGTTTTTCAAATTCATTGACACATAAAGATAAGTCTTCCATTTGTAGTAAATATAAGTGTTGAAGCGCATATCCATTTATATTTAGGTTCACTTCTCTTGCCTTTTTTTGCAAAAGGCCCATCGCTTCACTCAGGTTGGGTTTGAAAAATCTTACAAAATCTCCCGCAGTTTTTTTAGTAAAAGATTTAGCGATAGTCGCTGCCTTTTTACTCTCTCCAAAGTATTGGTATAAAAGATAGCTATTGTCATTTTTTTGCGCTAATTCGACTAAAATATCTAACTCTTTTTTAGGGACGGCTTTGTCATTTTTTAAGATTACTATATTTTGTCCACCAAAAAGGGATGATTGAGAAAGGTGGTTTTTGGCGGTAGTAAAGTTGTATTCATCGTAATGCAAAAGGAGTGTCTCGTCGCCTTCTTGAATCCAAGACTCTAAAAGTTTTTCTGCAAAATAGTTGTTCTGGTAGTTGCACTCACCATACAATAGCAGTGACTTTGGTAATTTTTTATTGTGTAAAAGTTGCTCAAATTCTCTTTTGTACATGAATTACAATTTCTCAACGACTCTAGCATATATCTTTGTTGTTGCAATATCACATTCAACTATTTTTATGATTATTTTTTCAAACAGTTCTACGTCATTATCTAGTAGAAATATTCTAGCACCAAAGATTTCATCATCGAGTTTTACAATAGGCGTTCTATCCACATCTGTGACTACTGCCTTGAAATTTTCTCCGACTTTGTCACTTAACCATCGTGCATACTTTCTGTCCATAAAATCCCAAGCTACTTTATCACTTTCACGCTCTAGATTAGAGATGTGTTCGCAAAGAGGTACAATGTTCTGGAGTAAAAATTCTTTTCTTTTGTTTTCACCGCGCATATCAGCTTTTAAAAGTCTGTGCAGCGTTAAATCACTGTATCTTCTAATCGGAGAAGTAAAGTGCGTATAACTATCAAATCCTAATCCAAAGTGACCTTTATTTTCAGGTTCATAGAGAGCTTTTTGTTGACTTCTTATGATGAGTTTGTCAATTTCATCTCGCAAATCAATCACTTCAGCTTTCTCTTGAATTTCTTTGATCAGCATCGGAATATCAGGATTAAACTTTACATGGACACCAATGAGCGCCAAGTTGTCCAATAACTTTTCTATTTTTTCATAAGAGGGATCACCGTGTGTTCTAAATATACCGTAAATCAATCTTGAAGCAGCCGCTTTGTTTGCTAATAGCATACAATCTTCTATCAGCGAGTGAGAATCTGTTTGAGCTTCCACTCTGGTAGAAATTAAGTTTTGATTTTCATCGAGTGTCATTCTCACTTCTGATGAGCGAAATTCAAACGAGTTTTTTAATCTCTTTGCTCTTACTTTTTTCATAAAGGCATTGAGAGGAAGAAGGTAGGGTAATATCTCTTTATCAACTTGGGTTGCCCCACCTAAATCCCCTGCTAAAAAGAGGTCGATTTCATCATAGGAATATCTTCTTTTTGAGTGTATAATGGCATTCATTAACTCTTCTTTGATTGGCTCAAAAGTGTTTTTATCTAGGGTTATTTTAAAGGTAAATGCAAGTCGGTCAACTTCTGGTTTGAGTGAGCAGATATTTTCACTTAAACTTCGCGGAAGCATCGGTATAGACTTGTGTGGAAAATAGATAGAAAAGCCTCTCTTCTTAGCCTCTTTATCAGTCGGTCCCATATCAAAAATATACTCACTAACATCAGCAATGGCAACATAAAGAGCACATTCTTTGACATCAAAGTAGATTGCATCATCAAAATCTTTTGCATCGACGGGATCGATTGTGCAAAAAGGAAGATGGGTTAAATCAACACGGTCAGGATACAATGATTTCTCAACGTAAGTGCCATGACTTAAAGCTTCATCTTCCGCTTCTTTAGGGAAAAATTCTGTTTTTTCAAACAACTCCATCGATATTTTTTCATCCACTTTAGGATCACTCAATACTCCTAAAACTTCTTCAATTGCACCTGTTTCATTGTTGAGCTTTAAAACGGTTCCATCGGGAAGTTGCTTGAGTGATTTTTGACTTGCTGCTACTGGATGGATGAGGGTATTCTTGATGTTGATAGCAACCACTCTCTTGTTTTGTGTTTTGGTGTAAACTATGCTTGTAAGGTGAGCCCTTTGAGCTATATGAACAACTTTTGCTTTAGGACGACCTGATTTTGATTGTAGTTTTTTTACAATGACTAGATCATCTTTTTGCGCACCATTGGTCTCGCTTGCTTCCACTAGCAAATCTTTCATCTGTTTGTTTGCAAAAGTTTGTACAAAGCCGGTTCCACTAAATGAAATGTCTATTTTACCAGCGCGATAGCGTGAATCAAGAGAATAAATACCATTTTTTGTTTGCACAGCATTTAATCCGACAAGAATATTAATCAAGTTTTTAAACTCAGGAGACACCTTTTCTTTTGCAATCCCTTGGCTTAATAACAGGAGGAATTCATTCACTAAATTACTTCTACTAGTATATTTTTTAGTATATTGCTGCCCATAATCATTCCCTGTGTTTGAGTTTTATAGTAGTATTTTATCAATACTCTCATTAGATTATGCTTTACAAGCAAAGATTTATAGCCAACTAAGTAAGCATTAGATAAAATAGCAAAATTTAATAATAAAAAAAAAGGTGTGTACAATGGCTATAACAGTATTTTATGATAAAGATTGTGATTTAAGTATCATCCGTTCAAAAAAAGTTGCGATTATTGGTTTTGGTTCTCAAGGACATGCTCACGCTGAAAACTTGCGTGATAGTGGTGTAGATGTTGTGGTTGGTTTAAGGCCAGATGGTAGTTCTTGGGGCAAAGCAGTTGCAAAAGGCTTTGACGTAAAAACTGTAGCAGAGGCAACAAAAGTTGCTGACGTGATCATGATTTTATTACCTGATGAGTTACAAGGCGATGTGTTTGCAGAAGAAATTAAGCCAAACTTGAGCGAAGGCAACGCGATTGCATTTGGCCATGGTTTTAACATCCATTATGGTCAGATTACAACTCCAAAAGGGATAGATTGTATTATGGTTGCTCCAAAAGCTCCTGGTCATACTGTAAGAAGTGAATTTGTAGCGGGTGGCGGTATTCCGGATCTTATTGCTGTTGATCAAGATGCAAGTGGTAATGCTCAAGCAATTGCTTTAAGTTATGCAAGTGGAATTGGTGGCGGACGTACTGGAATTATCGACACAACGTTTAAAGATGAAACTGAGACTGATCTTTTTGGTGAGCAAGCTGTTCTTTGTGGCGGTACTGTTGCTCTTGTTCAAGCTGCTTTTGAAACTCTTACTGAAGCTGGTTATGAGCCTGAAATGGCATACTTTGAATGTTTACATGAATTAAAATTAATTGTAGATTTAATGTACCAAGGCGGTATTGCTGATATGAGATACTCTATCTCAAATACGGCTGAATATGGCGATTATGTCAGTGGGAAAAGAGTGATCAACGATGAATCTAGAAAAGCGATGAAAGAAATCTTAAAAGAGATTCAAGATGGCCGCTTTGCAAAAGATTTTATCCTTGAGCGAAAAGCTGGATATACTCGCATGAACGCTGAGCGTGCCAATGCAAAGAGAAGTTTGATTGAGCGAACTGGAAATCAATTAAGAAGCATGATGCCTTGGATCACTGCTAAAAAAATCGTTGATAAAGACAAAAATTAACAACTTTTAAACCTTTACATGCAGAGTGAAATCTTTGCATGTAAAGACTCTTATATGTAACATTTAAATGGAGAATTAATGGGTATAATTATTACCGTAACATCTGGAAAAGGTGGTGTTGGTAAATCTACAACAACTGCAAACCTTGCCGTAGGCTTAGCAAATCTTGGTCAAAAAGTCGTAGCAATAGATTTTGATATTGGACTTAGAAATCTTGATATGATTTTAGGGTTAGAAAACCGAATCGTTTATGACGTGGTTGATGTGATGGAAGGACGTTGTAATCTTTCTCAAGCTCTCATAAATGATAAAAAAGCAAAAAGTTTATATTTTTTACCAGCAAGTCAGACAAAAGATAAAGATGTTTTAGACAGAGAAAAAGTTAAGAAGCTTCTTTTGGGTTTAAAAAAGAGTTTTGATATAGTCCTTATTGATTCACCTGCTGGCATTGAAAGTGGTTTTGAGCATTCTATATTTTTAGCGGATCGTGCGCTGATTATCTCTACTCCAGATGTTAGCTCTGTTCGCGATGCGGATCGTGTTATAGGCATTATTGATGCAAAAAGCGAGAAGGCAAAAGAGGGTAAAGACGTAGAAAAGCATGTCATCATCAACAGAATTAAACCAAGTATGGTGGATGCCGGAAATATGCTGAGCACTGAAGATGTACTGAGTATTTTAGCGCTTCCTTTAATTGGTGTTATACTTGATGAAGAAGACATTATTGGTTCTACAAATATGGGAATACCTATCATTTACAAAGAAAAATCTATGGCAGCCGAAGGTTATCGAAGAATATGTAAAAGAATTTTAGGAGAAGAAGTAGAATTTTTAGATATTCATGCTAAAAAAGGATTTTTCAAAAAGATTTCAGGAATATTCAAATGAGTTTTTTTGACAAATTATTTGGAAAGAAATCAACGAGTGCCAGTGTTGCAAAAGATAGACTAACAATTATGCTCTCCCATGAGAGAGTCAATTGTAAGTTACCTTATCTTAATGACTTGAAAAATGACATCCTTAAAGTGATTAAAAAATACACATCGGTGAGTGATGTCAAGATAACTTCAAGCAATAATCAGAATTTGGACGTCATTGAATTAGAAATTACTTTGGGTAAGAAATAGTCTTTTTAAATGTTACGTAAAAAAAAGAATAGAAAAAAGAATAAGGGTAAAAATAAGTTAATTTCTCGAAGAAATATAGCAATTGTTTTGCTTTCTATCGTGGTTTCTCTTGCTGTAGTTTATTCTATTAATTATTTTGGGCTTTTTAAAACAGAAACTTCTACGCAGATGGAAGGCTCAGATGCATCAATCCAAGAGTTGATGGATAAAATGAAAAAAATGCTTAATGAAGAAAAAAAGCGATTATTGATTGTACCAAATATTGTAGAAAAAAAGATCGAAAAATTACCTCTAAAAGAAAGAAATATCATTCAAACAAAAAAAGAGAGTGAAAAAGAGAATGATTTATCTGAAATAAAAGATTATAAAAAAAGTTTAGAAAAACTAGGTAAACATATAAAAATACCAATTATTAAGAAAAAATATCATTTGAATGAGAGACCAAAACTAGCGATTATCATAGATGATGTTGCATTTTCACACCAAACAAAGATGATTAAACAAATACCTTTTAAAGTATCGCCATCATTTTTCCCGCCCACTACAAGACATCCTGATACAGTAGAGCTTTCAAAAGAATTTAAATTTGCTATGATACATATTCCTATGGAAGCATTGAGTTATGCCAACCCTGAGCCAGATACACTGGTTGTTGGGGATTCTATAGAGACTATGAGAGCGCGAGTAGAACAGATTAAGGACTGGTTCCCTAGTATAGACTATTATAACAATCATACAGGCAGTAAATTTACATCCGATTTATCTTCGGTGGATAAGTTTATGAGAGTAGCTCAAAGTGAACACATATATTTTGTAGATAGCAGAACTACAGCCCTGACAAAAGTACCTATGGTTGCCGAAAAATATAATATATTTTTGTATTCAAGAGATATATTTTTAGATAATAACTTGGGCAAAAGTGAGATATTGGACCAATTAAAAAAAGCTATTGCGATTGCCAGAAAACATGGTTTTGCTATCGCCATTGGCCATCCGCATGCAAACACTTTATCTGTATTAAAAAATGCAAAGTCACTGCTCAAAGATATTGATGTTGTGTATGTCAAAGATTTGTAAAAAATGATACAAAAGATTGAGTTTAATATCCCAGAATTAGATTCAATGAAGAAAACTCCAAAGTCACTCAATTATATCGGAAATTTAAAACTTTTATCTAAACAAAAAATCTCCATAATAGGCACAAGAAGGCCTAGTTCTTACACAAAAATGCAAACTGCACGACTAGCCTCAGAATTAGGACGACGAGGTATTTGCATTGTCAGTGGAGCGGCTATGGGCGTAGATGCAATCTCCCATAAAAATGCTAAATCACACAATACAATAGCAGTCATGGCAAATGGCTTAGATATAAGATACCCCAATGTAAATAAATCTATTATCGAAGGTATAGAAACTCATGGACTTGTTTTGAGCGAGTATGAGGCTGGAATCAAGGCAGCTCCTTGGAGTTTTGTTGTGAGAAATGAAATTGTTGTTGCCTTGGGGGATATACTTATCGTTGCAGAAGCAGATTTAAAGAGTGGTTCTATGCGAAGCGTTGAGTTTGCTCTAAAAATGAAAAAAGAGATAGTCGTGTTGCCTCATAGATTAAATGAGAGTTTAGGAACGCAGTATCTTTTGAAAAACAATTTGGCAAAAGCAGTGTATGACATTGAAGAATTTTGCTCTTCCTTTGGTGATATGGATAGCTTAAAGAGTGATGATTTTTTAGAGTATTGTAAAACAAACCCGACATATGAAGAAGCAATTTCACTGTACAGTGATAAAGTTTTTGAGTATGAATTAAGCGGAAAAATAGAACTAGTAAACGGAGTGATTAAAATTGTTTAAAGAAAAATACGACATTATCATTATCGGTGGTGGGGCAACAGGAAGCGGCATCGCACTTGATGCCACTTTACGAGGATATAACTGTATTCTTTTTGAGAAAAATGATTTTGCTGAAGGAACCAGTGGCAGAAGTACAAAGCTCGCACATGGCGGTGTGCGATATCTTGAAGCTGCTCTAATGAAGTTGAACTTAGCTCAATTTTCATTGGTGAGAGAAGGGTTAAAAGAGAGATTTAGATTGTTAAATAATGCATCCCATCTCGCACATTCTATAACATTGGTTACGCCTCTTTACAAATGGTATGAAATTCCTTACATGTACGCGGGTCTTGCCCTTTATGATTTAGTCTCGGGAAGCAAGAGACTCGGACGTAGCCAAATAGTTTCTAAAAAGGAAATCTTAGAAAAATTTACGGTCGTTAAAAAAGAGGGTTTAAAAGGTGGCGTACGATACTTTGATGGCTTTTTCAATGACACACGGATGGTGGTATCTTTGCTTCAAAGTGCGAAAGAAGAGGGGTGTGATGTCAAAAATCATCACGAAGTCATAGAGCTTTTATACGATGAAGAAAAAATAAGCGGCGCCAAAGTAAAAAATAAACTAACACATCAAGTTGTTGAAGTAAAATCAGAATTTATTATCAATGCAACTGGACCATTTAGTGATACCATCAGAAAAATCGATGATAAAGATATAAAAGAGATTGTTAAAGTCAGTTCGGGGATTCATATCGTTTTAGATAAAAAGTTTTTACCTAATGATGAGGGCTTGATGATTCCAAAGACGGAAGATGGACGCGTGTTATTTATGCTCCCCTACATGGGTAAATGTTTAGTTGGCACAACGGACGAGGTTGCATCGCTGAATGAGCATCCCCATGTGAATGCACAAGATATCGAGTACCTTTTGCGACATATTAAAAAATATTTTTCACAAGACATTACTAGAGATGATATTTTATCTTCTTGGTCAGGACTTAGACCGCTAGTTGTGCAAGAAAATGTCAGTAATACAAAAGAATTAGTGCGAGAGCATTATATTGGTCAATCAAAATCGGGACTGATTAGCATCGTTGGAGGCAAGTGGACAACGTATAGAAAAATGGCAGAAGATGTTGTTGATTTGCTGTTAAATCTTACAAAGAAGAAAAATTTACACACTTGCTTAACAAAAAACTATAAATTGGTTGGAAGTAGCGAAAACCTTATTAAGATTAAAGAAAAATTAGGTAAGTTAAAGCTAGAAAATTCAATAATAGAGCATATATTTGAAACTTATGGCGACCAAGCCTTGCATGTAGTGAGATATATTAATAAATATGGAGTTAAAAAGCTTCATAAGAAGTATCCCTATCTTGAAGCTGAAGTGCATTATAGTATCACATATGAGTTCGTATGCAAACCACTTGATTTTCTTGTGCGTCGTGTAGGTCTGGGTTTAATAGATACTGAGGCTGCAAAAAGTTGTCTGGAAGTTGTTACTAGCATTTTAAAAGATGAGCTGAGTTGGGATGATGAAACGTATGAGAAAGAATTCCAAAAAGCAAAGTTACTTTTAAATGAAGGTATTTGATAACGTTTTGTAATAATATTGTAATCTTTGGGGATTATAATACATCAAATAATGGAGGAAAATATGAAGAAATCAACATTAATTGTAGTGGCAATTGTTGTTGCACTGATTGTAGCTGCAACTGTTTTTACATTATCTAGAGGCCTTAGTTCTCCGGATACACTAAAGGTATTAACTTGGAAAGGCTATGCACCTAATGCATTGGTTGAAAAGTTTGAAAAAGAGACTGGTATGAAAGTGGAGTTAACTTACTCAAACAACGAAGAGATGATTACAAAACTTCGTGCCACTAGAGGAGCAGGTTTTGACGTGGTTCAGCCATCACAAGACAGAATTACTTCAGTCCAAGAAGAATTTAAAATCTACAAAGCGCTTGATTATTCTAAAATTGATGCAACACAAATTATACCATCGATGTTAGCTGCTGTGAAGAAAAATACTAAAGTAGGAAATGACTCTTTTGCGGTTCCTTTTTGTTATGGAACATCAGGACTGATTGTCAATACAAAATTGGCTCCAAATGCAAAAGATTATAGTGATTTACTCAATCCAGAGTATAGTGGTAAAATCTCTTATAGACTGAAACGCCCAACTCTTATAGGTATTGCTTTTGCAAAAGGTGATGATCCGTTTGCAAAGTATGATGATGAAGCTGCCTATTCAAAGTTGATGGATGAAGTGGCAGCTGATTTGATTAAGGCCAAGCCTTATGTGAAGAATTATTGGGCAAACGGAGACGCTCTTTTAGCAATGCTTAGAGGTGGTGAAGTAACTGTTGCTATGGGTTGGGATGGCGGTGGCTGGAAGCTACACAAAGAAAATCCGGATTTTGATTTTGTTGCACCAAAAAGTGGCGCACTTGGCTGGATTGATACATTTGCAATTCCTTCAAAAGCTGAAAATATTGAAGGTGCCTATCAGTGGATTAACTTTATGTTAAAGCCTGAAAATGCAGCATATTTTACAAATAAAGAGGGGTATGGTACAGCTTCAAAGGGTGCAATAGAATTTTTAGATCCAGAGAAAAAAGATAATTTTGAAAGAACTTTTAGTGCAGCTGATATTGATAATATCAAATGGTATCCACCAGTTCCAACAAAACTAGAACAGCTTGAAGGAAAAATTTTAGATTTAGTAAAATCAGCAAATTAATGTAACAGGAGGGATTTTCCCTCCTTATTTTTAAGGGTGAAGATGGATAGTGTTTTAGAAATAGAAAATATTAAAAAAAGTTTTACGGGCATAAAAATAGTAGATGAGATAAGTTTTTCAGTCAAAGAGGGAGAATTTTTTTCAATACTAGGACCTTCTGGGTGTGGTAAGACGACACTCTTGCGAATGATAGCAGGATTTTTGGAACAAGATGCGGGTTCCATTCAAATCAGAGGACAAGAAATGACCGGAATTTCTCCAAATAAAAGACCTGTGAATCTTGTTTTCCAAAATCTTGCGCTTTTCCCTATGATGGATGTCGGAGAAAATATTGCTTTTGGATTAAAAAGAAAGAAACTAAGTGCTGCCCAAATTGAGAAAAAAGTAAGCGCTATGTTGAAAATAGTGCATCTTGAAGGGTATGAGAAGAAATCAGTTGCAAAACTATCTGGTGGGCAAAAGCAGCGTGTTGCAATCGCAAGATCTTTAGTGTTAGAGCCTTCGATACTTTTACTTGATGAGCCACTTGGCGCACTTGATTTAAAATTACGTGAGCAAATGAAAATTGAACTGAAAAAACTTCAAATAGAAGTCGGCACAACATTTATTTATATCACCCACGACCAATCTGAAGCACTTGTTATGAGTGATAGAGTCGCAGTGATGAATAACGGAAAGTTTGAACAAATTGATACTCCAGAAAATTTATATGGAAATCCAAAGACGAGTTTTGTTGCAAGTTTTGTGGGTGAAACAAATAGGTTTGAAGCAAAACTGACTCAAAATGATACACATCCCATGGTGCAGACTATTGAAGGAATAGATTTCTCTGTGACCTTGATAGATGAAAATATTAAAGAGAATTGTAGCCTTTTTGTCAGACCTGAGGCGATTGTTTTGATGGTTGAAGAAAATATGGAAGATATGAATTATTTTGATTTAACTGTAAAAACGATACTTTTTGATGGTTCAAATACAAAAATTTTAGCAAATATAAATGACACTGAGCATGAAATTATGGTGGCATTACCACAAAATAGGCAGTTTGCACATGTAAGAAAAGGTGTGAGCATAAAAGCGGGCGTACATGTGAGTGATTGCAAATGTTATCTTTCATAGTGGATGGTATGAGATATGAATAAGCATGCAAAACTTGGATTTTACATATTTTTTATACCTATATTTTTATGGCTATTTTTACTGATAATTTTGCCGCAAATCGATCTTTTTTTGATGTCCATTCAATCTGAGAATGAGACTGGAAAGATGGTGTGGAGTTTATCAAATTATGGTGAATTTTTTAAAGAAGAGATATATTGGTATACATTTATAAGAGTGGCCATCTACTCAATTTTAGTGACTTTTTTAACGTTTATCGTGACGTTTCCCATAGCTTTTTATATTACAAAAGTAGTCTCTCCCAAATATAAAGGATTTTTAACAATTCTTCTACTGATGCCATTTTGGGTGAGTGAATTGGTTCGTATTTATGGCTGGATGATTCTTCTTCGCGAGAGTGGTGTTATCAATTATTTTTTAGTCAATTACGGTATTATAGACAAGCCGATAGAGATGCTTTACAACGATGTGAGTATGGTGATGGGACTTGTGTATACTTCTATGCTTTTTATGGTTGTGCCTCTGCTATCCTCTCTTGAAGGTATGGATGATAGTTATATCGAAGCAGCGCATGATTTGGGTGCTTCAAAGTTTATAATTTTTACGAAAATAGTCATTCCCTACGCCGCTGCTGGAATTGTTTCAGGCTCAATCGTAGTTTTTATGTTGACGCTTGGAAATTACTTAACGCCAAAGTTAATGGGTGGAAAAAATTCATTATGGTTCACGGAACAAATTTATAATGAATTTATATCAAGTTTTAACTGGAATCAAGGCGCTGCATTCGGATTTTTACTTTTGGTTTTATCTTCGTTGATTATTTGGATTGGACTTAAGTTGACCAAACAAAATCTATCTAAGGCATTGTCATGATAAGAAGTCTACCTAAAAGTAGAGGTTATGATATGGCTTTTATATTTTATGTTTTAGCCTTTTATGTTTTTTTATTTGCACCATTAGTAATTACATGTATATTGGCTTTTAACGATTCAGATTTTCCATCCCTTCCCTGGAAGGGTTTTTCTCTTGACTGGTTCTTTGCAGACAATGAAGAAAGAATTGGGCTTTTTAATGATGCGTCGAATTTAAGGAGTATTTGGATTAGTTTAGAGACAGCATTTTTTGTATCCATACTTTCTTTGGTTGTAGGAACCATGGGAGCATTTTTATTTGAACAAGAAGATTTTAGATTTAAACAAGGATTGTACTTTTTAGCGCTTACTCCGCTTGTCATTCCTGGTGTTATTTTGGGTATATCACTTTTACTGACTTCCACTACAGCGGGCACTTTTTTTGAAAACAGGTTTGGTATCGATGTTGGTCTTTTTAGACCAAGCTTTTGGTTGGTTGTTTTAGGACAATTTTCTTTTATCGCAACATTTGTGTTACTTGTCGTCTCCGCAAGACTCAAAAAGTTTGACAATACGCTAGAAGAAGCAGCACTAAATTTAGGAGCAACCCGTTTTGAAGTGATAAAACTCATTACTATTCCATTTCTAAAACCAGCACTTATCGGAGCTGGAGCGGTTGCATTTTTAATGAGTTTTGAAAACTTCAATACAACATTGTTTCTGATAGGTTCAGATACTACTTTACCTGTAAATCTTTATCTACAGGTGAGAGATGGAAGTACACCGATCATCAATGCAATTTCGTTTTTACTGATTGTTTCCACTTCGTTGCTGGCAATTTTAAATTTAATATTTACAAAAAAAGAAAAAGTGTAGGATAAAAATGGGTTTTTGGGAAAATTTTGAGAAGAATAAAAAACTTATCGTTGCGCATAGAGGAGCTAGGTCTATAAGACCTGAAAATACTATGTCTGCTTTCAAGAAAGCGATAAAAAAAAGTGATTACATAGAATTGGATGTTGGATTTACTAAAGACGGAGTTGCCGTTATAATTCATGATACTACATTAGAAAGAACTTCCAATGTACAGGAATTTCCTGAGTTTAAAAAACCATATCGGGTGATTGATTATACGTATAAGCAGTTATTAAAATTGGATTTTGGTTCATGGTTTTTAAGAGAAGATCCCTTTGAAACTATAAAAAAAGGTAAAGTTGATATAAAAGAATTAAAATCTTTGAAAACTCAAAGAATTTTAACACTCAACAAGGTATTGAAGTTTCTCAAAAAACATCATTTTCCTGTGAATGTTGAGATAAAAGATTTAACTAGAACACCATTTGATAAGACGGCTGTGAAAACAATCATTGATATTATAGAAGATAATGTGATGCTAAATTACGTGTTGCTTTCATCTTTTAATCATAAGTATTTAAGGCAAGCACATAGACTTAACTCTCATATTGATATAGCTGCATTGCAGGCGAATGAGCACCGTAAAGACTTGGTTAAGCATTTAAAACGTTTAAGAGTAAGAAGTTATAATCCTGAATTTCAAATTGCAGATACTGATTTGATAAAAAACCTTCGTAATGCAGGAATATTTACAAATATATTTACTGTAAATGATAGAGAAGAGATAGAAAAATTATTTATTGCTGGTGCCAAGTCAGTATTTACAGATATATTGGAGTAAGGCATGAGAAAAATAGCTTCGATTGATATCGGTTTAAAACGAATTGGTCTTGCCATCTGCTTTGATAAAAGTATCGTCAGTCCACAAAATGCAATCCTGAGAAAAAATAGAAATCAAGCCTCTAGTGATGTCGATGCTTTTCTCAATGAATGGGAAATAGATACGCTCGTAGTAGGATTGCCAAAGGGCGGCTCGAGCAGTGAAGAAATGCAGAGAAGAATTGAGCATTTTGTATCACTTTTAGCATTTTCTGGAATTGTTGAGTATTGCGATGAGTACGGTTCAAGTGCTGAGGCAAAAGAGATGATGAAGGGAATTACAAAACAAAAACGAGACGGCAAAGTAGACTCTATGGCTGCAAAAATAATCTTAGAGAGATGGCTCTTTAAACGTTAAATATTTCTTTATAACGTGCTTCATCAAAGGCTACGATCACTTTGTCATTATATTCAATGACAGGGCGTTTGATGAGCATATTTTCTTTGATTAGCCACTCTTTTTTGCCATGCTCATCTAAATTTAATTCTTTTAATTTTAACGTTCTATACGTTGACCCTTTGTGATTTAAAAGTGTGTCAATGGATACTTTTTTCAGCCAATTTTCAATTTCGGTTTTGCCTACACTCACTTTTTTGAAATCAATCAGTTCATACGGTATGTCGTTTACCTTAAAAAACTTTATCGCACGTCTGACATTGTCGCAGGTTTTGATACCATATATTTTCATATTTTAGTCCTAGTTATTGATAAATAATTAATTTTATAGAATCAACATAGCATCGCCATAAGAAAAAAATCTGTATTTTTCTTTGACGGCAACTTTATATAATTCCTTGGTTTTTTCCAATCCGACAAATGCGGAAACAAGCATGATGAGTGTGGATTTTGGTAAGTGAAAGTTCGTCAAGAGATGATTGATCCTTAATGGCTTGTTTTCTGGATGTAGAAAAAGGTCACTTCTACCAGTTTTTTCTTTTCCTCTGACGTAGTATTCTACTGTTCTTGTAACAGTCGTTCCAACAGCGAGTAGAGGTTTATCTGAATCTATGATCTCGCATGTAGAGTCTGGGATATCATAAAATTCTGAATGCATGACATGGTCATTAATAGATTGGGCTTCTACAGGTTTAAATGTTCCGGCTCCTACATGTAGAGTTAAAAATCCCATTTTATAACGTTTTTTTAACTCTTCAAACATTGATTTGGTAAAATGTAGTGATGCAGTTGGCGCTGCTACTGCGCCTCTTTGGTGTGAAAAAACAGTTTGATATTGCTTTTCATCTTCTTTATTGTCTTCTCTTTTGATATACGGGGGAAGTGGAATGTGCCCTATCTCTTCTAAAATATCAAATAATTCATTGGTGGAAATATCTTTACTATTTTGTGAAAATGAAACAATTCTTGTTCCGTCTTCTTGTAAGCTTTGTATCTTTGCTACTAAATTATTTTCAAAAAGCAGGTGCATTCCAACTTTGACTCTTCCTCGTATATAGACAGAATAGTTTGAGTCTTGAAGTGGTGAGTTTAACAAAAGTTCAATTTTACCACCACTTTGTTTTTCACCAAATACTCTAGCTTTGATGACTTTTGTATTATTTAAAAGTACAGCAATGTCTTTGTCTAAAAAATCAAATAGTTTATCAAACGTGGAGTGAGTGATAGTGTCGGTGACTCTATCGTATACCAGCAATCTTGCACTATCTCTAGGCTGTGCTGGGAACTCTGCGATGAGAGATTCCGGTAAATCATAATCATAACTTGATTTTAAGAGAGGATCTATTTCTCATCCTCTTCTTCTTCTTCATCATCATCTTCTTCTTCGCTTTTATCTTCCTCATCATCTTCTTTAGATGCTGGGTTAACAGCACGTGCAACTAAAATTGAAATTCCATAAAGTATAATCAACGGCCCTGCCATTAAAAATTGAGTGAGAAGGTCAGGGGGTGTTAAAAGTGCTGATACTACAAATATAATGATGATTGCATATCTAAAAAATCCGATAAGACCTTTGTCATCGACTAAGCCTAGTTTTGCAAAGAAAAATGTAACAACAGGCAGCTCAAAAGCTAATCCGAAACCAAAAAGGAGTTTTGTAAAAAAGCTTACATATTCACCAATGCTAGGCAAGGCCATAAAAAGTTGTGAACCAAAATTCACTAGAAAATCGAATCCTATAGGAATGACTATATAATAGCAAAAAGATGCGCCCATCAAAAACATTGCCGTTGCAAAAGTTACAAAAGGAACAACGAGTTTTTTTTCATTATCATAAAGTCCCGGTGCAATGAAAAGCCAAAATTGCCAAAAAATAACAGGAAGAGAGAATATAAATGCAGTAAAAAATGAAACTTTAAGAGCAGTAAAAAATGGCTCTTGAAGTTTTGTAAATATGACATGTGAATTTTCTGGAAGAACTTCTTCAAGCGGAGTAATCATCCACGCTAAGATTGGTTCCCAATAATTGAAACATATAAAGAATGCAATAAAAAGCATTGCTATTGAAATGCTAAGGCGTTTTCTTAATTCAACTAAATGTGGTTTTAACTCATCAAACATTAACTTTTAGCCTTATCTTCAGTTTTATCTTCAGTTTTTTTCTCTGTTATAGAAGATTTAAGACCAAGAGGATCTTTTTTCATATCTTTTACTTTAGAGATACTGTTTTGTACATCTTTAAATGTATCGGTGACACTTGAAGTCTCTTTTTTGATGACTTCTAATTCATCGAAAGTCACTGTTTTTCGGATACTATCACCAACATCGTTCAGTTTTTTCTTATATGCTAGAGTTTCCTCTTTTAATTCATGTATTCTTATTTCTTGCTCAAAAGAAGATTTAGCATCATTTACACTACTTTTAAACGATTTAAAAAATTTAGCTATTTGCACCATTGTTGATGGCAGCTTCTCTGGTCCTAAAAAAAGTACAGCAATAACCGCAACTATCATGATTTCTGAAAAACCCATTCCAAACATTTTTTTCCTTACTCTTAAAGAAAGGGATTATATCTTAAATTTACACAAAAAAATATAAATATCACTCCAATTCAAATCATAAGTGAAATTTATCCTGAATTGTTGATAGGGATAAAAGATTTAATTGGTAATAAATAAGACCAATTCATCGCTTAGGAGAAAGTCGTTGTTATAGACTTGCCCATCTCTACATGTAAGCTTGTTCTCATCGATTAAGAGAGTGACATTTTTCAACTCTTTTTCGCTAAATTCTGATAAAATCACACCAACTTTAGATCTCAGTCCTAAAAATAATTTCTCTACATGTAAGTCTTCTTCGCTTAGATCTTCAGCCTCTACAAGGTTTGGATTTTGTATATATTCTTCCACCCCTTTTTGTGGGTAAAATCTTTGATTTTTTAAAAATCCAACAGCACCAGCACCGATGCCGATATAATCATCTCCTCTCCAATAACCCAAGTTGTGAACACTTTGATACTCTCCAAAATTTGAAATCTCATAGTGTTCAAACTTTTTGGTCACAAGACTGATGAAGTGCTGTGCATCTTCTGTAGAATCATTAACTAACTCAGTTTTTCCAAAAAATGGTGTATTTTCTTCCAATGTCAGTGCATAGGAACTGATGTGATTGATAGGAAGTGAAAAGGCCGTTTTTATATCGTTTTCTAAAAGTCCTGGCTTGTCAAATGAAGTGGCATAAATAAGGTCTAAAGAAATGTTTTTAATGCCAACTTTATGAGCATTAGTGACAGCATTCATTGCCTGTTTTGGACTATGATTTCTTCCCAGTGCTTTTAACTTTGTTGCATCAAAACTTTGCACTCCAAAGCTCACACGGGTGACTCCTAAATTTTTCATACCTTCTAACCACTCCTGTGTTGCAGAATTGGGATTGGCTTCCGTTGTGATTTCCGCATTTTCCTTTAAATAAGGTTTTATGATGGTAAAAAATTCTTCATAAAAGTGCGGTGCAACAGTGGAAGGAGTTCCTCCACCGATAAATAGTGATTTGATAGAGTTTTTTTCTGGCTGGTATCGTTGTAATTCTTCTTTTAATTGAATAATAATCGCTTTCATATATTTTTCTTTATATGAAAATTTATCAACATAAGAGTTAAATGCGCAGTAATGGCACTTAGAATCACAAAATGGGATGTGTAAGTAGAGTAACAAGAATGAGCCTTTTATTTTTTTTGAAGTCTAGCCAAGTTTCACTAAAATTATGCCAACTAGATTACACGTAAATCGAAGAGAAAGAGTAGAGCTAAGATTCAGCTCTAAGTAGTTTCTTTATATCTTTTTCAATAACCTCAGGAGTCGTTGCTGGAGCATAACGATTGAGGATATTTCCTTTGCGGTCCACTAAAAACTTAGTAAAGTTCCATTTAATACTCTCTGTCCATAAAAAACCTCTTTTCTCACCCTTTAGAAACTTGTAAAGAGGATTTGCATCTACTCCATTGACTGTTGTTTTTGCAAACATATCAAAGCTTACATTGTATGTTTTTTGGCAAAACTTTTTTATCTCTTTATTGGTACCTTTTTCTTGTTGATTAAATTCATTTGTAGGAAAACCAAGTATTTTAAGACCATTTGCTTTGTGCGTTTGGTATAGCTTTTGTAACCCAGCATACTGAGGTGTCTTGCCACATGTACTGGCTACATTGACTATCAAAAGAACTTTGTTTTTATACTGCTCCATTGAAACATCTTTGCCATCAATATTTTTTACTTTAAAATCATAAATTGTCATTCTTCTATCCTTTGACGATATTTTACCTAAAGAAAGTAAATGTGCAATTGATGAAATATAGTGCTCTGACGCTTTTTAATGAGCGAAAAATAGCAGGTATCACTACTTAAGCGTAATTTCCTTAAAATCACTTCTTGTGTTTTTAAGCGGTTTGTTGTTTTCCCCGCGTACCGTGTACACAAAAGAAATTTTTGGATTATTCGTTTGATTTTTATTGGCATGATGTAGTGTTTTACAATGAAAAAGTACTACATCACCTTTATTGAGGGTTTGATGCACTTTTGTTTTTATCAGGGTTTGATTATAAACATTGTCTTCTACAAAATTTGAATCTATATCAAAAGAACTTTTCTCAAATTTAATTTTATGAGATGCAGGAATAAATTCTAGTACCCCATTTTCTAAGAACTCATTTTCCGTGCTAAGCCAAACTGAGACTAAATTATCGTTTTCATAATGCCAATAACGCCTATCTTGATGCCAGAAAGTTCTCGTACTCTCATGGGGCATTTTTGTCATAATAGAGTTATGATGAGCAAGGGTTAAAACAGGAGTATCAACTAGGAGTTGCTCTAGGATGGGACGAATTTTTTCATATGTCATCCACTCTTGAAATATCTCTTCTCTTTCATACACTTGTCTCAATCTTCTCACTGTAATGGTGTTATCAGAACTGTTCATGTACTCTTGTTCGCTCTCTATGGGAGCTTGTTGTGTCGTGAGATGCACGTTTGCTTTTTCCAGAATCTTTTCACATAAATCATGAGATGCAAAATTTTTTAATAAAATAAAACCATCTTCTTTGAATTGGTTGATTTGTTTTTGTGTCAGTTTCAATAATAATCCTCTACTTTGTAAAATATTATCATAAAATGTATTTAATAGTTCCTATAGGATGTGTTCCTTATCAATATTTAATTACTTTTTTGGTAATATTTTAACTAAAATAGCACTAAAGGAGAGGCATGGCTGAGAAAAAACGATATAGACCCAACGTTGCAGCTGTGATAGTCTCATCTAAATATCCCTTTGAGTGTGAAATATTTATTGCGTTACGCAGTGATATTGAGGATGCTTGGCAATTCCCTCAAGGTGGAATTGACGAAGGAGAAAGTGCCAAAACTGCACTTTTTAGAGAACTTAAAGAAGAGATAGGAACGGATGAGATAGAAGTCTTAGCGGAGTTCCCGCAGTGGTTAAGTTATGATTTTCCACAAACAGTTACTAAGAAGATGTATCCATTTGACGGTCAAATTCAAAAATATTATTTAGTCAGATTAAAGCCAGAAGCAGTGATAAATTTAGAGACTAAAGAACCTGAATTCTCAGAGTATAATTTTGTAAAATACAATGAAATTTTTAAACATATTTCGTATTTTAAAAGACCAGTTTATAAGAAAGTTTTAGAATATTTTAGTAAAGAAGGATATCTATAACATGTTGATCGTACAAAAGTATGGTGGAACAAGTGTGGGAACACTTGAACGTATAGAAGAAGTGGCAAAAAGAGTGTCACAAGCTAGAGCTAAGGGAAACGATGTTGTCGTTGTAGTTTCAGCTATGAGCGGAGAGACAAATAAACTTATCGAATATGCTGAGTATTTTAGTAAAACACCAAAGCAACGTGAGATGGATATGCTTCTTAGTTCCGGTGAGAGAGTGACGAGTGCATTACTCTCTATTGCCTTGAGTGAGCTTGGCTACCCTGCAACTGCGATGAGCGGACGTCAAGCTGGAATCGTCACAGATGGGTTTCACACTAAAGCTAGAATAGAGAGTATAGACAGAACAAAAATAGAAGAACAATTGAAATTGGGAAACATAGTTGTTGTTGCTGGTTTTCAGGGAACTACCCTAGATGGTGAAGTTTCAACACTAGGTCGGGGCGGAAGTGATTTATCTGCGGTTGCAATTGCAGGAGCATTGGAAGCTGATTTATGTGAAATATACACCGATGTAGATGGTGTGTATACGACTGATCCCAGAATTGAACCAAAGGCTAGAAAACTCGAGAAAATATCTTATGATGAGATGTTGGAACTTGCAAGTTTAGGTGCTAAAGTACTTCAAACTCGTTCGGTTGAGATGGCAAAAAAATTAAATGTAAATCTTGTTACCAGAAGTAGTTTTAATAACAATGAAGGTACTCTTATAACCAAGGAAGAAAATATTATGGAACAACCATTAGTAAGCGGAATAGCACTTGATAAAAACCAAGCTAGAGTCACGTTGCGAGGCGTCACTGATAAGCCGGGAATTGCTGCAGAAATTTTTAGAAAATTGGCAAATGAAAATATAAATGTGGATATGATTATCCAAAATGTAGGGCATGATGGTACGACAAATTTGGGGTTTACTGTTCCACAAAATGAAGTAGAATTGACTAAAAAAGCCATGAGTGAGTTGGAACCTTCACAAGCCGTTGAGTATGATAGTGATGTTGTAAAAGTTTCTATTGTTGGGGTTGGAATGAAATCTCATAGTGGTGTTGCTTGTAAAGCATTTGATACACTCGCAGCTGAGGGAATCAATATAGAAATGATCAGCACAAGTGAAATAAAGATTTCTATGGTCATTGCTGCAAAATACGGTGAGTTAGCGGTAAGATCACTTCACGCGGTATATGGGTTAGATAAGTAGATTATGCAAAACTTTTTAAAGTGGACACTAGATACGATTAGAAAAGATGGTTCAATGATGAGTTGGATGGAAGAGAAGAGGTTTGAGTGGGTGCCTCTTGCCGTTTCTATGCTTCAAAACTTAATGGATGGGCAAACTATCATAATTATTACAGATGATGATAGAGAATGGTTCGGAGATTACGTTTTAAGAAGAATCAATCGAGGCGATAAAAATCGCCCACTGCTGCCTTTTATTTCAATAAAAACATTTTTCCCCAATATAAATCAACTTAAAACTAAAGAAGATATAGAACTTTTAGAAGATATGATTTCTCAGACTTTTTTAAATGGGCACACGTTTTTCTATATTGGCAAAAACAATGATATAAAAATGCAATTTGCAAAAAGAAATGATGAGAGTTTCATGTGGGTATTAGATGAACACTTGCAGGATAGTTTTTATCTCTCCAGCGTTGATGATATTTTGGATATCAAACTTATTCAACTCTTCCGTCTTCTTGATAAAAGTATAGATGCTGTACTTTTTGCTGAGGTTGACATAGTAGATGAATAGTTACATTCTAGTTTGTGCTGATATTGTAAAAGCGTATGAGCATGTATTAGACAAATATCCAGGGATGCGAATTTGCTCCTTTCTCCCCGAAAAAGATGAATTTCTCCTTGAGGATGCAAAAAAACTTGTAAAAGAAGCCTATATTGCAGAATCAAAAGAAAAAATTCTCGTTTTATGTGCCAATGGATATAGAGTTGAAGCTCAAAATTCTCTGTTGAAAATTTTAGAAGAACCTCCACGAAATATTATTTTTATTTTAATTGCTCCAACAAAAACAATTTTCCTACCAACAATTCGTTCTCGTTTAGGGTTGGAAGAGTTAAAAATAAAAAAAGAAATTGCTAAAAGTGGATTAGATTTCTCCCGGTTGTGTGAAAAAGATATATACGAGTTTGTTCAAGCACATTCACGCATTGGTAAAATTGAGTTAAAAGAGACAGTACAAACACTAGTCAGTGAATCCGTACTAGAATATGGATTATCTTTTAGCGACAAAGAATTAAACCATTTTCAAACACTGCTAGAATTAGCCAATTTAAACTCAAGACCACAAAATATACTTTTTTCACTTCTTTTAACCATCATGAAGCGTAAAAGAGACTAAAAATGAACTATATTGGTTCCAAGCTAAAGCTATCTTCATTTTTAAAAGAAGAGATATTAAAAGTAGTGGGAGAGGATTTATCCCAAAAAGTTTTTTGTGATATATTTGCGGGGACTGGTATCGTTGGAAGAACATTTAAGCAAGATGTAAAACAGGTAATTTCTAATGATATTGAGAAATATAGTTATGTATTAAACAAGAATTATATAGAAAATAACGAAGAAATAAAAGATAAAGATGAATTTATTGAAAAATTAAACAATTTATCTTTGCGGGAAGATGGTTTTATCTACCAAAATTATTGTATGGGAAGCGGTAGCGAGCGACAGTATTTTAGTGATGATAATGGTAAAAGAATAGACACCATTAGAAGCAAAATAAAAGAGTGGAAAGATAATGACGAGATAAGTGATAATTTATATTATTTTTTGTTGGCCTCACTGCTTGAAAGCGCTGATAAGGTGGCAAATACGGCTTCTGTTTATGGGGCATTTTTAAAACATATTAAAAAATCTGCTTTAAAAGAGTTGGTATTGAGCCCTGCTGATTTTGAGTTAAACGACAATAGTCATCAAGTGTTTCATAAAGATAGCAATGAACTAATTAAAAAGATTGAGGGGGATATTCTTTATCTTGATCCACCCTATAACCAAAGACAGTATGGGGGAAATTATCATTTGTTAAATACCATAGCACTCTATGATGTCTTTACGCCAAAAGGTATCACTGGAATGAGACACTACAATAGGTCAAAGTATTGTAAAAAGCTGGAAGTGCATCGAAGTTTTGAAGATTTAATAGAAAATGCTAAATTTGAATATATTTTTCTAAGTTACAACAATGAAGGCTTGATGAGCGAAGAGGACGTAAAAAAAATAATGTCAAAATACGGAAAATACAGTTTAGTTCAAAAAGAGTACAAAAGATTTAAAGTATATAAAACAAAAAACAGAAAGCATAAACCCAGTTGTACTTATGAGTATTTACATATACTTAAAAAAAATAACTTATAGTTTGGAATGATGACATGAACATAGTTAAACTCAATAATAGCACCAATAAAAAAGCGCTTTTCGAAAAAATTGGTGTCACAAGCAGTGGAAGTAAGATTTTAAAAGACAAAACAAATATGAATCTTATCTATATCAAAGATTTAAAATCTCCGGCGGCAAATATATTAAAGCAAGATGCGCTCTGTATTGGTGCTGATTTGGCTGTGAGTAAAAATACGATTACATGTAGGGATGAATTTACAGATGCAGTGCTTATAGCAAATGATGCACAGGTGAAACTACTTAGCAAAAAAGAGTTTGTCCAGCCTTTCGGGTTGAAACAATTAGCGATAGAATTAACTGATTTTTTACGAACAACTACCAATGACGTTAAAGTGATGGGGGTGATAAATGTAAATGAAGATAGCTTTCATAAAGGTAGTCGTTTTGATGGGGACGCCGCACTCATGCATGTGACGCAAATGATCAACGATGGTGCAAAGATTATTGATGTTGGTGGAGTTTCATCTAGGCCGGGTAGCCTTGGTGTCAGTGATGAAGAAGAGTTAAAAAGAATCAAGCCCATTATTGATGCTTTGTATGCCGAAAAACTCTATGAGAGAGCAGATTTTTCTTTGGATAGCTATTCACCGTTATGTTTAGAGTACGCACTTCAACGTGGTTTTAATATTGTAAATGATATAACAGCATTAGAAAATGATGAGGTTGCAAAATTGGTAGCCACTTATGATGCGACTGTGGTTTTGATGCATAAACTTGGAAATACCCAAGAGATGCAAAAAGAGCCAGAGTATGATGATGTCATCGTTGCTGTCGATGAGTTTTTTGCAGAAAGAATAGAAAAAGCAAAAAGTTTTGGTATCACTAAAATCATTTTAGATGTTGGCATTGGGTTTGGAAAAACGTTAGAGCATAATTTACTTTTACTCAAACATCATGCCCATTTTTTACATTTCGGGTATGAGTTATTATTGGGAGCGAGTAGAAAATCGATGATAGATGGGATAATAAAGAGTAGTGTCCAAGAGAGATTGCCAGGAACCTTAGCGATACACTTGAACGCAGCGCAAGAGGGTGCAAGCATACTTAGGGTACATGACGTAAAAGAGCATGTTCAGGCACTTGCAGTACAAAAATCAATAAATAAGGCTTTAATTTAGATGGAAAGTTTACTGACGTATATAGAACAACTTAGCATTAATTATAATATTCCAGAGTGGTTGATTATTGGTGTTCCGATAGCATTTTTTTTAATGGTAGTTTTTATTATCATTTTAGTGGTTAAAATTTTAGAGCCAAAGTATAAACTCTATCGTCATGATATTTTTCATGGAATGATTTGGAAGTGGAAATACAGCGGTGATGCCATCATTGATTTATGGTGTTACTGCCCTACATGTAGAGAGAGTTTAATCGTAGATGATGAAAATTGTAATGCAACAAAAAATCTTGGTGAAAAGATAACCTTTTTTGTGTGCCAGGAGTGTGGTGGTAATGAAAAAGGGAGAATTAAGGGTGGCGACAGAAAGTATGCATTGAGCATCATAAAACGTGCAATTTTAGCAAAAATTCGTCTCAAAAGTTTTGATATATATGCATAAATGATTAAAAGTGGAATTTGAATTTTATTATTATTTTATTTTTTCTTTTCTATCGTTGGTATCACTATTTATCATAAACCAACTCTATTTTAAAGCATTTTTTGCTATTCTAAAATATGACAAATAAACAATACAATGAAAAATTACAAACTTTAAAAAAATGGGCGCATGCTTATTATGTGGAAGATAATCCAATGGCTACGGATGAAGAGTACGATGTTCTTTACCGTAGTATTGAAGCGTATGAAAAAGAAAATCCAGAGTTTTTAGACAGTACTTCTCCTACTCAAAGAGTGGGGGGCCATATCAGGGATTCATTTTCAAAGGCAAGACATATTGCACAAATGTGGAGTATGGAGGATATATTTGATGGTGATGGGCTCAAGACTTGGTTTGAGCGAATACATAAAAATGTAGATAATGCAAAGTTTTATTGTGAGCCAAAGTTTGATGGGGCCAGTTTAAATCTTATCTACAATGAGGGCAAATTAGTTCAGGCAATCACAAGAGGTAATGGCAAGATTGGCGAGGATGTGACTGTCAATGTCAAAACAATACATTCAGTGCCTTTAAAGATTAATTATAAAGAAAAAATAGAAATTCGCGGTGAAATTGTGATAAAACTAGCTGATTTTGAACGTATCAACAAACAAAGATTAGATGAGGGTGAACAGCTTTTTGCAAATCCTAGAAATGTTGCAGCTGGGAGTTTGAGACAACTGGATTCCAGTATTACGGCTAAGAGAAGATTGGTTTTTCAGCCTTGGGGAGTAGGTGAAAACTCACTTCCGCAAGAATTATTGAGCCAAAAGATGGATTTTGTCTATCATCTTGGTTTTTTAAAACCACCAATGAGCCGTGCTTGTCAAAGCATTGAAGAGATACAAGAGTTTTACTGCCTTGTATTGTCGATGCGTGAGCAAATCCCAATGATGATGGATGGGATGGTGATAAAAGTAGATACTGTAGAGTTACAAGAAGATTTGGGCTACACGGTCAAGTATCCAAAGTGGATGTGTGCTTATAAGTTTCCCGCAGTTGAAAAAATAACACGCATTAATGCGGTCACATTTCAAGTGGGACGTACTGGTGTTATCACGCCTGTGGCAGAAGTTGAACCTGTGGATATTGATGGAGTCACGGTTGAGCGAGCAACGCTGCATAATTTTGATGAGATACGCAGAAAAGATATAAAAATTGGAGATTATGTTATCATTATAAGAAGTGGTGATGTTATTCCAAAGATTATTAAAGTAATTGAAGAACGACGAAATGGCAGTGAAAAAACGATAGAAAGAGCCACACAATGCCCTACATGTAAGAGTGAACTCTTAGATGAAGGCACACTCATCAAGTGTCAAAACCTCTCATGTGAAGACAGAGTAGTCAATTCAATCGTCCACTACGCCTCTAAAAAAGCTTTAAATATTGATGGCTTGGGCGATAAAATAGTAGAGCAACTTCATAATGAAAAGTTAATACACAGCGTTGAGGATTTATATACTTTAACACTAGAGCACCTTTTAGTACTAGAGGGGTTTCAAGAGAAAAAAGCAAAAAAACTTTTAGCTGCAATAGACTCATCAAAAGGGGTTAGCTTAGATAGATTTATTTACGGATTAGGGATTGAGCATATTGGAGAAGTTGCAGCTAAAAAGATAGCAGAAAATTTTGGAAATAAGTGGATAAATACAACAATTGAAGATATAATAGCGATTGATGGTTTTGGTAGCGAGATGGCAGAAAGTTTAGAAGAGTTTTTACATGTAAACAAACAAAGAATTGAACTATTAAGTCAAATAGTCCAGCCTTGTGAGCTTGAAAAAGTAGAAACTATAGCTTCGCCTTTTAGCAGTAAGGTGGTAGTTGTCACTGGTAGTATGAGCGAATCTAGGGGGGCCATTAAAAAGATACTGGAAGAACATGGGGCCAAAGTAACTGGAAGTGTATCTAGTAAGACAGATTATGTAATTTATGGCGAGGATGCTGGTAGTAAATATGATAAAGCCATAAGTTTGGGAATAGAAACAATTAGCGAAGAAATTATGAGAGAAATGGTGAAAAAATAATGAGATTAGATATGTTTTTATTCGATAAAAACTTAGCTTTGAGCAGAAATAAAGCTCAAGAAATGATTAAAAATCGTGAAGTGTTGGTTGATGGCAAGACTATCACTAAGACTTCATTTGAAGTCAATGATGACACTATCATTAAAATTGAAGAAAAACTACACTATGTTGGTCGTGCTGGTGTGAAATTAAAAGGTTTTTTACAAGATACAAGAGAACTTAAAATTTTAGGCAAAGACTGTTTAGACATTGGAAGTAGTACTGGTGGATTTGTCCAAGTATTGCTTGAATTTGGAGCCCCAAGCGTTACATGTGTGGATGTTGGACGCGAACAATTACATGAAAGTTTGAAGAATAATCCACGAGTGTATTCTTTTGAGGAAACGGATATAAGAAATTTTAAATCTGATAAAAAATTTCCTTTAGTGACATGTGATGTATCATTTATAGGTATAGAAAATATTTTGAGCGATATTGACAGACTCTCAAGTGATTCTATTGTCATACTTTTTAAGCCACAATTCGAAGTCGGAAAAGATGCAAAACGCACAAAAAATGGTGTTGTAAAGGACAGTGCAACGATAAAAAGAGTGATGGAGCACTTTGAAGCTACAACATTTAAACTTAACTGGAAGTTGTTGAAAAAAGAAGAATCTATTTTAAAAGGAAAAGAGGGAAATGCAGAAACCTTCTACTATTTTAATAAAAGATAATATAGACACGATTGCAATTGGCAGTTTTGATGGTATCCATTTGGGACATATGCAATTAATAAATAGGCTTGGAAAGAACGGGGCTTTGTTTGTTATTGACAGAGACCATGCCAACTTAACGCCTGGTATAAAAAGGAACGAATACTCTAAGTATCCTTGCATGTATTATCATTTTGCAAAAGTAAAAGATTTATCGGGAGAAGAGTTTATAAGGCTTCTTAAAAAAGAGTTTGTCAATCTAAAAAAAATTATTATAGGGTATGATTTTCAATTTGGAAAAGAGCGTTGTTGTGATGCCGAGGATTTAGCAAAGTTAAGCAATTGTGAAGTCGAAGTCGTAGAAGAGTTCAAATGTGATGGAGTTTCTGTGCATTCAAGTACAATTAGAGATCTTCTTTTAGCGGGTAAAATTGATGAAGCAAATAGATTTTTAGGCAGGGAATATTCCATAACAGGAGATGTTGTTTCGGGCCAAGGATTAGGAAGATCAGAACTTTATCCGACCATTAATATCAGGGTAAGAAATTATCTATTGCCACGTAATGGAGTCTATGCGTCACGTTCAAAAATTGGGTCAAAGGTTTATGACTCTGTCTCATTTATTGGTGTCAGAGAGAGTACAGATGGCAACTTTTCAATTGAGACGCATATCTTAGACGAAGAGGTAGATGTGGGCGAAAATATAGAAATTTTCTTTGTAAAATATCTCAGGGGCAATGAAAAATTTAAATCACTTGCCTTGTTAAAAGAGCAAATAAGTCTTGATATTAAAACAGCCAAAGAGGTGTTGAAAGTGTGTAGTTTATATAAACATGGATAAAGTTTTTACACAACCCATAAAAAAACAGTTTGAATTTGATGAGAGTGTTGCGAGTGTCTTTGATGACATGTTAGAACGCTCAATCCCTTTTTATAAAGAGGTTGTTGCCTTAGTCTGTGATTTTATAGCTAAAAATTCTATAGAAAATTCCAAAATTATAGATTTAGGATGTTCGACTGCCAATACTCTTTTGCATTTGTATAAAAAATCTCATAGTTTCAACTTAATTGGCATAGATAACTCAACGGCCATGCTAGAGATTGCAGCAAAGAAAGTCACTGCTTATGGTGCAGATATAGAATTGCTTAACACGGATATTACAAAAGCTGATTTGAGTGACAGTGATGTTATCATTGCAAATTATATGCTCCAGTTTATTAGGCCATTAGATAGGAATATTTTTGTAAAAAAAATTTTTAATTCGCTGAAGGAAGAGGGCATTTTTATTTTTAGTGAAAAAATTATTTTTGAAGACAAAGTACTTAATAAGCAGATGATTGATTTGTATTATGAATTTAAAAAGACACAAGGGTACAGTGAGTTTGAAATTGCCCAAAAAAGAGAAGCTTTAGAAAATGTATTAGTCCCATACACAGAAGAGGAAAATAAAAAAATGATTATTGACGCCGGCTTTAAAAGCATAGAATCACTCTTTAAGTATGGGAACTTTATAACATTTATGGCTAAAAAATAGTGTTAGTCTAGCTAAAAAGGTGCTTGTGAGATGTTTGTAAATACTCTATCACCTTTATAACTTCGTCAACTCCCATTTCAGCAACATCTTCATCATCTTGGAAAATTTCATCTAAGCCCTGTAAATATGCATCTATTGCATCAGGAAGTTTTTCTTTTTTAACTCCAGCAAAATAAAGAGCAGCACTCAACATATCTGCAAGTTGCATCGCTATTTCTTCAATCTCAATTTCTGCTTCTTCTAATTCTGTAGTTTCATTTTCATTTGACACTCGTAACTCCTTTACTTAGTATAATATCCATTATTTGTTTTCGTATATTATCATATACAAAACTATCTTTAAAACTATTTAATAAGCCACCGCTGGCATTTGGATGTCCACCGCCATTTCCTAGACGTGCAGCCATTTTACTCACATCAATTTTCCCATTAGCTCTTAAGCTTATTGTTTTTCGAGAACTTATATCCATAAAAAAGTCAAAATCAGGATTTGCTTTTAAAAAGTCATTTCCTATAATTGATACATTTCCGATATTATAAGTCAATATGCCTTTAAATTCACCATACATAATCTGCATTTTTTCTCTATTTTTACTCAAAATCTTTACATTGTATGTGGATACTAAATTACTCAGAGTATCGTCAGTATCTTTTTTAAAAAATGATTTTTTAATAAAATGTACGCTGTCATCAAGCACTATATGAGCATTTTCTTTATCAAAAGTAGGCTGTATGTTTTTTAAAATAGAGAACATGTATGCAGAATTTTCTTTTGGAAACATAATTCTGTTTAATTCTCTTGCCCCACTTATGAGACCTAGGCAAACTTTACCAAGCTCAAACTCATCTTTGTCATCTAGCCAAATATCAACCGCATTTATGACATCTGTTAGTTTTGATAGCTCTTTATCCGCGCCAAGTAGTGAGCTAAAAAAATCATAAGTAATTTTTGTAGCACATCTTGTATGGTCAAGGTAATACCAAGGGTATTGATCAGCACAGTCTTGACCACTTTTATGGTGGTCCAGAAGAAGCAGTTTAATTTCTTTTGAATTGACAGCTATCTTGCTCTCTAACTCTTCTGCTTGATCTGTTGTTAAATTCAAATCAGTGACGAGTATAAGATTATTTTCAAATCCATCTGAAAAAATATCCGCTAATATTTCATTAAATCTTTCATTTATCTCTTTACCGTAATTAGAGTTGTAAAAACTTATACTTTTAAAAAAGTGGTTAGTGACCATATGGCAACCATACCCATCTAAATCAGTGTGTGATAAATGGTAAATCTTGTAACTCATTTTACTGTCTCCTGCGAATAGCTCGTTGCTAAAAATTTTATATTTTTCATTAAATTCCTTATAATTTTTCTACTTGACCGAAACTAGAAATGATAGCGCAACTGAGTCAGTGCCTTCATTTCCCCTTCTTAGAATCATTCTTGTTGCTGTATTTAAGTCAGTTTGTTTTGGAATATATAAAGATACAAGAATAAGCAATACTGATGTAGCGAACGAAATAGGAAGGGGGACTAGTATAATAGCAATGATTGCCATGAGAGCCTTTGAAATTTTTAAATTATGAGATTATATCTTCGAGTGTCATATTATCTAAAAAATCATCAATTTTAGATTGGAGCTTATTGAGAAAAGGCCAAATTTTGCAAAAATCTGATTTACTGCTTGGGCAACCTTCTCCACTTGCTGCACATTCAAGTACTGCAGTAGGTTTTTTTTCTGCACATTCGATAATCAGTTTTAAACTGAGTTTACTCGGCTCCTGCGCTAATAAAAAACCTCCATGTGCTCCCTTAAAAGAGTCAAGAATTCCTTCTTTTGCAAGTGATTGAAGAATTTTTGCCAAAAAACTTTTAGATAGGCCAAGAGCTGTTGCTAGAGTATCCACGTCTTGAGGAGTCTTTTTTTGTGATATCAGTGATAATGATAGCAACGCATACTCGCTTGCTTTTGTTAATAGCATAGAAATTCCTTTTAATTAAGACAATTATTGTACTAAATAAAAACTTGTTTTAACTTTATTTATAAAATTATATTGGCAGACTAATAAATAATTTTGAGAAACCATCCAGTTTAAAGATACTTTTTGTTTATTTAGGTACAATACCTCTCCCCTTTTTAGGGAGATTATACCAATTTGGAGGTCATTATGGCTTTGGATTCGGCGAAAAAGATAGAAATCGCTAAAGAATTTGGCGCAAGTGAAACTGATACAGGTTCACCGGCAGTGCAGATTGCACTTTTAACTTTTAGAATTAAAGAGTTAACTGAGCATTTAAAAATTAACAAGAAGGATCACGCTTCAAGACTTGGTCTATTGAAACTTGTTAGTCAAAGAAAAAGATTGATGAAATATCTTAAAAGAAGAGATTATGCGAAACATAATGAAGTAGCAGCAAAACTTTCAATCAGAGTAAAATAATTTTTAGGGCCACACCGGCCCTTTAACATTCCCTCACCACATCCCTCAATCTAAATAATTTTCAACCGGCAGTTTTTTATACGATAAATCGTATCTATTAATAATTTTATGTAGCAATAATACATAAAATCGTATAAAAAGCTTAAAAAAATGTTTAAAATAGCACTAATATGCATTTTTTTTGCTATAATCTGTCATCTTTTACTTATATTTAGGTGTAATTAACAGAATATTGGCTAGAATCTTCTGCATGAAGACAAAAGATATTTTTAATATACTTCACAATGCGGTTGAATCAAAATTTCTTGGTAAGAAAATTAGCCAACGTGAAATGGCAGAAACGCTAGATATATCAATGAGAACCTATCAAGACTGGAAACTTGGAAATTCTCAACCACAATCTGCTCTTGCCATTTTTAAAATGTTGACACAATTGGATGATGAGGATGTTTTACATGTAGTAAAACGAATTCGCCGTGGTTTGGAGGAAAATTAATGGAAACTATTACTAAAGCAGAGAGACAAGGTTTGGATGAACTATTTATTTCTATGAAAGAAAAACGTAATTTTTTAATGAAACTGCGTCATTCTAGAAAAGAGATAATTCGACTATTTCAAATAATAATTAAACATCAAAAAAACTAATTATAAACAGCTAGCTACGCCCACACAACACTATGCTATAACCCTAAATCATTTGTAAAAATACACACTATTATTTACAATATAACCTACTTACTAACTTGAGCCATAGTGACTAAAGAATATTACTTGACAAGATTACACTCAATGTTGTATAATCATTTCAGCAATTAAACAAGAAGAGTGCTAATTTAATCTATAAAGCGATATTAATGAAAAGAATATCTAAAAGAGATATTATATTAGAAGCGATTATTCAAGAGTATTTAAAATGTGGTGAACCAATTGGCTCCCATGAATTACAAACGAAAATAAATCTTGAAATATCACCATCTACAATAAGAATTTATCTCAAACAACTCTCGCAAGAGGGTGCTTTGGTTCAATTGCATGTCAGTAGCGGAAGAGTTCCAACCAATGAGGCTTTGATTAGTTACTGGAAAGGTAAACTTGAGCCCGCAAAAGCTTTTGAAATTAGTAGTATTCAACGCATTCAAGATTATGTGAAAGAGTATGGATTATTCTGTACTGTTGAAAAGAGTTCCAGGGAATTATTGAAAGAGATTGTTGAAGTCAATAAGAGATTTCTTGTGTTAGTGTTTAATAATCACGAAGTCGTACTAAAATATAGCGACCAAGTAGAAAGATTTTTATCAAACCTAATTGGCTGTGAGATGAGGGAGTTGAAAAATATTTCAGCTCAAGTAGGCTTGTATGAATTATTTGACAAGTTACATCAGATATTTGCACACTCTTATCTTTTAAAAACTGGTGAAAATGAAGTGTATGCTATTGCAGAAGAGAAAAAAGACAATAGTTTTATAAAGTCACTCTTAAATTCTCAGTTTTCATTTTCTTTGCGAGAAGGTGTTTATTGTGATGATTTTGTTCCAAACGGGTGTTTGGCAATAAAACATTTAGCGACAGTAGAAGAAGATGATGTTGCACTTTTTTGCTTCGGCAAAATAGAGAGTGATTTTGAAGGATTTTTAAATAAAACGAGGAGTAACAAGTGAGTCAAGATACCACAAATATAGACGATAAAGAGCCTATTGTTGAAGAGGAAAGCGTTCAAACTGAGGAATTGCTTATTGAAGAAGTAGACGAAGTAGAAGTACTCAAAGCAAGAGTCGCTGAGCTTGAAGATCAATATTTAAGGGCAAACGCAGAGTTTGAAAATATGCGTAGAAGGCTTGAAAAAGAAAAAAACCAAGCAGTAAGTTATTCTAATGAGCTGTTTGCAAGGGATATGTTGCCAATCATTGATTCTCTTGATTCAGCTTCATCATTAAAAGAGAGTGATGAATTGAAGGCTGATGTTTTATTTGAAAAAATAAAAGAAGGCATTGATTTAACGGTTGAGCAATGTAAAAAGTCATTTGAAAAACATGGTGTTGAATTAGTCAATATTGAAGGTGAATTTGATCCAAATATCCACGAAGCAGTCATGCAGGTGGAAAGTGAAGAAAAAAATTCAGGTGAAATTTTGCAAGTATTCCAAAAGGGATACAAAATCAAAGACAGAGTATTAAGACCAGCAATGGTAAGTATAGTTAAATAAATTAAACGAAACAAAAGGATATAAAATGGGAAAAGTAATTGGAATAGATTTAGGAACAACAAACTCTTGTGTTGCTGTTTATGAGCGTGGTGAAAGTAAAGTAATTGCAAACAAAGAGGGTAGGAACACCACTCCTTCTATAGTAGCATTTACAGATAAAGGTGAAGTTCTTGTGGGCGAAACTGCAAAGCGTCAAGCAGTCACAAATCCTAAGAGAACTATTTATTCAATCAAAAGAATTATGGGTTTGATGAGTGATGAAGACAATGCAAAAGAAGCAAAAAAGAGATTGCCATATGATGTTGTTGATAGAAATGGTGCGTGTGCTATTGAAATTGAAGGAAAGGTTTATACTCCTCAAGAAATTAGTGCAAAAATATTAATGAAATTAAAAGAAGATGCAGAGAGCTTTTTTGGTGAAGATGTAACGGATGCTGTTATTACAGTGCCTGCTTATTTTAACGATTCACAAAGAAAAGCGACTAAAGAAGCGGGAGTGATTGCTGGGTTAAATGTACTTAGAATTATAAACGAGCCGACTGCTGCTGCACTTTCTTATGGACTTGATAAAAAAGAAGCTGAACAGATAGTTGTTTATGACTTGGGTGGTGGAACATTTGACATTACAGTGCTAGAGACTGGTGATAATGTTATCGAAGTGTTATCAACCGGTGGTGATGCATTTTTAGGTGGCGATGATTTTGATAACCGTCTAATCGACTGGCTTGCAGCTGAGTTTAAAACTGACAGTGGAATTGATCTTAAAAGTGATATTATGGCACTTCAGAGACTTAAAGAATCAGCTGAAAATGCAAAAAAAGAACTATCTGCAGCTAGTGAGACTGAAGTTAATTTACCATTCATAACTGCAGACGCAAGTGGACCTAAGCATTTAGTTAAAAAATTAACTCGCGCGAAATTTGAGTCAATGATTGAAGATTTGGTTGATCAAACTATCAAAAAAATTGCGGAAGTTGTCAAAGATTCTGATTTAGAAAAAACAGAAATTAAAGAAATTATAATGGTGGGTGGTAGTACGAGAGTTCCACTAGTTCAACAAAAAGTAAAAGCATTTTTTGGAAAAGAGCTAAACAAGTCAGTTAACCCTGATGAAGTTGTTGCAGTTGGTGCCTCAATTCAGGGTGCTGTTATTAAGGGTGACGTCAAAGATATACTTTTACTTGATGTGACTCCTTTAAGTTTGGGCATTGAGACTCTTGGTGGAGTTATGACTAAGTTGATTGAAAAAGGTACAACAATACCAGTTAAAAAGACTCAGACATTCTCAACAGCAGAAGACAATCAACCAGCGGTTACAATCCATGCTCTTCAAGGCGAGCGTGAATTTGCTAGAGACAACAAAGCTCTTGGCCAATTTAACCTTGAAAGCATACCACCAGCTCCTCGTGGTGTTCCTCAAATCGAAGTTGCGTTTGACATAGATGCAAACGGTATTTTAACGGTAAGTGCTACGGATAAAGCAACAGGTAAGGCACAGGAAATTAAAATTTCTGGTTCAAGTGGACTTGATGAAGCTGAAATTGAGAAAATGGTTAAGGATGCTGAACTTCACAAAGAAGAAGATAATAAGCGTAAAGAGGCAGTTGATTCAAGAAATCAAGCTGATGCATTAGCACACCAAACTGAAAAATCAATGACAGAAATGGGTGATAAAATTGATGCAGCTGATAAAGAAAAAATTGAATCTGCACTTAAAGATTTAAAAGACACATTGGCAGATGAAAATGCAACTAAAGAGCAAATTGATGAAAAAGTAAAAGCTCTTACTGAGGCTAGTCATAAACTTGCCGAAGCAATGTATAAAAAAGATGAACCTGCTGGAGAAGAGAAAAAAGACGCTAAAAAAGATGATGAAGATGTCATCGATGCTGAAGTAGAATAACTAAATAATAAGGGCTGATTTTATAATCAGCTCTTACTCTCTATAAAAAGGCTATAAATAATATGGAACTTTCTTCTTTTGATAAAAGTAAGCTGACTATGTCCATTTTGATGACCCCTGATAAAGCAAATTTTTCTGGCAATGTCCATGGTGGGGAAATATTAAAATACTTAGATCAAGTTGCCTATGCATGTGCATCAAGGTATTGTGGAAACTATGTTGTTACGATCAGTGTAGATAGGGTTATCTTTAGCCATCCAATCAAAGTTGGAACGTTAGTTACATTTTTGGCAAGTATCAATTATACTGGTAAAACTTCTATGGAAGTCGGTATGAAAGTGATTTCTGAAGATATACAAAAAGGAATTGTGACTGATACAAATAGTTGTTTCTTTACTATGGTTTCTGTTGATGCCGATGGAAAGCCATTACCTATCCCTCAACTGGACCCTAAAAATGAAATAGAAAAAAGACGGATGCATGATGGTAAAATACGTAGAGATATCCGATTACATGGTGTCAGTAAGCTTTAAAATAGATATTTAAAAGTGAGCTATTAGTACCATGTACTCTTGCTTAAACCATTTACTTAATATTGGTTTTTTTTTGTTAATATTAAAAATAAATTTTATTAAGGTTGGCTCGTGAAGTATCTCGCAAAATTATTTTTATTGATTATGATTTTTACTGTAACATTATCTGCAGTTACACAAAGAAAATTTCTCTCTCCAGAGGAAGCATTTAAAATTGATGCAATACGTAGTGGCGATGTCATTGCTGTTAGCATTGAATTAGCAAAAGATATGTATATTTATGATGATAAATTAAAATTTGAAATCATTGAGCCTACTCAAGCCTCTTTAACTAAAGATATAAATAAGCCCGAGCCATTTATGTACAAAGAGCATTTAATACATGATAAATCCTTAAATCTTTTAATACCAATTTCACTTATTAAAAAATATGTTCAAAGTGGTGAATTTACATTAAAAGTATATTATCAAGGTTGCTCATATGCAGGAATTTGTTATCAACCGTTAAGTAAAGACTTTAGTTTTGATTTGGGTGGTGTAGATATACAAGCACAAAATATTATAGCAGCTACTAGCCTCTCAGAGGGGGAACAAATTGCAAAAAGTTTTTCCACAAGTAGTATGTGGCTGGTATTATTGACTTTTTTTGGTTTTGGTATTTTACTTTCCCTCACTCCATGTATCTTTCCTATGATACCTATTCTCTCCTCAATTATTGTTTCACAATCAGGTGAAAATATGAATCCTAAGAGAGCTTTTACCCTTTCCTTGGTATATGTATTGGCTATGTCTGCCGCATATACGATTGCAGGTGTGATAGCTGGACTTTTTGGCGCAAATATACAAACAGCACTACAAAATCCATGGGTTATAGGGACTTTTTCTGCTATTTTTGTCGCTCTTGCTTTTTCAATGTTTGGATTTTTTGAGTTACAAATGCCGCGATTTATTCAATCAAAATTAACAAAAAAATCTGGTGAGATGCAAGGTAATGGCCTCTTGGGCGTTGCTGTAATGGGTTTTTTATCAGCGTTAATAGTTGGACCTTGTATCGCAGCACCTCTTGCTGGAGCACTTGTTTATATAGGACAAAGTGGCGATGCACTCTTGGGAGGCTCAGCACTTTTTGTGATGAGCCTTGGTATGGGAATACCTCTTATTCTTATAGGAATGGGAGCTGGTAAATTTATGCCTCGTCCTGGTGGGTGGATGGATTCAGTCAAAGCTGTCTTTGGCGTGGTGATGTTAGCAGTTGCCATTTGGATGCTTTCACGTGTAGTTAGTGCAGATATAATTATACTTTTATGGATGGCTTTAACTATCGGTTCAGCAGTTTATTTAGGGGCACTAGAATCATTAAAAGAGAATTCAAGTGGTTGGAAAAAATTGATTAAAAGTTTTGCTGTGATACTTTTTATCTATGGAATTATGTTGTTTATTGGTGCAATGAGCCAATCCACAAATCCACTAAATCCTCTTGCAAAATTTTCTTCAACTACAACATCTTCTACTCAAGAAGCGTTTCCTGAAAAAACTCCTTTTATAAGAGTTGGAACACTAAAAGAGTTGAATACCAAATTAGCTGAAGCGACAAAGCCTGTGATGTTAGATTTTTATGCTGATTGGTGTGTGACTTGTATCGAACTAGAACATTACACTTTTTCAGATCCAAGTGTAAGAAAAAAATTTAAAGAATTTACAATACTTCAAGTAGATGTAACAAAAAATAGTGATGCTGATAAGGAACTACTAAAAGAGTTTGGACTGTTTGGACCACCTGCAATTATGTTTTTTAAAGATGCAAAGGAAGTGAAATCTCTAAGAGTCATTGGATTTATTGATGCAGAGGATTTTTTAAAACATTTGGATAAAGTTCAGTAAAAACATTTAAAAGGCTAATTTTGAAAGTAATGTTAATAGTTGAAGTTGAAGAATTAAAAGATAAAATAAAATTTGAGAAATATTTGAAAGAAGAAGGATTTTCACCAATAGAAAATGAAGAATTTGCCTATGAGGGTGAAACTACAACACATATGTTTAGCACGCGAGCATATATTTTAGAGGTTGTCACAACAGGCTTGAACAAGACATCTTTTCATACATGTAAAATCATTTTTCAAGTGGGTGAAAATCCTATGGAAGCCTATACCTTTAATAGCAAAGATGGTAGCTTCCAAGGAACTAAGATTTAAGAGTGTGAGGGTTTAAAATATTTTAGGGCTCTTTCCAAGTCTTCTTGTGTATCTATTCCAAAACTTTCACTTGAAACTCTCACCATAGCTATTTTTCTAGCATGATAGATTGCTCTTAACTGCTCCAATTTTTCACTATGCTCAAGTGGGGCAGGGCTAAGGTTGCAAAACTCTTGAAGTGATTTTTTGGTGAATCCATAAATACCTAAATGCCCAAAGTATTCCAAACATTCTTCTCTGTCGTAGGGTATTTTACTTCTCGAAAAATAGATTGCATTTTCATTGATATCAGTGATTACTTTGACATGATTTGGGTCATTTGCAGCTAGTTTATCTATTAGTTTATAGCAACTAGTTATCATGATATCTTCGTTATTTTCTCTAGCGTTTTTCATTCTATCAATGACACTTTTTACAACAAGTGGTTCGATAAAAGGCTCGTCTGCTTGAACATTTACTATAATCTCATCATTATTGATATCTAGCTTAGATGCTGCCTCATTTATCCTATCAGTTCCACTTTGATGGTGGCTTCCTGTCATCACTGCTTTAAAGCCATACTCTTGCGCTAGTTTTATTACTTCTCCACTATCAGTAGCAATGACTACGTTATCAAGAGTTTCAACTCTTCTTGCCGTTGCTATGACCATCGGTAATCCATTGATATCAGCTAAAATTTTATTTGGAAATCTGCTTGAAGCAATACGTGCCGGAATAATAATCATATTTATTTACCCTGTCCAATAAAGGCTAAAATCTCATTTTCAATTTCATTTTTTTCAACCACTTTGTCATGTAAAATTTCTTTTTCAAAAAGAGTACTAATAGAACTTGGAATCTCTACATGTAAGGATTTAGAAATACCGTCAAGTGCCTCTTTGTCAGCATATTTTACTGTATCATCTTTGATTGCATTAAGCATTGTGGGAGCAAATTTCGTCCATTCGGCGGTAGAACAAAGAACTGAAGGAATATCTTTTTCTCTTAATGTGTCATAAGCTTTTATACATGTGGCCGTATGTGGATCCATAATATAGCCATTATCTGCAAACTCTTTGATAGTCGTTCTTGCAAAATCATCATCACAACAGACTGCCGAAAAATCTTTTTGGAATTCTTTTAATTCATCCTCTGTGAGTGTATAGAATTTGTTTTGGCTCAACTCATCCATCATTTCTTTACAACGCTCTTGTCCGTATTTATCCGCCAACACTCTCTCAACATTCGAAGAGATAAGAATGTCCATTGCAGGGCTGGTTGTCAGTAAAAGTTTACGTTCTCTTAAATCGTACTCACCTTTGGTGATAAGGTCTGTTAAAATATTGTTGATATTCGAAGCAATGAGGATTTTTTCTATCGGAAGACCCATCTTTTTTGCATAGTATGCCCCTAAGGCATTTCCAAAGTTTCCACTTGGGACTATCTGATAAAACTTTTCACCAAGTTTCACTTTGTCTTGTTTGAGCAAAGCAACATACGCGTGGATATGATAGATTATTTGAAAGATTATACGCCCAAAGTTGACAGAATTTGCAGCACTCAGCTTAATATTGTCTTTGATTAATTCATTTTTAAAAGTTTCCGAAGCCAAAAGTGATTTGAGTGAATTTTGTGCATCATCAAAGTTCCCTTTTATTCCGATTACTTTTAGATTTTTACCAGTTTCTGTGACCATTTGAAGACGCTGTACATCACTCGTTCCACCGTTGGGATAAAGACAAGCCACTTGAATATTTTCTTTATTTGCAAAAGTATCAAGTGTCGCTGGTCCCGTATCTCCACTAGTTGCGGCGAGGATGAGATAGTTTTGTTTTTCTTTTTTAGCGAGGTGGGAGAGTATATGTCCAAAAGGTTGAAGTGCCATATCTTTAAAAGCGCGTGTAGGTCCGTGGTAAAGTTCATTGACAAACAAATCATCTTTGATTTGAACGAGTGGAATTGGGTTGGCAGCATCATCAAAATTGTCATAGAGACTGACTGCTTTTTGCAAAACAGATTTTTCTATATCTATATTAAAAAGTTCCAGAACATCTAAAGTGATTTGCTTATAGCTTTTTTTTGTTGCTTCTTGTAAAAATTCTAAACTAATACGAGGAAGCTCTTTTGGAATATAAAGTCCCCCAAAACTTGCACTTGGGTTAAGTATGGCATATGAAAATTCAACTTCTTTTGGTTTTTGGCCATCATTTCCTCTTGTCTCTATAAACATAATTATATTTTCCTTGTTTTTATTTAATGATTGTACCAATACCATCGCTTGTAAAAAGCTCAAGTAACAGTGAATGCTCAATTCTTCCATCAATGATATGTGAACTTCTTACTCCGCCTGCCAATGCTTCTAAACATGCATCTACTTTTGGTAACATTCCACCCGTAATAGTTCCATCAGTTTTTAATTCATTCACTCTTTTTTCGTCAAGTTTAGACAACAGTTGTCCCTCTTTGTTTAAAATTCCTCTTGTGTCGGTTAAGAAAAGAATTTTTTCTGCATGAAGCGCAACGGCTATTTTACTAGCTGCGAGGTCTGCATTGATGTTGTATCCAGGATGAGATTCATCATCGCCACATCCGATGGGAGCAACAACAGGTATAAAACCCTCTTTGACAAGTTTTTTTATCACTTTTTTATCAATATGCGTTATTTTTCCTACTAAACCATACTTGCCATCATTAATAGGTTCAGCCTTAATGAAATGTGCATCTTTTCCACTAATACCAATAGCTTTGGCACCATGGTAATTTAAAAGTGTTGTTATCTCTTTATTGATATTTCCGCTAAGAACCATCTCGACAACTTCCATAATTTCAGCAGTTGTCACTCGCAATCCATCAATAAATTCGCTTTTTATTTCTAGTTTTTCCAGTAATTCATTGATTTTTTTTCCACCACCATGTACGATGATAGGCTTGATTCCTACAAGGTAGAGTAGGATGATATCTTGTGCAAATTTATCTTTTAAAACAGGATTCACCTGAGCAGAACCGCCATACTTTATGACAATTGTTTTTTCTCTAAAGTTTTTTATGTAAGGCAGCGCATCTAAGAGTGTTTGAGCTTGTTGAATTTTTTTTTGCAAAGCAACTCCCTTTCGGATAAATGATAGACTTCTTGTAAAACTCAAACAAGAAATTTGTTGGGTAATTTTATCTAAAATCAGATAAATAATTGTTTATTTTGTTTTTTATATCGGGATTCACCTCTACATGTAGCTCTAAAATTGACAATGGCAAATTGAAATCTTTCATCTTAACCCTATCTTTTTCGGTCGTTAAAATAGAGCTAGCATCGTACTGTTTTAAAAGTTTTTCTAACTCGATTTTAGTGTACATGTGGTGGTCCATATAGTACACTTTACCTATGATGTTCTGTGGCAAGTAAGACTCTAGCCTCTTAGGTTTAGATATTGCTGTCACTAAAAGCATTTTCTCTGTAGGGTTTTGAAGTGTCACTTTTCTGGTGAAATCTATATTTTCGTTTGCCACGATATCGGCAAATTTATACAAAAATTTTGGTTCTCTATACGCTCCACTAGGAAGAGTAAAATTAAATCTTGGTTCAGGCTCTGGTCGTAAAAGAATATCAAATTTTTCAATATTTGATTTTGAAAAACCATCATCTAAAAAAACTGCCCTACATCCTAGTTCACAAGCATAATTAATTGCTTTAACTCTATCTTCACTCACAATGACGATGGCTTTTGGAAGGGACAAGGCAAAAAGCATTGCTTCATCTCCACTAGTCTTTATGTCACAAAGAATTTTTCCAAATTTTGAGACGACATGTAAGCCTTTAGAAGTTCGCCCATATCCTCTTGAAATGATTGCTACATTTTCATACTCAGATGCTACAGATATTAAAAATGGAGTTTTTCCACTTCCACCAATAGTTAAGTTTCCAATACTTACAACAGGAATAGGATATTTCATTTTTTTTGTCGTTATTCTTTTTACAAGAACTATTATGGAGTATATGATACTCAGCGGATACAGTAAAAATGAGGTGAAAATTTGCAGTGCGGAAGTTGGGTAGAAAAGATACTCCTCTACCCAAAATACAAAAGTTTCTTTCTTAAACACGATTTTTAGCAATCCCTTTAATTGATTGGCAAATATAGTAAACTTCTTCATTGCTCAGTCCAATATATATTGGCAAAGACAAAATTTGTTGATAATTAGAAAGTGCATTTGGGAAATCATTAACGCGTAAATGATATTTATTTTTATAGTAACTTAAAAGATGAAGAGGTACAAAATGAAGTGACGTATAAATTCCTTTTTCTTTTAATTCTTTGGCAAATCCATCTCTATTTTTATCAATTTTTATGATATATTGATCGTACGTATGGTCACTTTTCTTCACTGGAATTTTAACATGTGGGCAATTTTTTAATTCTTTATCATAGATACTTGCAATTGCCAATCTACGCTCGATAAATTTATCATTCTTTTTTAATTGCGCTAATGCGAATGCTGCATTGAGTTCATTTAAGTCATATTTCATTCCAATATCAACCACATCATAAACATAGCCTAAATTACCATGCTTGTCCCATCCATCATTGACAATGGCGTGGTTTCTAAGAAGGGTTGCTCTATCTTTGAGCTCTTCATCTTCTGTTACCATTATCCCCGCACTAGCAATAGGATTAGTCATTTGAGGTGTAAATCTAAAGTTTGTAATATCTGAACCAGTAGAACCAATTTTTTTACCCTTGTACGAACCACCCAGTGCATATGATGCATCTTCAATAACTTTTACATTAAACCTGAGCGCCAGTTTGTAGATGATATCTAAATTAGCAATTTGTCCTGCAACGTGTGTGACATAGATGCCTTTTAATTTTTTGTGATCGTTTTTTTCCAAAGCCTTTTCTAATGCATTAATGTCAATATTAAAATCTTCTTTATCAATATCAACAAATATTGGCTCAGCATCAAAATGCCTAACCACTTCAGCAATGGTTGGAAATGAGTTTACAGAACAGATTATTTTATCTCCACGCTTTAAGTCGAGTGCACACATGGCAAGGTGCATTGCAGCAGTTCCATTACATGTAGAGATTGAGTGTTTGCATCCAATGTAGCTAGAAAAGCCTTGCTCTAATTCTAGCACCTTGGAAGAACCACTTAGTTCTAAAACTTCATTAATCAGTAGCTTTTCATTTTCATCAATAGACGGCTTATAAAATGGAATTTCTTTCATTAATTTTCCTTTACATCTTTATATCGCGAGGATATAAGAAATCATGACCTATCGTTCTGTAGCCAAGTTTTGCAATAATTGGCATTTTTCTTTTAAATTGATTTTGATAAACTTTTTTTATTATTAGCTCTACTAACTCTTTATCAAAACCTCTCCCTAATAACTCATCTTGGTTCAGTCGCTCATCAACAAATGCGTATAATGCCTTATCAAGCTGTGCATACGTAAATCCTAAATCTTCTTCGTCACTTTGACCTTCCCATAAATCTGCCGTTGGAGGCTTTTTTATGATGCAAGTGGGTACACCTAGGTGCTGCGCAAATTCAAAAACATCGCTTTTGTACATGTCGCCTATTGGGTTCAGCGCACATGAAAGATCTCCAAAAATCGTACCATATCCAAGCAGAAGTTCACTTTTGTTGCTAGTCCCAAGGACGAGTGCAGAGTACTTAGCTGAGAGGTCATACAAGATGGACATTCTCATCCTAGCAGCAAAATTACCCATTCTTAGATTGTTTATTTGCATATTTTTAAAATATGTATCTATCAAAGAGCCAATGTTGACGACTTGATTTTTGATATTGAATTTCACGCAAAGCTCATTAGCATCGTTGAAACTACTTGCAGCAGAAGAGGTTGATGGCATCATTATGCCTTGAAAATCATCCCCAAAAGCCTTTTGAGCCAAGACTGCAACAACAGCAGAATCAAGCCCTCCGCTCAGTCCAATAATCGCATTTTTCAAACCAGTTTTATAGACTTCATCTCTTAAAAATTTGACGAGATAATTTTCTATAAGTACATACTTTTTCATATTCTTATCCATTTTGTATTCACTGTTTTTATACACCGTTGGGCAAGTATACTAAAGAAATTATTAATAAACTCTTTTATATTTAAATCTTTAATTTAAGTTTTAACTATATTTTAGTACTATCATGAGTAATACGTTGGATAAGTGAAGGAATTTTATGGATATTAAAATACAACCAATGGGTCCGTACCAGACAAATTGCTACATAGTAAGCATGGATGGTAAGGATGTGATTATCGACCCGGGTATGGGTGCAACAGATTGGGTGATGGCAAATGTCACAAATCCAATCGCTATCCTTAATACTCACGGTCATTTTGATCATGTATGGTCGAATCAGGAATTAAAAGAAAAACTTAAGGTTAAAATATATGCCCCAAAGGCAGATGCTTTCATGCTAAGTGATGATCCATTCTCGCAAGGAACTCCTCCGAGTGAGGCGGATATTATCATTGATAGTGATAAAGAATTTGATATAGATGGTTTTAAATTTTCATATTTACATTTTCCAGGGCATACTCCAGGATGTAGCGCCATTTTAATAAAAGATTCTCTTTTTAGTGGTGATTTTATTTTTAAGAATTCAATTGGCAGAGTGGACTTTCCATTCTCAAGCCCAGAAGATATGAAAGAGAGTATCCATAAATTTTTATATGTAAGGGAAAATTGGGATGTGTATCCAGGTCACGGTGGGTCTACCACAGTTTTTGCTGAGCAAAAAACTTTGCCTATGTGGCTAAATAGGATTTAACGTCGTTACTCTTTGATACTATCAGCAAATTATTTTTTTACTTTAATGTAGACTCTTTTTGGCGCAGGATATCCTTCAACGGTTAGATTTGGATTTTGCGGATCTAAAAAGTCACCTAAACTCTCCCCTAAAATCCAATCTGTTCTTCGCTGCTCAAAGAGATCTGTTTGTTTCACTTCAAGCACTTCAAAAGAGCTGAATTTTGCTTTCTCACACCAATTTTGTAAGGCTTTTATCGTGGGAACAAAATAGATATTTGGTATTTTTGAGTAAGTTTTACCAGGAGTGAGGGCATAAGGTCCATCACCATCAATCATAAATGTATCTAAAATGAGTTCACCATTTTTATTTAAACTGTTGTAAAGTTCTTTGAGCGTCCCCACAGGGTCACCTCTGTGATAGAGCACTCCAAGACAAAAAAGTACGTCAAATTTATGTTCATAAAAAGGTAGATGCTCCACTCCCAAAAGTTCAAACCCAATGTCAGCTTTTATAAAGTGGTTCATAAAGTCAAATTGCATTTTACACAGTGCCGATGGGTCAAAGCCTACGAGTCTTTTTGGTTTGTCTTCAAGCATTTTAAAAAGATAGTAGCCATTGTTACAGCCAATGTCACCGACGATTTTATCTTTTAAATCAAAATGTGGCCTTAGCAGATTGTATTTTACAAAACTTTTCCATTCCGTATCGATAAAAGTACCAAACACATTAAAAGGACCTTTTCTCCAAGGACGAAGACCCAAAGCACTTTGGTATATCTTCTCTCTGTCCTGCTCGCTGATGGTAGAACTCGTTATCTCTATTGTGTCATCTAGGGTAAATTCTATGTTCGTCACATGCGGAAGATGATCCACTATGGCTTTTCGTACTTTATTATCTTTCCAACCAAAGCACTTTTGGCGTTTCTCTCTTATCTCATTTAAATTCATACTGTATCGTTTAAATAAAGAGAGCTAATAAATAAAACTGGTATGATTAGGATTAATGCTTTTTTCATTGAATCTATAATACCATTTCATTTGTTAAACATTGATAAGGATTTTTATGAAAAATATATTTGAGCACTTTAAGATGATAAGTGCAACGCCAAGATGTAGCTTTAAAGCGGATCTCATGAGAGAAAAAATCATTTCTTTTGCTAAAAATTTAGAATTTACTGTACATGTAGACAAAGCTGGGAATGTTTTGTGTCAAAAAGGAAATCCACGCATTTGCCTACAATCGCATTATGATATGGTGTGTTTAGGCGATACTTCAACGATTGAACTCATACAAAAGGGCGACATACTCAGAGCAAAAAATTCTACACTAGGTGCGGATAACGGTATGGGAATGGCTATCATGTTTTCTTGTATGGAAAAATTTAGTGATATTGAGTGTCTTTTTACGAGCGATGAAGAAGTCGGCCTTATTGGGGCATCTCATTTAGAATTAACATTAGCCTCTTGTAAACTTTTAAATCTTGATGGAGAAGAAGAGAGTGATATTTACGTAGGATGTGCGGGTGGTATAGATATACTTGCTAACCTTTCTTTAGAATATTTACCACTAAGCAAAGATGAAAAAATATATGAAATAAGTGTGAAAAATTTGGTGGGCGGACACTCTGGCGTAGATATCGATAAAGGCATAGACTCTGCTATCAAAGTCTTGGCAGAAGAGTTAGTCAGACATGATGTAAAACTCTTACATGTAAAAGCAGGAGAAGTCAGAAATTCGATTCCTAAAAATGCAATAGCCATCATCGCTTCAAAAAAAGAAATTAACACTCATAATGACAGTGTAAAGATAAAAAGTATTGAGTATAAGCGAGAGTATATAAAAGATTCTCCTAAGATTATCAAGGCACTTGACGCATTTGCGCAAGGAGTGAGAGCGTTTGATAAAGAGTTTATGATTCCCTCAATCAGTATCAATCTGGGTGTTATTGGGATAGAAGAGGGAAAACTTAGTATCGCTTGTGCTGCAAGGGCTATGAAGAATGAGGATTTAGTAAGATTGGCAAATCAAACAGAATCATTTTTCCAATTAGCGGGGTTTTCTACGGTGCAGGAAGATTCCCATGGGCCTTGGATGCCAAATGCTGGAGAGTTTGCCACTACGGTGAAAGAAAAAATGTCGAAGCTTTATCCACATGTAGCGTTAAAAGCTATACATGCAGGCTTGGAGTGTGGTATACTCATACAAAAACAGTTGCATTCTATTGAGGCAGTAGCCATTGGACCAACGATACGATATCCACACTCCACACGTGAAGAGTGCGATTTAAGTTCGGTGCAGCGCATTGCAAAAGTTGTAGAAGATATAATAGAAGGAGTATAAAATGTCATTAATGAAATCAGCACAGATAGCAGTCGGTACTGCATTAGAGCCTTTCAGATTAGAAGATTCATCGGGAGAAGGTTTTGATTCAGAAAAATTACTCGGAAAAACTGGGTTGATTATAGCGGTGATGTGTAACCACTGCCCTTATTCAAATGCACTGTGGAGCAGACTTCTTAAAGTAGCGCAGTTTGCGACTAAGTTAGATATAAACACTGTGGCAATTAATCCCAATATTCACCCAAATTATCCAGAAGACAGTCCTGCTCATATGCAAGATAAGATTAAAGAGTTTAAACTTGATTTCCCCTATTTGGTGGATACTGACCAGAATGTCTCTCGGTCGTTGGGCGCTGTTTGTACTCCAGATATATTTTTATTTGATTCAAAGGGTGAGTTGTATTATCATGGGCGCCTTGATGATAATTGGCATGATGCGCGAAGTGTCAAAGAAGAAGATTTGAGAGAAGCAGTGATTGCTCTGTTTGGTGAGCAAGAGGCACCACAAATTCAGCACCCATCTCAAGGATGCTCAATTAAATGGATCAGTACGGTAACGGGTTAGAAATTAAATGACCCTATACATTATAGCAGGAGCCAATGGAAGTGGAAAAACTACATTTGCAAAAGAATTTTCAAAGAAAAACAATTTTGACTTTATAAATGCTGATGAGATAGCTAAAGAGTTAGATGCAAATAACATCACGAAATACAAATATTGGTAGAGTCAAAAATAGAGTTTTAAATGGCGGTCATAATGTACCTACAGAGGATATAATAAGAAGATTTTATAGAAGTAAAGACCTGTTTTTTAATCTCTATAAAGATATCGTTTCATCTTGGACTATTTATTATAATTCAGATGAAATTTTTGAAAAAGTTGCTGATAACAGTAAGATACTTGATGTGGAAAAATACAATAAATTTACAAAGGACACCAAATGCAAATAAATTCAAACCTAACAGAAGATGAACTCATTCAGCAGATAGGAAATAATGCAGTAAGAGAAGCACAGCGAAAGAGTTTGGCAAATGGTGTTCCTAATGTCTATAGTAAAAATGGAGTAGTATATTATCAACTCCCAGATGGAACAATTACCATGGAAAATCCCTTTGAAGAGGGGGAGTTAAAAGAAAGGTTGAGGATTCTTGTAGGTAAGCAAGAGATGCATGTATCGATAAAACATTAGCCTACCTTAAAGCTTTCCTTGCTTTTACAGAGTGTTTGTAAAAAGCACTCTGACTCACACAACGGTTTTTGAGCTTTGCAAATATATCTTCCAAAAAGTACCATTCCTTGATGCAGGATATGTAAGTCTGTTTTAAATTTTTTTGTCAGTTCCTCTTCTGTAGCAGTTGCACTCTTGGCAGTACTAAGACCGAGTCTATGTGCCACTCTAAAGACGTGAGTATCCACCGCCATTAAATTTGCACCGGCATACTCAATCATCACGACATGGGCAGTTTTTTGTCCCACACCAGCAAGGGTTACAAGGCTTTTTTCATCAAGCGGAATTTCTCCATTAAATTCATCCATTACTTTGGTAGCCATTTTTATCAGATTAATAGCTTTGTTGTTAAAAAATGAGCACGAGTTGATGAGGTTTTTAACATCGTTTAAATCAGCCTTGCTTAACTCATTAACGCTTGGGTATTTTTCAAAAAGAGCAGGTGTTATGAGGTTGACTCTTTTGTCTGTACACTGTGCAGAGAGCATCACAGAAACAAGTAGTTCATATAAATTTTTATAGTTGAGTTCCGTCACAGCATCTTTGTATCTTGTTGTTAATTGTTTTTTTATTTCTAAAATTTCTTTTTTAGTGGCTTTTTTCATTTTATTTTTCCTTTTCAAGAAGCAAACTCCTTGCACTGAAGCTACTGCTTGGCAGAGAATTTAAGAAAGTATATCAAATATTCATTAATTATTTAAAAATGTGGAATATAATCGTATTTTAATTCAAACATCAGTAGAATGATGAAACCAAAATATAAGGATACATATGAAAAGAGTCATTTTAGGAAGCCTAGCAACACTAGCTATGAGCATAAGTTTAAATGCAGCAGTCTATGCAACTGTTGATGGTCAAGATGTCAATGATCAAGATATAGCAGCATTAATGAAAGCAATGCCGGATGCAAAATTTGAAACGCTTTCAGATGAGCAAAGAAAAAGTGTCATTAATCAAGCAGTAGAAAGAAAACTTTTATCAAAAAAAGCACTAGAAGACGGTATTGAAAATGATGCTGAATATAAAAGTTTAATGGAAAATATAAAAAGTAATCTTGCCTTAGAAATTTGGATGAAGAGAGTTTTTGAAAAGATCAAAGTAGCTGATAAAGATGTAAAAGCGTATTTTGATACAAACAGTGCTAAATTTGTAAAACCAGAAACTGTAAAAGCAAGACATATTCTTTTAAAAGATGAGCAGGCTGCAAAAGATGTTATTGCAGAACTTAAGGGTTTAAAAGGTGATGCATTACTTAATAAGTTTACAGAATTAGCAAAAACAAAATCAACAGGACCTAGTGGTAAAAATGGTGGAGATTTAGGCTGGTTTAATGCCCGTCAAATGGTTCAACCTTTTAGTGTTGCTGCCTTTGCATTAGAAAAAGGTGCAGTGACACAAACTCCAGTGAAGACTCAATTTGGATATCATGTGATTTTAAGTGAAGATAAAAAAGGTGGCGAAAAAGTTACTTTTGATGAAGCAAAAGTTCAAATTGAAAATGGTTTAAAGATGTCAAAATTCCGTGATGATGTTTCTGCTCAAGCAAAAGAGTTAAAGAAAACTGCAAAAATTACTTACAAGTAGTTTTTAGCAAGAGTGATAATTTACGATGTTCAAAAGAAATTAAATTGGGAGAGTGTTATGCAAGGTGCAAAAGTTTTTGATTTTATAAAACCAGGTGTTATTAGTGGGGATGATGTTTCAAAAGTTTTTGCACTAGCGAAAGGGAATAAATACGCTCTTCCCTCTGTCAATGTAGTAGGGACAGATTCAGTCAATGCAGTGATGGAAGCTGCAAAAGTAGTGAATTCTCCTGTGATTGTTCAGTTTTCAAAAGGTGGAGCAGAGTTTTACGCCGGTAAAGGGTTAGATGCTTCCATATCAGGTCTTTTGGGTGCTATAAGTGGCGCTTTACATGTGCATACCCTAGCCCAAGCTTACGGAATTCCTGTGATTCTTCACACAGATCATGCGGGGCGAAAACTTTTACCTTGGATAGACGCACTTTTAGATGCGAGCGAAGAGCATTTTAAAAAAACCGGCAAACCACTTTTCAGTTCCCATATGATAGATTTATCAGATGAGAGTTTAGAACAAAATATAGCAACATGTGTAGAGTATCATAAACGTATGAGTGCCATGGGTATGACTTTGGAAATTGAACTTGGTTGTACTGGTGGAGAAGAAGATGGTGTTGACAATACTCATTTAGATAATTCAGCTCTTTATACGCAACCAGAAGATGTTGCATATGCTTATGAGAGATTAAATGCAATTAGCCCAAACTTTACGATTGCTGCTTCATTTGGTAACGTTCATGGTGTGTATAAACCGGGTAATGTTCATCTTACTCCAAAGATATTGGATAATTCTCAAAAATATATTCAAGAAAAATTTAAAACTGCTGAAAAACCTGTCAATTTTGTCTTTCATGGCGGAAGTGGAAGTGAAGCCAGCGAGATAAAAGAAGCTTTAGAATACGGTGTCATCAAGATGAATATTGATACAGACAGCCAATGGTCATTTTGGGACGGTGTTCGAGGATATGTTGCACAGTATAGTGAGTATCTTCAAGGTCAAATTGGAAATCCCGAAGGCGACGATAAGCCAAATAAAAAATATTATGACCCAAGAAAATGGCTAAGAGCAGGTCAAACATCAACGATTAAAAGACTCGAACGTGCTTTTTATAATTTGAATTGTTTAGATAGAAACTAAAATTTATGAGCCTCAAAGAGGCTCACTCTTACAATGATACAATTTCATCCCTCCCCACTTGAAAAAAAAACATATCAAAATAAAACAATCTATGTAAAAAGAGATGACCTCTTAGATGCAGACTTTTCAGGCAATAAAGCAAGAAAATTTCACTACTTTTTAAATCAAGATTTATCACAACTAAAAAGAATTATATCTAGCGGATCCAATCAATCAAACGCTATGTATTCGTTATCAGTCTTAGCTAAAATGAAAGGTTTAGAATTTATCTATTTTTGTGACCATATACCAGAATTTTTAAAAACTAATTCAACAGGAAACTATAAATATTCTCTTCAAAATGGCATGAAAATATATGAGAGTCCCAATCGTGAAGTAGATGCTTCTATGCAGAAAGATGAAGTGAGCATTCTTATAGAAGAGGGCGGCAGACAAAGGGAGTCTGAGTTTGGAATTAAAATTTTAGCGGATGAATTAATCCATGATATACACATCAATCATATTAAAAATCCATATATTTTTTTGCCATCAGGCACGGGGACGACAGCGTTGTATTTGCAAAAAAACTTACCGATTCGAGTTTATACATGTAGCACTGTTGGTGACGATGAATACCTGCGGGAACAGTGGCGGATGGTTGAAAATGATGAGACAATTTTCCCTCGTATTTTGACGAGTCAGAAGAAGTATCATTATGGTAAATTAGAGTTAGATTTATATACACTTTGGCGTGATTTAAAAGAAAATATGGGGGTAACGTTTGACTTGATGTATGACCCCGCAGGATGGATGAAATTTCTTTTACATGTGAGGGAAATTGAAGGCACTCCACTCTATATTCATCAAGGTGGTTTGATTGGAAATGAATCGATGTTAGCGAGATATCAGCGTAAATATAGTATAACTACATAACTTTTTTTAGGATAATAATGATGAAAATGATAAATACAAACGATAAAAACTTTGACATGGAATTTAATGAACTTCTAAAACGTGGGCATATGGACATGGAAAATGTATCTAAAGTTGTCTCAAATATTATATTTGAAATAAAAAAAGATGGTAATAGTGCTTTAAAAAATCACATAGAAAAATTTGACAAATGGACTGTAAAAAGCGATAAAGATTTGGAAATATCGACGGAATCCATGCGAGAAGCATACGAGCAATTAGATGCAAAATTAAGAGATGCTCTTATCTTAGCGTATGATAGAATAAAAACGTATCACCAAAAATTAAAGCCGACATCGTGGATGGACTTTGAAGTTAATGGTAATGTACTGGGTCAAAAAGTAACGCCAGTTGATTGTGCTGGACTTTATATTCCTGGGGGGAAAGCGGCGTATCCTAGTTCATTGTTAATGAATGCTATTCCAGCCATAGTCGCTGGCGTGGAAGAGATTGTCGTGTGCACCCCTGCTCCAAATAATGAATTAAATTCATTATTGCTTGCGGCTATGCATTTATGTGGGATTAAAAAAGCCTATAAAGTGGGGGGAGCCAGTGCTATTGCTGCTATGGCTTATGGAACGCAAAGTATTCCCAAAGTGGATGTCATCACTGGGCCTGGTAATATCTTTGTTGCAACAGCTAAAAAACTTGTGTTTGGCGAAGTAAATATCGATATGATAGCGGGCCCTAGTGAGATTGGAATCCTTGCAGATGAGGATGCTGACTGTAATTTACTCGCGATTGATTTACTCTCCCAAGCAGAACATGATGAAATGGCAAGCTCAATTATGATAACCACTTCACAAAGAGTGGCAGACGAGACGCGTAAAAAAGTATACGAGTGGCTTGAGACGTTAAAAAGAAAAAGTATCGCAGAAGTTTCCATCAAGCAAAGGGGTGCGATTATCGTAGCCAATGATATGGACGAAGCAATAAAGCTTATGAACCGCATTGCTCCTGAGCATTTAGAACTTATGACTCAAAATCCATTTGATTTGTTGCCTTTGATTAAACATGCAGGTGCAATTTTTATGGGCAAATATACTCCTGAGCCAATTGGAGACTATGTAGCAGGACCAAACCATACATTACCGACTGGCGGAACTGCAAAGTTTTACTCCCCTTTAGGAGTTGAGAATTTTATGAAAAAATCTTCAATTATCAGTATGAGTAAAAATGGAATAAATGAGGTAGGAGAAGCTTGTGCATTACTGGCAGATGCAGAAGGGTTGGGAGCGCACGCGGCTTCTGTTCGAGAAAGATTAAAATAAATAATACAGAAGATTTTCTCCTATATTATAAAAACTCTAGGTAAATTTTGCTCGTTTTGCATAAAATTCTTTTTTAAATTCTTTAAATTTATTGTGCAGTATCGCTTCTCTCATTTGCTTCATTAAATTTAAATAATAATGGAGGTTGTGTAATGAAGCCAATCTAAAATAGGTGAGTTCACGGGCACGAAAAAGATGAGATATGTAACCTCTAGAATAGGTCTTACATGTATGACAGTCACACTCAGGGTCAATCGGATCTTCATCCAACCCAAATCGTGCTGCTTTGATGTTTATCTTTCCAAAAGAAGTGAACAACGTGCCATTTCTAGCATTGCGTGTAGGCATCACACAATCAAACATATCAACACCCCGTTCCACATTTTCGACTAAATCCTCAGGCGTTCCAACGCCCATGAGATATCGGGGTTTATATGAGGGCATGAGTGGCGTTGTAAATTCTACAGTATCGTACATGTCTTGGTTTTTTTCACCCACGCTAAGCCCACCAATCGCATATCCATCAAAATCTTCCATAGCACAGAGTTCAGTCGCAGAAATTTCTCTGAATTTTTTGTCAGTTCCACCTTGAATAATGGCAAAGATATTTTGTTTCACTCCAATGCCTTTTTCTTTTTGTGACATGTGGTATTCTATTGCTTTTTTTGCCCAATCTGTTGTTCTTTTTATGGACAAAGCAATTCTTTCTTGTGTGGCAGGAAGAGCCACTAAATCATCTAGTATCATCATAATATCAGAATTAAAATTGTACTGAATATCCAATACTTTTTGTGGTGTAAAGTAGTGGGTTGATCCATCAATATGGCTTTTAAACATGATGCCATTTTCATCAGCTTTTGAAATGTCACTGAGGCTAAATGCCTGAAATCCACCACTGTCCGTTAAAAAACTATTTGGAAATTTTGTAAAACCGTGTAATCCACCAAAGTGCTTGATGACTTCATCATTGGGTCGCAGATATAAATGATAAGTATTTCCAAGAATTATCTTAGCACCTAATTCTTCTACCATGTCTCGTGCATCTAAACTTTTGACGCTTCCAGCCGTGCCGACGGGCATAAATACAGGAGTGAGTATGGTGCTATGTTCTGTTTGTATAGTACATGCTCTCGCATTTCCATCTGTATTATCTATATCAAATTTCATTTTGGTATAATATCCTTTAATTATTTGGGTTAACAACCCTGAGGAGTGCTATTGAAAAAAATTCTTATCATTGCTGACGGTATTTTAGCGAAAATTTTTTTAGAAAGAGTTATGTCAAATTTTAGTAGCGATAACGTGTATGATGTAGTAGCGTATAGAAATAAAACTTTACCAGAAAAAAAGCTTGAAAATTTTAAATTTTATAATTTTGATCCCACTAGTTTTGAAAAACTTTCACCTTTATTGCGAAAAGATTATTTTCAAATTATGATACTTGTGGCAACACAGATTGATGCAATTGCTACGTATGAAAATATAAGAAAAGTGAATAAAGAAGTACAGATAATTTTGATGGATAGATGGTCTTTGGAGATAGAGGACAACAGATTGTCCAAGATTGTATCACACAATATTTTAAGTTCCAGATTTGCAGATTATTTACCAGATGTTCCCGTAGTTGCACAAAATATTGGGGTAGGAAATGGTGAAATTATGGAGATTAGAGTACCTGTTGGCAGCTCTTACGTTTACAGACACATGGGAAGTATTGAGCAAAAGAAATGGAGAATAGCTGGAATATACAGGGCCAATTCTCTGATACTTCCACGTCCCACTCTGATGATTAAGCCAAATGATACTTTGTTGGTTGTTGGAGACCCAAATGTACTTCAAAATGTATATAGGAGTATAAAAAAAGAATTAGGGCAATTTCCTGCACCTTTTGGAAATAATATCTATTGTCTCATTGACATGCTCAAATTTAGTGAAAAAGATGTGGCAAAAGTAGCCAATGATGCACTTTTATTGCATTCCAAAATAAATAGTAAAAAATTACATATAAAAATTATAAATCCAACAGCTTCACATGAATTGGAAAAAATAAAAAGTTACAATTCAACACATATACTTGTTGAGATAGACTACTATGAAAAAGATGCTCATGTTGTGCTAAAACAAGACTTACAAAAGAAAGATATTGGGTTAATCGTAGTTCCAAATTCTTTTTTCAAAGAGCATATAGACGAACTATTCCAAGCAAAAATACCAGTTTTAAAAATAGGTTTTTGGGGACTTTTGAATATAAGTGAAGGCGCTATATTGAGCAGTAAAAGTGAAGAGATAGAAAAAGAGTCATCAGTTATATTTGATATTTCTTCACAGCTCGATTTAAATATAAAGCTCTATAATTTCAATCAAGATAGCACGCATGGAAAAAATCCTTTAGTAGATCATTTTGAGAGTCTTTCAAAACTTTTTGGTAAAAAGATAGAAATTGTTGAGTCAGTAAAAAATCCACTTTTAAAACTTAAACTTCGTCACGATGTATTGCAATTTGTACCTTTTAGTTCTAAAATTTTAGAATCAAATTTTTTCTCAATTTTTTCTACAGACATGGAAAGGCAGTCTTCCCGGCTATCAAATTTATATCAACTTTTCATCCCAACATCACTATAAAATGGCAGTTAAATACGGGCTTAATTATGATTAATTAAGCCCCATTTTAGTACAATTGAAGATAATTTACTATACAAAATGGATAAAAAATGAGAGTTGATATAAACTTTGACAACAAATCTACCAATTCATATTCTGTGTTGATTGATGAGTTAGATAAAATTAAATTAGATACAAAAGTAGCAATAGTAACAAACCCTACGGTCTCAAAGCTACACTTAGAGTCGTTGCTTAGTAAAATTGATGCGCTAGAGTGCCAGATAATAACTGTCCCAGATGGTGAAATATATAAAAATTTTGAAACCTTAAATAGTATTTTAGAACAGTGTTTTACTCATAGACTCGATAGAAAGTCCGTTTTAATTGCATTTGGCGGTGGAGTGATAGGTGATATGACTGGATTTGCCGCTTCAATCTATCAAAGAGGCATAGATTTTATTCAAGTACCGACCACTCTTTTGGCTCAGGTAGATGCCAGTGTGGGTGGAAAAACTGGAATTAACAATAAATTTGGGAAAAATCTTGTGGGTACTTTTTGGCAACCTCGTGCAGTGTATTGTGAAACTTCCTTTTTAAAGACATTGCCTAATCGGGAATTTTCTGCAGGCGTGGCTGAGATAGTGAAAATGGCAGTGACGTTTGATAAAGAATTTTTTCTTTGGTTGGAGAACAACTCTTTACACAGTGAAGAAAATCTCAGAATGGCAATCGCAAAATGTGTCACTATCAAAGCCGATGTTGTCTCACGAGATGAGCGTGAAGAGGGCATACGTGCGGTGTTGAATTATGGGCACACTTTCGCACATGTGATAGAAAATCAGACAAATTATAAAAAATACCTACATGGAGAAGCTGTTTCCATCGGAATAGTTATGGCAAATTTACTTGCTTCACATTTGGGCTTGTTAAGTGAAAACGAATATGGAAGAATTAGAAATTTATTGGGCACTTATGATTTGCCAACTACTTATTGTATTGAATCAGAAGAAGCATTTTACGATTCTTTTTACTTAGATAAAAAAAGTTTTAATCAAAAAATAAAATTTATATTACCACATTCCATCGGAAACTTTTCAATAAGAGATGACATTGATAAAAGTATAATTTTAAATGTATTAGAGAGCTTTAAGCGATGAAAAAACTTTTTTTAGTTTTACTCATATTTTTTGTAACTCTACATGCAGCGGATTCTAATGGTACTGCAGAAATAAGCCAAGAAGATGTGTTAAAAATTGAGTTTTTTCAAAAGCGTATCAATGAGATTGATAATGAACTTAAAAACAATATTTGGCTAGTTGGGTATCAAAATTATATTACTTATGAAGGATTGATTTCACAATTAGAAAAGGTGGATAAAGAGGTAAAAGTATTTTCAAAAAAAAGAGATAAGCATTCGCGAGAAATGTATGATGCATTATTAAAAACACAAGATAGCCTTGAAAAGCAGATAGGATTACTCGTAGAATATAAGAATTCTCCTTTTGTAAAAATTGTAAAACCTGATGAATTAGAAAGAAAACCGGATATTTCCAGTCCTTTGTCGATTATTACCGCTTTTTCATACAGTAAGCAAATTGACTTAGGTAGAACCACTTATAAAGATAAAATAGATACTTTAGATAATCTCATAAAAAGATTAGAAGAAAAGAATGATTTGCTCATAAATATTTATAGTATGAAAGCAACTCCCCTACTTGAAGATAAGCTGCATGCCATAAAGCAAGATATTTTGGAGTTTAAGCGTGCTTATATCTTGGCACAGACTACATTTTCTGTTTATTCAAAAAAAGTGGAACAGGTTAAGCTAGAGGTCGCTGCAAGCATTAAAGCACAAATGAAAAGAGCTTTTGATATCGGGTTGTTTATTTTTGCTGTGATTGTTATATCGTTGATTTTTAAGTTTATAATTAAAAGATATATAAAAGACAATGAACGTTTTTATATGGCAAATAAAGCAATAAATTTTATAAATTTTACTTTAATTGCTATTATCTTACTTTTTTCTTATATTGATAATGTCTCTTACCTTGCTACCGTTCTTGGGTTTGCTTCAGCTGGTATTGCAATCGCTATGAAAGATTGGTTTATGAGTATTTTGGGCTGGATGGTGATAATCTTTGGTGGTAGCTTGAGCGTTGGAGATAGAATAAAAGTTCAAAAAGATGGACTTCCCTACGTTGGCGATATTATCGATATATCACTTCTTCGAATAACAATACTTGAAGATATAACCTTAACGACTTACCTGAGTAATAGACGTTCAGGTAGAATTGTTTTTATACCCAATAATTATATATTTACCACATTAATTTCAAACTACACACACGGTACATTAAAGACGGTTTGGGATGGAATTGATGTGACGATTACGTTTGATTCAAATCATAAAAAAGCGATGTATATTATAAAAGAGATCACAAAAAAATACTCAAAAGGCTACACAGATATAGCAAGGCGCAGTTTAAATCAGCTCAGACACCAATACAGTCTTAAAAACACAAATGTTGAGCCTAGAATATACTCATTTTTGGAACCACATGGGTTAACAATAAGTACATGGTATATGACAAATTCGTATGCCGCACTAGTCTTGCGAAGCACCATCAGTGGTGAAATAGTGGATGCAATCAATAAAGAAGAGGATATAAAAATCGCTTACCCAACACAAACAATCGATGTAAGACACACAAATAAAGAGATACCCTCACATGTAGGTATCAATAATGGAGGGTTATCTTAATGAAACGGGTCTATTTTAAGACTTTTGGTTGTCGTACAAATATTTATGATACCCAAGTGATGATACAAAATCTAAAAGATTTTGATGTTGTAGTTAATGAAGAAGAAGCTGACATCATCGTTGTAAACTCTTGTACGGTAACCAATGGGGCAGATACAGGGGTGAGAAGCTATATCAACAGTGCAAATAGGCATGGTGCTAAAGTTATTTTAGCAGGCTGTGGAGCATTTAGTAAGGGTGAAGAACTTTTTAAGGACGAGAAAATTTTTGGAGCTTTTGGACACTCGGAAAAGGAAAATATTAATACACTTTTACATCAAGATGAAAGATTTATGCAAATGGGTGATTTAAGTTCCGTAGATTCGACAATAGTGAGTGAATATATGGGAAAAAGTAAAGCTTTTTTAAAGATACAAGAGGGCTGTAATTTTAGATGTAGTTATTGCATTATTCCCCATGTGCGAGGAAATGCGAGAAGCCAAGAGGAAGAACTTATCTTAGAACAGGTGCGAAAGCTAAGTTCCAATGGCTTTGGAGAGTTTGTTTTAACCGGTACAAATATAGGTAGTTATGGACGAGATAAGGGAAGTAGTTTAGGAAATCTTGTAAAAAAAATTAGTCAAATAAGAGGGGTGAGAAGAATTCGTCTTGGCAGTATAGAACCTATTCAAATTGATGATAGTTTTAGAGAGATTTTGGGGGAACCTTGGCTTGAAAAACATCTTCATATCGCACTTCAACATACAAGCGAAGAGATGCTCAAAATTATGAGAAGAAGAAATAATGCCAAAAGAGATTTAGAGTTATTTCAAGAGTTAAGCTCTCTTGGTTATGCCCTTGGAACAGACTATATAACAGGACATCCAGGAGAAAGCGAAGATATTTGGGAGGAAGCCTATGCCACGTTAGAAAAGTTTCCCTTAACGCATCTACACGCTTTTCCTTACTCTAAAAGAGATGGCACACCAAGTGCTACTATGAAACCTGAGATCAGAGGTGATGTAGCAAAATTGAGGTTAAAACAAATAGAAGCTTTAGTGCAAAAAAATAATTTTGAATTTAGAAAAAATCATAAAGAAGTTTTAGAAGTTTTAATAGAAGATAAAAAAGGTGAATATTATAGTGGTTTAGATCAGTTTTATAATAAAATTTTTATAAAATCCAAGCGAGATATACTTAAAGAGTGGGTAAATATAGAAAACTTTGAAGCAAAAGAGGATGGTAATTATGCCAGATTTTAAATCTAAGAAGCTAATGGTCTCCCTAATGGCCGTCAGTATTGTGGTCTTATTGTTGCTGTTTGGATATTTGCGAGATGGCATGAAAATTATCGATTTATCAACTTACGAAACGTTATTAAACAGCAATTCTATTACAAAAGCTCAAATAAAATCGAATCAAATAATTTTCACAACCGATAGCGGAACATATAGCATTATAAAAGATGGCATTGATATAAAAAAGTTACTTGAAAAAGTACCAGTTGAAACGATAGAGGATAATAAATTTTTAGAAGATCTTTTTGTTTTAGGGTTATTTTTCCTTATGATAGTTGGACTTGTTGTTTACGGGAGGAAGAGAAAAGAAATAGATAATAAAATAGAAAAAGAAAAACTGAATGCATACGCAGTTGACACCTTTGCAACAGCAATAATAAAACCAAGTATTTCAAAATATAAATTCTCAGATGTCGCTGGGATCGATGAAGTCAAAGAAGAGTTAATGGAAATAGTTGACTTTTTAAAAGATCCATCAAAGTACAAAAGATTTGGAATTTCATTACCAAGAGGAGTGTTGCTTGTAGGACCTCCCGGAGTAGGTAAAACAATGATTGCAAAAGCGGTGGCAGGAGAAGCTAATGTTCCATTTTTTTATCAAAGTGGTGCTAGTTTTGTGCAAATATATGTTGGAATGGGTGCCAAAAGAGTACGTGAACTTTTTTCTTATGCAAAAGCCAATGCACCTTCAATCGTCTTTATAGATGAAATAGACGCCGTTGGAAAAGCACGAGGTGCAATGAGAAATGATGAGCGAGAATCAACCCTCAATCAGCTTTTAACAGAGATGGACGGATTTGAAGATAGTAGCGGTGTTATCGTCATTGGAGCTACAAATAAGGTAGATGTTTTAGACGAAGCACTTCTTCGTTCAGGTCGCTTTGATAGACGTGTTTTTATTCCAATGCCTGATATTGATGATAGAATTAAAATTTTAAATATATATTTACAAGGTAAACCATTTGAAGGTAACGTAGAGGATATTGCTAAAATGACGGTAGGATTTTCTGGGGCAACTCTTGCCACTTTTGTCAATGAAGCTGCCATTAATGCCCTTAGATGTAGCCGTGAAATTATAAAAATAAATGATTTTGTAGCAGTGCGACAAAAAGTTTTAATGGGTAAGAAAAAAGTACTGAATTTTTCAGATGAAGAGAAAAAAATACAAGCAGCTTATCAAGCGGCTAAAGCACTTTGCGCCTTCTGGTTTGAAATTGATTTTGATAAAATCACCATTGTTAATGATAGATTAAAAGATTTAGATTTAGAGATAGAGTCTAAAACTCAAATGCAATCAAAGATAAAAGTGTATTTAGCAGGAATCGCAGCAACGAAAATCAAGTATAATGAAACATTTTCAAACTCAACTGATGATCTGCTTCGAGCACGTGAGATTGCAAAAAATATGACGGAGCTTTATGGCATGGGCAAACAACTCGTTCCCCACCATGATGATGTTGCTGTTATATTAAGTGAAGCAAGCAAAGAGGTAGAAGATTTTTTAGAAGGAATGAGCAAACCTTTGGAGCTAATATCTACCAAACTTTTTGAAAAAGAGAGTATTACAAAGACCGAGTTAAAAGAAATTGTCGATGAGATATTTTAGTGGATTTTGCTTAAAAGAAGAGAGTGAGCTTTTTGATGAGTTTACATGTAAGAGTGATTTTTCTGTTTGTGGCTTTAGTTATGGGGCTATAAAAGCATTTGAATATACACTCAGATGTAAAGAGAGAATCGATAAATTGCAGCTATTCTCTCCAGCCTTTTTTATGGATAAAGATGAAAAATTTAAAAAACTTCAAACGCTCTACTTTAAAAAAGATTCTAATGCATATTGTAACAATTTCTTAGAAAATGTTACTTATCCATCTAATGTAGTGATAAAAAACTATTTTTCACGAGGAAGTTTAGAAGAATTAAAAGAACTTTTGTATTATAATTGGAACGAAGAGGATTTAAAAATACTAAGTGAGCGTGGAGTAGAGATAGAAGTTTATCTTGGTGAACTTGATAAGATTATAGAGTCACACCATGGTAAGGATTTTTTTCAACCATATTCAACCATTTACACTATAAAAAATGTGGGTCATATACTTAAATAAAGGGTACAGAATGTCAAAAATAAAGATAGGAATACTAACACTTTCAGATCGTGCAAGTGCTGGAATTTATGAAGATTTATCAGGTAAAGCGATTATCAATACAATGGCTGAATATCTAAGCAGTCCGTGGGAAAGTGTTTATGAAGTGATTCCTGATGAGAGAATTTTAATCGAAGAGGCGCTTAGAGATATGGCTGATATGCAAGAGTGTTGCCTTATCGTGACCACAGGAGGCACAGGGCCTGATCCCAAAGATTTGACACCAGAAGCCACCGAAGCGGTATGCGATAAAATGATGCCAGGTTTTGGTGAATTGATGCGTCAAGTCAGTCTCAAGTACGTCCCAACTGCGATTCTCTCACGCCAAACAGCAGGTATCCGTGGAAAAACACTCATCATCAATCTTCCCGGAAAACCAAAATCAATACGTGAATGCTTGGACGCAGTTTTTCCAGCAGTACCTTACTGCATAGATTTGATTGGCGGACCGTATTTAGAGTGTGATGAAAATATTATCAAGGCGTTTAGACCAAAAGCTAAATAGAAAAAGTATGAGGATAGAATTACTATCCTTTTGGTGTGTGCATAAAAACGCCATTGAAATTCTTTGGAGCCACTTTTAGATAGTGTTCACAGCGTTCTATATAAATGGAATAAATTTTTAAATTACTTTTGTTTTCCCATTCGTTGAGTTCTTTAAAAATATTTAGAGCATCTTTGAATTTTTCTTTTTTATAAAGTTCAATTGCCTTATGATATAAGTCAAGTTCCTCTAAAAGTTCCTTTTTACTTGAGTAAAAAAGAGGCTCAATATCCTCTGCGTCAAAGTCGTGAATCTGCCAAATCTCAAGAGGCTCGAGTTTGCCCTTAACCGTTACTAAATCCAAAAAGCGGAAGATATACTTTTCTTTTAACAAGTTTTTTGTAAAACTTGAGATATTCAAGCGAGAGTTATAGTATTTGCATAAAGACTCAAGTCGTGCTCCCACATTGATGGGATCACCGATTACTGTATAATCTGAGCGTTTAGTAGAACCCATTTCACCCACAATAGCAACTCCACTGTTAAGCCCAATGCCAATATCTACAATTGGTAAATGGTTTTCATCTGACATTTTAATTACATTGTTAAACTCTGGATTTACTCTTAGTTTTTCATTTAAGCTTTTAAGATGTTGAAGTTGTCTAAGACTTGCACTTACTGCTCTATCGGCATGATTTTTTACATCTAGAGGTGCGTTCCAATACGCCATAATAGCGTCACCTATGTATTTATCAACAGTACCATTTTCTTCTATGATGATTTCTGTCATTGGCTCCATAATCTCATTCATAAATTTAATCAATGACTTTGGATTTCCAATAGCTTCAGAGATATTTGTAAAATTTCTAACATCTGAGAAAAAGACGGTAATTTCTCTTTCTGCCCCATCTAAAGTATTTGAATTTGGATTTTTAAGGATATCCTCCATGACACTTGCACTGACTTTGCTCGCAAATTTATCTTTAATCATATCTTTTTGACGTGATTCAAGTAAATATTTGACCCCTAAAATACCGATTAATGAAAGAATCATTGCAAAGAGTGGAAAGATAGTATTTGCAATGATGTGCTGTTGGAACAATAAATAATAATTGAGAGATATAATGCCCAACAATGAAGAACAATAAACAATAATAAGGGCAAGTATAGGTAGCCTATAATAGATAATTGTCACTACAAAAACTATGAAAATGATTGCTAAAATATCTGCTATCTCCATCCAAGGCGGTTTTACAAGCATGTCGTTATTTAAAAGGTTATCAATCAAATTTGCATGTAGTTCAACTCCAGCAATAACACTGTCCATAGGAGTAGAATGAAGGTCCATAAGTCCATAAGCTGATGTTCCAATGAGTACAAATTTTCCTTCTAAATTTTTTTTATCGATGGTGTTATTATAGATATCAACAGCCGATATGTATCTGTAGCTTTTAAATGGTCCTCTAAAGTTTAAGTAAATTCTTCCAAATCTATCTGTTTTTATATTTTTCTCTTTTAGCTGAATGTCTTGAATACCATTCTCGCTATAGTTTAAAAGAACTTTTTTAGAGTTGATGGCTATACGGTACATTTCAAAAGCAAGAGAAGGATACACTGCATTATCGTATTTTATAAGTAGAGGGACGCTTCTTATAATTCCCATTTCATCAGGGATATTGTTTATATATCCACTTGAGTAGCCATTATTTTGAATCACTTCAAGATTTGGTAACACTCCATGGGCTATTGGTAAAAATTCTCTCTCTGGTTTGTTTTTTTCTATAAAAATTGCAGGCACTTGCGGAGGCTCGTTGGTATTATTTGCATCAAAATCAAATACATAACCTAGTACCGTGGGTGTGTCTGCAATAACTTGTGAAAGAATCAGATCGTAATCAGGTAAATCTTTTTTACTAATTCCCCATTTTTTAGCAAATTTTGCGGGGGAAGTTTTATCTGCCTCTGCAAAAACAATATCCAGTCCTATGATTCCGGCTCCACTGTTACTTAGATTTGTCAAAATTTGAGCAATTTTATCTCGTTCCCATGGCCATTGACCTAACTCTTTGATGCTTTTCTCATCTATATCTACGATGACAACATCATCACTGGCTTTTTCGGAACCACGAAAATTAAAGTAAAAATCTCGCACTCTGTTGTCAAGTGATTGGAAGTGCGTTGGGAGAAAGAGATAGGCAGAAGACAGCAATAAAGAGATAAATAAAAAGAGGAGGGTAAGGACTTTGTATTTATCTTTCATGGGTTGGTAATATTCTCACTGTGCATTGTTCTTTCCACCCTAATGAATATCAGTTGTGCTTACTTGATAGACACCTTCAGCTACTGCGGCTATATTAAAATTACCGCCAACTGACTTGCCATCTGTTCCATAAAAAGTGCCATTAAATGATGAATTATCTCCGCTACCACTAATATTCTTTGTGGTAGAATCAATCTTGCCAGAAATTGTTGTTGGTATGGAAGTCGAAGCAAAAGTTTCTGATGTGATTGATAGAGCAGCAGTTTGCTGGCCAAAGTCAACTTCTAATTGTGCTTTTCCATTGACAATATCTCCAATAGTTTGACCTGTTGCAGGAGTTAAAGCTCTGTATACACCTTTATATGTTGCCACCATTGCACCAGTTGTGTATCCATCTATAACTGTTGTATCTGTAGGATTTCCTGCTACCCATAAACCTGAAAGATTGTCAATTTTAGGCATATTTTCAAAATCATATGCTACAGTTACATTCCAGGTGCCCCATGTCATAACATCACTGCGTGAGTAGTCATCATTGGTAGCAGTAAAGGCACTATTGGAAATTGAATTATCAGTATACTCATGCCTACTAGTAGCACTTTTAAATGTGCCAGAAAAATCATTTATGGTTCCAGCACCATTCATCGCCCTCGCTAGCTCAAATTCCCAATCATCAGTAGTAATGAATGATATTTTAGAATCAAAGGTACTTAAATTAAGTGTTTTTAGGCGCATCAACACATCAGATAATGTAGAATAACCGCTGATATCAAAAGTTTTTGATACTTTTGCCACTATTTTATCGGTTCTCTTTTTTTGTGCGTTATCAGCAGTAATATCTGTTATAGCCAATCCAGATGTTTGGGATGTGGTTGTCTCAGTATTTGCACTTGTTTCACTTAAGGTTTCAGTACCGTTGTTTACTTCACTGTCCACTTTATCATCTTTATTCGCCGTAAAACTATCAGCCTTCATTTTATCTAACTCAGAAGGAGTAAACTTTACAGCTTTTCCTATTTTTCCATTCGTTGAAACACTTGTATAAAAGCCTTGAGGGACGGTTAGTGTTTCCCCCTTTGTGCTCGCTGTGATAGCTCCAAATGTACAAAATACTTGAGTACTTCCATCGGCCCCTACTAAAACAGTAAAGTTTGTCCCACGGATTCCAATGGTGGCTGTTTTTGTTTCAACCTTGAATTTTTCTGGTGCAATTTTTCCTATTTTTCCAGTAATGGTTCTCATAGCACCGCTGATTAAACTAAACTTCGCTTGTGGTGTTTTATTGTTTTCAAATAAGTATTCATTGATTGAGAAGTGACTGTTTTTACCAATCGTTATAATGGTTTCATCATTAAAGATGAGTTGTACTTTACTTTTATCTTGCGTTGTTATGCTGTCTTTTTCGTTCAGTTTCGCACCGAGCATGGCTTCTATAGTGACACCATCACGCACGATGGAGGCACTACCTTTTAGAGCTGTGATGCTTCCTATACTATTTGCCCATACAAATGAACTGACTAACAGCAAAGATAGAATGATTTTATTAACAATTTTCATAACAATTCTCCTAAAAAGTTTTTGTCACACCAAGTGACATGGTGTATTTTTGATAGCTAAATACATTTTGATTTGAATCAACTCTACTGTAAAGTGCCTTGACATGTACCCTAAGCGTTTGCAGTACTTTTGCGCTTATACTAGCACTGATAGTTTTACTTGTATCATCTCTTCTTGTGAAATTATACAAGGGGCTAAGATCATCATAGTTTCTCTTTTTTATCTCACCATAAAGTTCTATACCATAAGTAGGTGTAAATTGATTTGAATAAATAGCATCAAGTTTATACTCCTTATAGTCAACATTGGGACTTGAGCCTTGCCTTTTCTTTTCTTTTATAGCTGTTACATTTGCTTGAACGTAAGAGCGTGGTGTTAAGATATTTTGTAAACCGTAAGATAACTCATAGTGATTTGCGTCAAGATCAGACTGAGCTGATTGTTGAAAGTTTTTTCTTTGGTATTTAAAGTAAGCAATACTTTTTAGCATATTGCTATGTGCATATTCAAATCGGGGCATTAGATAGAGTGTATTAAGATAAGAATTTTTAGCTAAACTCATCGTGTCTATCCCAAAAATCATCTCTGCTGTATATTTTGTGTATTTGTACACTAAGCTTGGGGTGTAAGCTGCATAGGCTATATTATAATCATTTTCTTTATTGTAATCTTTTATATAGACTGATCCACTATTTTTGAGGGCGAACCCATTGGTTACACCAATATCGTAAATATTGACAATATCTGCTGAGAATTGAAGTGCACTGTCTGAGAGTTTATCCTCTGGGACCTTTAAAGGTCCATACGATGTGTCTATGGTATCGTCTAATGAACGAGTATTTACATTTGAATTATAAATCCAGTCTAAGTTAACGGTTGCATACGTAAAAGATTTTTTCTGTACACCCGCAACTTGAGCTAAATACAACTCAATGTTGGTTCGCACATTTTTGGGAATCTGTGGATTGTTTAAAACTACTCTAAATGAAAGTTCAGCCTCTTCATACATCTTTAACATAAAATAAGTTCTAGCTTTTTCAAGTTTGTTTCTCAAGTTTGTTGGGGAGAGCATCTCAACTCTCTCAAAAGCAGCAAGGGCAATTTCATAATGTGCTGTCTCATAAGCCGACATACCAAGTGAAAAGTTTAAATTCACATCTGAAAGATTTGTAAGATAGAGTTTTGATAAAAGTGTATATGAAGTTTGAAAGTCTTTTGCTTTGTAAGCTTTCATAGCATCAAGGTAAGTTTGACTGAAATCTAAAGCGAGAAGATATGTAGGAAAGATCAACATAAAGACAATAATTTTTTTAATAATAAACCCTTTAATATACATTAAATTATTATACTGAAATTGTAATTAAATTTATTTAAAAAATAAAATAATAAAAAAATTCAGTGATATATTTATAAAAAAATAATATAATTTAATACAAATAGTTTTCAGGAGGTGTTATGATAGGTATTAGAATTTTAGGTGCGCAAGGAAGTAGATCTGAAAAATCAAATACTACGTGTATCCAAGTTACAAAGAACACCCTTATTGATGCTGGAAATATTATACAAGGATTGAGAGATGAATCTGTACATATAGATAATATATTTTTATCACATTCACATTTAGATCACATCATTGATAGTGCTTTTTTGATAGATAACTTTTTTTCACAAAGAAATAAACCTTTAAAGATATTTGCTTTACCATATACTCTTGAGATGATAAAAAAGCATATTTTTAACTGGAAAATATGGCCAGATTTTAGTACATTACATCTGAATGGGACCAATATACCTTCTGTAGAATATATACCCATAGAGTTTTATAAAGAGTACAAGATAGAAGAAAATTTATCGTTAATACCTATTCCTTCGGTTCACACAGTTCCTACATGTGGGTATTTAATTCAAAAAAGTGAAGGTTCTATACTTTTTTCAGGTGATACGTTTAAAAATCCAAATTTATGGAATTTAATTAATAAAGATAAAAATATTAAAGCAGTGATTGTTGATGTGTCATTTCCTAATGAACTTTCTCAACTAGCCATTGATAGCAAGCACTTAACTCCAGAATTTTTAAAAAAAGACATGTCAACTCTCACTAGAGATGATGTAAAAATCTATATCAATCATTCAAAACCTTTTTATAGGGATAAGATTATTAACGAACTTTCAACTATTGGCATTGATGAAAAAAATATTTTAAAAGATGGAGAAATTATCTCTTTTGAATCTGGAGAAATTATACAAAAATATACATTTGATGAAGAAAAAATACATAAATTAAATAAAATTGGTTCAGCCTTATCAGTAGAAAAAAACTTGGATGAATTACTGGAGATGATTGTAGTAGAAGCAAAATCTCTTACATGTGCTGATGGAGGAACTTTATACCTTTTAGATAAGGACGCATTGAAGTTTACAGTAGTACAAACGGACTCATTAAACATAAAAATGGGTGGTAGCCATGGTACGATAACGTGGCCAGTATTACCTCTTTATTTAGAAAATGATACACCAAATACTAAGTTAGTTGCAGCAACATGTGCGTTAGAAAATAGAATCATCAATATACCAGATGTTTATGAAACCAAAGGTTTTTCTTTTGATGGTACGAAAGAATTTGATGCCTCTATTGGATATAGATCAAAATCTATGTTGCTTGTTCCTCTGATTAATCATGAAAATATAGTTATTGGAGTTTTACAACTTATAAATAAACAAAATCCTCTTTATGAAAATATTGAAGATTTTAGCGCAGAAGATGAAAGTATAACTTTATCTCTTGCCTCACAAGCTGCTGTTGCTATCACCAACGTGACATTAATCGCTAGCTTAGAGAAATTACTAGAATCATTTTTGAAAAGTATTATTTTTGCTATGGGTAAAAAGTCAGCCCATACGGCGGGGCATATCAAGCGTATGGTCAAGCTCAGCGCTATGATTGCAGAAGCTGTCGATAAAGATGATGATATTTATAAAGATAAACATTACAGTGCTGAAGAGCTTAAGCAGATAAATTTTGCAGCATTGATGCATGATATTGGGAAACTTGCTACTCCTGAGCATATTATAGATAAAGGGAAGAAGTTAGAGAAACTTATCGATAGAATTGATTTGGTTCGAATTAGAATTGACCTGATCAAAAAAGAGTTGGAGTTGTCGTTTCTTAAAAAAGAGGTTAGCCAAGAGTATTATGAAAATGAGATTAAAACCTTAGAAGAGAACTTTATATTTATAGAAAAGAGCAATACAGGAAGTGAATTTTTACCTAATGAAGATATAGATAGGCTAAAAGAAATACACAATAAAACGTATGAATTTAGCGATAAAAAATACATCATAATAACCGAGAATGAGGCTTATAATCTTTGTGTTCAAAAAGGAACAATTACAGAAGAAGAACGAAATATCATTAATGAGCATGCGCAAATAAGTTTAACAATATTAAATAAATTACCCTTCCCTAAAAAATACGAAAGAATCCCAGAAATTTCTGGAAATCACCACGAAAAAATTAATGGCAAGGGATATCCGCAAGGGCTCAAAGGCGATGAAATATCTTTTGAGGCTAGAATATTGGCAATTGCCGATGTATTTGAAGCACTAACTGCAAGTGACAGACCCTATAAAAAGGCAAATACGCTTAGTGTTGCTATGAAAATTTTATATTTTATGGCAAAAAATGATGAACTCGACAGAGAATTAGTGAAATTCTTTTATAATTCAGGGCTCTATCTTGAGTATGCCAATCAATTACTTCCTGAAAGCAGTATTGACCAAGTAGACATTGATTTTAGTGCTTTGTAAATACAAAAAAGTTACATTTAAAGAAATATAAACTTAAACAACTAAAAAATATTAAAATCTGTTAGTAATCAACTTTTTACTATAATCTATCGTTAATTTTATGTTAAAAAATACATATTTAAAATTTAAATAATAAAATAGGTGGTTAATGAAAAATATTTTAGTAGTTTTCTTAGCACTTTTTTTATCTACATTATCTTATGGTAGTGGCGATAAAATAGGTGCATATGAAAGGCTTGGGAATCATGTTCCACTTGATTTGGTCTATACAAATGAATTGGGTCAAAAAAAGACTTTAGGTGAGTTTATGGATGGAAAGCCAACAATAATCTCCGTGAACTACTTTCATTGTCCTGGCATTTGTGGACCGCAGATAGATAGTTTGACGAAATCACTTGATAAAATTGGACTGATTGAGGGTAAAGAATATAAAGCATTAACGATAAGTTTTGTAACGACAGACACTGCAAAAGATGCAATGATTTTTAAAAAGAATCATGTACATTTAATCAAAGATAGTTTTGATAAAAGTGCTTGGAATTTTTTAGTATCTGATGATCAAAAAACTATCGATACACTCACAAAAGCTTTTGGATATGAATACAAAAAAATTGTAAATAAACAAGGCTTTACAGATTATATTCACCCAACAGCATTAATTGTCCTTGCACCTGATGGGAAAATAACTAGATATTTAGAAGGTATTCAATACTTGCCTGTTGATTTGAAAATGGCGCTGCTCGAAGCAGCTCAGGGTAAAGTTAGACCTACTATCACTAGGGCTTTGGCTTTTTGCTATTCATTTGATCCAGAAAGTAGTAAATACATTGTTGAATATAAAAAAATATTTGGTGTAGTTTCTACATTTTTTTTAATAGTGATATTTTTATATTTTTTAATTACGGGTAAAAAAACAAGAAAAGGAGATAGCAAATGAGTATGACGCACACAAGTTTTTATGAAGAAACTCACACAGTTTTCGGTCATCATAAAAATAAGTTTTTACAATGGATCTTTAGTATAGATCACAAACGGATAGCTATCATGTACGCGATTGTAATGTTTAGTTTTTTCGCAATAGCTGTTGTCGTAGCTTTATTAATGAGACTGGAGCTTTTCAGTCCAGGACAACAGATCATGGGACCAGACACGTATAATAAGGCTTTTACGCTGCATGGTATTATTATGATATTTGTATTCATAGTGCCAGGTATTCCTGCAACTTTAGGTAACTTTTTATTACCGCTTCAATTAGGGGCTAGAGATGTGTCTTTTCCAAGATTAAATCTATTGTCTTTTTGGATTTATTGTTTAGGTATACTTGTACTTCTTTATTCTTTGTTTGGAGGTGGCGGTTCAGCCGATACCGGTTGGACATTTTATGCTCCATACAGCACAAATAGTGCTTCAAATGTTGTTTCAGCATTAACGGCTGCTTATTTGCTTGGTTTGGCTTCTATTTTGACTGGGTTAAACTTTATTGCAACTATTCATAGACTCAGAGCACCTGGTATGGGATTTTTTAAGATGCCATTATTTGTTTGGGGATTGTATACAACAGCTTGGATTCAACTTCTTGCTACACCTGTTGTTGGTATCACTCTTATTATGGTTATATTAGAGAGAGTGGTTGGCATAGGTATTTTTGATCCAGCAAAAGGCGGAGACCCCGTGTTACTGGAAAACATGTTTTGGATGTATTCCCATCCTGCTGTGTATCTTATGATTTTACCAGCATTTGGAATTGCCTCTGAAATAGTTCCTACATTTTGTAGAAAACCTGTTTTCGGATACCATGCGATAGCAGTTTCTAGTGGTATGATTGCATTTCTTGGTTATCTTGTATGGGGACATCATATGTTTACTTCCGGTCAATCAGATACCATTTCATTAATATTTTCTGTTCTATCATTTATAGTTGCCGTTCCGACAAGTGTCAAGTTTTTTGACTGGATTGCTACGATGTATAAAGCTTCTATCGATTTTAAAACACCTATGCTTTGGACTATTGGTACCTTTATAACATTTATAATCGGAGGCCTGACAGGACTTATCCTCGGTGCTGTTGGTGTTGATATATATTTTCACGATACTTACTTTGTGGTAGCTCACTTTCACTACGCAATTCTAGGCGGTGTTGTATTTTTGATGTTTGCAGGTATTCACTATTGGTTTCCAAAAATGTGTGGCAGAATGTACAGTGAAAAACATGCAAGTAGAGCATTTTATATAATTTTTGTAGGATTCAATGTATTATGGTTTCCAATGTTTATAGCAGGGGCGCTAGGAATGCCTAGAAGATATTTTGATTATCTTCCAGAATTTACTATCTATCATAGAATTGCCACTGTCGGCTCTTGGATATTTGTAGCCGGTCTTCTTTATATGTTCTATACTCTGTATAGAGGGTGGAGATACGGTCCAATAGCCGGTCCAAATCCTTGGAATGCAACTACTTTGGAATGGCAAATTCCTTCACCTCCTCAAGCAGATAATTTTGGAACGATTCCTTATGTAGATTTTATGCCTTATGAGTATATAGAGGGTGAACCAGTCCATCACATGGATTTATCGGTTAAAGAGGATGTGCATCATGGCTGATACTGCTTATGAACCTGAAATAATTTTTGATAAACAAGGCAACCCTCATGAAGTGGTTGATTGGAAGCATGATTATGAAGGTTCAAAACTTGGATTTTGGGCATTTTTATTAACAGAAATGATGATTTTCGGAACGATGTTCTTTGTATATTCTTTTTATTTATACCAAAATAATGCAGATTTTGTACACGCTTCAGAAGAGATGAACAGACTATTGGGTGGAATAAATACGTTTATTCTCTTAGTAAGTGCATTGACGATGGGATTGTCACTAGTGAAGCTTAGAAATGGGCATGTTCAAACGTGTAAAAAACTTATTTGGACTACCATCATATTGGCGGTTATATTTCTAGGTATAAAGTACACTGAATGGTCTATCGAAATTGGTCATGGATTTTATCCAGGTTCACCTACACTAGATACACTTGGTAATGGCACAAAATTATTTTTTGGTCTTTATTTTACGATGACAGGTCTTCATGGTATTCATATTATCGTAGGGATTGGTGTCATGCTTTGGCTTTTAAGTCTAATTAACAGCGGTAAAATTACATCTACTAATTTTGTTGTTTTGGAAAATACTGCCCTTTATTGGGATTTTGTTCATATCGTTTGGGTCTTAGTATTTCCTTTATTTTATCTAATATATTAGGGGTTGATATGGTAGCAAATGAAAATTTAAATCCAATTAGTATGTCCTCATACATAAAAGTATTTGTGTTGTTGATTGTCTTGACAAGTCTGACAATTATTCAACCATTAGTGATGCACATGGAATTAGCCTCTACTCTCTATATCCAGATGGGTATCGCTTTTATCAAGATAGTGTTAATTGTGTCATATTATATGCATATAAAAGGTTCTCATCCTTTTTATAAAATATTAGTTATTGGTACGACTGCTTTATTATTGAGCATGTATGCCATTATGGCAATTGATTCATATGTGAGAGTTACAAATAATGATATATTTAATTAACTAGGGAAAGGAAGTATATGTTAGAAGGAATGCAAGGCGTATCAAGTTTCGCTAGTAGTATGGATACAGCCATTTTAGTTGTATTTGGAATTAGCACAGCAGTATTTTTGCTTGTAATTGGTGTGATGTTTTATTTTTTATATAAATATAGCAATACAAGAAGTTCAAAAAAAGATATAAAAAATATAGAGCACAATACGCCACTAGAGATAGCTTGGACAGTATTACCCATGTTTTTACTTGCGGTTATGTTTTATTATGGGTTTACAAGTTTAAAAGCTATAAGAACAATCCCAGATCAGAATATGGAAGTGAAAGTTATTGCTAGGATGTGGTATTGGACACATGTGTATCCAAATGGTAAAAAGACAAAAGATTTATATGTCCCTATCGGTCAAAATATAAAATTAAATATTACTGCACCTAAAAATGATGTGTTGCATAGTTATTATGTCCCAGCTTTTAGATTTAAACAAGATGCTGTACCAGGTTTTACCTATAATGCTTGGTTTAATGCTACGCAAAAAGGTGTATTTGACATAGAATGTACAGAGTATTGTGGTGTTGGACACTCTAGCATGCTTGGAAAAATTTATGTCATCAGTCAAGAAGATTTTGACAAATGGTACAACAGTGATAGACAAACGCCATTTGATAAAGTCCAAAAAGTTCCGACGCATCCAGGTCTTGTAGCATTAAATACAAATGGATGTACAGGATGTCACACATTAGATGGTTCACCATTGGTTGGACCTAGTTATAAAGGTATGTGGGGAAGAAAAGTCAAAGTAAATGAAGGTGGAACACTCAAAGAAGTAGTAACTGATGAAGCTTACTTGAAGGAATCAATTTTAAATCCTGATGCACAAGTTGTTGATGGTTTTAGTGCTGGTATGATGACTTCTTATAAAGGTGTGCTTAGCGATAAAGACATCGATAATATTATTGACTATTTTAAAAATGGCAATAAGAAGGCAAAAGTTAGCGTAAAAGATCAAGCTTTAAATGTTTTAAACTCAAATGGATGTACAGGATGTCACTCATTGGATGGGTCACCATTGATAGGACCTAGTTATAAAGGTATGTGGGCAAGACACGAGAAAGTAAGTACAAATGGGACTTCAAGAAATATTGTAGTAGATGAAAAATATTTAAAAGATGCGATATTGACTCCAGATTCAGATGTCGTTGAAGGATTTAGTGCTGGTATGATGACTTCTTATAAAGGTGTTCTTAGCGATAAAGACATCGATATAGTGATTGAGTATTTCAAAGGATTATAGAAATGAATACAGCGATAATTTTAGATAAAAATACTACTCGTGTAAAGGATTATATAACTTATACTAAGGCTATTTTATCTTTTGCAGTGGGCCTTCCTGGCGTGATGGTGTATCTTTTAGCCACAGATGAAATAACTGCCAATTTGGGCATAAGTTTTTTTGCGATTTTTTTGCTAGCACTTGGTGTGAGTGCCCTCAATCAGTTTCAAGAGCGTTTTTTAGACGCTCTTATGCCTAGAACTCAACATAGACCTTTAGTGACAGGACGTATCGGTGAGAAGGAAGGATTGGCTATCATCGTAGGGCTTATTGGCCTTTCTATGATAGTGATCTATAATGTCTTAGCCTATCAGGGAGTTTTTATATTTGCACTGGTTGTATTTTTATACAATGGTGTGTATACTCCTATGAAAAAAGTCAGTGCTTATGCAGTTTTTCCAGGCGCAATCTTGGGAGTTATTCCTCCTGTTTTGTGCTGGATGGCAGCAGGAGCAAGTCTGATGCAACCATCATTTTTTGCACTAGCATGGTTTTATTTTATATGGCAAATACCACATTTTTGGCTTTTAGTTTTAATGTATCAAAATGATTATAACAAAGCAAAATTTCCAAATATGGCAAATGTTCTTGGTGGAGAGTCGTTATCACGTGTCACTTATGTGTGGATACTCTTTACCATCATAAGTGGACTGATGGTTGTCTCTTTCTTTATGCCAGAAAGCCAGATAATACTTGGCATTATTTTAGCTCATTCTCTTTTTCTGCTATACAAAGGCTTAGTGCTTTTGAAAAAAGATACGTGGAAAGACAAAAGTGTGTGTAGAAAAACTTTTATGCAGTTAAACATGTATACGCTACTAGTAATCGGCTATTTAGTAATAGATAAATGGCTTATGTAAACCTCCACATGTAGGGATTTATTCCTTACATGTAGAGAATTAATTATTTAATTTTATCTCTTGGAATAAAATCCAAAACAGTCGCATTGATACAAAATCTCTGACGTCCACCAGGTGCATCGTCAAATACATGTCCTAAATGAATACCACTTTTTTTTGCTATGACTTCAACTCTTTTCATGCCATAACTAGTATCACTCTTTTCTATAGTAGAACCATCCACTGCTTTATAAAAACTCAACCATCCTGACCTTGAATTAAATCGATCTTTTGTATCAAATAGAATATCACCCGATAATTTATCCACAAAAACTCCATCAGGCGTATTTTTAAAGATATCATATTGTTTGCAATATCTTCCATCAGTCCCTTGTTCATATGCCACATTAAAGGCCTCTGAGCCTTTGCCGAGTTTAAATTCTCCAAGCGCTTTATAGAACTCCTCTTTACTCATATATCCGGTAAAACTAAAAACTTCTTTGCCATCTTCAATAAATAAAATTGTAGGAGTACCAACTACAGCTGTTTTGATAGTAAAATTTTTCAAATCTTCTTGATGTGCCGTTCTTAATGGAGTCTCTCCTTTGTAGGAAGAGGTCACATCTTTTTTAAATAGTTCGCAATAGGGACAAAATGGGGCATCGATAACCACTATTTCTTTCCCACCTAAGGGCTCAATTATAGCCTGTTTTTTACTTTCCTTTTCAAACTTTACACCAGTCTTGTGGTTTGGACAATAACCATTTGGATTTTTTTGCAGATAATCTTGATGATAATCTTCTGCACTATAAAATTTATCAAGCTTGGCTATTTCTGTTGTAATTTTTCCATAACCCGCAGTAGTGAGCAACTTTTGATATTTATCTTTTAACTCTAGTGCAACTTGTTTTTGTTGCTCATTGGTAAAAAAAAGTGCACTTCTATAATTGTTACCCATGTCGTTGCCTTGTCTATTCCCTTGTGTTGGGTCATGTAGCTCCCAAAAATCTTTGATTAATTCTTTTGCACTTATTTTTTGATTATTAAAGATCACTTCTACTACTTCAGCATAATTTACTAATCCTTTTGGTGCATTGGCTCTGTACTTTAATACTTGCTTATAGGTGGGGTTAGTGTAATTACCACCAGCATACCCTGACGTTGCGCTCACTACGCCATCAGTATGTTCAAAGTATTTTTCAACTCCCCAAAAACATCCAGCACCAAATACTATGGTCTCTTGTTTGGCAAACAGTGATAGTGCCAGGGCTAAGATTAATATTATTTTTTTCATTTTTCATCTCCTCGTGATTCTGGTTTGGAGTATACTCTATCTTTGTTTACTCTTTGTGTACTGCATGTAAACTATAGAGATGATTATGATTGTGATAATTGTGATGACTGTGATTATTTTTAGATATTCACTGACTAATTCTTGGTTTCCCCCTATAAAATAGCCAAGAAGAGCGAGTATGGCAACCCAAATTCCAGCACCTAATGTCGTATAGAGTGAAAATCTAAAGATATTCATGTTTGAAAGACCGGCGGGGAGTGAAATGTACTGTCTAATTCCCGGGATGAGTCTGCCGTTAAATGTGGATATCTCACCGTGACTTTTAAAGAAACTCTCTAGTTTTTTTAATTTTTCTTCATCAAACCAGATATAATGACCGTATTTTATGAGCAGTTTTCTTCCAAGTAGCTTGGAAAGATAGTAGTTAAACAAAGCACCGCCCAGTGAGCCCAAGCTTCCTATGAATATAATCAAATAAATATTCATCTCACCTTTATAGGCAAGATAACCAGCGGGAATCATCACTACTTCACTTGGAAATGGAAAGAAAGTACTCTCTAGGAACATCAAGGCAAATATTCCGATGTATCCTAGGGAGCCAATAGTTTCTAGTAAAAAGTTGACAATATCATGTAACATTATTTGAGTGACTCCAGTTCTTCATCAATTTTTTCAAATTTTGCTTTTGCATCACTGAGTGCTTTTTGATTTTCTGCTACTACCTCTTTTGGAGCATTGGCTACAAATCTCTCATTGTTTAACATTCCTGAAAGTTTCATTATCTCTTTTTCGAGCTTAATCTTTTGGCCGTTTAATCGCTCGATGATAGGTGTTAAATCAACACCACTTAGAGGGATAAACACTTCTAGATTATCACTGACATCACGCACTGAATTCTCTAACTTTTGCTCAACAAAGTTAACCTCTGCACTCTTGCCAAGGAGTTTGATAAATGGTAATGCTCTGCTTAAATCGATATTTTCATTGAGTTTGATGGAAACAGTTTCTATTTTTTGGCTTGGCATATCGATGGTTGCTTTGGCACGACGTATGCTGACAATAGCTTCCATAACCAATTCAAAAATTTTCTCAATTTCCATATCCTGACTGATGTTTTTTGGATACGATTTAATCATAATAGATTCGCTCGTCTCAAGTTTGGTATCACTTAACTCTTGATATAAAAATTCAGAGACAAATGGCATAAACGGATGCAAGAGTTTCATCGCTTCCTTAAAGATAGCGCCAAGTTCGGCTACACTTGATTTCTCCGCTTTAGAAAGCTCAATTCCCCAATCACAAAACTCACCCCATAAAAAGCGGTATAGAGCGGTTGCCGCGTCGTTAAAACGGTATGAATCCATATAATCTCTTACTTCTTTGGTCGCCACATGTAGCCTTGACTGCATATAACGCCCAAGTTCTGTTTTGACTTCTATGGTGTCTAAATCTTCAAACGAATCTGCATTTAAAAGCAGGTATTTTGAAGCGTTATAAAGCTTGTTTGAAAAGTTTCTCATTTGCTCTAATTTGTCACCGCTTAGTTTGATATCGCGACCTTGAACCGCCAAAATTGCCAATGTAAAACGAATCGTATCGGCGCTGAACTCTTCAATAGTATCAAGTGGGTCAATGACATTTCCTTTTGATTTACTCATCTTTTGGCCATGCTCATCTTTGACAAGTGCATGTAAGTAGATATCTTTAAACGGCAACTCTTTAAAAGTATGCTCCCCTTGAAACATCATGCGCGCTACCCAAAAGAAGAGAATATCAAAGCCCGTAATTAAAAGTGAATTTGGATAAAAGTCAGCTAAATCACTCTCATTCCACTTCTCACCTTTAAACTCGTCTTCATTTCCCCATCCAAGCGTTGAAAATGGCCAGAGCCCAGAACTAAACCATGTATCGAGCACATCAGGGTCTTGATGTATCTTTGTACTCTTACATGTAGGACAATGCTCTTCATGCTCAGCTTCACTAGCCCACTCATGTCCACAACTATCACAATAAAACACAGGTATTTGATGTCCCCACCATAGTTGACGAGAAATACACCAATCTCTAAGCTCACTCATCCAAGCATTGAACGAATTTAGCCAATGCGCAGGGTAAAACTCCGCCAAGTGATTGTTTACTTTTTCAATTGCACCTTCTGCAATCTCTTTTTTCACAAACCATTGTCTTGAGATATATGGTTCTACGATATTATGACACCTGTAACAGTGTCCCACTTGATTTTCATAATCTTCTATGCGTTCTACAAAACCTTCTGCTTGAAGTTTTTTTACGACAGGTTCACGTGCTTCAAGGCGCTCTTGCCCTTTAAATTCTCCACATGCATCATTTAACATTCCACGCTCATCAAAAATCGTGATAAATTCTAAATCGTGACGCTTCCCCACTTCGTAGTCATTGATATCGTGCGCAGGCGTTACTTTGACACACCCCGTTCCAAAATCCATATCTACATGGGTATCTGTGATGATTTTGACGGTTCGCCCGATAAGTGGTAAAACAACACTCTTTCCAACGAGGTGAGCATATCTGTTATCATCAGGATGCACCATCACAGCAGTGTCACCAAAGTATGTCTCAGGTCTTGTTGTCGCTACGACTAAAAATTCATCAGAGTTTTCTATCGGGTATTTTAAGTGGTACAGTTTGCCTTTGTTTTGCTCGAACTCTACTTCTATGTCACTAAGAGCCCCATCGTGGGTACACCAGTTGACCATGTAATTTCCGCGAACAATCATGCCCTCATTGTAGAGTTTTACAAAAGATTTTTTAACGGAGTGTTTTAATCCCTCATCCATCGTAAACCTCGCGCGACTCCAAGCAGGACTTACTCCCAGTTTTCTCATTTGGTGGAAGATTTGATTGCCGCTGACTTCTTTCCATTCCCAGACTTTTTCTAAAAATTTTTCACGGCCTAACTCTTCTTTGGTCGTTCCTTGAGCCAAAAGTTGTTTTTCAACGACATTTTGCGTGGCGATTCCCGCGTGATCCATTCCTGGCTGCCAAAGAGTTTTAAAACCATCCATACGTTTATAACGCGTGATGATGTCTTGCAGTGTAAAGGTAAGTGCATGCCCTATATGTAGACTTCCTGTAACATTTGGAGGTGGCATCATAATAGAAAAGTTTTTATCTTTTTTTTGGATGCTTTTATTTCCATCTATCTCAAAATAGCCACGTTCTTCCCAAATTTTATAAAAATTATCTTCAACAATTTTAGGGTCATAAACCTTACTTTTTTCACTCATTTTATCGTGCCTTGTATTATATATTTGACGCGATTATACTTAAAAGCTATTGAAAAGTTGATTAATGATAAAATTTATCAAAAATAACTTTATTACTTGGAGTCGTTTTACATGTAAAGATTTTCATATCTTTTTTGTTATAATAGGCACAAATTTTAAACTTTAGAAGGATGAATGATGCAAACAATTACTTTGAAAATCTCTGATGACTTTATGCCAAAGTTTATGGGTTTGTTAGATGCATTACCAAAAAATAAAGTCAAAATCAAAAAAGATGTAATGGCTTTAGAGATTGAAAAAAGGGTTAAAGAGATAGAAAATGGAAGCAACCCTGCTATATCTTCCGAAAAGATGTGGGAGGGAATTGATAAAAAAATTGCAGAGTATAAAAATGCAAATTAATTTTTCACGAAGATTTGAATATGAGTTTTTAGAAATCTATAAATTTATAGCCGAAGACTCAATATATCAGGCTGACTTGTTCAAGAAAGAGTTGCAATTAAAATTCAATGCAGTGGCAACAATGCCCTCTATGTTCCGACAATCAATCAAATCAGATGATAAAACAATAAGAGATATGATATTTAAAAAAAATGAGATTTTAATTTTAGGAATTTTTAATCAAAATATATGGAAAATAAAGAAATAAATTACTTTATTTAGATTATAAGAAATTTATAAAAAATAATATGGATGGTAAACAGTGAGAATAGCGATTTGCGGTGCCAGTGGTTTTGTGGGGACACAATTATCAAGATTTTTTGTGCAAGATGGTTACGAAGTAGTGATGATTACGAGGGAGTGTTTAAGGGATACTGCAAATTTAGTAAGATCACTCGATGGATGCGAAGTAATTATCAATCTTAGTGGCGCCTCCATCATCAAAAGATGGAGTGAAGCCTATAAAAAAGAACTCTATGCCAGCAGAATTGAAACAACTGCAAAACTCGTAGATGCACTGCCGCTTTTACATAAAAAACCAACGACGTTTATCTCTGCCTCAGCGGTCGGCTTATATAAAGAAAATCTAACGCATGGTGAAAATTCAGAACACTATGAAACCGGATATTTGGCGCATTTGGTGAGGGATTGGGAAAAAGAAGCATTAAGAGCAGAAACTTCGGGATTAAGAGTAGTGATGCTCAGGATGGGTGTTGTCTTGGGAGTTGGCGGTGGAATCATCGAAGAAATAAAATTTGCTTTTAAAATAGGCTTAGGCGGAATCCCCGGCAATGGAGCTCAACCATTTTCCTGGGTTCATATGGATGATGTGTTAAATATCTACAAAAGAGCCATCGAAAATCCAACTATGAGCGGAGTGTACAATCTAGTTTCACCAGAAGTGACAACCATGAAGACTTTTATGATAACTTTTGGTAAGATAATAAACAGAAAAGCGTGGCTTCACATACCTGAGGCTATGATAAAGCTAAAATACGGCGAAGGAAGCGAAGCTCTTTTAAAAGGCTCCTTTGTGATTCCAAAGAAATTGAAAGAAGAGGGTTATAAATTTAGTTACGACAATTTGGGAAAAGCCTTGAAGTCAATCTTAGATGCTTAACCCTTTTTATTCAAGACGAAGCGTAAATTAAATAATGCGGCAAAGGGAAATTACATGTATAGTTTATCTTTGAAGATCGATCAAGGTTTAAAGTCCGGCAGAGAATATATAAGTAGTCTGCTGCTATTTATTTTTGTAGATTCCAATTTTGAGATTGGAAAATGAAAAAGACAATTTTGGGAATCGTATTGTTTTTTACGGTGTTAACGCAAGGATGGGGTGTTGTTCTTTTTAGATCGGCAAGCAGCGATACATCGAATGGAGACCCCTCTGAAAATATTTCCCTAACAATAGTTAAACCGGCAGGAGTAGTTGCAAATGATGTTTTGATTGCTTCTATTGCCTTTGGACCGGATAGTTCTACTTTAGAAATTCCTTCAGGATGGATACTGTTGCGTGCTATTTCTCAACCCTCCGGAAATGGAAATAATCTTTCCGTTTTTTATCGAGTGGCCGTCTCAAACGAACCCGTAGATTATAGTTGGATCATTACGAAACATGGACAAGGAGATTTTACAATTGGAATAGCAGGAGGAATAGCTGCTTTTAGCGGTGTTGACATAAGCGATCCCATAGATGCAGAAAGTGGCGTTGCGACGCCTTCTTCCCTTCAACACTCAACTAGCATTACGACAACGGTAACATATACAATGCTTGTAGCTTCTTTTGAATATGCAAGCTCAGGAACCTGGACTCCTCCACTCGATATGTTAGAAACGGTAGATGTGGGATCAGAAACTAGAGATTCAGGCGAAGGAATATCTTTAGAAATCAATTATGGACTTCAAGTGCTAGCAGGAGAAACTGTAGTAAAAACTGCGATAGCCTCCGCAAATGAAGATACAGGCGCAGCAGATATTGTTGCATTAAGACCTTCTATTCATCCTCCAATCCCTCCGACTTGCAATCTAAGTAACGGTATAAGTCTATCAACATACGATATATCGGGATATTCCCATGCGTATCCAATAGATCATGCTGAATTTGATGCGTTAGAGACGAATTATGCAATTGATTCACTTAAATTCGGTAGCGGCGCAGTAGATAACATAAACACAACGGGAAGCAACAATACCCCGTATCAAAATGATCCGGACGAAAAGTACTTGAGTATATTTGACGGATACATATATATACCGTCTCCCGGGGCATACAGTTTTGCAGTAAACGGTGACGATGCCGTGGAGGTAATATTGGATAGCAATCAATATTATGGCTGGTACGGAAGCCATGAAAGCGATGACACCAGCCATAATCAAATCTTTACATTTCTTTATGCGGGATATTATAAAATCAAATTTAGACATCAGGAATGGACGGGTGAAGACAACTACCAGTTATACTGGAAGAACCTGACAGATATTGCCTCTGCCTATGAAATAGTGCCAAAATCTAGTCTGTTTTATTGCAGTTTTTCTAAACCAGTAGTGGATTATAGGTTTGACGAGTGCACTTGGAACGGAACGGCCACAGACGTAAAAGATAGCAGCGGAAGCGGTTTTAATGCAACTTCTGTAAACGGAGCAAGCACTCAATCTAGCACGGCGGCAGGAGGTGGAATATGCCATGTCGGTTTATTTCAGAGCGCTAATAACCAATATGTCAATGCTGGCAATGTTTTGAACCCTGACAGCAACGACTGGAGTGTAAGCGTTTGGGTAAAATGGAATGGTGAGAATGGTGAGCAGATTATATACAATAAAGAAAATCTGTATGAGGCAAGAGTAAAGAACGGATATTTTGAGTATGCCTGGCAGCCACATTGGAACTGGGATGGAGGTCAGAGTATACCTGTGTCTCAAGGCGTATGGACACATTTTGTCATAACATATGATCACTCGACGCAAAAAGTATATGAAGATGGAGCATTGATGTATTCGAGAAATCAAACAGGCGACATCGGTACAAACAATGATAGTCTGTTGATAGGAGCTAGAGGCAACACAAGTCCTCAGAATTATTTTAACGGCAATATCGATGAATTGAAGATGTTCGATAAGGCATTAGACGCTACGCAAGTCTTAGATATATATAACAATGAGAAAGCGCAAAAAAATTATGAGGGTACCTTAAGGACTTGTTCTGTTTGCATTTTTACACCTGTCACTTATAAATTTGACGTATGGGACACTTTTAGAAAGATAAACGATAGAAATATATCTACAAAAATAGTCAGCCAAGAGTTCAATCTTACCATTGCTTCCTTGGATGAAAACAATATACAATCTCAAGATTTTAACGGTACTGTATGTACCAGCGTAGTTGGTGATAAAAACCAGACATGGATTAAAAGTACTTTTAATGATATAAATACCACATCAGTTAGTTATATGATTGCTAATGCCGTCAAAGATACACGTATCGACATAAGGTGGTGGAAGAATACAACTGCGGCTGGCGTTACATGTAACGATGGCAGTGAAGATAACAAAACGCTTTCAACCGACAACTTTGCAATACGTCCTCTTAAGTTTACAATGGATCTTAATACAACATCGTTTTATGCGGGAGTGCCATTTCATATAGATATCAATGCTAGTAATCTTAGTGGTGCAAATAGTGTGGATTATAATGAAACAAACGGAACATCATTTATCTTTGCTATAAATGACTCTAATGCTACATGTGCTAGTGGAGCTTTAGGAAATCTTCCAACTCCTTTTAAATTTAGCAACGGAAACATCTCTTTTGATACAAATTATAGTGATGTTGGAGATGTAATTTTTAATATAAAAGAGAACAATGGAAGTGAATTTGCTTTTGTGGATAGAGATGACACAAATGATAGTGAGCGATTAATACAAGAGTATAACACCTCAATAACTGTTTCTCCTTATCAATTTGCGATAGTTGATTATAATTTTACAAGAAGCCCAGATCAAGATTGGCGCTACATGTCAGATGTCAATGAGTCAAATATAACTGTTTCTTTTAATGTGCAGGCTCAAAATATGGGTGGAGAAGTGACTCCTAAGTTTGATGCGAAATGTTATGCAACAGATGTAAATGTAACGATAGATTTAACCTCAACAGATTTAACCTCAACAAGTAGTGATGGAAATATCAGTTACTATAGGCAAATAAACAATAGTTCAACTATGGGAGATGACATAAATTTAAGTGATATCAATTGGACAGACACAATTAATGACCAAAATTTTACAGATGGGAACAGTTCAAAAGTTGTGTATGCATTAAATGTATATAGGGAACGTAATAATCTAAAAAATCCCTTAAACATTAATATAGCCGATATAAACACTACCGATGCGACTGTGAAAAATATTGGAGTTACTCCAGAGAATAATGGAAGTAAGTTTTACTATGGTCGAGTTAAAACAAAAGACATTAGTACCAATAAGCAAACCGCTTCACACTCTTTAATCGTAGAAGTTTATTCGACAAGTAAAGTGAAAGATTTTCATCAAGAGAGTTTGAATTGGTATGTTATGGAAGATGACAATAACAAAGTGATCACAGATCTAAATGATAGCACTAAGTTTGATACAATTGTTGATACTACTTTGAATACATCCGTTACTGATTACACAAAGGGTGTATTGAATTTTAACTTAGAAAATCCAAATAAAGTTCAAAGTGCGTATATACATGTAGCGATACCGTCCTATCTTTGGTCCAGCAGATACAATGATTATAATGCTACTGGGGATTGTTCAATGCATCCATGTTTTAAGTATAATTACGTTTTAGATACCCTTCATAGTGGGATAAGTAGTGGAGCTTTTAATGGCACTAGTATAGGTAAAGATTACAATGCCACAAAAACAAAAAAAGGCGTGAAAGTATTTAGATGAGAAAAGGACTGACTTTAATCGAACTTATTTTTACCATTGTTATCATCGCTCTGGTATTTACTGTTATCCCAAAGATTGTTCTCTCTTTAAACAAAAGTGATAGTTTTGTCATAAGGCAAGATGCTATGTTCAATGGTGTCTCCATGATGAAAATGATATCAAATATGCCATGGGATGAAAACAATACAGAGTCAAGTGATATCCTACATGTAAGCCCAGGTAATGTAGATCTTGATTGTAATGAAACAACAGACTATCGAAGAATAGGTGGCTTTATCGGTTCTAGAACTTGTGAGGAAAATAAGTATGCTAGTGCTATTAATTTAACGCCTCAAACTGGAGATGATATTTGGGTATTAAATGATATAGGAGATTTTAACGATACTAATATAACTGCATCTCATTACGTCTTACATGTAGAGGTTAAATATATTGATGATAATATAAGTTACAATTACATCGATAAAAATGCAACGATAACCATCAATAAGGAGGCTAGTGCAAGTGGAACTACTAACTTGAAATATGTCGATATAAATGTCTTTTACCAAGGTGAAAGAGGTAAAGAAAAGCATCTAACCCAATTTAACTACACTTCGGCAAACATAGGTCAAATGATAATTAACAAAAGAGTTTGGAGATGAAAAATAAAGCCTTTACCCTTGTGGAGATGATTACCTCCATAGTCATACTTGGAATACTCTCAGCCGGTATTTTTGTGTCGATAAAGCACTTATATCTCAGAGCGGCAAAGACAAAAGCATTAAGTGAACTTTCACTTGACTCGCAAATCATCTTGGATCAAATTTCATCTCTTCTTTACGATAGAGTGCCAAGTACTGTGATAGGCTCAAATAGTGATGGAAATTTTACTTCAATATACAATATTGACTCTAATTTTACTACATTAGAGTGGATAGGAACGGCAAGCGAAGCATTGAAGGCGAGAAACTACAGCGGTTTTGTGGACATGAATGCATCAGACAGAGATAACAACACAACAGTTTCTTATGATATGAACGAAACTGGATTAAATGCGATTGAGTGCAATAAATTTGGTATAAAGAGTGATGACTGTGACAGTCTATACTATGGAGAAGTGACAGCATTGATTTTCGCAGGAGCCTTTGATGACGGTTCAATGCTTTATGATTATAACAACTCTTTCGGTTGGCATGATAATAACCATACTCTGATTTATGATATAACCGGTATTGCAGAGAATAACATAAGTTTAGCCGTGAGGCCTGATGAAATATATGAAAAATATTATCTTGTAGATAGTGCTTATGCTGTTGCGCGAGGAGAGGATATTGACATCTCTACATGTAAGAGTTTAAGGAATAGCAGTATTTTAAGCGATGATAACAAAACTATGCTATTTTTATTTTATAATTATCGCCCTTGGAAAGGTGAAAATTTTTGTGAGGGCAATGTAACCATCCTTTCAAAAGAGGCAAGAGGTTTTGAAGTTGGGCTCATCAATGAGAGTATCTATTTTAACTTAACTTTACAGCGACACATAAGGGGCAGCGAAAACAATGTCACCATTTCAAAACAAAAGGTGGTGTTCTGATGCGACGAGGATTTGGATTGATTCAGGCACTGCTCGTTATCATTTTGATAAGCGGCATTATGACAATTGCTATGAAGTATGCTAATATTTCAGTGAAGCAAACAAGCGATTTGTATGTAAGAGAATCAGCAGAACTTTTTATGAATAGTGCAGTAGAATTAACACTGTTGGCTATAAGTGGATATGATAGAAATGTTCACGGAAATTGTTTACATGAAGTCAATATAACTTCTGCTAATAAAAGATTTACAGCAGATGTCAATATAACAAAATATTTTTTATACAATGGCAATAATGAGAATTGTGTTGATAGAAACCAGACTATAACAACAGAAGATTCACACGGTATGGTGATACTTGAACTTGTGGTCGAGACCAACGCAACACACCCAAAAAATCAAGGAAAAGAGATAAGACTAACAAGAAGGACATTGCAACGCCCATGAAATGTGCATTTACTATGATAGAACTCATTTTTGTTATTGTCCTTATGGGTATAATGGCGAGTATTGGCGGTAATTTACTTCCTGATAATAGACTTTTAAATGGAACAAACACGGTAACAATGAAGATAAAAGAGAAACAAAAAGATGCAATAGGAAATGATGTGACTGGGTTTGGAATTCCTTGGACAAGGGATAGTAATGCTACATGTATAACTTTAGATGATAATTTAACAAAAGAAGATGTAAAAGATAAAGCAATTATACATGTAGTGCCTGTAGGATTTTCAAATCCCTTATGCTTTGACCAATATGGTAGGCCCTATCTTCCAATCGAGGAACATCTTTTGCTTAACAAAGTGGGTATAAATGTAACATATAAGCAACAAGATACAACAATTTCAGTGTTTCCAATGTCTGGTTATGTTATTATTAATAACTATAATGAAATATAAGGTGATTTGATGGCTAGTATAGGCTCAATACTTTACATAGACCCTTTAAGTTTTGTTGAAACTTCTTATGATGGGAAAGACTTTGGGGTTGAAACTGATAAACATTCTTTTATAGGTTCTCGTGTTTCTTACAAGGATATCATTCTACATAGTTTTAAAGTTTCATCTACTATTAGTGATGATGAATTAAAAAGCAATGTTGAAATTAAGATGTACGAATATGCTGGTTTGGATTTACAAAAACAGTATAAAATATCTTATATAAAAAAGAATATTGAGCTTGATGATACAATTTTAATAGAAGCATTTGCGATTGATACTCAGGAGATAAAAGAGTCTTTAAACGGAGTTTTAAAGAGAAAAAAACATATTGATTTTCTAGCAGTGCCTTTTCTCGCCTTTTCTACGCTTTATAAAAACAAGATAATAGCACCTAAAAATGATCTGTTTATTTACATAGATGAAAATGAAGCTTTTCTCAGTCTTTATAAAGATGGGGAATATTTATCCAGTAAGTCAGTGATGACCCTTGAAGATATGGCAAAAAAAATAGATGGTGCCGGAATAAAGATAAGCGCAGAAGAATTAAAAAACCACCTTGCTTCAAAAGGACTCGATGCAACTCTTTATGAGCGAGGTGAGAGTGCACTTTATAATGAATTAGAAACTATATTTGCCACCATGTTTACAAAAATCAATGATGTAGTGGTTTACAACAGAAGTATCTTTGGTTTTGAAAAAATTGATAGAATCTTTTTGAGTATGCAAAATGGTCGTATCGTAGATATAAAAAAATTCATGTTAAATTTTGGATTTACTGATATTGAAGTCAATGATTTTAACATTTTTAAAGATAAAGTAGAAAGTGATTTTTTCAGTAATATCGTCACTTCTTATATATATGACACATTAGAAACACATGATTTTAAACATAATTTAACGATATTTAAAAGAGAACCTGCCTTTTATAAAAAAGAGTCGGGGCAAACAATCCTAGCAGCGGTATCTATAGTGATACTGTTTTTGGTATATATTGGTTATGTCTCTTACGAAAACAGTCAATTAGAACAACACAGTATGTTAGCGGAACAAAGATATGCAGAGGTGAAAAAAAATGAGGCAAGACATCAAAATAGTGTGAATGTGGTAAACAGTGAGTTAAAAGCGGCAGTCGGTCAAAAACAACACCAAGAAGATAGAATAAAAAACATATCTATGAGTATAAAAAAATTAGAAAACTTGGTGGATATCAAAAAAGATGCTAGCAGTTTTATTTTAAAAGTAAACTCTTTATTGGCAAAAAATTCCTTAGCAACCACCAGCATAGAATTACTCACAAAAGATGAACTTAGTGTGGAGCTTATAGCAGGGCAAGCAAAGCGAGATGATATCGCTAAGTTTATAGAAGATTTGATAGAAAATGGTTTTATTAGCGTAAAAACGGATGAAATTAAATCAGACAAAGATGTATATATCAGTAAAATTGAGATTAAAAAATGAATAAATTTGATCACTACTTAAAAACCGTGGACAAGAAACAAAAGTACATGATATATATTTCATTTATGATTTGTCTTTATTTTGTTTTTAACGAAATCGTACCGCCAATGCTTGAAAGACAAAACACACTCATAGAGAATATTTCAAGTGTAGAAGCTAAGACAGAAAAAAATTCTATCAATACATTAAAAAGACAACTCTCGAGTAAAAATAAGGAGTTGTTAAAAGTTAAAGAAGAATTAGAATTTCAAAAAGAAGATATAGATTTTTTGATGTCAAATATATATAAAATAAAATACATTTCTTTCAATGACCTAGATTGGGCAAATAGACTAAACGATATCCTAAAATATAGTGTTAAAAATAATTTGAAAATTTCTTCACTGAAAAATAGTGATATAGCAGATAATTCAGTCAATATTATAAAGGATAAAAGAAGTATAAAAATCTCCGGTACCGGCTCATATAGAAACATATTGGCGTACATTCAATATATAGAAAATTTTCATACTCTTTTGGAATTTAAAAATATAAAAATGAACTTGATTAAAGATACTGTTGCCTTTGAATTTGAGATAAAACTATATGGGATTGGATTATGAGGATATTTTATATAGGTTTACTCTGCGCTATTGCTACAATGTCTGTCTTTAGCCAAGATTTAAAACAAAAAGTTGCTAGCTTGAGTGAATTGCCAAAAGAGGGTAAGATAGTCTTTGTTGATTATGACCCATTTAAGCGTGGCGAAGAAGTCGTGTTAAAAACAATTGAGAAAAAAAAGCAAGATAACCGCTTACATGTAACATCTATAATGAACCAAAGAGTATTTATTGACTCAAAGTGGTATAGTGTGGGTGATGAGGTGAGAGGGTATAAAATACTTCAAATCAATGCGTTAAATATTTTAGCCAAGAATGACGATAAAGTAGTAAAACTCGGTATGGAAAAATCTAATAAGTTATTAAAAATAAGGAATAAAAAACAATGAGATTAATTTTAATTAGTTTATTATTGGTTCTGTATTCATCACTACTGAGTGCAGATTGTGAAAATAAGGTTTTTTCATTTACCATAAAAGATTCTGGTGGACAAAGTATTAGTATCATGGATGTTCTTGAAAACATTAGCGACGAGTGTAAAATAACGCTTGTATTTGAAGACAATAGTGTAAAAGAAAGATTAAATAAAAAATTAGATTATATCAATGTGACTGATTTTTCTCTAAAAGATATACTAGACCTTGTTTTAACCTATAACAATATCTTTTATAAATTAACCAACAATAAAGAGATCTTAAAACTTGCAAATTTTAAGACAAAAACATATTTTATAGATTACGTCAGTTTTTCTCAAACAAAAAGCACATCAAACAAAGTCATTAAAACAGGTTCATCAGGCGAAGGCGACGGTTCAACTACGATGGATTTTGCGTCAGAGTTTAAATTTTGGGGAAAAATTTCTGAAGAGATTGATTTTATTTTATACAGAGATGAAGACGCGTATGAAATCAGAGCAAAAGCACTCATCAATCAAGAAGCGGGAATGCTAACTGTGACAGGGACAACCAAACAGTTAAAGAGAGTAGAAAAATATATCGCTTCGTTGATGAAAAGACTTCACAAGCAGATACTTTTAGAGGCAAAAATTATTGAAGTAACCACTTCAAGTGCAAAGACCCAAGGAATTGATTGGAGCAAGTTTCAACTTTCTCTCTCAGGCAGTTCGGACGCACTAAATTCACGAATAACAGATGGGACAGTAGTAAATACCCTGCGAAAACCGAATTATCTTATAGGCTATGATTTTAGCATGGATGGTTTGATGAAATTTCTTAAAACTCAAGGAGATGTCAATATAGTCTCAAATCCAAAAGTGATGACACTCAATAACCAATCTGCTATTATCAATGTAGGCACAGAGATAAACTATAGATATGATACTGGAAGCACAACGACTACAACTACGGCAGGTGCAACTACGACTCCAAGTTACCAGGTAGCTTCAACTTTCGTAGGTGTTACGTTGGATATCACGCCTCAGGTGACTGAAAATGATTATATTATATTAAAGATAAATCCAGTGATTAGTGAGGTCAAAAAAGAGCATTTAGATGCAAATGGTGTTCCATTTTTGGCTCCAGACATTACAGTGAAGCAACTCTCCTCTATTGTTAAAATAAAAGATAAAAATAAAGTTTTAATTGGCGGTCTTATCAGTAAGGATGTATCATTTAACAATACTAGTGTACCTCTTTTGTCTTCTATCCCTCTTTTGGGTTCGGCATTTAAAAGTACTAGCAAAGAGGTGACTAAAAGTGAGTTGGTGATTGTTATCATACCTCATATTGTGGATGGAATGCACAATCCAAACTTAGATGAAGTTGATGAAAAATATACGACTAAAGAGTTTTGATGAGAGATTTTTTGGGAGCAGCAGAGATATTTCGGGATATTATAAATCCTGATGACTACTTTGACAGCGCAAGTGCAGAGATTGCAAAAAACAAAGTGGAAGAGGCGATAGCTGAGCGAAATGCAACATTAATCTTTCTTATAGGCGATCCAGGTGTTGGTAAAAGTTATATATTGAAGATGCTCAATGCAAAAATAGCAGAAAAACATCTTACTGTTTTTATAGATCACCCTTTTTTTGACAAAAGAGACTTACTAAAACTTCTATATGAGGCAAAAGGGCTAGTGTTTGATAAAAATATAAACTTTAATTCATTAAAAGATGAACTTATTAAAGAATATAAAAATACAACCCATACTATTTTCATAGATGAAGCTCAACTTTTAAATGAAGAGCAATTTGAACTTATAAGAATTCTAAGTGACACAAAAGTTTTGCAATTTGTCTTGTCTATGCATAAAGAAGAGGGTTCAAAGATATTGGATAAAAAGCATTTTAAATCTAGAACTAAAGTAGTCGTAAATTATGGTAAATTGGAAGTAAATGAAGTTTACAGATACATAAAAAGTACTTTAATCTCAAACTCTTGTGGTGAAGTTGCTTTGATGTTTTCTAAAAATGATGCTAAACAAATAGCAAAATATACGGATGGAAATTTTAGGACCATAAAGAAATTTTTATATGTGCTTATGAAGCTTTTGGAGTATGCAAAGAAAAACGGTATAAAAAAGTATCAAAAATTACATCATAATTTAATCACTATGGCGGCACTTGATTTAGGTATGATTCATGACTAACAGTAGATTTGAAGATTTAGAAAAAAGAGTGTTAAACATTAAGATAAAAAAATATATAAAAATATTTTTGCTACTTGCCGTCTTCTCAGCCTTAGTGGTATATAGCGTCAATAGTAATTTTTTAAAAGAAAAGACACCAAAAAAACCTCCACATGTAGACACTATTGAGGTCAATAATACTGCTAAAAAAGTGGAAGATAAAGTAGAAGAAAATTTATATGATACAATAAATCTTTCACCGACTATTATTATCCCAAAGATACAAGTGAAGGCTCAAGATAAAAAACAAAATAATGTACAAGAGGTTAAAGCTTTAAAAGTTACGCCGCCTGTTGTAAAGAAAAAAGTTACTGTCGAGAAGCAAATTAACTTTAAAATAAAAGAAGTTAAGAGTGAAGAAGCTTTGCTAGAGAGATTTAGTTTGGCTGGCGATTATGAGTCATCTGTTGGGTTAGCCAAACTTTATTTTGAAAAAAGTAAATTTGAAAAAGCTATTTATTGGTCAAAAAAAGCAAGTAAAATTAATGCTGAGGCACAAGAGTCTTGGATCGTGTATGCAAAGGCTAAGGTAGCACTGAATCAAAAAGAAGATGCCATAAAATCTCTTGAGCTCTATCTGAATTATTTTACTTCAGATGATATATCACAATTATTAATTACATATAAGGGTTTAAAATTATGATAAAATTTATTGCACTATTGCTTTTTTTGAATTCTTTTATGCATGCCTATTCTCATGCGGACGTAGTTAATGATTATAAAGCTAAAAAGTATAAAGAAGTGTGTACAAAAAGTTATGTTTTATTTAAAGGTTCTGAAAATAATGAAGATATACTCTCTCTGATTGGAGATGCTTGCGCTAGAGTGGATTATATAAACCCGTTGGGACACATAATCCGTAAGTTAGTTTCAACACCTATATATAGGAAAAATGGTTCATACTTTGCAACATTGATTTTACAAAAAAAACTCATTTATCAATTCATGAATGATGGAATAGACTTAAAAAATCTAAGACTTCCAAAATCAGATCACGTCTTATCAGTTGTTTTTGAAAATTTAGCACAAAGCAATTATACAACCATAGAGAATAAAAAGTTAAAAATAAAAACTGATACAAATGAGTATATCATCTGGCTTTCAAATGATGAACAAAAAGTTGTCCATGTGGATGAATATAAAAAAGGCGAGATTGTAAAAAGACATTGGTATTTGTAGGAAATTAAGATGATAAAACACAAGATAAGAATAGGTGATATTTTAGAAGAAAAAGGTTTTATTACAAAGGAGCAGTTGATGAGTGCTCTTGGTGAGCAAAAAGAGAGTAATTTTACAAAAAAACTTGGTCAAATTATTATAGATAAAGGGTATATTACTGAGAAAGAATTTACAGAATTATTAGCGGACCAGTTGCACTTAGAGTTTATTGATCTGTTTGGCGTGAATGTAAACTATGATTTAATGAGTACTTTTCCTATGACCATGCTTAGAAATGCCGATGCCATAGTTTTTTCTGAAGATGAAGAATATATCCATGTTGCTGTTTGGGATCCTCTCAATTATGAAGCACTTGACCTGTTAGAAAAAACAATAGCAGTGAAACCTATTAAGCTTTATGTTGCTTTAAAAAATGATATATCGTATGTTTTTGATAGGCTTGAAATTATGTCTATCACAAAAAATCTTGTAAAAAAGATAAAAAAAGAGATAAGTTCAGGAAGTTATAAGAGCGATAGTGAGCAAAGTTCAATTATGCAACTCATTGAGCAGATTGTAAAATCAGCCATAAAGTCAAATGCTAGTGATATACATATAGAGCCATCTAATTTTAATGTTTCAGTAAGAATTAGAGTTGATGGTGTCTTGAGAGAAAGTTTTGTTTTTGATTTAGACATTTATAATGCCTTGGCATCTCGTATAAAGATTTTGGGAAATATTGATATTTCTGAGAAAAGAAAGTCCCAAGATGGACGTTTTTCAATGTACGTCAATGATGGAAATTATGACTTTAGACTTTCAACTGCACCCACTATGCATGGTGAGTCTATTGTTATGAGAATTTTGGATTCTGGTAAGATTTTGTTAAAGCTAAAAGATTTAGGAATGGAGGAGAAAAATTTAAAACTATTTGCAGAAATTCTTCATTCTCCTTATGGTATTGTTTTTATTACGGGACCTACCGGAAGTGGTAAAACAACGACACTATATGCCGCCCTAAATGAGATAAAAAGTATTGAAAATAAGATGATTACCATAGAAGATCCTATTGAGTATCAACTTCCTTTGGCGCAGCAGATACAAGTCAGTGATAAGATACATTATACTTTTGCAGAGGCTCTTCGTTCAATTCTACGACAAGATCCTGATATCATTATGGTCGGTGAAGTGAGAGATGCTGAAACGTTAGGTATAGCCGTTCAAGCATCGTTGACGGGTCACTTAGTCTTTACGACTCTACATACAAATGATGCTCCAAGTGCGATTACAAGAATGATTCAGATGGGATTAGAACCGTATCTTATCGCTGACTCACTTGTGGGAATAGTGGCCCAAAGATTGGTGCGAAAGATTTGTCCACTGTGCAAAATAGAGCATAATCCTCCAAAAGCAACTCTAGATAAAATCAAAGAGCATTTACCTGAAAATTATCAGTTTCATAAGGGCGAAGGGTGTGTCAAATGCTCTTTTAGTGGCTACAGTGGAAGAACGATGATTAGTGAAATATTAAAAATAAGTGAAACAGTCTCTCATATGATTTCAGTCAATATGAATAAATATGAAATTTCAAGAAGTGCGGAGGAAAATGGAGAGTTTCATCCTATGCTACTTGATGGCATTACAAAAGCTTTAAGAGGAGAAACTACGATTGAAGAAGTCATCAGAGTTGCCAAGTAGTTTTTTCGAAATTGAGTATATAAAAGACTCACAAAGGCATAAGACTGTTGTACTCTCACAACATAAAGTTGAAGCTATTAAAGAGTTTAAAAACCATGGTCTTGGTGTATTTGTGAATATAAATCAAATCAAAGAGCCAACCTCTTATAAAATAGAGAAAATTAAAAACAAGATTAAAGATATACTAAGAGCTAAGAAAGTACCATTGGAACCATATATTGCAACTCTTAGACATATTTCAACGATGTTAAACGCGGGACTTCCTATCACAATTTGTTTAGAAGATGTTTTAAAGACAACGGAGCATAAAAGAATAAAAGAAATTTTTACATCTATTGCACAAGAAGTAGAATCAGGCATAAGTTTATCCCTGGCATTTGAAAGGTTTGAGAGTGAAGTGGGTTCCATATCGATTGCCCTAATTGATTTGGGTGAAAAAACAGGAAGCTTGGATGAGTCCATAGAAAAACTAGCGGATATTCTTCAAGAAGTTCAAGACAATAGAATGAAGCTAAAAAAAGCAACAAGATACCCTATCATCGTTATCTTTGCTATGGTTGTGGCTTTTTCATTTGTCATTACGCTGGTCGTACCGCAATTTCAAGCGATGTTTGAAGAGTACCAGACTGAGCTTCCTTTTCCAACACTTTTATTGCTTTGGATTGAACATGCCATAACTAAGTATGGTTTATTGGTAGTAATAGGAGCGCTAGCATTTAGTTTTATGTTGTCTCTTTTGTATAAAAGAGATGCAGGATTTAGAGTTTTATTTGATAAGTATATGCTAAGAGTCTATATCGTGGGACAAGTAATATACCTTTCAATGGTAGGAAGATTTGTCTATGTCTTTGATAAATTATCAACTTCTGGTATCCCTATAATCGATGCCTTGCAAACATCTATTGGTATTGTTGAAAATGAGTATTTAAAAGAAAAATTACACAGGATAATCTATGCCATAGAAGAGGGCAAAAGTTTAAAAGAAGGTTTTGAGGATACCCAACAGTTTGAAAGCATGATCATCCAAATGATAAGCGCTGGAGAAAATAGTGGATCTTTGAGTAAAATGCTAGGGAAAATTTCAGATATCTTTAGAAAGAAATATGCTTATCTCATTGATAATGTTGCTACAATGATAGAGCCACTTTTGATTGCCGCAATCGCAGGCTTTGTGCTTCTCTTAGCGTTGGGTATATTTTTGCCTATGTGGTCTATCGCAGAAGCCGTAGGGGGATAAGAGATGGAAACAGGAACGATTGCAATCGCCATTATCAGCGCAATGATCTTAGGTGTTGTCTTTTGGATAATTCAGAAAATAACTAATATTTAAGGGTTACATGTGATACTAGTAGGATAAGAAGCTATTTGTGATCCATTAATATCAATTAATAAAATATCACCCGGATAAAATTCTATACCTTTAAACGTGCAAGGTATTTTAGTAGTGGTGGGCATATATACCCAATAATCATTCTTATCAGGTCTTCCGGTTATATCACTTGCAAGAGCTTTTACACCATTAGTTTTATCGGATGCTAGACCTGTAAAGATGGTAGAGTTTGTATCTGGATCTATAAAAATTCTTTGAAAGTTTCCAGAGTCTTTTAACAGGTAGTTAAATGGATTTTTAGGGTCATCCCCAAGTTCGTTTGGATATCCACTAGTGATGTTTAATGTGCTTGAGTTTCTATGGTTGCCCCAAGTAAAATTACCCTCATTGATACTCCACTCTCCGTTTGCAGTTGCAAGTGCAGTAGAGACTGCCGAGATAGTAGCTATCTCAGCAGTCTTCCTTGCCCCATCTTTCATACCGCTCAACTTTGGAATCGCTACACTGGCGAGTATACCAATAATGACAATCACAAAGATAAGTTCAACCATCGTAAAAGCGGAGCGTTTCATAGTTATTTTTTAGCTACTGCTTTAAATGCAACAGCACCTGTATCAACTCCACTTACTTGGGCACTGAGTTCACTAACAGTAATCGAAGTTGTAGCGTTGATATCAAGTAATTTGATGGATTGTGCAGGGATAATACTATATCCACTAATATCACCCAAAACATCAGTTCCAGAAATATTAATATCAACATTATTAGGATTAAATACCCAGAAATCACTTTTATCAGGACGACCAGGGATATCACCACCTTGATTATTTGCTGGCTGTTGGATGCCTACTGTGGAATCACTTGCCGGACCAGTGATTAATAAAATATCAGTTGCTTCTTGAGTAATAACATCAGAAGTTGCATTCTCATCACTTGTTATACCCACAACACCTACGATATTAAATTGTTCACCCTTGTTTAAAATTGACTTAAGGACACGGTGCTTGGTATTGTGCGTTGTAAAGGTAGTAACAGATGCATCACCTAAATAGTCATTGACTTCATGCCAAGTAATATTGGTGTCTCCATAATCTTGTAATCTAAACTCTCTAGCTGCAACAATAGAAGCATTTAAACTTCCCATTGAAACCATTTCACTGTTTGCTTTCGCATTGTCTTTAACTGCGCCAAATTTTGGCAAAGCAACTGCCGCCAAAATACCTATGATAACGATAACGAAGATCAACTCCACCATTGTAAAACCACTTCTTTTCATCTTGAATCCTTTGGTTTCTAAATTTGTCTTAATTATACAAATATATTGTTTAATTAATATTAAAATTTCTAGTATATTAAGATATAATCGCAACCTAATAAAGAATTTAAGGAGATCAATGCCTCTTAGTCGGCTCAATGAAGAACAATATACGGCAGCAACGACTCTTGCAGGAGCTAATCTTATCATCGCAAGTGCCGGAACGGGTAAAACTTCTACGATAGTTGCCCGCATTGCTTATCTTTTAAGCCAAGATGTAAAACCTGAACATATTTTACTTTTAACCTTTACCAACAAAGCGGCGGCTGAAATGCTAGAACGCGTTGCTGCTTATTTTGACAAATCTATCGTTGAAAAGATAGAATCTGGAACTTTTCATGCGGTGAGTTATAGACTGTTGAAAAAACTTGGAAAAAAGATAGCATTAAAACAGCCAAAAGATTTGAAAATGCTTTTAAAAACTATTCATGCAAGAAGGCGGTTTGACCATATAGATTCAACCGTGCGTCCCTATCAATCTTCTTATCTTTATGATTTGTTTTCACTGTATCAAAACTCTACGGTTGAGCTTGATTTCTCCGAATGGCTTAAGGGCGAGGACAGTGAACATGGGGTTTATTTTGATATTTATGAGGATATTTTTGAAGAGTTTAAAGAGTTAAAAAAAGAGTATGGGTATGTCGATTTTAATGATCTTTTGATTATGATGAGAGACACACTTTTAAAAGATGAGTCAATTAAATTTTCCGAAGTTTTAGTCGATGAATACCAAGACACAAATACGCTTCAAGGCTCACTCATAGATGCTTTTAATAAAAAATCACTATTTTGTGTTGGTGATTATGATCAGAGTATTTATGCATTCAATGGGGCTAACATAGAGATTATTGGTTCATTTTCGACGCGTTATCAAGATGCAAAAATATTTAAATTAAATAAAAATTATCGTTCAACTGCAAAGATACTCTCTTTGGCAAATCGTGTGATTGATCACAACCCAAGGCTCTACGATAAACAGTTAGAAGTGACTAGAACAGGCGAATGTGAAGCGCCAAAGCTACTTGTGTACAATGAATTATTTACGCAATATCAAGCGATTTCTTCGCAAATCAAACTTTCAAATACTCCAAAAGAGGATATAGCCGTTATCTTTAGAAACAATGCGAGTGCCGATGGAATTGAGGCAACATTGAGAGAAGTTGGGCTCCCATGTAAGAGAAAAGGGGGTGTTGGCTTTTTTGATTCACGTGAAGTCAAAGCCATGATTGACCTTATCAGTGTTGTGGTCAATTCAAAAGACATGATGTCTTTTATCCATATATTTGAGTATGCAAAGGGAGTGGGTTCGGCACTTTCACGAGAGCTTTTTGAGGCACTTTTTAAACTCGGAGACGGTGATATCTATAAAGGATTTTTTCATCCTAAAGACATATCAAATCCTTTTAAGGAAAGAGCAAAAAACCATCAACTTGGCCTTTTTGATGATTGTTTTGAATTTGGTAGTGTTGGAAGATTTTATTCTTTAGGTTTTGATGAAGCATTTTTATCAAATCCTATTTTAAAACATGCAAGACTAAGCGAAGACGGGGCAAAATTTATCTATAGTTTTTACAATTATATGAAAAATTCCACACGTATTAAAACTCCAAAAACATTGGTGAATCATATAATGAGTTCAGAAATTTTCAATGCCATCGCAGATTTTCTCTCAACGGCGAGAGCAACAAAAAAAGATGGAAGCCTGGATGAAAACGAAAAGAAAGAGTCACGAGCTAGAATTTTTAGAAAAGGGCATTTGTTAAAAGATTTAGCCAATGGATATTCCACTTCAGAGCGATTTCTAAATGCTCTTACATTAGGAAGTGGCGATATGAGCGAGGGAGAAGGGGTTAATCTTTTGAGCGTTCATGCGAGTAAAGGTTTAGAATTTCATGAAGTGTATGTGATTGATTTGATGGATGGAAGATTTCCAAACCGCAAACTGATGAGTAAAGGCGGAAGTTTGGAAGAAGAGAGACGACTTTTTTATGTTGCAATGACAAGAGCAAAAGATAAGCTTTCACTTTCTTATGCCAAGTATGACAAGATAAAAAAGATTGAGTATGTGCATTCACCTTTTTTAGTAGAAGCTAAGTTGGTTATTTAATAAAATTTAGCAGAAATCCCACTGGTCTTTAGCTGGTGGGATGAATGCGACTAGCCTTGATTTTTGATATAGTTCGCAATTGTTTCAGGACTAGCTTCACCAACACTGCATACAAAAGTAGCGAATAGCGGTTGCTTTAACAAACTTTCTGTGAAAATATCCATCAGTCCAGAAAGTTTTTTCTTTCCAAAAGTGCTTTTGTCAATAATTTTGATGTAAATTCCAAATTCTTTTAGTTGTTATAGATTTGATACGATTAACAATTGCTGAAATAGAGACTCTAGGAATATACTGTATCATCAGATGGATATGCTATATCCCTAATAATGTTTTTGATATTTGCTTCTATGTCTTGTTTTAGCAACTTTTTTCTATATTTGCACACTAATATCAAATGCACCTTTAGATTGTGTTTAGCCCTATTTGTGGTTTGATAACCATATAATTTTCTATTATTTTTCTTCATCTCTTTATTTTTTTATAATATTAAAGTATAGTAATGTAAAATAGAGGAGTAAAGAGTGTTAAAAGCATATAAATATCGTATTTATCCAACAAAAACACAAATTACTCTCATCGAAAAACACTTTGGTTCAGCAAGATTTTTATATAATTATTTTTTAGATTATAGACAAAAAGAATATGCCAAAGGCAATAAAAAAGTTAATTATAATGCAACTCAAGCAGAACTTACAAAACTTAAAAAGCAAGAAGAGTTTTTATGGCTCAATGAATGTGCCAGTCAAGCATTGCAAATGTCACTAAGAAATTTAGATGGTGCTTTTGGTAGGTTTTTTAAAAAATTAGGAGCTTATCCAAAGTTTCACTCGAAGAAAAATACTCATCAGTCTTTTACAGTTCCTCAAAATATTAGAGTAGCCAACAATAGAGTATATTTTCCAAAGTTTGTAAAAGAGGGCATTAAAACAAAAGTTCATAGAGAGATACCAGAAAATGCAACTCTAAAACAAGCAACCATATCAAGACAAAACAACCAATACTTTATAAGTATTTTAGTTGATGATGGTATATCTATACCAAAACCAATCAAAGCAAAAAATGCAGTTGGCATAGATATGGGATTAAGCAACTTGCTAATAACAAGTGATGGTGTCAAATATGAGAATAAAAAGTACACAATTAAGTCTCAAAAAAAGTTAAGAAAACTATCGAAAAGATTATCTAAAAAAGTACATAGCAGAAAAAAAGGAGATACAACACCCCAAAGCAATAACTATAAAAAAGCTAAAGCTAAAGTCCAGAAACTTCACACAAAAATATCTAACCAAAGAAAAGATTATTTGCATAAAATATCAAATGAGATAACCAATCAATACGATATTATATGCTTAGAAACTCTGCATGTAAAAGGAATGATAAAAAATAGGAAACTTGCAAAGGGTATAGCTGATGTTGCATGGAGTGAGTTTATGCGACAACTTGAGTATAAAAGCTCTTGGAGAGGTAAAACTGTCATCAAAATAGACAAGTGGTTTCCTTCTTCTCAAATATGTGCGGTATGTGGAAGCAATACAGGTAGAAAACCACTACATGTAAGAACGTTTGATTGTCCAGAGTGTAAAGCTAAAAATATTGACAGAGATATAAATGCCAGTATCAATATCAGAAACTATGGCATAGGACAACTAGATAACAGAAATACGGCAGGAACTGTCGGAATACAAGCTTGTGGAGTATCCTCTGATGGGGTTGTTGTATACAATACTGCAACTAGTCATGATATGATGAAACAAGAAGCTCAACCGTCTTTAGCGGTTGGGTAGTTCACGATTGTATATTCTAGAAAATCTGTTGATAATCAACTATTCGAGTCTAATGATTTCATTCATGACTAAAGATGATGTGTTCATCGGTCTTTTCTTGAATCAATCTGCAAGCTTGTAGGAATTTTTCCTTGCTAGTACAGTTGGCATGTTTTTCTGTCAGAGCACATTTGAATGGAGTATCCATTTGAAACTTTATAATAAGCTTTTTTTCTAATACACAAGCAGCTTTGTAAGCTTGATCAATATCTGTATGAACAAAAAGTACGCAACTATAATTTTCGTCAATAGGTATATGCTTATCAGATAACCTGATTAAATTTTTGTAGTCTATTCTGGATATTTTAAGAGGGCCATATGGCTTAATAATTCCAATACAATATTTTATGCCATACCTATCAAGTCCATAATCAAGTTCATTAAAAATATCACTATTGCTTCTATATATATGTTCTGCTTCAAAAGTTATTTTATCTTGGTTATGTATATTAGAAATATCATGATAATCTGAGCTAGCATCAACATATTTCATAGGGTACCTTTACTTTTCTAATTATTATACCATGATAAATTGATAATTAAAACTCTAGTATTGCAATCTTTATGTAAAAGTAGAAGGTGGAAATTAATTAATCTGAATAGTTGTCTTGATTTTCAGGCCATTATAGGTTTACATGTAAGGAAAAACCTTACATGTAAAAAGCTAGTCTATAACGCTTTGGCTATGATTTTGTTTAATCTTTTTGCAAATCCAGTGATATCATCTATCTTCATACCCTCTTGAAGTCTCGCCTGATCCATAAGTAAAAAAGCAATATCGTGAAGTAAAACTTCATCGGCTTTTGCTACTAGTTTAACAAAAATTTCGTGTTTAGGATTGATTTCCAAAATCGGTTTTACTTTTGGTAGATTATCTTGTCCCATCTGTTTTAACATTTGTTGCATTTGAAAGTCTGGGTCATTTTTATCGTAAATAAGAACCGAAGGAGAATCACTAAGTCGAGATGAAATCTTAACATCTTTTGCGTCATCTTTAAGTATTTCTCTCATTTTTACAAGTATTTCTTGATACTTGTCTTCACTCTCTTTATCCTCTTCTTTGTCATCTTTGATTTCTTCATCAATGTCAGAGTTGTTGACTGGTTTTATTGGTGTTTTATCATACTCTTGCACCATCGGCATAATAACACTATCAACATCGTCATCGAGTAAAAGCACTTCGATACTTTTGGCTTTAAACTGTTCTATGAGTGGAGAATTACGTAAAATAGCCTCTTCTTCACCAGTGATGTAGTAAATCGACTTTTGATCTTCGCTCATTGCTTCTTTGTACTCTTTTAACGTGATGAGTCCTTCACGTTTACTTGATTTAAACATGACAAGTTCGAGTAATGCGTCTTTGTTTTCAAAATCTCCATAAAGACCTTCTTTTAAAACTTTACCAAATACTTTGTAAAATTCTAAATACTTCTCTCTATCTTTAGTTTGAAGCTTTTTAAGTTCACTTAGGATTTTTTTAACAGAGGTTTTTTTAATTGTCTCTAAGATAATGTTTTGTTGAAGAATCTCACGACTGACGTTCAGCGGTAAATCCTCTGCATCGATGATTCCTTTAACGAATCTAAGATAGACAGGAAGCAGTTCTTTTTCATCATCAGTAATAAATACTCTCTTAACGTACAATTTTACACCTGGCTTATAATCCATACGGAAAAGGTCCATTGGCGCAGTTGATGGGATATAAAATAGTGTGTTATACTCTATCTTGCCCTCAGCTTTTGTATGGCTCCAAAGAATTGGGTCAGCACTATCGTGTGAAATTTGCTTATAAAAGTCTTTGTATTCATCTTTTTTAATTTCACTTTTATTCATTCTCCACAATGCAGAAGCTTTGTTGACTTGAATATTTTTTATTTCTTTGGTAGGTTCATCGCCTTCTTTAGCGGCAGGAACAGTCTCTTCTTTATCCATAAAAATTCCAAATGGTATATGGTTTGAGTATTTTGTGATGATAGATTCAATTCTATGATATTCTAAAAATTCACTTTCTTCATCTTTAAGGTAAAGCTTGACTGAAGTGCCATGTCCCTCTTTCTTGGCTTCTACTATTTCGTATTCTCCGCCAGCTTCACTCATCCACATGTAAGCTTTTTCTTCGCCAGCTTTTTTAGAAGTCACTTCTATCTTGCTTGCAACCATAAATGCTGAATAAAATCCGACACCAAATTGACCGATAAGAGAAGAGTCTTTTTTCTTATCTCCACTTAGGTTTTCTACAAACGACTTTGTGCCGCTTTTTGCAATAGTTCCAAGGTTTTCAACCAAATCTTCTTCATTCATACCGATACCACTGTCGCTCAGTGTTAAAGTTTTGGCTTCTTTATCGATAGTTATGTCAATCTTTGGCTGATACTTTAAATTTTTATATTTATCATCAGAGATAGTGAGATAATTTAGTTTATCAAGAGCATCCGAAGAGTTTGATATTAGTTCTCTTAAAAATATCTCTTTGTTTGAGTATAAAGAGTGAATCATTAAGTCTAAAAGTTGTGTAACTTCAGTTTGAAATTGATGTTTTGCCATTGTTGTCCTTTTGTTTTTTTTGAATTTTAGCAGAAAGAGGCTTAAGTTGTCAATAAGTTAAATAAAAAACATAAGACAACTTGAGTCAAATTTAGAAAGGTTACTTTAGAAAATATTCTACAGCTTTGAAGCCACCACCAGCGGCGAGTATTGTCGCTATTACGTTGAGTGTGATATTTATTAAACCAAGAGTTAGACTTCCTTGATTAAGCAGCCAAAATGTTTCTAGTGCAAATGTTGAGTAGGTCGTTAATGCTCCCATCATACCGGTTGATAAAAATGACTTTATGGGAGTTGAAAAAATTTGAGTGTAGGTGAAAAGTGCAAAAAGAATTCCTAGAATCAGACTTCCTAAGACATTCACGCCAAGTGTTCCAAAAGGCAGTTCATGAGGAACGTTGCGATTTATAAGGCCGTTTAGATAGGCGCGCGATACTGCTCCAATGAAGCCACCGCTACCTATTGCTAGTATAGTTTGCCAGCTCATCATCGAGGGTCCTTTGCATTTTATCTTTTAAATCTATAAACCAATTTTCATTCTCTTTGGGATCAATTGCATCAAGGTAGATAACGGAGACTTCACCACTATGCGCAGTGAGTTCTTGTGAATCTAGAATATACTTACTATTGACAATGACAATAGGTTGGACTAAAAGCTCGAGTTTTTCGGCAAGAATTTTTCCACCACTTTGAAATTTTAACAGTTTCTCCCCACGCCCACGAGTCCCTTCAGGGAACATAGCGATGACTCTGCCCTCAGAAATTCTTTCCTTGCTCTCTCTGATGATTTTTATGATAGATCTTTTGTCTTTTCTGTCTATACTTATCATTTTTGGAGCTTTGATGATATGCCCAAACAATGGAATGTCGGTTATCTCTTTTTTTGCCACCCAGCATAAGTTATTAGGGTGTATTGCTTCAAGCGCTACCATATCAACTAAGCTTTGGTGATTTACAAAAACAAGCTTTGCCTCTGGGTCAGGTTCCCCGATTTCTTTGATTGTGAAATTCATAATAATTGTTTGAAAATTTGCCCAAGTTTTTCTGACAAGATGGTTTTTACTTTTAAATAGATACATAAAAACTATCGTTATGAGAGTAGAGATGACAAATTCTATCACCAGTAAAAAAGCTTTAATTTTTGATAACATTATCATCCTTTATCCATCCAATTTTGCCATTTGGCAAAAGAATTTTTATATAATCGTCTTTGGTCCCTAGTCTTTGTACATAAAGAGTTCTTGGCACTACATAAAATATAGTGGACTTTTGTGTTGGAAGTATCTTAACATTTGTATTTTTTTCAACTTTCATATCATTGAATGGATTTTTCCCATAAATAAATAGTGCGATAAGTACAAAAATAAAAATCATATATATCATTCTACGTTTTTTTATAAATAAAAGTAAAAATACGATAGTGAGAATACCATAAGCACTATCTTTGTAAATTTGAATGCTGCTATCACCTGGATTTAAATCATCCTGAGTGCTTACTTTATCATCACTAATAACGATAGGAATAGAAATTTTTACAAATTTATTTTTTAGGATATCAAAATAAGTAAAATCAAACTTTTTTATATAATTGGGAATAATTGCATAGTAAAATATCTTTGAATATGGCAGGCCCTCATCCAAAGTATCAATACCATCTTTTTCTACCCAAGATAGTTTGAAATCTCCCAAATTAGAGTACTTGGCTTCAATTTCTAAAACTATGAATAAGTTTTTGTCATCAAATCGGCTAGTTTTATTTTTCTTTATATGCAGCTCATGCGCTAGAACATTTGAAAACTCTTTGGTTTTGTTTAGCTTTATTATATTTGGAGCACTTGGTGGTAAACTTCCCTGATCTATAAGTTTTGAACTTTTATAAATATCTAGTGTTAAGGTCGGCAGCGTTGAGTCTAATGCATTGACTTTTAGGTAAAAAGTATTGTAAAAAATATTATCACTCAACCACTGCCATTTACTTTCAGGATTAATGACATTAGTATTAGTTGCATTCATAAATTGGCTGTATAATTCATCAAAGTCATTGTTGGCAATAATAGCCTTGACCTTGATGGGAAAGATTTCACCAATATATACTTTGGTGGGAACTTCTTCATAGGAAAGAAAAATTGATTTTGCTACACTAACATTAGTTGCATTTGTATCAATCATATCAAAAAAGCTTTGAGCATATGATAGTGAAATAAGCGAGAGAAATAAGACTAGTTTAGCCAAAATATTGTTCATTATTAAGCAATTAAACCTTCAAGTATTTTAACGCCATCATCTGAGCCTAAAAGTAGTTCCATTGCACGTTCAGGATGAGGCATTAATCCAAACACATTTTTATTTTTGTTGCATATGCAGGCGATTGAGTCTATTGAACCATTTGGATTTTTATCTATACCACTTTTATCACTATATTTTAACAGTACTTGATTGTTCTTATAGAGTTCATGTAAGCCATTTGCATCTATAAAGTAACTTCCTTCACCATGAGCAATTGGCACATTTATAACATCATCAACTGATAGTTTTTGTAAAAATTTATTGTCATTATGCACAACTCTTAAGTGGTGAAATTTAGAGATAAAATGCACATTTGAGTTACGTTTCATAGCGCCCGGAAGTAAACCCATCTCTAATAGCATCTGAAAACCATTGCAAATACCAAGAACATATCCGCCTTGTGCTGCAAATCGGGTAACGTCTTTCATAATCGGTGAAAACTTTGCAATGGCCGCACTTCTTAGATAATCACCATAACTAAATCCACCAGGTAAAACAACTAGGTCAGTATTGCAAGGTAGAGTTTCATCTTTGTGAAAAACGAGTTCTACGCTGGAACCTAATTTTTCAAATGCATATTTTGTATCCATTTCACAATTCGTACCGGGAAATACTACAACGGCAACTTTCATTACGCAATCTCTATTGTATAATTTTCAATGACGGTATTTGCAAGTAATTCTTCACACATTTGTGCAACTTTTTCTTTTGCCTTCGCCTCATCAGTTTCATTGACATGTAAGATAATTTGTTTACCAATTCTAACGTCGCCAACTTCAGCAAAACTAAGAGCTTTAAGTGCGTGGTGAACAGCTTTACCCTGAGGATCTAAAACGCCTTCTTTGAGTTGTATATTTACGATAACTTTCATTTATATATTCCTAATTTAAAATTCTTTTTAGTACTTCTTCATAGGCAAATTTGACGTCACCAAGCCCTTGTCTAAATCTATCTTTATCCATTTTTTCGTTTGTGTCCATATCCCAAAAACGACAACACTCAGGGCTTATCTCATCTGAAAGTAGGATATTTCCTTCGCCATCAGTTCCAAATTCTACCTTAAAATCTACGAGAGTTAGCCTACGATCAGCAAAAAATCTTTTCATAATGACATTGATTTCTCTGCCAAGTCTTTTTAACTCTTCCAAATCAGATTCAGTTTTAACCAAACCCATCATAATACAATGTTCATCATTTACTAAAGGATCATTAAGGGCATCATCTTTATAACAAAACTCTACAAGGGCAAATGGTAAAACAGTGCCATCTGGAATACCGAGCCTTTTAGTCAATGAGCCAGTAGCAATATTTCTAACAACGACTTCAATGGGTATGATTTTTACACGTTTTACCAGTTGGTTATTGTCATCTAGCATTTTGACAAGGTGTGTTTTTAAACCATTCTCTTCAAGAAGTTTGAAAAGTTGTGTGCTAATTTTACAGTTAAGAGCACCTTTACCTTCTTCACTTCCTTTTTTTTCAGCATTAAAAGCAGTTAAATCATCTTTGAATTCTGTGACCAAAAGGTTTTCATCTGCTGTAGTATAAAGCCTTTTCGCTTTTCCCTCGTAAAGTAAATCTAATTTTTCCAAGTTTACTCCTGCTTATTTTTGTTTAATTTTTAAAACTTTTATAATATCCACAGCACTTTTTAGTTGTAAATCTTTTAGTAAATCCTCTTCAGTGATGATTTTTTCTTTGTCTTTTTTTATCTCTTGGGCATTTTTTACTTTTTCATCTTTTTTGACATTGTCTTTCTTGCCATCAACTTTTTGAAGTTCTCCTTCTAAATGTTGTTTTAACTCTTTTTCTTTAATCATAAATGCATTTGCCTTATGAGGTACGTCGCCTGAAAATACAGTGATATCAGGTGTTACACCAACGGCTTGTATCGTTCTGCCACTTGGTAAATAGTATCTCGCTATCGTCAGTCTTAGCGCCTCTTTTTCATCAACAGGAAGTATGACTTGCACGCTTCCTTTTCCAAAAGTTTTTTGACCTATGATGATAGCGCGTTTGTGATCTTGAAGTGAGCCACTGACGATTTCACTTGCACTCGCACTTCCTCCATTGACAAGAACAGCAAGAGGAATATCTGAGATTGTTCCACTTTGAGTCGCTGTATATTCACTATTTTCATCTTCATAACGACCTTTTTGAGAGACTATAATCCCATCTTGCACAAATAAATCAGTTAAGCCAACTGCTTGATTTAAAAGTCCACCAGGATTGTTTCTTAAATCCAGAATTATTCCACTCACGTCCCTATTGTTTGATAACGCTTCTTTGGTTTTATCCACTACATTTTTATCAAAATTAGTCACTCTTAGGTAAAGTATATTCTCATTTTCAATCACTTTTGTGTAAACAGAGTCTATCTTTATAATATCTCTTGTAATAGGAATTTCAAGTGGTTTACTCTCTCCCTCTCGCACGATAGTCAAGGTAAGAGATGTGTTTGGTTTCCCCCGCATAATCGCTACGGCTTCATCTATGGTCATATTTAAGGTAGATTGTTTATTGATTTTCAAGATGATATCGCCAGCTAATACGCCAGCTTTGTCTGCAGGTGTGCCTTCCATTGGTGCTATGATAGTAAGTGCGCCATCTTTAATACCTATCGTTATTCCAAGGCCGCCAAATTCCCCATCGGTTTGAATTTTTAAGTCTTTAAAATTTTTTTCGTTAAGATAAGATGAATGAGCATCTAGTTCTCCGAGTAGCCCTTCTATTGACTTATCAATGATTTCATTTAGTTTTAAATCATCCACATAATATTTTTCTACTGTACTTATGACTTTGGTAAATTTTGCAAGAGCTGCTAAGCGACTTTGTTCGTCTTGTTTAATAGTATCTGCAAAAACTGTTGTCGAAAGTAAAATTGATGTTCCAAAAAGTGTGGAGACAAAACCAAGAGTGGCCAATTTTAAATGTTTCATATAAATATTCCTTTTTTTACTAGTGATAGAATTTCGTTTTTTATAAAATGATTTTTATTATATAGAAATTTCCATAAAAAATCTATAAAAGTAAAAAGTCGTTAAACTTTTATAAAGATTGTGTTTTGCTACTTAGATAACTTTAGTCTATGACTTTAATAAACTAGACAATATATGGCTAAAGCTGTATAATCTAAGAAAATTATCGGAGGTTTATTATGGATTCTATATTTGATAAATTAACACACCAAATGACAGCGGCAATTGAGAGTTCTATCGGGCTTGCGTTGCACTCTAAAAATAGTGAGGCAACGCCTTTACATGTAGTTTGGGCGTTGTGTACAAACTCTGGCTCAATTTTGAATCAAGTGTTTAACAAAATGAATATAGACAAGGCTGCGATAGAACTTGATATACAAAGTGAAGTTGGCAAACTTCCAACAGCGTCACATGTAAGCAAAGAAAATATAAAAGTTTCAAAAGCTCTTGTCGATTCACTCAACAAAGCCAGTGGGAAAATGACCCAATTGGGAGATAGCTTTTTAGCCGTAGATACGTGGATACTTTCAGTAATAGAATCAAAACCTATTAAAGATGTCTTTTCAAAATACCTAGACTTGCACGAGTTTAAAAAGAATTTTGAAGCCCTTCGAGGTGGAAAGAAGATTGATAAACAAACCAGTGATGAAAATTTGGAAGCGTTAGGCAAGTATGGTATCGACTTAACAGCACAAGCCAGCGAGGGAAACCTTGATCCCGTGATAGGCAGAGATGAGCAGATTCACCGAATGATGCAAATTTTGATTAGAAAAACAAAAAACAATCCTATCTTGATTGGTGAACCAGGAACAGGAAAGACTGCAATAGCAGAGGGTCTGGCCCTAAGAATTTCTGCCAATGATGTTCCAATCAGTCTTCAAAACAAGCGTGTTATTGCACTTGATATGAGTGCTTTGATTGCAGGAGCAAAGTATAGGGGTGAGTTTGAAGATAGATTAAAAGCGGTTATTGATGAAGTAAAAAAAGATGGAAATATCATTCTTTTTATAGATGAGATTCATACTATCGTAGGAGCGGGTGCCAGCGAGGGAAGTATGGACGCTGCAAATATTTTAAAACCGGCCCTTGCTCGTGGTGAACTGCATGCAATAGGCGCAACGACACTCAAAGAATATAGAAAATATTTTGAAAAAGACACTGCTCTGCAACGTCGTTTTCAGCCTGTAAAAGTAGATGAGCCAAGCATCAATGAGGCGTTGCAAATTTTAAGAGGAATTAAAGGCAGTCTTGAAGCTCACCACAGTGTTACCATTCAAGATAGTGCCCTAGTAGCTGCCGCAAAATTAAGTGATAGATATATAACCGATAGATTTTTACCAGATAAAGCGATTGATCTTATTGATGAAGGCGCCGCTGAACTGAAGATGCAAATAGAGAGTGAGCCTACACAATTAAGTCTTGTAAAACGTGAAATCAGTACTTTAATGGTAGAAAAAGAAGCTCTTTTGATGGAAAAAAGTAAAAAAAATGAAGAGCGTTTAAAAATTATTGAAAAAGAGTTAAGCAATACAAAAGAGATTAAGCAAAATTTGGAAGTACGATTTGATAACGAAAAAGGTGTTTTTGACAAAATTGCTACCATTAAAAGTGAGATTGAAGCACTGAAAAGAGAGGCAGATGTCGCTAAGAAAAATAGTGAGTTTAACAAAGCTGCCGAAATCGAGTATGGAAAATTGCCTGAACTTTTTAAAAAAGAGGAAGAGTTAAAAGCCAATTGGGAGAGAATGATGGAAGAGGGCACGTTATTGAAAAATAGCGTAGATGAAGAGATGATTGCTTCAATTGTGAGTAAATGGACGGGCATTCCAGTCACTAAAATGCTTCAAGGCGATAAGCAAAAAGTGTTAGACATCGAAGAGAGATTAAGTGAAGAGGTTGTTGGGCAGGAGAAAGCCTTACATGCGATTGGAAGAGCCATTAAGAGAAACAAGGCAGGATTGAGTTCACATGACAAACCAATAGGGAGTTTTATGTTTTTGGGGCCAACAGGAGTTGGTAAAACGCAAAGTGCAAAGGCCTTAGCTAATTTTCTTTTTGACAGTGAAAAATCTTTACTACGATTTGACATGAGTGAGTATATGGAAAAACACTCAGTGAGTCGTTTAGTAGGACCGCCTCCAGGATATGTTGGTTACGATGAGGGAGGACAGCTTACAGAACTTGTGAGAAGAAAGCCATATAGCGTCGTGTTGTTTGATGAGATAGAAAAAGCGCATCCTGACGTGTTTAACATCTTGCTTCAAGTCCTTGATGATGGGCGATTGACAGACAACAAGGGGGTGGTGATTGATTTTAAAAACACTATTATCATTCTGACTTCAAATATTGCAAGTGACAAGATTATGGAAGACCCAGAAAATTGTGAAGCAAGTGTCATGAGTGAATTAAAACGAAACTTCAAGCCAGAATTTTTAAATCGTTTGGATGATATCGTGATTTTTAATCCTCTAGGACTTGCCCAAATCGAATCCATAGTTGATATTATTTTCAAAGAGTTACAAGATAAGTTAGCAGAGAGAGATATAAAAATAACTCTATCAGTGGAAGCAAAAAAACTAATCGCGCAAGCAGGATTTGACCCAGTATATGGAGCAAGACCACTCAAACGTGCAGTCTATGAACTTATCGAAGATAAATTAGCGGATATGATTTTAAATGATGAGATAAAAGATGGAGACTCATTATCCGTAAAAGCGGCTTTAAATTCTATCACTATCACTAAAAAATAGTTTGCCATGTAGAGGGAGTCAAATCCCTTTACACTATATTTTTCTTATATCCATTTTTTCTTTTTAAAATAGGCTAGAGAGAGTGCTGTAAATACAATAAAAGTAACCCATAGTAGCGGATACCCAAATTTCCATTTTAGTTCTGGCATATACTCAAAGTTCATTCCATAGACACCAGCTATAAAAGTAAGTGGTATGAAAATGCTTGCAAAGACGGTTAAGACTTTCATCACTTCGTTCATTTTGTTGCTTACACTTGAAATATAAATATCCAAAAGACCTGTTAAAATATCTCTATACGTCTCTATGCTTCTAATTCTGCCTTTTTTATTTTCAAGGCGTTTTTTTATTGGCTCAAAAAGTTGATCTCTCTTTTCTTTAAAGGTAATAACAAAATTTTTAAGCACTAAAATACTAATTTGCTCATAATGAATGGAAAATAAACCTTCTTCAAGGCTCAGTTTTTTTAAAACAATGTATAAATAGTCGTCATATTCTTCAAATTTTGGTCGTTGGTGCGTGTTTAAAATATCTTACCAATGGCTTCTATTGACTCAATATTTTGTAATCCCTCTATATTGAACCACGTGACACTTTTTTTATTTTTATACTTTAGGAGTTCATCAATAGTAGTGATTTGTTTTTCTTCAATGGTGTCATTATCATAATTGATGAGTGATATCTGCGGCTTTTCTTCTAAAATATCTCCTACATGTATAAGCGCACCAGGAGCCATTCCTACTTTTTTTGAAAGATTTAAATATTCTACCATTTTATATTAACTCCAGTACATTTTTTACAGTTCCTGAACTTTTTAGATAGTGTACTATAAAATATTTTATATACCGTTTGAGTGATGAAAATCTCACTCAAACATAAAAGGCAATACCGAAGCCACGATTAAAATTGCCATGCATACATTGAAAATTTTAATACGACGTTCATTTTTAATCAACTTGTTTAAATAGACGCCACCAATAGTCCAAGAATTGCAAGCAATGGATCCCGCAATCAAAAATATAAACGCTATGATGAGAACCTGCGTAAAAGCAATGTGTGCTGCTGTAGTAAATGAAACGACTGCTGTAATGGCAACAATCCAAGCTTTTGGATTGACTAATTGAAAGGTTGCCCCTTGTAAAAACGTAAAAGGTTTATTGTTATTACTTACTTTTATGCTCAAACTTCCGCTTGTATTGGCAATATGCCAAGCCATCCACAATAAGTAACTTATTCCAATGACTTTTAATACGGTAAAAAGCATGGGAAATAATTCAAAAATGGTTCCAAATCCCAATCCAATACAAATCACCATTGAGGTAAACCCCGACATCACTCCTAGTATATGAGGAACCGTTCTTTTATATCCAAATGTGAGCCCAGAAGAGAGTAGCATGATGTTGTTGGGTCCAGGGGTAAGTGCACTTGCAAATCCAAAAGAAGCAATTGAAAATAACATTTCTAGCGAATAACTATCTAGCATTTAATTTCCTATTTTAAAAAGTTTTCGAATTTTCAGTAATCCTAATTGCATCCCAGAAAATTTCATAATTTTCGCCAATTCTTTCCATTTTGATTTTTCATAGCAAGGGTTTGGACACTTCCTGCAACTTGGCTTTTCCTCAAAAGGACACTCTTGAAGTCTAGCGTAAGAGTATAGGAAAGTTTCTCTACATGTAGGGCATAAGAGGTAATCTAAGGTTACATGTAAAGGTTTATTTTTATAGTTTAAGTGCTGACTATCAGTAGTTTTTTCACAATCGCTATGGTTTTTATCACAATAGAGTTGGATAAACTTTAAAACTGTAGTGGTATCTTGACTAAATTTTTCAATTTTCAATTTCTAGGTCCTCTTCATTGTAATCAGTTATATTGTTAATCGGATAATTATAGTGTAATTTTTGATGACATATATACAATGGCTAAAAGATGTTAAAAAAACATTTCATCCGTTTTAGTTGAAATGTTCATGAATTCCTGAATTCCGGGGACAGGATACTTAATTATTAACAGGTTGAATTCCGGGGACAGGATACTTAATTATTAACAAAGAAATATTAAAGTACAATAAATCATGGCAAGAATAAAAAGATTGATAATACCAAATATACCACATCATGTAACCCAAAGAGGTGTTCGTTCAATGAATATTTTTTTTAAATATGATGACTATGAGTATTATAAAGAATTGCTACTAAACCAATGTGAAATTCATGATTTGAAAATCATCTCTTATTGTCTTATGACAAACCATATCCATCTCATCGTAGTTCCAAAAACAGAAGAATCACTGAGTCGTGCTATCGGTGAAACACATCGACTCTATACAAGAAAAATAAACTTCGAACAAAAAGTAAAAGGACATCTTTTTCAAGAGAGATTTTATTCAACTCCTTTAGATGAAGAACATTTTTTATATGCCATAAGATATGTGGAGCAAAATCCAGTAAAAGCAAATATGGTTCAATACCCTTGGGATTATCAATACTCAAGTGCAAAATATAGAGTAAACTTAATACAAGAAGATAAGTTATTGTCAAGTTGTGATGATATAGATAGTATTATTGATTATAAAGAATTTTTACAAGAAAATACACAAACAAAATTTATAGAAGAGAAAACAAGAACAGGTAAACCTTGTGGTGATGAAGCATTTTATGAAAAAATAAAATTATCAACAGGAATAGATTATAATAAGAAAAAACCGGGACCTAGGATGAAAAATGATAATAATTAAGTATGCTGTCCCCGGAATTTTGTCCCCGGAATTTTGCAAAGGGTAGGCAATGAAAAATAGGTTATTCCCAATACCTGACCCCGATAGAGTTTAGAATTTGTACTCTGCCCCTATATAAGCACCTGAATAATCTAATTTTAGCTTTTCATCTGAACTTAATTCTAAATTAAGATTTTTTGACATATATCCAGCTTTTAAATGAAAGTTTTTCACAGCTGGAATTCCTACGTTTATTCCTCCATAATATTCTGAATAATCTCCATAACTTCCAAGTGTCATAAATGCCCCTTTTGCTTCTAGGGCAAATTTATCTACTATATTATATTTTAAGTCTAATACTAAAACAGGTAACGGTGCTGTGACATTATTAGATTCATTTATTCCTGGTGTTACTAAGCTAGTTTCCAGATCAATAATATTTAAATCTATACCGGCAGAAATATCCAATTTATTATCAAATAAAGAGTCAAAATTATATCTATAACCTAGTTGAGCCCATTGTGTATTTAATGTAGCGTTTACAGTTGCGCCTACTAAATAAGCTTCATTATTAAAAGTAATCTTTCTAGTAATTTTACTTGATGAGTTATAATTACTTTTTTCATAGTTCAAGAAAAATTTATGTTTTTCATTATCTGTTATATAAGTTAGCGTTGGTTTTATAGATGTTTTAGTGCCCTCTAGTTTCAAATCATTTTTAAGGTCAATTTTTGGCCCTTTGTAGTGAACATTTCCACCCAATTCTATGCTTTGTGCTCCCAATTCTAAGCCAAATTCACCTGCATACAAAGATGATGAAATTCCAAATACTATGATGCTAGAAATTAATTTTTTTGTCATTTTTATCCTTAATATTTAATATTTACTAGTATAACATAAAATTCGGTAAATAAAAAGGTTAAGGTCTAACCCTTAATAGCACCACCGATGTAGTAATCAAAACTTGTAAAATTTCGAGCTAACGTGTTTGATAGCATATCATAGGCCTATATTCAGAAAAGATATTAAAAGCGTGATGAGATATTTCATCGGATTATTATAGTATAATTCCCTATGACATACACACAATGGCTAAAAGACTTTAGCACGAAACGAAAAACAATCTTAAAAAAACTAAAAAACCTCTCACATAAAGAAATTATTGAGTATTTTGTATTTGAAAATATGGTTGAGAAAGAGCCAGATTTTTGTCTTTTGTATCAAGAAAAAAAGAAGTGTCATAACGTTGAGTATTTAAACTGTCTATTTTGTGCCTGTCCACATTTTAGCTTTGATGATAAAGGGTTAAAAAAAGAGGGTGATGTGACGGTAAAGAGTGAGTGCAAAATAGACTCAAAAAATGGCGGTAAATTTCTTTTTGAAAAAGTGGAGCATCAAGATTGTTCAAACTGCCATGTGCCTCATACAAAACAGTTTGTAACAAAAAATATTACATCGTTAATGGACTCTTTAAAATTATATTAGACTGTGTCAAGAGTTTCTTGTATGCCTTTTAGCCGCTTCTAGTTTGTTTCCTTTGTAGAAATGTGTAAATAATATCTACCGTATCATCTACTTATGGCATCTTTAAGTAAAAAAAAGGTAGAATCCGTACCTAAAAAACAAATATTCAAAGGATTATTAGTGAAAAGAACGTTTCAACCTCATAACACTCCCAAAAAACGTACGCACGGTTTCAGATTAAGAATGAAGACTAAAAATGGTCGTAAAATTATCAGTGCACGTCGTGCAAAAGGTAGAAGCAGATTGGCAGTCTAGATAACTTTGCAAAACTCAAAGTAACAAATGAGTTTTCAAATGTCTATAAACAGGGAAAGAAATGGCACTCTGATGGTGTTGTTCTCTTTTTCAAAAAAGGTTCAGAAAAAAAAGTTGGGTTTACAGCTAGTAAAAAAGTTGGAAATGCCGTTAAAAGAAATTTAGCAAAACGTAGAATGCGTGCGATATTTTATGAAAGTCAGAAAAGCTTGACTAGCGGTGTTTATGTACTTGTAGCAAAAGAACATATGGGTCAGATGTCTTACGAAGCGTTAAAAAAATGCTTTGTTTGGTCAGTTAAAAGATTGGGATGTCTAGTAAAATGAGACGTCTGGCACTTTTTATTCTTAAGCTGTATCAAAAGTTTTTTACTCTTTTGAGTTACGGAAGTTGTAGATATTATCCTACATGTTCAGAATATGCGAAATGGCAAATTTTGAATAATAATTTTTTAGAAGCTTGCTTTTATAGTTTTCTAAGAATTTTAAGGTGTAACCAATTGTTTCCTGGCGGGATTAATTATCCAGTTGTGAAAAAAAGATTTTATGTATCATATATCACAATGAGCCGACCTAATTCTGTGAAAATAAAGTTTTGGTTTGTACCAAAATCCAATAATCGCTTTTATGTAGTAAAGGCTTTTAAAAATTAATCTCAAAAGGGATCCCCGTGATAGACAAACTGAGCAGTCAGACTAGAATCATTTTAGCAACGGTTTTATCATTTTTATTTTTTGCAACATATAACTACTTTTTTGTTCCTGCAAAAGTGGTAATGCAAGAAAACAATCAAACAACACAAGTTGAGCAGTCAGCTCTAAATGCGCCAGTAACTAAATCTGCAGATTTAAATAAACCAGCTTCACTTGCAACTTCTCAAAGTCAAATTAAAAAAAGTGACGGTGCAATTATTGCAACAATCAAAGCAAGAAATTATGAAATACGCATAGATAGATTAGGGCGTATAAGCAAGTTTTATCTAAATGATAAAAAATATGTTGATGAAACAGGTGAAAGAGTACAATTAATTGATCCAACACTTACTCCAGCACCATTGGAAATTCGCTTTTCAGATGAAAATATAAATGCAGAGGCATTTGCAACTTCATATGAAGCCGATTCAAGTGATGTTGTCGTTGGGCAAAATGGCACTACATTAAAACTCACTCAGTCATTAAGCCAAGTTAAAATCACAAAAGAGTTGACCTTCTTTCCTAATGGCCATTATAGTCTACATGTAAGCTTGAACAATCCAAAAGAATATTTTATTACTCCTGGCTTTAGACCAAATAGTGCCATAGATATGTATACTTTTCACGGTTCTTTAGTGATAGAATCTGATGGTACTTTAGAAACAATTGCTGATGGTGATGCAAAAGGGACTGAAAATTTTAGTGCCGTAAAGATAGCAGCTGCCGTTGATAAGTATTATACTTCATTGTTTTACAATTTTAATACAGGGCTTGATGTTGTCGTCAGTTCTGTTCACGAAGAGTCTGCTTTGCTCTTTATCAAAGGAAAAAGCGATTTCACACTGAGTGGTTATATCGGACCAAAAGAGCATAAAATACTTTCTTCAATTGATGAGCGGTTAACGAATATCATTGAGTATGGTTTCTTTACTTTTATCTCAAAACCTTTATTTTCACTTCTTTCATTTTTATATTCTCTCTTTGGAAACTGGGGTTGGGCAATTGTTGTTATGACTATACTGATACGTACAGTTTTATTCCCTTTGACGTACAAGGGTATGGTTTCTATGAACAAGCTAAAAGAGCTTTCACCAAAAATCAAAGAGATGCAAGCAAAGTACAAGGGTGACAAGCAAAAGCAAAATGCAATGATGATGGAAATGTACAAAAAACATGGTGCAAATCCAATGGGTGGCTGTTTACCTATGATTTTACAAATTCCTGTCTTCTTTTCAATTTATCGAGTGCTTCAAAATACAATTGAGTTAAAGTCTGCTCCTTGGATTTTTTGGGTAGAAGATTTAGCGGTTATGGATCCATATTATATACTTCCTGTTGCTATGGGTATCACTATGTTCTTACATCAAAGAATTACACCGACGAACTTTACAGACCCAATGCAAGAAAAAATTATGAAATTTTTACCATTAATTTTTACATTTTTCTTTGTAACCTTCCCAGCGGGTTTAACACTTTACTGGTTTACAAACAATTTATTTTCAATTGTTCAACAAACATATGTCAACAGATTATTTGCAAAAAAGAAAATAGTTGAAGTGGCAGCCCACAAAAAGGAACCTCTTGATAAAAAGGCTCTAAAATGATACGTATAGAATCTAATACCCTCGAAGAAGCATACGCTAAAGCTTCTTCCGAGTTAGGGTGTTCTATCACTGAAATTACGATTGATGTGATTCAAAATGCAAGTCCAGGTTTTTTAGGAATGTTTAAGAAAACTGCTATTATAGAAGCTAGATATTCAAATTCATCCAAGAATGAAAGACCTAAAGTAGAGAGACCTCAAAGAAATAATAATGAAAAAAGAGAACAGATAAAACAAGTTGTTCCTAAAGTTAGAGAAAAAGTTGAAACAAGAACAAACGCGGTAAAGCCAGCAATAAAAAAAGAATTTAAGAAACCTTCTAAACCTCTACCGGAAGAGAAAAAAAAGCCTGTTAAAAAACCTAGAGTAAAAAAAGAAGTGAAACCAAAGATTGATATCAATTTAGTAGTGGCTGAAATTAAAGAAAATGTTAATAATTTATTTCAATACAGTTGTTTCTCTTTAGAAAAAATCAACGTAGAAGTGTTTAATGAAGATACTGTTTTAGTTGAGTTCGAGGGCGAAGATGCTGCTCTTCTTATAGGAAAAGAAGGCTATAGATACAAATCTTTATCTTATCTTTTATACAATTGGATCAATGTTAAGTATGATTTAAATGTTCGTTTGGAAATAGCAGAATTTTTGAAGAATCAAGAAGAAATGATAGAAAAATATTTAGTAGGTGTTGTGGAACGTATTAATAACACTGGACGTGCACAAACTAAGATTTTAGATGGTGTATTGGTTAAAATTGCCCTTGAATCACTAAGAAAACAGTTTCCGCAGAAATATGTCGGTATAAAGTCAGGTCGCGAAGGTGGCAAGTTTATTGTCATCAATGATTTTAATAGGAAAACCTAATAGATACTATTGCAGCTATTGCAACTAGTCATGGAATTGGCTCAATAGCGGTTATCCGTCTAAGCGGGCCAAATTCTCTAGATATTGCAAAAAAACTTTCACATAAAGTAAACTTCATTCCAAGACACACTACATTAACGGAACTATACAATGGTGCCGATGAATTAATAGATGAATCATTGGTTATTTACTTTCAAGCTCCTCGTTCATTTACAGCAGAAGATGTTGTAGAATTTCAGTGCCATGGCGGTATTGTTGTTGCAGATATGATACTCAGTGAAGTCCTTCAAAATGGTGCACGGTTAGCCCAACCAGGAGAGTTTTCAAAGCGTGCGTTTTTAAACGGTAGAATGGACTTGACTCAGGCAGAAGCAATTGCAAAGTTAATTGAAACTAAAAGTGTTGAAGCAGCAAAGATTTTAACTCGCCAAATGAAAGGTGAGGTCAAAGTATTTGTTGATAGAGTGCGTGATGATTTAGTTGAAGTGTTGGCTTTTGTTGAAGTCAATATCGATTATGCTGAAGAAGATTTACCATTAGATTTACTCGAGCAAATTAAAAATAAATTAGAAAATTTAAGAGTTGAACTTAAAAAAACCTATGATAGTTCAAAAAGAAGAGAAGGGCTTATTGAAGGTTTCAAAGTAGCCATTATCGGAAAACCAAATGTTGGAAAAAGTTCATTGTTAAATTCTCTGTTAAACTATGATAGGGCGATTATTAGTGATATTGCTGGTACGACAAGAGACACGATTGAAGAAGAGATAAAAATAGGTACCCATCTTATCAAAATAGTAGATACTGCAGGGATTAGGGAAGCGGGTGACTCTATTGAAAAGATTGGTATAGAACGCTCAAAATTAGCCATTGATGAGTCTGAAATTGTGATAGGTATGTTTGATAACTCCAGAGAGTTTGATGGTGAAGATGAACAGATTTTAGAATTACTCAGCAATTATAAAAAAGATAAAAATATTATTCAAGTGGTCAATAAAAATGATTTAGACTCTCACTTTGACACTTCAAAACTAAAAGAAGAGTTTATAACTTTAAATTGCAAAGATGGTGCTGATGAAGTAGTTGAAAAATTAGCAATGATACTCGATAAGACTTCCATGGACGATGCTCTGTTGCTGAGCTCTAAGCGACAAATGGAAGCCGTAAGAAGTACTTATGATAGTATTGAAGAGAGCACAGATTTACTAGCAGAGGGCGAGTTAGAGCTTTTTGCCTTTAATCTCAATGAAGCTATTATGAGTATCTCATCAATTTCAAGAAATTTTGCTAGAACTGAGATCCTAGATGCTATGTTTGGGAATTTTTGTTTAGGAAAATAGATTAAGGCTCCCTCGATACAAAATGAGACTTTACAAAAACTGCCTATTGAATATAGTAGCCAAGATAAACTTAAAGTAGGTTATTCCCAATACCTGACCCCATTTTCATTATAAAACATTGACATGTTGAAACAATTTAACTATAATAATCTTATGAATAACCTTGGTAAAACTATGAAAATATCGGCTTCTCATGAAATATTAAATAAAATTAAAAAGCTTAAAGTTGATACTATTTACACTATTGCACAAATTGTAGGGGATAATGATAAAAGTAGAGTCTACCTTTCAAGGTTTGCCGATAAGGGAGAGATTGTAAAAGTAAAAAGAGGACTATTTTACAAACCGACAAATAAGACGCTATACAAAGAATCTAACCGTACTGTAAAACTAGACAAGTCAATATTTGTTAATGACTTGTTTTGGAGTGTTAAAAATGGATTTGAAATAAATACGAATGACTTGATCAAAGCCTATCTGCTTAGTTATACAGAAGAAGACTTAATGGGGCTATATAGTCTGTTTGGCTACAAGAGACTTCTAAAAGAGAGCTTAAGAATTTATAAGAAAAGGACTCATGAAGATTATAAAAAAATACGTGCTATTCTTGAGCGATTTGAGAAATGGGGATTAAATGACAAACGAAATTAAAGAACTTCTTGAAGAGATTAAGAACAATGAGATATTTGATAATGACACTTTTTTCTTTGTTGGCGGAACTGCATTGTCAACATATCTAAACCATAGAGTTTCTTACGACATAGATATAGCTTGCAGCAGCAAACTTCCCATATCAAGAATAAAGGCTTTCGCTTTTAGTATCGGAGCTAGAGCAATACCTGATAAAAATGCAACCGCATTTAGAATAAACAGCGGAGAAGATATAGAAAACTATCACTTAAAGTTTATGATAAATGGAATAAAGTTGGAATTTTCATATTTTAAATCTCCCATTCAAACAAGCATCATTGAAAATGCCGAGTATCGGCCTTATGATGATTCCAATCTAAAAATATTAGCGCTAAAAGACATAATATCGCTTAAAATATTTGCTCTATTTAACAGACAAAAGACAAGAGATCTGTTTGATGCTTCCATAATTTTGGAAAAAGACTTACTGGATGTTAAAGAGTTGGAGAGAATTTACTCTTATATACAATCCAATAATAGTTCTATAAGAGATTATATAGATAATTTCAACGCCTTAGATGACGAAGGTGACAACTCGTTAGACTTTTTGCCACAACACAAGTACTACAAGATTTTTGCTAAAAAGAATCAAGAAGATCGATTTATAAAAGCTAAAGAGATGTTTTTAGAGCAATATGACGAAAAACAAAAAGAAATCCTAAAATCAATCAAAAAAGCAGTCATAAAAAATAAAAAGTCATAATGCCCACATATTAGGGTCAGGTATTGGGAATAACCTATTTTTCATTGACTAACCTTTGCAATAATTTTAAAAAACTCTGCGATTTTGCTTTGCTTGCATCCATCTTGTACTACTTCTTTTATGCCTTCATTTTCTTGAGTATAGTCATCCCTCGATACAAAATAAGACTTTACAAAAACTGCCCATTGAATATAGTAGCCAAGATAAACTTAAAGTAGGTTATTCCCAATACCTGACCCCATCTATAGACATTTTAGTAGACAATTCATCTTTAAAAATAAATTCTTTTAAAGCCTATTATAGGGGTCTATAAGTATATTCCAACCATGATTATATATATTTACTTGACAATGTAATTTACATTCTGATAAACTACACTTGATTTGTTAGAATAAGTCTAGAGATATTTGTTTATTGGAGACAACTACTTTTGAAGTACTGAAGCCCATGTAAATGGTATCGACTTGTAATCTAATTCGTATAGTGTAAGTTTTCACAATGCTTGCAAGAATTTGTATTTATCCAGAGATGGAAGATACATTTATATCAATCATACTTATTTGTTTTTTTAAACAAGAAAGAAGGATAAAAGAAATGAAATTTTTTAAAAAATATTCAAATTACCTACTCATGTCCACGCTCTTTGCGTTTACACTTTTTGCAGCAGGATGTGGCACAGGAGAAGATCCGATTCTCGGAGATGCTTACACTTCTACAGGTGTCGTTCCTAAAGTAGTTGCTGTAGCCCCTGCAAATAATGAGACAAATGTGTCCCGTAATATTAGATATATTACAGCCGAATTTAGTAGAGCAATGGAGTCAGTAACATTGACTCCATCTAGCTTTACGCTCTCAAAAGGATCTGTGCTCGAAACAGGAGGTTCCGTTGCCTATGCAAATAAAGTGGCAGAGCTTGATCTTAATACAACACAAGTCCTAGATTCAACTACAACTTATACCGCTACCATTACCACTGATGCTAGTAGTACAGATGGAACCCCGCTCGCAAACAATTATGTTTGGACATTTACAACAGGATTAGATTCAGATAATATTAAGCCTACTGTTATCTCAACTAGCCCAAGAGATGGTGATCTCAATGTTTCAATCAAAAAATTAATTACTGCAACTTTTAGTGAGGCAATGTTTCCTTCATCCATCACTAAAACTACACCAGCAGCAACTTTTAGTGTGATGGAAACAAATAGCTTTATTGATGTAAATGGAATTGTAGCGTACTCTGTAATCAACAAAATTGCTTCTTTTAAACCAGCTTCTGATTTAGCACTAGATACCAATTACACTGCTAAAATTACAACTATTGCAGAAGATTTAGCAGGCAACGCAATGGCAAGTGATTACAATTGGACTTTTGTAACAGCAGCAAACGCACCAGCAGAACTGGTGGACTTCGGTTTAGCTGCACCTTATGGTATTGCTTCTACTAAAGGGGTAACTAACACTCCTACCTTGCCTAATACGCAGATAGATGGGTATGTTGTGTTGAATCCAAACGACACATGTAATGGTGTTGCAGTTAGTAGTGGTACTGGTGGTACTTTTGGTCTTTGTGATGGTGCTGCCCCAATACTTACTGCTGGACACGAAGTCATTACACTAACTTATCCAGATACAACAACTGCACAACCTATTACGGATGACTTTCGTGCAGCGTATCTCAGCATTACTCCTGCAAATATGCCTGGAGGAACTCCAATAGCAGCCGGAACCACCTTGGGTGCTCCAGTAGGAAATGCACCAGTTGAGGGAGACAACCTTTTCTATACCGGTGTATATACATCCAACACATCCATTCTCGTATCGGGTGACCTGACTCTCGATGCACAGAACGACCCAAATGCTACCTTCGTTTTCCAATCAGCTTCAACTGTTGGTACAGCTGATAATGCTCGTATACTATTAATAAACGGGGCTAAAGCATCCAATGTCTATTGGCAAGCTGGATCTGCTGCAACACTCCAAACGAACACTACTTGGAATGGTAACATCCTTGCATATGACAATATTACAATGAACACTGGTGCAACCTCATGCGGAAGGTTATTTGCCGGTGCTTTTACAGATGGCTTTTTTGTGTTTGATTCTAACAAAGTTGCAGTACCTGGAAACACCGCTTTGATTGCAGGGTGTGAATAAAAAAAAGAGCATAAGACAGTGGATACAAACTAGAAGGATAATTTCTGATAGTTTGTATCAAGATATTTAAATAAGAATTTAACACTTAGAGGAGAAAAAGATGAAATTTACAGTTATAAGAGCTACACAAGCAGCTAGTTTTTTACTGTTTGTTGCCTTTTCGAATCCATTGATGGCGGAAACGACAACAGATTATAGTGCAGGCTGGTACATGGGTGGTAACATCGGTACTTCAACGGCAAATATAGATAAAGATAAAATTACTCAAAATTTAACAAATCCCATATACACTGATGACGAGCGTGACCTTGGCTACAAGCTTTTTGGAGGCTATCAGTTTAACAAGTATTTTGCCCTAGAGGGTGGTTATTTTAATCTTGGAAAGTTTGATTATGCTGTATCATCAGATGAAGGAACCTTAGGTGGCAATATCAAAGTCATGGGGTTAAATCTTGATGCAGTTGCTATTTTACCTATCACAGAAAAATTTTCGGCATTTGGTAGAATGGGAGCAAATTATGCTCAAGCAAAAGACTATTTTCACGCAACTGGAACTATCGATAATAATCCCCAAGAGAAGGCTTTAAATTATAAGGTTGGAGCTGGACTTCAATACGCACTAACTGACGCACTAGGAATACGCTTAGAAGCAGAACGCTATCGGATTAACGATGCAGTCGGTAATGATGGAGATATAGATCTTTACTCAGTTGGTCTCACTTATAGATTTGGTGTAACGAAAGAAGTTGCTCGTGTTGCAAAACTAGAAGAGGAAAAGGTATTTATTGTAGTCACTGAGCCAGTTGCCCAAGAGAAGATAAAAGAAGCTGTGACACGAGAGAAAACAGTTGTTCTTGTTTTTAACGATATCCAGTTTGAGTTTGATAAGTCTACACTTAATAAAGAGGCAAAGGATGCACTTAAAAGAGATGTCACTCAATTGAGGAATAATCCGAAAACTAGAATGCGCGTCGCAGGATATACATCTGAAAGTGGTACAGAAAAATATAACCAAGCCTTGAGTGAAAGAAGAGCACAATCTGTTAAAGATTATCTAGTCCAAGAAAAGCTTATCAGAGCAGATAGAATCTCTATGATTGGATATGGAGAGACAAGACCTGCAATGTATGAGGCTAATCCAAAGAATCTTTATTCAAAAGCAGCGAAAGAGAACATGCGAGTTTTTCTTGAAATCACGCACAAAAAGGAATTACAATGAAAATAATCGGTCTTGTTTTAATGGTCGTAGGAATTGGTTTTGCAATATGGGGGTATCAGTTATCTGATTCTGTCGGTTCAGAAGTAACACAAGCTGTTACAGGTTCAGATACAGATAGAGTAATGACTTATTATATTTTAGGTGCTGTCAGTTTTGTTGTCGGCTTGTTTCTTGTGAGTAAAAATTAAACATAGAAAAATAGCTATTTTTGATAGCTTTTTCTAAATTAGATTTAAGGAACAATGTTCCGCAAAATCTTACTAACAATAAGGAGGAATAGTATGTTAGAAACTGTTGCAATAATTTTTATGGTCCTTTGGGCTTTAGGGCTTGTCACTTCATTCACAATGGGAGGATTCATCCACATTCTCTTAGTCATCGCGATTGTGATTATTTTACTTCGTGTTATTCAAGGCAGGCGGCTATAAAGAGCCTTAGAAAACTCTCCATAAAATAAAGGAAAAGTAATATGAATACAAAAGATACCTATAAACAAAAGATAGAGGCCAAGTTGGAGTTAGTAAAGGCCAATCTTGAGGTGTTAAAAGCAAAAGTGAAAAGTGCTAATGCCGATATGAAAATCAGCTACACCAAAGAAATTGAAACTCTAGAAAAAAACTACAGCATCGTGAAATCAAAACTGGATAAACTCGGTGAGGTCGGTGATGGGGCTTGGGAGCATCTCAAAAAAGATATCGACAGTAGTTGGGATTCACTTCGCGCATATGCTAAAAAAACTCCTGATAATATCAGTGAAATCAAAAAGGATCTAAAATGAAAAAGAGTCTAACAATTATAATACTTCTGTTCGCAATACTCATGGTTAGTGGTTGTTCGAAAACATGGGAAGGTGTAAAACAAGATACGAGTGACAGTACTCAATGGAGTAAGGACAAGGTCAATGACGGGGCTGACTACGTAGAGAAAAAAACCGATTGATTCTAGGTTGCGGCTACCTAAATTAATACAGGAGAAATATTATGAACACAATAGAAATATACAAACAGGAAATTGAAGCCGATTTGGATCTTGCACGGGGAAAATTAGTAGAGCTTAAAGAAAAGATAAGAGGTTTCTCGGATGCAGAGCGTCTTGATGCTGTTTTAGAAATCGAAGATCTAGAGAAGATGGCTAGCGACATGAGGACTCAGACCAAGGAGCTAGATAAAGCCATGAAAGATTCTTGGGAGCAAATCAAAAGTGATATTGATAGTTCTAGAAACACAATAAATGAGGATTTTTCAAGGCTAAACAGGTCATTGGTTTAGAATCTGATGAAAACAAATGATATAAAAATAGGGCCTTGATGCAAGAAAATAAGAGGGCGAGTTAGAGCTTTTTGCCTTCAATCTCAATGAAGCTATTATGAGTATCTCATCAATTTCAAGAAATTTTGCTAGAACTGAGATCCTAGATGCTATGTTTGGGATTTTTTGTTTAGGCAAATAGATTAAGGCTCCCTCAATCCTTTTCTTCGCACTTTAGTTTTCTCTTACATGTTTTGCACACTATTAACTACTTTATTACTTAACTCTTAACCACTTACTCCCTGTACAGATTGAACTTAAATGTTCATAATTGTTAACTTCATAATTACAGAATATGCTAAAACTCCATACTATTTTATGTCTTTAGACATTCTAGTAGACAATTCATATTTAAAAAAAAATTCTTTTAAAGCCTATTATTGGGGCTTACAAGTATATTTTAACCATTATTATACATATTTACTTGACAATTTAGTTTACATTCCGATAAACTATACTTGATCTATTAGAATAAGTCTAGAGATATTTGTTTATTGGAGACAACTACTTTTGAAGTACTAAAGCCCATGTAAATGGTATCGACTTGTAATCTAATTCGTATAGTGTAAGTTTTCACAATGCTTGCAAGGATTTGTATCTATCCAAAAATGGAATTTACATTCATATCAATTATACTTATTTGTTTTTTTAAACAAGAAAGAAGGATAAAAGAAATGAATTATTTTAAACAATATTCAAATTATGTACTCATGTCAACGCTCTTTGCGTTCACACTTTTTGCGGCAGGATGCGGCAGTGATGATACTCCAGTAACACCAGACGCACCTACGGCTCTTATTCCACCTACAGTTGTATCTACATCTCCTGCCGATGCTGATAAGAATGCAAGCCTTAATGGAAGCATCACCGCATTATTTGACACAGAACTTGATGCTTCCACAACAAAAACTACATTTACGCTAAAAAATGGCACTGCAGCAGTTGAGGGCAACGTGAGCTATGCTAACAATGCAATACTCTTCAATCCTGATGCAAATCTTACTGCAAGCACTGATTATAATGCGACTATCACTACTGGTGTTACAGACTTAAACGGCACTGCCATGGCAAGTGACTACGTCTGGAATTTTACGACAGGAACATTAGACGACAATGCTTCACCTTTTGTGGTGTCAAGAGACCCTAATGCTACTGATACAAACGTATCTATTAACAGAAGTGTCACCGTCCTTTTTAATGAAACACTCGATCCTTCAACGGTAAGTACAAGTACTTTTACATTAGCTCCTCCAAGTGGTTCAGATGTTAATGGTACAGTTAGTTATTCTGGAAAGACTATTGTTTTAAATCCTACTGAAAATCTCAGTAAAGATATTAATTATACTGCGACAATCACTACTGATGTTAAAGACTTAGCCGGTAATCCTTTAGCAACTGCTGAAGTTTGGAGTTTTACGACAGGAGCAAGCGAAACGGTAGCTCGACCCGTAGTAAAACTTGGTACAGCAGGAGATTTTGTAATTCTTTCTAAAACAGCAATATCAACTACCGGTACTACAAAGGTTATAGGTGATATAGGCGTTAGCCCGGTTTCTCAAACAGCTATAACTGGATTTGATGAGACTCGTGATGCTAGTAATGAATTTGCAACATCAGTTTTAGTGACAGGAAAGATTTATGCGTCAGATTATGCAACTCCGACTCCAGCTAAAATGACAAAGGCAATCAGTGACATGCAAACTGCATACACAGATGCAGCCGGACGTACATTACCAGATTTTACTGAACTTGGTTCAGGCAATGTGAGCGGTATGACTCTAGCTCCAGGTCTATACAAGTGGTCAAACACAGTTCTAATACAGTCAGATGTAACTATTTCTGGTAGTGCAACTGACGTCTGGATCTTCCAAATAGCAGGAGATCTTACTATGGCAAGTGGTGTTCATGTAACTCTTGCCGGCGGTGCATTAGCTAAAAATATCTTTTGGCAAGTTGCAGGGGGCGCAGGTGTGACTCTTGGAACAGGCTCAGTTTTTAATGGTGTGGTATTGACAGATAAAGCCATAAATCCAAATACTGGTGCAAAAGTCAACGGTAGGCTCTTAGCGCAAACAGCAGTTTCGTTAAACGCCAACACTGTTACAGAGAAATAGAAGTACATAGTCTAGAAAACAACTGAAAAACTCTGAAGGTTATCCTTCAGAGTTTTTCAACTTTAGACTTCAATAAAATGGCACAGCACTCTCATTCGAGGGAACATGGATTTGTATTTATCCAGAAATGGAACTTACTTTAGCATCAATCATATGAATTGTTTTTTTACACAATCAAATAAGGAAAAAAGAAATGAAATTTTTTAAACAATATTCAAATAAACTACTACTCTCCATGCTTCTTGTGTCCACAATGTTTACAGCAGGTAATGCAAAAGATCTTGCGCCAGTCGATCTCGGCACAGCGGGAAATTTTGCAATCCTTACCAAAACGGGAGTATCAGCAGTACCTACTAATACAGCGATTACCGGTGATATAGGCGTTAGCCCGGCTGCCCGAACGTATATAACTGGATTTTCTGATACACTTTTCAGAGATGGCACATATTCAACATCATATTTAGTGACAGGAAAGATTTATGCGGCCAATAATGTAGTTCCAACTCCAGCCAATATGACAACAGCAATAGGTGATATGGAAACTGCATACACAGATGCAGCCGGACGTATTACACCTGATTTTATTGAACTGGGTGCAGGCAATGTGAGCGGGATGACACTCAAACCAGGTCTCTACAAGTGGGGAACACCTGTTTTAATAACAGATAAAGGTGTCACTCTTTCTGGTAGTGCAAAGGATGTTTGGATATTCCAGATAGCAGGATCCCTTACTTTAAAAAATGCTGCTATCATACACCTAGCTGGCGGTGCATTAGCTAAAAATATCTTTTGGCAAGTTGCAGGAGGCGTTACTCTTGGAACAACAGCGCAGTTCAAAGGTGTGGCATTGTCAAAAACAGCTATTGTGGTACAAACCGGTGCATCAGTCAACGGCAGACTCTTAGCGCAAACAGCAGTTACGCTTGATGGTAACGTTGTTACAGAGCCTTAATTAGAACGTTATAGCCTATAAAATGTCCAAGCACTCTCGTTTGAGAGAACTTGGACACTTCTTTTATCTAAACAAACAGTTGAGGGGACAATCTCTCTGGACAAATATGTTTCTTGGCAAAAGGTCAAGTTCAGTGCTCTAGTATGCATATTTCTAATCAGATGATATTAAAATTTATTGACAGTACACTTTCTCTTGTGCTATAATAAATGTTCATCTAGAGAAATTTTGTTTACTGGAAACAAATACTCTATGAAATACTAAGTCCATGTAAATAGTATCGATTTGTGATTTAATGCTCATTGTAAGTCTTAGCACTACTTACAGAATTTGTATTTATCCAGAAATGGAACCTACTTTAATGTCAATCATATGATTATTATGCATTTACTGCATATCAATTATATTACTTGTATTTTAAACAAGAAAAAAGGATAAAAGAAATGAAAACTTTTAAACAATATTCAAATTACGCACTCATGTCCACGCTCTTTGTGTTCACACTTTTTGCAGCAGGATGTGGTGGCAGTGATACTGCAGCTACTGTTTCACCTACACCTATAGTCGTATCTACAACTCCTATTAGTGGTGCCACAAGTGTATCCCTCAATACAAACATCACTGCTTTTTTTGACAAAGAACTCGATACTTCCACAGTGAATGCAACTACTTTTACGCTAAAAAGTGGCACTACAGAAGTTAACGGCACCGTGAGCTATGCTAACAAGGCAATGATCTTCAATCCTACTGATGAAAATCTCAGTATTAACACTTTATATATAGCAACAGTCACTATTAGAGTGAAAGATTCAACCAGCAATGCTTTGTCAGCATACGTCTGGAATTTTACAACAGGGACAACAGCAGACTCTACTGCACCTAAAGTGACATCGACATATCCTACTGATATTACTACAAAAGTGCCGATTAATACAGGTGTCAGTGCCCTCTTTAGTGAACCACTTAATCCTTCAACAGTGAACACAACTACTTTTAGCTTAGCTCAGGGTGTTACACCTATTCCTGGTGTGGTTAGTTATTCGGGTAAGACTATTGTTTTCAATCCTACTGCAGATCTTAAAATAACCACTAAATATACTGCGACAATCACCACTGGCGTTACAGACTTAGCCGATAATGCTCTAGCAGCTGATAAGGTTTGGACATTTACAACAGGGGCGACCGTAGCATCAGTTTTAGCCCCAGTCGATCTCGGCACAGCAGGAGATTTCGTGATTCTTGCTAAGACGGGAGTATCAACCACTGGTACTACGACGATTACTGGTGATATAGGTGTTAGCCCAGCCGCCCTAACTTATATAACTGGATTTAGTCAGACTAATGATAGTACTAATACATTTGCAACATCACCTATAGTTACAGGAAAGATATATGCGGCCAATATGACACCTCCAACTCCAGCTAAAATGACAACGGCAGTAAGCGATATGGAAACTGCATACACAGCTTCAACCGCAGTTGCATCAGATTATACTGAGCTGTATGCAGGTGATGTGAGCGGTAAGATTCTTACTCCAGGGGTCTACAAATGGAGTACAGGTGTTTTAATAACAGATGTAGGTGTAACCATCAGGGGTAGTGCCACTGACGTTTGGATTTTCCAGATGGCAGGAGATCTTACTGTGAGTAATGGTGCTCATATCACTCTTGCCGGCGGCGCATTGGCTAAAAATATCTTCTGGCAGGTAGCTGGAGGAGCAGGTGCCATTATTGGAACAACAGCAGATTTCAAAGGTGTAGTATTGGCACAAACAGCTATTTCGGTAAAAACCGGTGCAAGAGTCAACGGCAGACTCTTAGCACAGTCAGCAGTTACGCTCGACGCCAACGCTGTTACACAACCTTAATCAAAACTACATAGTCTATAAAACAACAGAAAAGCTCTGAAGGTCTTCCTTTAGAGCTTTTCAACGTTTGACTTCAACAAAATATCCAAGCACTCTCGCTTGGAGAATAAAGGTAGAGCTATATGCAAAACAACTCAAGAAGTGCATTTACACTGATAGAGCTTATGATCGTCATCGTTATCTTAGGTCTTTTAGCGGCTATGGTTGTACCTAGTCTTGTAGGCAAAGGTGAAGAGGCGAAGAGAAATCTCGTCTGTGTTCAGATGAAGAGTATTTATGATGGTGCTCTGGATATGTTCAAGATCAACAACAGTGTTTATCCATCAACACAAGAGGGTATAGACGCACTTGTAAAAAATCCAGATGAAGAGAAATACCCGAATTACTCTACTAGCGGCTACTTTAAAGACGATCAAATGCCAAAAGACTCTTGGGGCAGTAAGTTTATATACACCAATGATGATGGTACGATTGAGCTGATTTCACTCGGTGCCGATAAAAAAGAGGGTGGAAAAGACCAAGGTGCCGACATTAAGATGAGTGAGTGCAAATAGAGTTTGATGAAAAAAGCCTTTTCTCTTGTCGAACTTATGATTGTTGTTATGATTATAGGAGTGGTTTACACTCTTGTCATCAATAAGTTTCAAAAGGTAGGTGAAGAATCTACACATGTAAGTTTAAAGAGTTTAAAAGAGTATTTACAAAAGTTTCCACATTCGCAGAATGTAAAGCTTTTATGTTTAGAGGATCGCCCTTCTTGTGATATTTTAGTAGACGGTAAAAAACAAGCTACACTGAATGATTTTTTAGACAAGAGCGTCAAGGTGTACAGATATGATTTTTCATACGGTGCACTTGAACAGCCCAAAGAGGTCTATTTTAACAAAGACAATGTAGAAAAAGATGTGTCTTTTTCTTACACGGTAGATAAAAAAGGTGTGGGGGATCAAGTGTTTGTAGAGTTTAAAGGGTTAGTCTATGATTTTTCAAACTATTTTGCTCCCATTAGCGTCTATGCATCATTGCAAGAAGCGATTGACGCTAAAGAGAAACTGGCTCAAGAAGTGCGTAAATGATTTTTAAGTTTAAGGGCATTGACCATGAGGGCAATAAAGTAAGCGATAAAGTAGAAGCTACCTCACTTTTAGAAGCAAAAAACAAGCTAAAATCCAATAAAATTATTTATCAAAGTATAGATGTGGATACTTTAGCCTTTTATGAGAAATTTGATTTTAGCAGAAAGTATAAAGTCCCTGCAAAAGAACTCTCTAGTCTTTCCCGTGAATTGTCCATGTATATCCGCTCCGGTATCAGTATCGTCTCAGCTCTTAAAATAGTTCAAACCCATTATGAAAACAACAAAAAGATGAAACTTTTTATCAATACAGTAAGTATGCATTTGGATGAGGGAAAAGACTTTTTCACAGCGCTTGAATCTCAAAGTGTCGTTATCCTTCCTGAGTTTTTTAAGCAGTCAATCAAGGTAAGTGAAAGCGGCGGTATTTTAGATGAAGTGCTTATGGAATTATCTCGTTTTTTAAAAGAACAGGACAAAATCAACAAAGAGATAAAGGCTGCTTTTGCTTATCCAACTTTTATGATAATTATCTCGCTTCTTATGATATCCTTTATGCTTGCCTTTGTTGTGCCACAGATAACCGGCATATTTGATAGCATGCATCAAGAACTTCCTACTCCTACAAAAGTAGTCATTGCCATGGGTGATTTTTTTAATCACCACTTTACAGCAATTTTGGTCCTTATTTTTATCTTTACTGCGCTTTTTATAACGCTTATGAAAAAGAGCTATGGCTTTGCACATGGAGTGCATAAGATTATACTTAAACTTCCACTATTTGGTGAGATAGCCCAAAAGAGTGAACTTGCAAGATTCTCGTACATAGCCTCTTTGCTTACTCGCTCAGGTCTACCTTTTGTTCAGACCATCAAACTTAGTGCAAATATTATGAATAATCTTGTTTTAAAAGAGTTATTTAGTTCAGCCGCAAAAAAAGTCGTAGAGGGTAAACTTCTCTCAACAGCATTAAATGAATCAAAAACTAAAATAGATTATGCTTTTATACAGTCTGTGGCTTTGGGCGAAGAGACTTCGCAAATCGAAAGTGTTCTTACCAATATCTCCGAACTCTATTTTGAAGAAAACAGAGACAAGATAAGTATGCTTCTCACTCTACTGGAACCTGCACTCATGCTTGTTGTAGGTGGAAGTATAGGGTTCATTGTAGCCGCTATGCTATTACCGATTTTTTCTATGAGTATCAACTGATGCCGGGTATGAAAAAAGGTATAGCTCTGCTCATTACCGTTCTTTTTGTGATGGCTATTACGGTTGCTGTAGGTGTTGGATTAAAACAGGTGAAAGTTGCATCTAAGCAGGTGCAAAATGAAAATTTTATGCTGCAATCCAGTACAGTTTTAGATGATGTTTTAACTATTTTACACTCTTCAAAAGAGTTGAAACAGCTGGCTACAAATAAATCAAGTGCAGAGCTTTTTACTTTTTTATCTAGCGCTTCATTTATTCCACTAGAGAGTTCAGGGCTTAAAGTGCTCATACAAATAAGCAGTGCAAGATCAAAATTTAACGTAAATTCTCTCGTCGATACGAATGGTAGCACTATCAATGTAAACAGAGTCAATATTTTAAAAGACTACCTGCGTAAGTATAGAGTCAATGGCGGATATGTAGATATTTTACTTGATGCTATGAGCGGAGTGAAACAAGATATGACATACTACAGTGCCATATTTAATGAAAAGCCATATCTCTTCAGAGATTACATCGTCTCGCAGAAACATTTGGGTGAAGTCAATGATTTTTATACGAAAACATACCATGATAATAATCTAAAAAATATAGACTTTAGAAATCTTTTTTATTTTTCTAAAGATAAAAATACATTTATTGATTTAAATTATGCAACAATGGAAGTCTGGCAAATGATGCTTGGATCCGATAAGCAAAAAGCCGAGCAGCTTGCTTCCGGCGGAGGCGAATATACATCATTAGAAGATTTGTCTTTAAGTGATGAAGAAAAACTTGCATTGGCAAAGTTTAAGACAAGTTATTTTGAGCCTTTTTTGGAGGTAGTAGTTAATATTACGCAAAATTCCCAAAATGCAAAAATAAGCTTTGAGTACGATATACAAACAAAAAAGGAGTCTAATTTTGTTTACGAAATTTAAAAAGCAGTATAAGAGTATATTTTTAGACCAAAGCTCGCCGCCATTTTATCTAAAGGACAAGGTAAACATTATACTCTCACCCTCTCTTTACTGGGTAAAAAAGGTCTCCTTGCCTGTAAAATATGTAAGAGATGTAAAAAAACTGCTGCCCTCACTTTTTGAAGATACATTGCCTGAGGGAAATTATAGTTACGGTGCCTATAAAAGCGGTGATGAATTTTTCATATTTGCGTACCTTGATAAACTTATTTTAGATACAATGGCCAAGAAAAAAATAGCTCCCTCAAGTATAGCAAACGTATATTTTGCTCAGAGTGAGTTGAGCCATCTTCAGGGTGCTGCTAAAATCAATGCTTCACAAAGTATTTATATAAAAGATGAGATTCTTCTTTTAGTCCCTACTGCTTGGGTGCAAGAGAGTGCTGATTTGGACATAAGCGAGTTAATCCCTACAAAACACAGTGTGACTTTGGCGCAGTTTGGGCATATTGTAGATAGCAAAATTTTGAAAAAAATAGCCGTTATAATGGTCGTTATATTACTGCTTACTGCTACTGAGTACGTTATAACAGCTCAAAAATTAGCACAAATCACAGAATTAAAAGATGCTCTTTTTGCTAAATATGATTTAAAGTCGACGATGATACAAAATAAGTCTATATTAAAAAAATATGATTCTATTCACAGTAAGCAGATGAAACTCAGAACTAGTATCTCATATATTTTGGCATTAAAGCTTAACCCTGCCGAACAGCTTTCACAACTTAGCTATAAAAATAACATTTTAAAAGCTGAGTTTAGCGGAGTTGTCAAGGGGAAAGAGTCACGAATCAGTGAACTACTAAAAACTAAAGAAGTAGACTTTAAATCATCGTTTAAAGATAACTCTTGGCAAGTGGAGATTTCAATATGAATCGAATAAACCCTCTGCATATCGGGCTGTTGTTAGTTGTAATTTTGATGTTTTTAGTCTTTAACTTATCCAATACAAAAAGTGAGTTAGCCAAGGCTAAAGTATCCTATACGCAGACAGCTAAACTCTCAACTCGTCTAAGCGGACTTAAAGAGGTGTATGATGATAAAGAAAGAATAAAAAGTTCCTTAAAAAGAATTTTGGAACAGTCATCTTTAAAATCAGCGAATATAGAACAAGAGTTGAAAAGAACGGGGATTATCATAAGTTCAGAAGATGTGGACATAAATGTACTTAACTTTTTAATGAGTAAACTTTTAAACGGCGCATATCATATAAGCACATTAAAGATTACCAAGCATAGTAAAACAAATGCCAGCTTTTATCTGGAGATAACATGGTAAAAAAACTTTTTAAATTTTTTGGATATTCCCTATTTTTTATAGTGGCACTGATGTATTTTACTCCCAAAGTCAGTGTGTACTATTTTTTAGAGACAAAGTTAACTCAATTTGCGGTAGTGGTTAGTTCGGAAGAGGCGATAGACAAAGGGTTTACTCTTGAATTAAACCATGCAGATGTATATTATAAGTCAATTCAAAGCGCGAATATTGAGACGACGGACATCAAACTTTTTGTTCTTTACAATGCGCTTAGCTTTCAAAATATTACGATTTCTAGTGCTGCCAAGTCCTTTGTTCCACTGCATGTTCAAAATGCAAATATAAAGTACACTATTTTTGACCCGCTCCACATAAAGGCAGACATTGTTGGAGAATTTGGTAATGCAAATGTTAGTTTTGACATACGGGAAAAAACACTTCATCTTAAACTGTTCCCATCGCCATTGATGTTGAAATCTTATGGAAATACACTTAAAAATATGCGTAAAAATGAAAAGGGGGAGTTTACTTATGATAAAACTATCTAACTCTAAATTACTCCAAATCTTTACAAATTTACTCATACTTTTAGCTTTGTCAAAAGCTATATCTCTTGTAGCTTTGTGGTATTTTCCAAGCGAAGGGGTAGATGTAAGCATCAAAGAGAACTATCAGCCAACGTATCAAAGAGTAGACTTTTCAAATATGTTTGATAAAACGCAGGGTAGAAAAAACAGTACCTCAAGCAATCAAGAAAACATTAGTATCACAAACATGGTCTTGAAGGGATTATATGGAACAAGCTCCAGCGGTTATGTTGTTGTCGCTATGAAATCATCTCCGAAAGATACTTCTATTGTCGGAGTAAAGCAGGAGTACCAAGGGTATCTGCTAAAATCCATACTAGCTTCAAGCGTAGTTTTTTTAAAGCAGAACAAAGAGTATGTACTTAGTTTGGAAGATGCACAGAAGTCTTCGACTGCCTTCAACGCAGATAACGGTGGAGATCTACAGCATTACGTTTCTCGTCAAGATATAGAAACATATACTAAAAATCCGGAAAGTATATGGAAAGATATTTCGATAGTAGAGGTCAAAGATAAAGATAAGATATCTGGGTTTAAGGTAACAAATATAAACTCTAATTCAAAGTTTGCAACTTTAGGACTAAAAAAGGGTGATGTCATCACCAAGGTAAATAATGCTCCGCTTACTTCCTACAAAGCGGCGATAGATGTCTACAAAAACTTAGACAAATTACATACTCTACAAATCGTAGTAACAAGAGATGAACAAGAGAAGGAATTAGTATATGAAATTGATTAGAATTATTTTTTTAACGTTTAGTTTAGTGTTGGTATTGTCAGCAAGAGAGCAGGTTCATGTCAACTTCTCAAATTTGGAAATCACAGATTTCATAAAATTGGTGTCGAAGATTACAAATAAAAATATTTTAATCAACAACACGGTGAACGGAACCGTTGACTTTGTCAGTTCGACTCCCGTTTATGATGATGAACTTTTAGGTATTTTGGTCTCAGTATTAGAGTCAAAGGGTTTTACTCTTATACGAGATGGTTCACTCTATCAGATAGTACGTTCAACTGAAGCAGCACAAAACAATGTAAAAGTTGTAAAACCGGGCAAAAGTCTCTCTGGCGCATTAATGGTGACTCAAGCCATAGTCATCAAAGGTGAAAATGTCGATATAGTAGCAGCGAAAGTCCGTTATCTTATCTCTAAGACTGCCAAACTTATGACTCTCAAAGAGAGTAACACTTTGTTGCTCACGGATTATCCTAAAAATATTGAAACGGTAAAACAAGTCATTGAAAACATCAATACCAATAATCAATCAATAGTAAAAATAATTCCTATTCAATTTGCCGAGGTTAAAAAACTTCAGGTAAAACTGGTAGAGATATCGAAATCCCTTTTTAATCAACATATAGCTTCAGAGCAGGTTAAGATTCTTTTAGACAGAAATACGAATTCAATCATAGTGGTTGCAAATAAAAAAAATACAGAAACCGTAGAATCTTTGATAAAAAAACTTGATGTGGAATCAAATATCAGCAATAACGTTCAGATTTTTAATCTTAAAAACTCTGATGCTAAAGCAGTCTTGGCTAGTTTAACCGAAATCGTATCCAAGCAAACATATGCCGACCCTTCATTAAAACCAAATTTATCCGCCAGTGCGGAGATAAATGGGATTATTGCTGTCGGAGAGCCGGAGATTATAAAGGGTATAAAATATATCATAGATGAGCTAGATGTAGAAAAGTATCAGGTATATGTTCAGGCTAGGATTATAAATATCAACAAGAAGAATGCGAAGGATTTAGGTGTAAAATATGGTTTTGCAGCAGGAGATGTCTCATCAGCAGGATTATATGCAATGAGTGCTAACTTTGGTTCGTCAAGTTTAATGTCAACCGCATCTACGGCTGTTTTGGACTATCTTGGAGGACTAGGCACTGCAGCAAGAAGTGGATTGGCTTTGGGAGCTACTTTGGATTTTTTAGAGACCAACGGTGCTTCAGAATCGGTGTCTAATCCATCTATACTTTGTGTAAACAATAAAGAATCCTCTATCTATGTTGGGCAAACAATCGCTGTTTCAAGTGGCTCAACAACTGGCACCACAGGCTTGCCTACGGTTTCATACAAAAGAGAAGATGTCGGTCTGACTCTAAAAATCAAACCTCGCGTTTCATCGGTTGACAAAGTTACCCTAGATGTGGAAGCGATTTTAGAAAACGTTTTAGATGATGGCACAAATAATGCGACAGGACAACCTATAACATCAAAACAAAAGGTAAAAACTCAGGCAATTTTACGACATGGCGAAAGTATCATTATAGGGGGACTAGTAAAAAGTTTTGAATCTACATCTAAAAATAAAGTACCACTTTTAGGAGATATTCCTTTTGTGGGTGAGTATCTATTTTCGTCCACATCGACTTCAAAGGAACAAGAGAATCTCATAGTTATTTTAACACCTTACGTAGTAGATAAAAGTGAAAAGTTATCTCAACTTCAAAAAAACTTAGGCATATTGGCAACTATTCAGAAAGAATATGACAAAAATGTTTTCAAAAGAATAAAAGAAAGAGGAAAAGTAGAAGATTTTGATATGAAGAATATTGAATTATTAAGTAAGGATAGAAACAGTACAAAAGTTGATGATACATTTGGAGATAAATAAATGCTCTCTTTAGAACCTCTTCATAACATAAAACTTGAAGTGTATGAGCCTGATGGCATTGCAACGGAGGTTAGTGTAAAAAACTATCTTCTTTTTAGCAAGGTAGACGATGAAATCTGTGCATTTATGTGTGAGAGGTACATCGTCCAAGCGAGTAATCTTTATACAAAGCTTAATAACAAATATCCTCTTTATATGCTTGATGAAGACTCCTATGATAGGCTTTATAACCGCTTTTTAGAGCTAAGAACCGATAAAGCCATAGAAACAATGCAAGAGGATCAAGAAGAGGATATAGACGAATTCTCTTTAACGGACTTTTTACGAACAAGTTCGGATATTTTAACCTCGGAAGAATCGGCTCCGATTATCAAGTTTGTCAATGCTCTTTTTTATCAGGCAATCAAAAAGAGGGCTTCGGACATTCACATAGAAGTACAGGAAAAACGTGGAGAAGTCAGGTTTCGTATAGACGGTATGCTCATTAAAAATGCAGACTTGGATAAAAAAGTGGTCAATCTGATAGTCAGCCGTATCAAAGTCATATCTAACCTCGATATCTCAGAAAAGAGGATTCCGCAAGATGGGCGAACCCAGATAAAAGTTGCGGGAGAGACTCTCGATATCCGTGTCTCTATCTTGCCTACATTTTACGGAGAGAGAGTTGTTATGAGGATTCTTATGCAAAGCTCACAGATACCAGGCATTGATGAACTCGGGTTTGATAAGGAGATAATAGGTGATGTAAAAAAACTGCTTCGCTCACCTCATGGAATCATACTCGTAACCGGACCAACGGGTAGCGGTAAAACTACTTCGCTTCACTCATTTTTACGTGAAATTGAGGAACCTGAAAAAAATCTACTGACCGTTGAAGACCCTGTTGAATACAAATCAGACAACATCTCCCAGATTCAGGTAAACGAGAAGGCCGGACTTACTTTTGCGGCTGCTCTTCGCTCTATTTTAAGACAAGACCCTGACGTTATTATGATTGGTGAGATTCGTGATGAGGAGACTGCCGCCATCGCTGTGCGTGCAGCGCTTACAGGTCACATGGTTTTTTCTACTCTTCATACAAACTCGGCAGCGGCAACCATCTCAAGACTTGCTGACATGAAGGTAGAACCATTTTTAATCTCATCTTCGCTTCTTGGCATCTTGGCTCAAAGACTTGTTCGTATTTTGTGTCATGAGTGTAAAGAGGAAGATACAGTAGCACAAGAGTTTAGCGAGTATTACAACTTAGATAAAGATGCCAAAATATATAAAAGTGTCGGCTGCAAGTCTTGTAACTATAGCGGATATACGGGACGACGCTCAATCGGTGAGCTTTTGGTAATGAATGACAAGATAAGAGAGTTACTTATCAATACAACAGACGAACATATAATAACAAAGGCACTGGAAAAAGAGGGACTAAAGACACTAGGCTTTCAACTCTCACAAATGCTCATAAGCGGTGAGACATCGCTAGATGAAGCAATTAGAATCGGCTTAGGGCATGCATAGAAAAGCCTTTACTCTTATAGAGGTTATGGTTGCCGTGATGATTATCTCGGTTGTCATAGCGGCACTTATAAAGATGTTTGCGAACAACACACATATCTTCTCACAGCTGACTAAACAGGCTAAAATAAACCAATATGCTTCACTATTTATATCAAACCCTGATTATGGGTTAGAAGAAAAAAACATCCATTTGGATGATTTGGTCACTGATTTTAAGCCGGAGAGCAATTTGGCAAAAGAGCTAAGAGATACAAAAGTAAAAATACTCTACCAAAAGTTAGAGCAGATAGATCTGAGTGAAAGTGATCAGCAAGACAGCAACTCAAGCATGATTTTTGAGATAGGTAAAACAGTTTTAAAGATGAATGACTCATCCGTAGCTCTTATTAGAATAAGGATGGAGTAGATGAGAAAAGCTTTTACTCTTATAGAGTTGCTTATAGCCATTACTATTTTGTCAATAATGATGCTTTTTTTATACAAAAGTTACGCTTCCCTCAATCGCTCAAACAGCTTTTACAAAAAAGAGGTAACTAGTTTAAAACATGAAACTCTGATAAAAAAAGTCATCTTTTTAGACTTCTCTTTGGCAGTAAACAACTCCATATCTATCTTAAATCAAGGGAAAAAAGAGGATATTGTCCTTATGCAGAGCTCACACTCTTTGCATAAAAGATACAATCCGTACATTGCCTATATCATGAAGAACTCTGAACTTTACAGACTGGAATCACTAAAACGCCTTACCTATCCTCTAGGGGTAGGTAGCGAGTTTAGTGTTGATTATATCGGTGAAGTAGATGGTTTTAGAACTTACACGTCATCAAAAGAGATAGAAGATGTATTTTTGGTACATGTGAATTTTAAAAATGAAGATGACATTTTACTCAAAATTAAAGTTTTGGAAGGGTCTTGATTATACAAGACTTTTTTATAAACCCATAATGGCTCTTAATATAAAGAAAAATATTGCCGACGAGATAGCCGCGACTGGCAATGTTACAATCCAGGCTAGAGCTATTGGCTTCATCAACTTCCAATTCGCATCTTTATTGAGTAATCCTATCCCTAAAACTGCCCCAATTAAGATATGTGTTGAAGAGACAGGAATCCCCATTTTCGTAGCAAGTAAAATAACTGCACTAGCACCAAGTTCAGCAGCAAACCCCGTTACTGGTGAAATTTCGGCAAGTCTTGTGCCCACAGTTTGAATCACTTCTTTACCAAGAAACCATAGTCCAACGATGAGTGCAACACCAAAAGTTATCATAGCAATGGCGGGTATTGTTGCTTGTGCATTTATCTCGCCAGTTTTTAAAACATCTAATATAGCAGCAAAAGGTCCAATGGCATTTGCAATATCATTGGCACCATGACTAAAGGCAAAAGCAGAAGCCGTAAAAATTTGCATCCAAGAGAATACTCTGAGAGTTGATTTGTCGACATGGTTTTTTACCATAATATTGACGATGGCTAGAGTGATAAGATAGGCAGCTGTTGCTATAACAAATATAATCCAAATTGTTTCAATACTACTTATGTTGATTTTTAAGTGTTTTAAGCCTTTAAACAAAAGCATTCCAGATATGATAGATGCCGCAAAAGCTCCTACCAACGGAACATGTTTTTTTAAAAATGCAAAGGTATCAATATCTTTTTCTTCTCTTTTTAAATCTTTAATCTTTTCGTAATAATCACTTGGATTTTCGAGTTCCTCATCTTCATCTGCAAAGGCAAGTTGCGATAGTTCTTTTAATTGTTCTTCTTCCGTTTTATCTTTCATGGCTATTTTGTATGCTTCTTTGTAAGCTTTTCTTTTCTTTTTAGCGCTACTTTGTTTGGAAACAGCGATTTTACTTGGTAATAAAATATTGTTTTTTATATAAAAATATATTGCGTATGACACCATTCCCCCTAGTAACGGAGAGATAACCCAACTAAGAACAATTTGACCAATTTTTCCCCAATTTACCATCGCCATAACATTATCGCCGGTAGTTATGACAAAACCCATGGCCATACTAGCACCCACAATACCGCCAATTATTGAATGTGTGGTAGAGACAGGAAGACCTTTTTTGGAAGCATATAGCAACCATAGTCCTGCACTTAAGAGTGAGGACATCATCACTAAAACAAAAAGCATAGGATCAAAGTTCTCAGCAGGAATTTTTACAATACCTTTTCTAATAGTATCTGTAACTTCTCCTCCTGCAAATATTGCTCCACTAAGTTCAAAAATAGCTGCAATGATAAGAGCCTGTTTGATCGTGATAGTTTTAGCACCAACACTTGTGCCAAAAGAGTTTGCAATATCGTTGCCACCAATATTAAATGCCATAAATATACCAAATATTGAAGCGACGCTAAACAATAAGAAATTATGTGAAGGAATATACTGATACCCCCACATAAAAAAACCTACAGTAGCTATAATGAATAATACAAATGCAATGAGATTGTCTCTAGACATAAAAATCCTTAAATCGTGGAGTTAGTTTTTATTTTTGATTATCTCATAAAAGAGCTAAGATTTTCTTGATAATTTTTAAATTCATAAACTACTCTGAAAAAAAATAATTAAGTTACTTTTTGAATTAATTTCATGCAAAAATAACAATTTGTCTCATATTTCATCGAATTCTCAGCAATAATATACTATTTTAAAGATTATTTTAAATTGTAAACAATATACAAAGGACGTATTATGGCTCAAAGAGCAATTAGAGAATTTGATAGTAAAGCTATTTTTTCTAAAAATTGGGATAAGTATTTTTCTGGTTTTAACTATTGGTTTAGATCTGTTTTGGTAACAAGCGGCGAAGATTTGATTAAAAAATCAAACGAACATGGGTTTGAGTGGTTAAAACAAAAAAAACTTGTGGCAAAACCAGATATGCTTTTTGGTAAAAGAGGCTTTAACAATCTCGTCCTCTATAAAGTAACTACACCAGGAGACGTAACACTCCAAGATGCAGCAAAATGGATCGATGAAAAGTATGCCCATGATACTATCTTACATTCAGGTCAAAAGGGGAAATTAACTCATTTTATTGTGGAACCTTTTACGCAGCATACCGAAGAGCAAGAGTACTATGTATCTGCTACAACAGTCAATGATATGGATGTTCTTTACATGAGTGCTGAGGGTGGAGTTGAAGTAGAAGAGGGTTGGAATGAAAAAGTAACCGAAGTTTCAATTCCTATAGGAGTAAGCGACCACGATTTAGAGCAATTAATTCGTGCCAATGTTCCTCAGGATATTCCAAAAGATAATAAAGAGAGATTTATCACTTTTTGTACACAATTCTATAGATTTTACAGAGATATGCACTTTGCCTATCTTGAAATTAATCCTTTAGTAATGCTAGATAATACAATGAGAATTTTAGATATGGTGGCAAAAGTAGATGATACTGCAGAGTACCTCATGGGTGAAAATTGGGGCAAAATTGAGTATCCAACTCCCTTTGGAATGGAAGATAAAACTAAAGAAGAACAAGCAATAGCAGATGCAGATGCAAAAAGTGGTGCTTCTCTAAAACTGACTGTGTTAAATCCTTTTGGCCGTATTTGGACCATGGTTGCAGGAGGTGGGGCAAGTGTTGTTTATGCTGATACGATTGCAGACCTTGCTGGTGTCGAAGATTTAGCAAATTATGGAGAGTATAGTGGTGGACCAACGACTGGCGAAACTAAATTTTATGCTCAAACTATTTTTGATTTAATGACGAGATATGAAGACCCAAAAGGCAGAGATAAGATACTCATCATTGGTGGAGCCATCGCAAACTTTACTGATGTTGCAAAGACTTTTACAGGAATTATTCAAGCCTTGGAAGAATATGCAGATAAATTAAAAGCTCACAATACTAAAATATATGTTCGTCGCGGTGGACCAAATTATCAAAAGGCTTTAGTTGACATAGAAGCAGCGGCAAAAAGGTTGGGTTTATACATAGAAGTGTATGGGCCGCAAACGCACATCACAGATATTGTTAGAATTGCACTAAGTAAGGGAGAATAGTCATGAATGCACTTTTCAGTAAAGATACACAAGCGATATTTTGGAATAATAATATGGCTGCAATCCAAAGAATGTTAGATTATGACTATACCATTAAGAGAGAAAAACCTTCTATCGTAGCAATTGTAGCTCCCACTTCTAGTAACAAATTTGAAAAACTTTTCTTCGGTGGCAACGAAGTAATGATACCCGTTTTCCAAACGCTTCAATGTGCGCGGGATTCTTTTGGCGAAGCTGATGTATTAGTGAATTTTGGCTCTTTTCGAAGAGCGTATGATGTGACGATGAAGGCGATTGAAATTGGCGGGTTTAAAACTATTATGGTAACTGCTGAAGGTATTCCTGAACGACTGGCTCGTCGTATGAATTATCACGCGAGAAAAAATGGCATCGTTATCATTGGTCCTGCCACCGCTGGGGCAATCACTCCAGGTGCTTTTAGAACTGGAAATATCGGCGGTACGATAGACAATGTTATCAACTCAAAACTAACACGCGCAGGAAGTTGTGGCCTTGTGACACGTTCAGGAGGATTGATTAATGAGTTGGCCAATATACTGGCAATTAATGCGGATGGTGTAGCCGAAGGTGTTGCCATTGGCGGAGATAGGTATGTAGGTTCAGTGTTTATTGACCATCTTTTAAGGATGGAGGCAAATCCAACCGTAAAGTATATGGTTTTACTCGGTGAAGTTGGTGGTATTGAAGAGTACAAAGTCATCGAAGCTGTAAAAAGTGGAAAAATAAAAAAACCAATCATCGCCTGGTGTATCGGAACTATTGCTAAGCATTTTTCTAGCGGTGTTCAGTTTGGACATGCAGGAGCGAGCGCCAATGCAGAACAAGAAACCGCTGAGTCAAAAAATAAGGCAATGCGTGAGGTAGGAATTGAAGTCCCTAATACGTTCAACGACCTTCCAGGCAAGATAAAAGAAGTATACACAAGACTTAGAAATGATGGAACTATCATAGAAGTTGAAGAACCAGAAATAAATATTATTCCAGCGGTCAGAAAATCAAAAAGTTTCATCTGTACTATCAGTGATGATAGAGGAGAAGAGGCTACTTATGCCGGCTATCCTATCAGTTCAGTAGCGACTCCAGATACGGGTTATGGTATAGGCGATGTTGTCTCTTTACTTTGGTTTAAAAAACGTTATCCAAAGTGGGCGACAGATTTTATAGAGACGGTGATAAAAACAGTCGCTGATCATGGGCCAGCTGTGAGTGGAGCATTGAATTCAAAAGTCACTGCACGCGCTGGAAAAAGTGTTGTAGAATCCTTGGTGACTGGATTACTTACCATCGGACCAAGGTTTGGTGGAGCGATAGACGGCGCTGCAAAATACTTTAAATATGCGCATGATAATGGAATGAGTCCACAAGAGTTTTTAGTCTATATGAAAGAGAAAAAAATTCCAATCCCTGGAATTGGGCATAGAATAAAATCACTTAGAAATCCAGATAAAAGAGTGGAAGGTTTGAAAAAATATGCCAATGAATTTTTTCCTAAAAATACTCTTTTGAAATATGCTTTAGAAGTTGAACAACTTACTACATCAAAGAAAGATAACCTTATCCTAAACGTAGATGGAACGGTTGGAATTTTGATAGTGGACATGTGGAGAGAGCTAGGCTACAGTGAGGAAGAGATAGACAATTTAATTGAAACGGGTGTGATGAATTCATTCTTTATATTAGGACGAACTATAGGTTTCATTGGTCATATCTTGGATGAAAAAAGATTACAAATGCCAATGTATAGACACCCCTATGATGATATATTGTATGACGTGCAAATGGCCGAAGAGATATAAAAATAAGGGGAGAAAGTGCAGTTTTGGGTATCATCCTATGGAAGGCTATGCCTAAAATGATGTTGATAGACAGAGCTTTTTTATATGTAAAGGTTTTAGCATTTAAATAGACATTTAGTACTTTTTGAGTAAAATAAGTCAATTTTATTTTATAGGATTTTAATTGATGGAAAATTTACAAGAAGTTTTAAAAAAACACAAGCTTACGATGGATGAGTATGAAAATATACTAAAGATTATGGGACGAGAGCCAAATCTTCTCGAACTTGGTATATTCTCATCTATGTGGAGCGAACACTGCTCTTATAAATCAAGTAAAAAATACTTAAATGGTTTTCCTACATCGGCACCTTGGGTCATTCAAGGTCCTGGCGAAAATGCTGGTGTGATTGATATCGGCGATGGAATGGCCGCAGTTTTTAAGATGGAATCTCACAACCATCCTAGTTTTATAGAACCCTATCAAGGTGCTGCAACTGGTGTGGGCGGAATACTTAGAGATGTTTTTACTATGGGAGCACGACCCGTTGCTAACATGAATTCTCTTCGTTTCGGAAATGTAATAAATAAAGACAAAATTTCTCATCATCAGCGTTATCTTGTACGTGGAGTAGTTGCCGGGATTGGCGATTATGGTAACTGTATGGGTGTTCCTACCATCGGGGGTGAAACATCGTTTGATGAGAGTTACAATGGTAATATTTTAGTCAATGCTTTTACTTTAGGACTTGCAAAAACAGACGAAATTTTTTATGGTCGCGCTGAAGGTAGTGGCAATCCTGTTGTGTATGTTGGAAGCAAAACTGGACGTGATGGTTTGGGTGGAGCGGTCATGGCAAGTGATAGCTTTACAGAGGAAAATAAATCACTTCGCCCCACCGTTCAAGTTGGCGATCCCTTTGCTGAGAAACTTTTGCTTGAAGCATGTTTGGAACTTTTTAAACAAGATTATATCGTGGGTATCCAAGATATGGGTGCTGCAGGACTAACGTCAAGTTCATTTGAGATGGCAGGACGTAGCGGTAGCGGTATGACTATGCACCTAGATAAGGTTCCAGCTCGTGAATCAGAAATGGAACCATTCGAATTTATGCTCAGTGAATCACAAGAGCGTATGCTAATTTGCGCCAAAAAAGGCTATGAAGATAAAGTTTTAGAGATTTTTAGAAAATGGGATTGTGATGCGGAAGTGATTGGCGAAGTGACCAACACGGGAAATATGGAACTTTTTTGGCATGGCGAGCGCATTGCTGATATCCCAGTTTTACCAGTAGGTGAAGAAGCCCCAATCTATGATAGACCCACAGTAAAACCTGCATATTTAGAGAAAATAGAAAATACATCAATTAATGATTTTGAAACAGTGGAAAATAAAGATGCATTTGAAAAATTACTGAGTAGCGTTGAAGTAGTTGATAAATCGTGGATTTTTGAACAGTACGATTCAATGGTTCAGACAAATACTATAAAAGCACCAGGTAGCCTTGATGCGAGTGTTATCAGAGTCAAAGAAAATGGCAAAGCATTGGCCATGAGCAGTGATTGTAATCCAAGATACAATTACATAGACCCCAAAGGTGGCGCAGCCGCTGCCGTGATAGAGAGTGGCAGAAATGTTGCTATGAGCGGTGCTAGACCACTTGCGATTACCGATTGTTTAAACTATGGAAACCCAGAAAATCCAGAAGTTATGTGGCAATTTGCGCAAGGATGTTATGGTATCAAAGAAGCGTGTTTGAAGTTAAATACGCCTGTTGTAAGTGGAAATGTGTCACTATATAATGAGACAAATGGAGTTGGCGTTTTTCCAACACCGGCGATTGCTATGGTTGGGTTAAACGAGGATGCAAATAAAGTTCTTAAGAGTTCTTTTCAGCATATTGGTGCTTCTATTTATCTCATTGGTGATACGGCTAGTGAATTTGGTGGAAGCTTATATATGAAAGAATTGTTTGGTAAAGTTGAAGGAAAATTACCGACTATTGATTATGATAAAGAGTTAAAACTTTGGGAATTAATCATAGAGGCAAATAAAGCAGGAATGCTAAGTGCGGCAAAAGATGTCAATGTGGGCGGAATCGCAATAGCGTTAGCAAAAATGAGTTGCGTGAGTGGTTTGGGCGCCACATGTAGCGTCGAATTAAACGATAGCAGAGATTTATTTTCAGAGAGTTTTTCACGCGCAATTGTGGAAGTTAAAGATGAAGCAGCTTTCGAGCAAAAAGCAAATGAGATAGGTATTACGATAAGAAAAATAGGGAAAATAGAAAGCGAAGGCTTTACATGTAACGAGCTTTCTGCCAACTTACAAGCAATGCAACATATCTATTTTGATAAATTTCAAGAAGTAATAGAACAAGATATCTAATAGTATAATACCCATAGAAAAGCAAACAAGAATTTGAAAAGTTTAATTTAAAAATGCAAAATTAAACAATAAAAACAAAGGGCAAAGAGATGAGTAGGAAAAGAATAATATATAGTGTAGAGTTCAAAATAGCCCTTTTTCTCCCTTGTTTTAGATAAGCTCTATATGTAATCTTTTTCCAAGTATCGAAGCTGCTGATTCTAATGTATGTAATGTCATTGAATCAATATCAGGGTCTAATAATCTGTCGATAGAAGACCTACTAGTTTTCATATCTCTTGCCATTCTAGATTTTGATATATTATTTTTCAACATTAGCTGTTGCACTTGAAATGCAATTACTCTTTTGGTTGCACTTCTTTCTGTTTCAGCAAGAATACCTTCTTCATTTAAAAAATTATCAAAGCTACTACCTATATGCTCTTTTTTCATAACCTCTCCTTATTTACCTAAAATATCTTTTCTTCTTTTAACTGCCAAATCTATGTCTTTTTTCTCAGTTTTTTGAGACTTCTTTATAAATCCGTGCAATAGTATCATCAATTCTCCATCAATAGTAAAAATGATTCTTACTATTCCATCTTTAATATTTGAACGAACTTCCCAAAGCTTCTGTTGTCCTTCAAATTTTCTTATCAAAGGCATTCCTATTGGCCAACCATACTCTGCAGTTTTTATGTCATTGCCAATTATTTTTTTGCTATCCCAGTCTAATGACAGTAGCCAATCTTTTACTGGCTCATTCCCTGCTTCAGTTTTAAAGAACCTAACAACTATCTTTTTACTCAAAGAACTTTCCTTTCAAGTAGTGTACCAAAAATAGTACATAAAGTCAACTATCATATCCCCATATCAATAACAGCTTCTTTTCCACTATCTGGTGCTAGCTTTGCATATCTGATTGTTGATTGTATATCTCTATGATTCATTAATTTTTGAATTGTAAATATTGGTGTGCCTGAGATGGCTAACAAACTTGCAAATGTATGCTTTAGAGAGTGAATCACAGCTCTATTTTTTCTATCACTAGAATCTAGCCCTTGATTAAACAAATCATCGAAAAAGACTTTCATCTTTCGTCTTACTGTTCTTGATGGCACTTCAACCATAGCATCATCTTCTAGATTTTTTAACAGTTCCAAGCACTCTGCTTTATTTTTCTATATTAATAGCATAGTAATAAAGTGTACTCACAAATGCAATACCATTGTTTATAGTAGCAGGAGCATAATTTAAATCAACTAATTTTTTCTGTAGCTTAACAATGTCTGTGTATGATATAAAATTTATATCATCAGCTCCTATATATTTGCTTATCAGAGTGTTATATTTAGATTTAGTTTTATTGTATTAGATCCTGCAAAATATGCTGGTCTTTTTGGCATGATTGTTGTGAAGGAAATGGCACAACAGATGGCAAGTTTATCGAATGGTTAACTATTAATAACCAAGAAAAAAGTGTATTATCTGATGTGCAAAGAATTAGAAACAATTCTATGGTACCTTCTGATATACCGATTTATGGTTATATATATGACTGTGAAACTGGAAAGCTAATTAAATTTAGTAAAAAGAGAGATTGCCCATTACTGAAAAAAGATTCATTCTTTTTTCAGTAATATTTTATCTAAGTTCATGGGTATCCAGAACTTTTGCCATTCTGGCTAACCCTTCTTTTAACAACTCTTTTCGTGTTCCAAAATTTAACCTCACAAAATTTTTATCCCCAAATCCTTCCCCCGAAGTCAAGCCTACTCCATTATCTAGAAAAAATTCATAAGGATTTTCTAGCTTTAATTGGCTCACATCAATCCAAGCTAAAAATGTTGCATCTTGGCTTAAAAGTTTTAGCTTCGGATATTTTTTGACAAATGCTTGAACGAGTTCTAGATTTTCTCTCAAATACTCTTTTAATTTTTCCAACCAAGCATCGCATGAAGTGTATGCAACTCTTGTTGCTGTGATTGCTAATACGTTGATGCCACTTGACATGTTTCCAATGGTGTGTTTAAAATTATCTCTTACATGTGAGTCTGGAATGACGGCAATAGAGCTTTGTAAGCCAGCCATGTTAAATGTTTTACTAGGAGCGAGTAATGTTATGCTTCTTTTGGCTATCTCTTCATTTAGAGAAGCTATGGGGATATGACGCGCCGTTGGGTTTAAAATCAAATCAGCATGTATCTCGTCCGAACAGATAAACAAGTCGTGTTTTATACAAATATCACTTATCTTTTCTAACTCTTCTTTTGTAAATACTGTTCCACCAGGGTTGTAAGGGTTGCAAAACATAAAAAGTTTGCATGTGGGGGTTATCATACTTTCAAATTCATCAAAATCAATCGTCCAACGGTTGTCTTTTTCCCTCATAGGAACTTTAATGACTGGTTTGTTTGCATTTTGTGGAGCTTTTATAAAATGAGGATAAACTGGGGTAGTAACGATAATTTCTTCCGTCTCAATGGCCTTACATGCGATATTCATACCGCTAACAACTCCTGGAAGCCAAACAATCCATTCGGGCTCAATTTTCCAATCATAATGTCTTTTGACAAAATCAATTACAGCGTTATTTGTTTCATCGTTTACACTTGTGTATCCAAAAACACCATGTTCTACTCTCGCATGTAAAGCATCAATAATGCACTGTGGGGATTTAAAATCCATATCTGCGACCCACATCGGAATGACATCTTGACCTTTGTATTTATCCCACTTTTCACAATGACTCGCAGTTCTATCGACGTTTGTATCAAATAAATTCATAAATCACCTTCATATAAAAATTCTAAATAGTATAATTAAATAGATTATACTCATAATGAGCTTGTAAAGAAAGAAACGGTAAAATAGAAAGAAATAATAGAGGCATTTAAGGACAAATATGAGAGCGTTGATTAGTGTAAGCGATAAAACAGGCGTGGCAGAGTTTGCAAAAGAGTTAGAAGCCTTAGGGTATGAGATAGTCTCAACTGGTGGAACATTTAAACTGTTAAAAGAAGAGGGCATTCATGCTCTAGAGATTAGTGAAGTGACAAAGTTTCCAGAAATGTTCGATGGACGTGTAAAAACACTTAATCCTTTAATTCACGGCGGAATTCTTCATAGAAGGGATTTACCTAAGCATGTAGCCACTGCACAAGAGCATGGCATCGTAGGCATTGACTTGGTGTGTGTTAATCTTTATCCTTTTAAAGAGACGATTACAAAGACCAATGATTTTGATGAGATTATAGAAAATATTGATATCGGTGGACCTGCGATGGTAAGAAGTGCTGCCAAAAACTTCAATGACGTTCTCATCGTGACAGATGTGACAGATTTTGATAGCGTCATTGATGCACTTAAAAACAATACCAATACGATAGAATTTAGACGTAATTTGATGATAAAAGCATTCGAGCATACGGCTGCCTATGACAGTATGATAGCAAACTATATGAATCAACGGTTCAATGATGGTTTTGGTGATAAACAGTTTATTGTTGGATCTAAAGCTTTTGATACGAGATATGGCGAAAATCCTCATCAAAAGGGCGCACTCTACGAGTTTGATTACTTCTTTTCAAATTATTTTAAAACTCTCAAAGGGGAAGCGAGTTTTAACAATATGACAGATATTAACGGCGCTGTAAAAATTGCCGCTTCATTTGGTCAGGCACCGGCAGTTTCTATCATCAAACATGCCAATCCTTGTGGTTTTGCAATCGGAGATAATCTTCTTGATTCTTATGAGAAAGCTCTTAAATGTGATAGCGTTTCAGCTTTTGGTGGAGTTGTAGCGATTAATGGGACGTTAGACGTTGCGCTCGCGAATAAAATCAATGAAATTTTTATTGAAGTGATCGTTGCGGCAAACGTAGACGAGGACGCACTCAAAGTATTTGCATCGAAAAAAAGAATCAAAATTTTCACTCAAGATAGCAAGTTTTTAGTGTTAAATGATGATGCCTATGATTTTAAACATGTTGATGGTGGATTTGTGTACCAAAATAGTGACAAAGTACGTGATGATGAAGTCAGCGGTGCTACATGTATGAGTGTTAGAACTGCGAATGCGCAAGAGTTGAGTGACCTTGAAATTGCGTATAAAGTGGCTAGTTTAACAAAATCAAACTGTATCGTCTATGTGAAAGATGCTGCGATGGTTGCTATTGGGATGGGCATGACAAGTCGAGTGGATGCAGCAAAATGTGCATTGAGTAAAGCAAAAGATATGGGACTTGATGTCGCAGGATGTTCGATGGCAAGTGAAGCTTTCTTTCCATTTCGTGATTCCATAGATGCGGCGGCACAAGCAAGTGTAAAAGCCATAATAGAACCAGGTGGAAGCATCAGAGATGATGAGATAATCGATGGCGCCAATGAGCACGGCATCGCTTTATATTTTAGTGGAGTGAGACACTTTTTGCACTAAAGTATAAAATCAAGGGGATTATTCCCCTTGATTAATCTCTTCAATCCTTTCTTCAATCTCCAAGTATCTCTCTATCAAAGATTCTAGTTCGATCTCTTTTTCGTCCAATTGATCGCTAAGTTTTGTTAATCCTACGTCTTGATAACACTCTGGATTTGTTAAACACTCATTGATCTCTTTAATTTCATTTTCTATTCTTTCAATTTTTTTAGGTAGAGACTTATGCGCTTCTTTTTCTTTGTATGTCAATTTTAAATTATTAGTGGATGTGCGAGTATTTTGTTTTTCTTCTTTCGCGGGAGAAGCAGTGAGCAAATCAAGCTCTTTTATCTCTTTTTCCAGTGCTAGGTATTCGGTGTAGTCTTGAAAACTCTCATCAATTTTTCCATTGCCTTGAAATATATATAATTTTTTTGCAATTTTATCTACAAAATACCTATCGTGGCTGACAAATATAACAGCACCAGGAAAACTATCTATGTACTCTTCGAGAATGTTAATGGTTGGTATATCTAAGTCATTGGTAGGTTCATCAAAGATAAGACAATCTACTTCTTTCGTAAAGAGTAAGGCAAGAGCAACTCTATTTTTCTCGCCGCCACTTAACACTCCTATCTTTTTATTAAGATGTTCTTTGGGAAAAAGAAAGTTTTTAAGATATCCAAAAACATGCATATTATTGCCGCGCACATCAACCCTGTCTCCACCAGTGGGACAAAAAGTTTCAATGATATTTTTATCATCATCAAGATACGTTCTCTGCTGATCAAAGTAGCCTACTTTAAAATCCCCTATCTTTAAAATACCTTTATCTACGGCCATCTCTTGAAGAAATATCTTTAGTAAGGTGGACTTTCCAGCACCATTTTTTCCAACAATTGCAATTCTGTCTTTTTGTAAAATTCTTCCAGAAAAGGATGTAATCAATTCTTTATCACCAAGCTTTTTATGTATATCATACATTTCAAACAGCATTTTCTGCTTATTTATAGACTTTTCTTGGTTGAAATTTTTCTGTTCACGCTCTAATTCTAATTTCATTTTTTGTATTAATGCTGGATTTTTCTTTGAATTTTCTCTCAGTTCAAAGACTCTCTTTTTACGTCCTTCATTTCTTTTTAATCTGGCTTTTACTCCACGGTTCAACCAATTCTCTTCGCTTTTTAAATATTTTAATAGATTGTCATGTTGGTTCTGCATGCTCGAGAGAAGGGCTTCTTTTTGTACCAAATATTGCGCATATCCACCTTGAAAGCTTCTTATCTTGCAGTCATCAATTTCAATGGTTCTGGTCGCAAGGCTATCTATAAAGTATCTATCATGTGAAATAAACACTAAAGTGAATTTTTCTTGAAGTAACATACTTTCTAAAAACTCAACCATGTAAACATCTAAGTGGTTGGTCGGTTCATCTAAAAGTAAAATATCAGGCTTTTTTAAAATAAGTCCTGCCAACGTCACTCTTCTTTGCTCACCTCCGCTCAGTAGGTTTACAGGGCTATTCTCAAATTCTTTTAAGTTAAATTCTTGAAGAACTCTTTCTATTCTGTCATCTAAATTCCAAGCATTATGCGTGTCAAGAAAATTTGTTAATCTTGCTTGCTTTTTGAGTAATTCTGTATTTTCAAAATCTTCACTTAGGAGTAAAATAACTCTTTCGTATTCATCTTTTGCACATTTGAGTTCGTTTAATTCAGATTCAATGGCTTCTTTCACGTTCATATTATCATCAAAGGATGGAGCTTGATCCAGCATCTCAATTTTGATATTCTTCTGCGCTATACGCCTCCCATCATCAAATTCGAGCGTATCGTTGATAATCTTCATCAGGGTGGATTTTCCGCCGCCATTTTTACCGAGTATACAAATTCTCTCGCCTTTGCTTATAAAAAAATCTATTTCACTTAATATTTGTTGTGATTCATATGATTTACTGATTCCTAGTAGGTCTAAAAGTGCCAATAGTGCTCCAAATTATTTAGTTTTTATAGTTATATAGTCATGATTTTAACAATATTTTGCTAGAAATGACTTGAATATGTTTTTTACGTGTAAATAATCGCTTAATAGATAAACAAAAATTTATAACTTTCTATTAACTTCATTTTGATACAATTCATAAATTAAAAAGGAAATATTTTATGTTTGAAATTGTGTTAGTGACCTATGGCTTGTATATTTTGATGAAAATCTATATTAGCGTTATGGAGTTAAAGTTCGTTGCCGAGGCAAAAAAAAAGAAGCCTATCATCCTGAGTGATGAAAATTATATTATGGCTGCCGATTATAAGATAGAAACTTCCAAAATATCTATCGTTAGCTCCTTATACGATATTTTGATATTTACAGCGTGGATGACCTTTGGCCTGCGTTTTTTAGAAGGTTTTATCACCATAGATGATAACTTCTTGACCACGATAGTTTTTGTAAATTCATTTATAGCAGTCAATTATATACTGGGACTCCCCTTTGATTTGTATCAGACATTTAACGTAGATAAAAGATATGGTTTTTCTACGATAGATGCAAAAATATACTTAATCGACCAATTAAAAGGGGCGGGTATGTTTTTACTGTTTGGCTCACTTCTTGTTTGGCTTTTGGCTTTTATCATTAGCAGTTTTGAAACATGGTGGATATGGGGATTTGGAGCGATTTTCATCGTCATTCTTTTTATTAACATGATTTATCCAACGCTCATCGCACCTATTTTTAATAAATTTTCACCATTGGAAAACGAAGAGCTCAATAGTTCCATAGAAAACCTCTTAAACAAGGCAGGATTGAAGAGTAGCGGTGTTTTTACTATAGATGCCAGCAAAAGAGATAAGAGGCTAAATGCATACTTCGGAGGGCTTGGAAGCTCTAAACGAGTGGTATTGTTTGACACCTTAATAAAAAAACTAACTACCCATGAACTCTTAGCCGTTTTGGGACATGAACTTGGACACTTTAAGCATGGAGATATTATTAAAAATATCATCTCCAGCGGTGTCATGCTATTTATCATGTTTTACATTTTTGGAAATATTCCACAGAGTATTTTTGAAGGAATTGGTGTCAATAACAGTGCTGGCATGATTATCATTTTGTTTATGCTTTTATCTCCTGTTTTATCCTTTATCATGATGCCTATAATGGGTATGCTCAGTCGTCATAATGAATATAGAGCCGATGAATATGGAAGTGAGTGTGAAAGCAAAGAAGCACTGGCCAATGCGTTAGTGAAGTTAGCCGATGAAAATAAAAGCTTTCCACTGTCACACCCGCTGACTATTTTCTTTTACCACACGCATCCAGAACTTGCTCAACGTCTCGAAAAATTGGGTTATAATGTAAGCAAAGAAGAGGCATAGTGAGAGTAAAAGAACTTCTAGAAGAAGGGGCAAAGCGCATTGCTGGGATAAGTGATATTCCAAAGAAAGAGGCTAGGATATTACTAGCCTCTTATCTTAAAAAAGATCAACTTTGGTTACTCACTCATGAGGATGAAGATGTTTGTGAAAAAGGTTATTTGGAGTTTATTGAGCGAAGAACTAGAAACGAGCCGATAGAATACATAACCAACAGTGCAAATTTTTATAGTAGAGATTTCTACGTCGATAAAAGAGTGCTCATTCCAAGACCAGAAACTGAAATACTCATTGACGAGGTAGTTTCTACATGTAAGGGTTTAAAAAGACCTATTATCGTTGAAATTGGAACAGGCAGCGGCATCATTTCAATCATGCTAGCAATTCTTTTACCACATGCGCTCATAAAAGCTATAGATATAAGTCCCGGTGCACTAGCCGTTGCAGCGTTGAATGCAGAAAAACATGGTGTGAGCGAACGAATCGAATTTATACTCAGTGATTTACTGGATGAGTGCTCTGAAAAAAACTTTGATATTTTGGTATCCAATCCGCCTTATATAGCTGATGATGAACCTTTGCATGTTGGACTTTCTTACGAGCCAAACTTAGCTCTTTATGGTGGAAAAGTAGGAGGGGAGATTTTAGAGAATATTTTTCACTTAGCGATTGATAGAAAAGTAACGTACTTGGCATGCGAGATGGGATATGACCAAAGAGAGCAAATATGTAAATTAGCCTCGCACTATACACCAAAATTCTATAAAGACTTAGCTTCATTAGACAGAGGTTTTGTTATAAAGCTTTAAAATACATGTTTAAATTAAGTATTAAATCAGCATAATATCTGTATATTGTTAATTACAAATTAACAATATGGAATATAAAATGTTAAATAACATAAGAAAACTAGAAAAAAGAGTCTTAAAAGAGGATGTGAGTCAATATAAAAGATATCTTTTAAAAACTATAGATTTTACTTCTAAAATCATAGGGATTACTGGACCACGTGGTGTTGGTAAAACAACACTATTACTACAATATGCAAATTTACTAAAAAAGATTTTTGAACCCTACAAGTCACTTTATTTTTCTTATGATTATCTCATTAACAGTGATATAAAACTTCTTGAATTAGCAGGTGAAGTCAATAAAGTGGGAATAGAATATCTAGTCGTAGATGAGATTCACAAATACAGTGATTTTAGACAAGAGTTACGAGGCATACATGAATCCTATCCCAATTTAAAAGTTATTTTTTCAGCAACGTGTGCAGTCGATTTTAACAAGCAAGACAGTCTTTCAAATATCGTTGATATGTATTCCATAAAAGGCTTGTCGTACAGAGAGTTTCTAGAATTAAAACTAAATATTAAACTCCCTACGTTTAGCTTAGAAGACATTATGGAAGATAGTGTTTACATCATCAATAAATTAGAAGATAAATTTACGCCGCTTGAGCACTTTAGCGAATATTTATCAATGGGGTATTATCCTTTTCATTTTAAAGAAAACAACAATTATATTGGAGAGTTAAATGACGTAGTGACTCACACTATTGATAGTGACTTATTGAGTCTAGGACTCGTTAAAGTAAATTTTATTAACAAACTCAAAAAACTAATGGTTTTAATCAGCCAAGAGAGCCCATATGAGCTTAATGTAACAAAGATAGCAACTAGTATGTCCTTGAGCAGAAATACAATTTATGCGTACCTCAGACACTTAGAGCGCGGAGGGCTTTTAAATACTCTGCGAAGTAGTAAAAAGAGTTTGGGTAAGTTAGCTAAGCCGGAAAGAATATACTTAAACAATACCAATATTTTTTATAGTCTAGCTTCGCAAGAGAAAATAGAGACGATGAGGGAAACATTTTTAATCTCACAATTGAAACAAAATTTTTCTATAAAATTAAACAGTGATGGGGACTTTTTAGTCAATGAAATGTATATTCTTAAAGTAGATATCAAAAATAACGATTTTAAACAAACTAGAATTGAAAATTCACCATATTTTTATCTGATTGTAGACACTGATAGTACGGAAGATAAACATAAGATACCGTTATGGCTGTTTGGATTTTTGTATTGATGGTCGAAGAGAAATAAGTAAGGAAAGTGTCTCACTTTCCTTACTAGGAGAGAATTTTTTGTTATTAGTCCATTTGATGTCTGATATACGTTGGTATATCAAGGTAATCTTCTTGTTTTTCATAACCGCCACTCACTTTTAGCAAACGTGTAACACGTTCCTTTTTAAAAGCTTCTTGAGTTTTATCTAATACTTTTAATTCTTTTGTATTTTCAAGTTTATTTTCAAATCCAGTTGCAACGATAGTGACTTTAACACTGCCTGCTTCCATGCTCTCATCGGTTGTAGTACCAAAAATAACATCAGCATCTTCATCAGCATTTTCATAGACTAAGTTCATTGCTAAACTAATGTCGTTGATTGGGCATGTTGGAGGTATGTGAAAGTGAATTAAGACACCCAGCGCTCCATGGATAGACATATTATCTAGAAGTGGAGATTCGATTGCGCTTTTCACGGCTTCAATTGCAGCATTTTCACCACTACTTTGACCCACACCCATAAGTGCCATACCTCTGTGACTCATGACAGTTTTTACATCCGCAAAGTCCAGGTTTATATCACTTTCTCCAGAGGATAGAACCACTAAGCTCATTCCACTAACAGCGCGACTTAGGACATCATCAACAATCTTGAAACTATCTTTTATGCCTAAATCTTTATCCACAATAGAAAGTAGCTTGTCATTTGGTATGACCACGATAGAGTCACACTCTTTTCTTAATTCTTCTAAACCAATGTCAGCTAGCTTTGTTCTTTTTCTTCCCTCAAACATAAAAGGTTTCGTGATTACTGCGACTGTGAGTGCACCAATTTCTTTTGCAGCTTGCGCAATAATTGGTGCGGCACCTGTTCCTGTACCACCACCAAAACCGGAAGCAACAAAAACTATATCAGCGTGCTCTAATGCACTTTTGATTTCTTCATAGCTCTCTTGTGCAGATTCTTTACCAATTTCTGGCCTCATTCCTGCGCCAAGACCTTTTGTCTTTTTTTCACCTAGTTGAATTTTCATATCAGCAAGTGAATAGTCTAGTGCCTGGGCATCAGTATTTGCTACTATTAAGTCAATACCTTGTATGCCTTGAGTAATCATATGATTAACCATATTTCCGCCGCCGCCGCCAACACCGATGACTTTTATCTTTGCTCCGTAAACATGTTTAGACTCTTCTACTGTAAAACTACTCATATTCTCTCCTGTTAAAATAGTTGTGTCATTCTATTCCAAACGCGTGTAAAAAAGCCGTTTGTATAATCTTTATCTCTAATATCGGCAAAACTTGCCAATTTTTCTTTAGCTGTCGCTATGTGTTCACCATTTCCGAGAAAACCTTCATCTGAACCATCCAGCACATCTTGAATATTTTTATTAGGCTCTATTGTTTCATTTTTATATCTTAGCTTTTTGTTTGAATCAATTTCATAAGGTGTAAAATTACCAGCGCCATAAAGCACTAGCCCAATTGCCGTTGAATATCCTGGATCTCTTAATGTTTCAAAAAGTCCATCCATTTCTCTCGGTTTTGCAATTCTAACAGGCATATTATCAAATATTGCCGATGCCAATTCTCTGATACCTTCAAGCTTTGTCATTCCGCCGGTTAAAACGATACCTGCACCTACTTGGTCTTTAAATCCACTGTCTTCTAATGTTTTTGCCAGTATCATCAATGTCTCTTCAACACGCACGTAAATGACATTTGAAACAATATCCAAGGATACTTCGTGAGTAGAGCCATCATCTCCAATGACTGGTAATTCTATAAGATCACCTGAATTTCCATGGAGTGAGCCATACTTTATTTTTATATTTTCTGCTGCTCCTAAAGGAGTATGCAGTGCTGTTGAGAGGTCATTGGTGATGTTGAGTGAACCAACACCTAGAAAGTCATTAAATCTTAGTGAGTTGCCTGCATGAATAACCATGTTACATGTAGCGCCACCTGCGTCTATCACACAAACCCCGAGTTCTCGCTCATCGTGGTTAAGCACAGCAATGCTAGAAGCATAACCTGCTAAGACAATATTGTCTATGTCTACTCCAGCCAATTTGACTGCTTTTTGAAGATTGCTTAGTGAAGATTTTTGTGCTGTGATGATATGGACCTGTACTTCAAGGCGTGTACCGTTCATGCCGAGTGGATCATCTATGAATTCCTGATCATCTACTTTAAAGTTATACGGAAGTACATGTATCTTTTCATATTCATTGGGTATGTTTGCATTATGGTCAGCCATCTGCATGGCACGGTTGATTTCTTTGATGCCAATATCACGATTTGGAACATTGACTACACCGCTGCTGTCAACACTTTTGGTATAGGCGCCAGAAATTGAGACAATGACTTTTTCATACTGTGTTCCTGCCACTCTCTTAGCGTCATTTAATGCAAGTTTTATAGATTTAGAGGCTAATTCTATATTTGTAATAATTCCCTTTTTAAGACCATGTGACTTTGAAATACCTGCCCCAAGTATTTTTATATCATCACCATTCTTCTCTGAAATGATGGCACAAATCTTACTTGAGCCAATGTTGATACCTAAAATCGTAGTGCTCAATTAGTTTCCTTTATAATATTGTTCTATATCATATCGTTTTCTAAGGCTATTTACAAGATTTTTCTCTAATTCTGTATTCTTCATTTGAACAATGTTTTCTTTCACTAAGTCGGTATAATTTTCAGCCTTATCTTTTCTAAGCAATGTTTGTTCCATTATCTGATATAAAATAGCCTTATCACCGATAACCTTGAAGTTTCTCATTTTGTTATTGTCAAACACAAAGTTGATAAATTCTAAACTCTCAGCTCCACTTAAATCTGCGATTCTTGCGGTGCTATCTCTGCTTATAAACCCTATATCTTTTCCTTGAAATAGATTTAGTCTAGCTTCTGCTTTCTTTTTTAAAGCTTCAGCTTTATTTGTGGCTTGTACAACCCTTGTAACAGCCTCTTTTGCCTCTGCAAATGGTTTAGGTACAGGATTGTTGATATTTTTAATTTTTATGACTAAATAGCCTTCATCAGTTTCGATTGGTTTTAAAACTTCTCCAATGCGAGCATCGGTTAATGTACCTGCAGGAAAAGTAGAGTCATTTTCTACTACATGCATACTATCTGTAGCTGACATTTGTGATTTTTTAAACAGTAGATAAGATTCAAGAGCTTCTCTTTTTGATTGTTTTAAACGAAAATCTTTTACAAGAGCAGGTCTGGCAGTTGCAAAATCTAGTAATTTACCAGTGCTATCTCTATAATTATATTTTTTCTCGTCATAAAAATCTTTTAACTTTGCTTCATCAAGCTCTTTGTCCCCTAATGCAATTTTAATGACATCTAAGTCGTAACTCTTATCAGTTAGATAATCAGTTTTATGCTCATCCCAGTATTGTTTTACTTGCTCGGCTGTCACTTCTGCTTCATTTGTATCTAGCCCTATAATATCAATTGAAAGTCTATCTTGCATAAACATAGATGCTTTAAATAAATCAACTTCTGATTCTGTAGGCTGTAATTTAAGTACATCTTGTACTTTTGTTAGTAAAAGTTGTTTTTTTAAACTATTCTCATAATCTTTTGCAGACATACCAGAACCTTTTATCACTCTATAATATGTTTCCTTATTAAACACGCCTTCTTGTTTAAAAGTATCATCATTTGCAATGATATCTTTCACTTCACTATCTGTGGCCTTTAAGCCAATTTCGTCAGCATAGCTAAGAATGATTGCCTCATTGACAACATTTTCCATAACTATTTTTTCTAAGCCCATTTTGTTGGCTTTCTCTTTAGTGAGTTTTCCCTCTAGCATATTGTTGTAAAAATTATAATAGTTGGCATAAGCCAATTGAAACTCTTGTACCGTAATTTTTCTGTTCTCTACTTTTGCGACAGCAGTTGCCCGATCTTTGTTAAAATCATAGGCTCCCCAGCCAACGAATCCTGCACCTACGAAAGCTATCACGCTTATCCAGATTGTTATTACTAAGTATTTTCTATGACGCTGCATCCAAGTTATCATCAATTTCCCTTTTAAGGTTCTAAAATTTAGATATAATCTTATCTTTATTGTTATTAAACGACTATAAAAACCCACCCATTAGGACGTAAAGATGAATAATAGCAGCGAAAATTTAACACAAAGAGATTTAAAACACATTTGGCACCCTTGCACTCAGATGAAAGATTATGAAGAACTGCCTCTAATTCCCATTAAAAATGGCAAGGGAGTTTATCTCTTTGATTACAATGGCAACGGATATATAGACTCCATCAGTTCTTGGTGGGTCAATATTTTTGGACACTCAAATGAATACATCAATCAAAAGCTAAAAGACCAAGTCGATGAATTGGAGCATGTCATTCTTACATGTTTTACACATGAACCTATTATCACACTATCTGAGCGATTGGTAAAACTGACGCCCAAGGGCTTAGAAAAAGTTTTTTACAGCGAGAATGGCTCAAGTGCCGTTGAAGTCGCTTTAAAGATGAGCTTTCAATACTATAAAAACAAAGGTGAATGCAGACCCTATTTTTTATCTTTAACCAATGGTTATCACGGTGAAACATTAGGAGCGCTTAGCGTTAGTGATGTCGGTTTGTATAAAGACACATTTGATGAGACTTTACTGCATACTATTCAAACGGCAGTTCCAAAAGATAAAAGTGAAGATGCGGCTAGAGAGGCGGCGCATACACTAGAAGAGATTCTTATAGAAAAAGCAAACTCTATTTCATGTTTTATACTCGAACCTCTCATTCAGTGCGCCGGTTCGATGCATATGTACTCACCACTTTACCTAAAGTTAGCAAGAGAACTTTGTGACACATACAATATTCATTTAATTGCCGATGAAATTGCAGTCGGCTTTGGGCGAACCGGAACTATGTTTGCGTGTGAACAAGCGGGTATCAGTCCAGATTTTATGACACTTTCAAAGGGCTTGACTGGCGGATATTTACCACTCTCATGCGTACTCACAACAAACACTATATATGACGCTTTTTATGATGATTATGGTGAGAACAAAGCTTTTTTACACTCACACAGTTATACGGGAAATCCTCTTACATGTAGCGTTGCCAATGCTACACTTGATTTGTTTGAACGAGATAACGTGATAGAAGAAAACAAAAAGAAGAGTGACTACATCGCAAAGAAATTAGAAAGATTTCAGACTCTTGCCAACGTAGAAAACATCAGGCAAACAGGAATGGTAGCCGCCTTGGATATAAAAGGGTTCAGCCCAAGCGATAGGATAGGCTTAAAAGTGTTTGATTACGCACTTGAGCATGGAGTTTTTTTAAGACCACTGGGACATGTTGTTTACTTTATGCCACCCTATGTCATTACCTACGAGCAAATAGATACTATGATGGATGTGGCGTATGAGGCAGTAAAGGCTCTCCATGTATAGCACAGTTTTTGTAGCAGGTTATGGTAACTCAGAGCCACAGCATTGGCAAAAACTTTGGTTTGAAGAGACACCAAATGCCTATTGGGTAGAACAAGCCAATTGGGATAAGCCAAACAGAGAGTTATGGATTGAAGCACTCAATGAGACACTCTACCATGTAAAGGGCCCAGTACTTATCATCGCACACAGTATGGGGTGCCATACCGTAGTAGAGTGGGTGAATAAGTACTACACCAACCAAAACATCATCGGTGCTTTACTTGTCGCTCCTCCAGATACGCAGAGAATAGACTTTCCAAAAGAAATCGTTGGTTATGAAAACCCACCGATGAAAACGTTGCCTTTTAAGTCTATCGCAGTGTTGAGCAGCAATGACCCCTATGCTCTTTTAGACAGAGCCCGGGCACTTGCCGCTTCCTGGGGGAGTGAACCCTTAGAAGTAGGCGCATATGGGCACATCAACTTGGCTTCAAATTTGGGTTATTGGGAAGAGGGGAAAGAGATACTAAAGATGTTAGTCTAAGATTTCGATGAATTGCGAAGATTTGCCAATGTAGCTTCTATCATGTCAATCCTTTTGCTAAATTAATTTTACATTTGATAATATCATATTAACTTTTAAAATGTCAATACACATTTACTTTGAAGTATCAAAAAAATCTTTAACATCACAGTCAAATAATTTTGACAGTTTAAATAGATGCTCTATATTAAAATGTTTTCCATGTGAGTAATTTTCTGCATTGGCATAAAATCCTGATGAATTTTGTCCTATGGATAATGCAACTTCTAGTTGACTAAGTTTTTTTTCTTGTCTTATTCTCTTTACATTGCTAGAAATGGTTTTAAAAAACTCATCAGTCTCACTTTTGGTAACAATTTTAGGTAAATTTAACATTTACATTCCTATAGATAATATTTCTATAAGGATACTTTTTGTACAATTCTTTATCAACTATCTATAAAAATCATTTCTATAGGAATAAAAAAGGAGAAATTGATGAAAAAAAGTTTAATTTTAGCTTCATTGCTAGTATTAAGTAGTACGGTTGTAGTTGCTGGTGAAGCTAAAGATTGGTTCGTCGGCGGTGAGTATGGTGGCATGAAAGTGAACGGTAAAACTACTGCTGTGGTAGGTGGTACAAGTTTTAGTGGAGATGGTTCATATAAGCCAACCTATGAGTCAATTAAAATTGGTAAGTATATTGAGAGTGGTCGCGTGTATGGTTTTTATGCTCGACAAAATAAAAAAGATTTAACTACTGCGGATATTTTGGGTGTTGGATATGACTACATGTTTAAAAACTCTTCATCTGTTGTTCCGTTTATTGGCGCGCAAGCAATGTATGTAAAAGCAAAGATTGATGATGCTACTTTAAAAGCAGCGAGTCTTGATGCTCCTAGTGGTTTAGGTTTTGGAGTAGGAGCTGGTATACTGTATCCTGTTAATGCAAATGTGGAATTAGAAGCAGGTGTGAGATATGTGAAAACTAACATAGAAGATTCTCAATCTTTTGGTGCTGATTCAATAAAGATTGAAATTGAAGATTATACACAGTATTACGTGGGTCTTAACTATAAATTCTAACTGATAGTTTAAAAATTATATCTGGCTATATTTTAGCCAGATAAATCTTTTCAACTTCCAAATCCATGGGCGTAGTATAAGAGTTTACAGCTCTTTTCTAGCAGTGCTATGTTTTTTGCCATTTGGTGGATATCTCTGTCGTAGGCGTATATTCCGTAGCCTTTGATGACTATAATATTAGATGATACTTCTCTCATGTATCTATATATCTCTATATCTGCGCGTTCGTACCAATCTTCAAATTGTTTTGGGTCATAGACGGGGATGGATCCAAAGTGCAGTGCGCCAAAGTAATCTTTTGGAACAATAGTATCGTGCCCCAGTGAATATGCAGTGACAAAAGGAGGCATAGCATAGCAAATGTATTTTGCTTCATTTATATTTTTATAAATGTTTAAATGTATGTCAGCATCCAGACTTGCTTCTTTCCATCGATAATCTTTTTTTGAATATAATTCTATAAAGTCTTCGCCCGCTACATCATCGAAAATAGTATCTTCTTTGTTGATAACAAATTTATTATGTTCCACTCTTGCCGATAACGAGCCGTGAAAAATACCTATAAAATCTTTTCTAAACATAGACAAAGAGACGTGACGTAGCTCATTTAGTAAGTGTTCTTGCATAACTTCAACCTTTTTATATCGCTTCTTTGGTATTATAGCAAATGAAATAATGAATAAGTGCTTATTTGGGCATGTTTTTAGGATAAAAATTGAATATACCTCATATTCCTGTCTTGTTGCAGGAAGTAAAAGAGATATTTGCTGATATAAATGATGGTTATATTGTTGATTGTACTGTAGGGTATGGTGGACATAGCGAAGCACTCTTAGAGCAAAATCCAACTATAAAGATGATTTGCTGTGACCAAGATGCTGAGGCGATTGCCTTTAGTAAAAAAAGATTAGAAAAATTTAAAGATAGAGTGACCTTTGAGCATGCCTCGTTTTCAACCGTCATTAGCAAATACACAGATTTTCCAATTAGAGGGATTTTAGCAGACATTGGCGTCTCTTCTTTGCAGTTAGACAAAAAAGAGAGAGGGTTTAGTTTTGAGAGTCTTACGCTTGATATGCGAATGAATCCAAGCAATCCCATCAGTGCCGCAACGATTGTCAATGAATACTCACAAAAAAAATTGGAAGAAATTTTACTCGAATATGGTGAAATGAGAGATGCTAAAAGAGTTGCACAGACGATTTGTGACAACAGACCTTTTGCGAGTGCCAAAGAGTTGGCGCAAGTGTTAAAAAAACTCGGTGGTAAACCTAAGATACACCCTGCAACTCTGCCATTTCAAGCGATTAGGATAGAAGTCAATAACGAACTTGATGAACTGGGTGAGCTATTGGAGAGTATTTATAACTCAAAATTGCAAGATTGTTTGGTAGCAATTATCTCCTTTCACTCTTTAGAAGATAGGATTGTCAAAAAAACATATAAATTTTGGGCTCAAAGTTGTATCTGTCCCTCTGGTGTGATGCGGTGCGAGTGTGGAAATAACCACTCGATAGGAAAGATAATGACGAAAAAGCCGATTGTCCCAACGAAAGCAGAAGAGAAACTAAATCCACGAAGCAGAAGTTCAAAAATGCGCGTATTTAGGACAGATAGTCATGAACGATAAAGGTGAACTGTTAGAAGAGTATGACAATGAGCAAAAAAGAGAGAAGAATCTTGATTTTAAATTTTTGATGATTGTCTATATATCGATGACTATTGCATTTTTGATTGTGTTGCCAAAAATATATATCAAAAACCAAGTGTATTATATAAGTAGAGATATCAATCAACTTTATTCAGAATATTCAATATTGAATGAAGAGAATAAATATTTAAAGCAAAAACTAGAATCAATCAGATTTAAAAATCAAGTTTTAGATTCTGTTTTTATTGAATTAAAGGAGTAGCATTGATACGAAATTTTGTGAGATTTGCTGTTGATAAAAACATTTTAAATCATATATTTTTACTTTTTCTTATAGTGCTAGCAGCTTTTTCGTACCAAAACATACCCAAGGAAATTTTCCCTCCTTCGAATTTAGATGCCATCTCTATTGCTGGCGGATATGCTGGAACTAGCCCTGATACTCTGGATAAGATTGCTGTCAAAGTGATAGAAGATGATTTGACAAATTTAAGCGGCGTAGATAGGATTGAGAGTGCCATAAAAAATGGTTTTTTTACAATCGCAATATACCTTAAAGACGGCTCTGATCGAGGGGAGCTTTTAAATGATGTGAAAGATATAGTGTCGTCTAAAAGAAAAGATTTCCCCTCTGACATGGACGAGCCTATCACAAAAATCATGACGACAAGTTATCCTCTAGTGGCGATTGCTGTCGCCGCGCGTGATGCCTCGAGAGAAGAGATGTTAAATGTCTCTTCAGATTTAAAATCAAGACTTTCAAAAATTGGGGACTTGAGTGATATCGTCATAAGAGGAGACGCCGATAAAGAGCTCGTTTTTAAAATTGATAAGAAAAAACTTCGTGCTTATGGATTAAGTGCCAGTCAAGTTTCAACGGCGCTGTCGTCTTTGAGTGAAATTTTTCCAGTGGGTATCATTAAAGAGAAGGGCAACCATCTTTTTATAAGCACGTATGCTGGCGAAAAAGATGTAGAGTCACTTCGTGATATGATATTAACTATTTCAGGAAAAAGTATCAGGCTGGGCGCAGTGGTTGATCCAGAATTTACGCTCTCTGATCCGCAGGAATTATCTCATTTTAACGGCAAACCAAATCTCTCTATCAATATCAATAAAGCAAAAACGGGTAATGCCATTACTCTGGTCAAAGATATCAAAGAAATACTAAAAACGTATGAGAAAAAATATACTGGTTATACCTTTAGAACCTATTCTGATACTTCTGTATGGATTAGAAATCGTCTCAATACTGTTATATCCAATATCCTCTTTGGGTTAATTCTGGTTGCTCTATCAGTTTGGATTTTTATCAGTGGGCGTATTGCTTTTGTGGTGGGACTTGGAATCCCCGTTAGTTTTATGATTGGCTTGATTGCGGCTAACTTGATAGGGTACAGCCTCAATATGCTTTCACTTTTAGGGGCACTGATAGCCCTCGGAATGCTCGTAGATGAAGCTATTGTGGTGGCTGAAAATATTTATAGGCATTTAGAAAAAGGAGATTCTCCAAGAGATGCTGCAATCAACGGTGCAGTTGAAATGTTTCCAGCGGTTTTAACGGCAACGGCAACGACTGTGTTTGCTTTTTTACCACTGTTGATCATGAGCGGAGAAATGGGCGTGTTTATGCGTTTGCTTCCTATTATGATTTCCATTTTACTTTTAAGTTCGCTCTTTGAGGCATTTTACTTTTTACCTTTACATGCAAAGGATTTTTTAAAAGCAAAAGAAAAAACTAAAAAAAATGAGTCTTTTTGGCTTGCTCTCAACAAACTCTATGCAAAAACTTTAAACTTTTTACTCTCTCACCGAAAAGTAGCCATGACTCTTTTTTTGGTACTGTGTGTTTCTAGCACGGTACAATTGGCCAAAAGTAGTAAGTTTCAATTGTTTCCTGATTTTGACACAACAGAGATATATATCAGTGGAAAAGTCAATGTAAATTCCGATATATACGATACACAAAAAATCGTCAACAAAATTGAAAAGATTTTGCTAGAGAAAGAATCAAGCAATGAGATATCTTCCATCGCCTCAATATCGGGCTTTATGTTGGATGCAAAATACAAGCCGCATATCGCCGAAAATAATTTTCATATATTTATAAACCTACATGAGAGAATGGCTGAGAATCTTTACAATAAGTACATCAACCCCTATTTTTCACCCGAATATGACAACTCTGACATGACGCGAAAAAGAGATGCACAGACTATTTTGGAAGATATAAAGCATCAAGTGAAGGAAATTAGTCAAAGTTCTGATTTCCAAGAGTTTAAAGCCATCGTACCGGGGGCGGGATTGGTAAAAAGTGATGTTGAGATTGCTTTTGGGGGCAGTGACTCTGCATTAGTTGCCGAAGCAATAAAAACAATCACCAAAAAAATGAAAAGTATAGACGGTGTATTTAACGTTGACAATGATTTAAAACCTGGTAAAAAAGAGTTAAAGTTGAGAGTCAATTCTTATGGTCAAGTCTTGGGGTTTAATGAGCGCTTAATCTCTTCAATCCTAAGACCCTATTTTCTCAAAGCAGAATCATCAAAGATGTTTTATAACGGCGAGCTTATAAGAATTAAAACACAGGCAAAAATGAAAGATACATTTGATGCCATTGCGTCATTTTATCTTACCATACCCGGAAGTACCAAAAGAGTGAGGCTCAGTGAAGTGGTTGATTTTGAAATTAAAGATGGATTTTCTGATATTTATAAAGATAATGGCGAACGAGTGAGTTCGATATTTGCCAGTATGACGAAATCTAAGATGACTTCAGCTGGTCTGTATGCCCTGCTGGGCGATGACTTGAAATCTTTTGAAGATAAAGGTCTTATCGTTAAAATCAAAGGTGAAGAACAAGAAAATAAAAAGATAAAAGATGAGATGGTAAAAGCAGGGATTATCGCGATATTTCTTATCTTTTTAGCACTGGTTTGGATGTTTGACTCCATTCTTTTATCTGCGGCACTCCTAACTACCATACCGCTTTCTCTTCTCGGAGTTTTAGTCGGACATATTATCATGGGTTTAAATTTGACGATGCCCGGACTTTTGGGCGTAGTAGGGTTAAGCGGAGTGGTGGTCAATGATGGAATTATTATGATGGATTTTTTAAAAAGAGCGACCATAAAATCAGAGATTCTGCACTTTGCTACTATGCGACTACGCCCAATCCTTTTGACTTCTATTACAACAATTTTAGGTTTATTGACGCTGATATTCTTTGCTTCAGGTCAAGCTATTATCCTTCAACCGATGGCTGTTTCTCTTGGTTTTGGTCTGGCGTGGGCCACAGTTTTAAACCTATTTTACGTACCAATTCTATTTTCACTACTCAAAGGACATAAACTTAATGCTGATGGATAACACCACTTTACTACTCTTGTGCATCATCGCAATTATCCTTACATGCAGCGCTTTAGTGGTCATGCTACTTAAAAATGCACTGGCTAAATTTGAGATGCAAAATCGTGAAGATAGACGCATAGAGTTTGCCAATCAAAAAGAATTTTTATATGAAAAGATTGAGCAGATAGATAGACGTGTATTGGAGAATTCAAAAAACACAACGACACAAATAGAAAAAAATGCAGAGCTTTTTCTAAAGATATCAAATTCACAGCAAATTATGCGAAATGAGTTACAAAATAGCTTACATGTGATGAGCAAAGAGATTAAAGAGAGTCTGAGAATCTCTTTAAAAGAGCAAAAGGAACAAAGCAGTAAAGATATAGAAAAACTCTCTTTAAAAGTTGAAGAGAGGCTGATGGATATCAATGAGAAGGTTGAAAAAAGATTGGCTAAAGGGTTTGAAAATATTGATAAAACGTTTAAGGATATCATTGTCGGCATTGCAAAAATCACTGAGGCGCAAAAAAATATAGAGACGCTGAGCGTGGATGTAAGCTCGTTGCAAAGCGTTTTAACCGATAAAAAATCTCGTGGAATTTTTGGCGAAGTACAGTTAACTTCTATCCTAAAATCCATTTTTGGCGAGAAAAAAGACATGTACGATTTACAGTACAGCTTCAAAAGTGGAGTGATTGTAGATGCCGTGATAAAAGCGCCAGAACCGCTGGGACTTATCGGGATTGATTCAAAATTTCCAATGGAAAACTATACCCGTATGATGGAAGATCCTAAGTTTAAAACAGAGTTTAAACAAAATATCAAAAAACACATCAATGATATCTCTTCAAAGTACATCATCAAAGGAACTACTGCAGAAATAGCGATACTGTTTTTACCTGCGGAAGCGATATTTGCAGAAATCAATGCGTATCATCAAGATTTGATTGATTATGCGAGGGCTCAAGGCGTTTGGATAGCATCGCCTACAACTATAATGGCGCTCTTAACCACAGTTATGGCGATAGTCAGAGATATAAAAACTCAAGAACAAGCCAAAAAAATTCAAGAAGAACTTTTAAAACTCTCCGTCAATTTTAAGAGGTACAAAGACAGATGGGAAAATTTAGCCAAACATATAGAAACCGTCAGTAAAGATGTTCGAGAAATCACCACGACTACGAGTAAAATCTCAAGCGAATTTGAGCGAATTGAAAATGTAGAGTTCGAAGAGAACAGCAATACTCTAGTCGAAACTATCAAATAATTCAGGGCGGTATTCAAAATGCATGGTATCGTAGTGATGCCACCTGCCGCCCCAAATAAAGCCGTATTTTTCAAAAACATCAACTATCTTTTTTGGAATTTTATTGGCATAAGCATAGTTTTTATCCCATCTCCAATACGTTGATTCTTTTACATTAATATCTATGGCGATACCAAAGCTATGAGCACTTAATCGTTTCGTTCCTGCAATCTTACGGTACATGTAGGTTCCACCGATATTGGTGATGTAGTGATGATATTTTTTTGGCAATTTTTCAAGTTCATTGGATACTTTTTGGAGTTGCGTTGCTGCATTTTGGGCTTTGTTAAAGTAGATTGATTCATGGGTGATACTTGGAAGCCAAGCAACTTTGATAAGATTTTCTTTGATGCTATGCTCGTCGGCCCCATAGAGTTTTTTAAATAATGCTTCATTTCTAAACCGTCCAGGATCATAGTTTACCTCTGGTGCTTTGAACTCTTCATAGGCAGGATAGCTTTGTAATACCATATCTTTGATGCTGGAATTTTCCAATTTCTCTTCAAAACTTTTTTCACTATCATCATCATAGGGAAGTGCCGTCCCATCGGTAAAATAGAGAATATTTTGGGCAACTTTTTCTATACTCGGATACGATTTTTCAAATGGATTTATGCTGAAAGCTGGCATATCTGGTTTGATGACAATGCCTTCAACTCTTGTTATAAGCAGGGACTCTTTGTCTACATCACTTTGGTTTTTCCCAATATATAAGTCAGAAATGATAGTTTTGCCTATAACTGCTCTTCCTTCATCCTTACCGTTTTGAGTTCTTATCCCCCAAAGGTTGTGCATCACCATGGCATGTCCTTCAAACTCACCCGCATAAAGCATGATGTGACCATTGAGATAAATCAAGCTTAAAAAAGAAATTCCATTTTTTAAAATTATTTTTTCTTTTTCCTCATCACTCACTCCTTCTAAAGAGAGATATTCGCCACTATTTTTTTGTGAAGCAGAGTTTCTTGGTACCCAAATTCCAAAAGTACTGAGATAATCTTTTGTCATTGAAGAGCAATCTCTGTTTGCTAAGTATCCGCCCCAACCGTACTTCTCTCCCAGTAATTCACTGCTGATGCTGTGAATATTTTCTTTATTAAAGGGTAGTGGCATTGTGTTCGCATCTGTTTTGGGAATGATAACCACTATTTTTTTACCAAACTCTTCATACGTATTGACGACCATGTAAGAGAAAAAGAATTGATCATCCTCCCCCGTATAGGGAAATAGTGCTCCAAGCTTTACATGTAGCAAATAATTTTGTTTGTTTGTATAAATGGGTAGATTGTCTTTAGTGATAACAATTTTTGCACTATTTCTAAATTCACTTCTATCTTTTGCATCAAGCAGTACAAAACTATCAGTTGGAATCCATCCCGTCGACAATGGATTTTGAACAAACGCCCATGAACCGTCTTTTGAATAGTGAGAAATAAGCAGTGGAGCATTGACATGGAGACGAGAATTTTGCATATAATCAAAAGGAAAACCCTCACCAGGGAGCGTAGTTTTGAGGTAAAAAGGCTTGTGTGTCGGCAAATTTCTAACCTGTACATTTTTTATAGTGATTGCAAATGTTAGTTTTGTGTTGTAGTCTTGAAAGTTAGTGTTGTCTATAATTTTAGCAACTTCATCCTTATCCCAAGGCAGTAGGTTTTCAGCATAATACCTATCTTTTTTCTGATAAACCGCGTTCGCCCAAGAAGCTATTTCTTCGCTAAGTACCACTGACTCTATACTCCAAGGCATAAAATATCGTGACTCAAAATTTTTAAGTTCAACATCGATTGGAGCAATATCTTTGATGAGATAACTCGTATTTTGATCATACGTTAATAGCTGCGGTTCTTTTACGCTACAGCCTAAAAATAGTAAAGTGGTTAATGCAATTATAATTATGGTTTTCATTAATCATATAATATCCAAATTTTTTAAAGAAACGATTGGATTAATTAGATACAATAAGTCAAAATAAAACTTCTTAATAAATATTTCAAATTGTAATGTTTTTTAAGTTTGTTTCAACTTTTGGTTAAAGTTTTCTACTAAAATACAAAATGAGAGATGGAATATGACGGTAAAAATAGATTTTATTAGTAAAACACAGTATCGGCCATTTATAAAGTGGGTGGGTGGAAAAAGAGGTTTGCTTTCGCAGATTATTCCACAAGTGCCAGAAAAATTCAATAATTATTTTGAGCCATTTATTGGTGGAGGAGCACTGTTTTTTGAACTCTATTCACTTGGGCTTTTAAAAGATAAAAATATCTATCTTTTTGATATTAATAAAGAACTAATTAATGCTTATAATATTGTAAAAAATAATCCTATCGAACTTATAGAAAATTTAAAAAGATTTAAAGAAGAACACTCCAAAGAGTTTTATTACGAAGTGAGAGCTTGGGATAGAGAAGAAAACTTTTTGGATAAAAGTGATGTTTTAAGAGCTGCAAGATTTATCTATCTTAATAAAACTTGTTTTAATGGGCTTTATAGGGTTAATAGCAAAGGCTATCACAATGTACCAATAGGAAGTTACAAAAATCCAAATATTTGTGATGAAGAAGTTATTTATAGTGCTAGCGAAGCTTTGCAAAGTGCAATTATCTTAAACACTTCATATAAAGATATCGTTCAACACGCTTCATGTGGTGATTTTGTATATTTTGATCCACCGTATTACCCGCTAACAACAACGTCAAGTTTCACATCCTATAGTGAGTTTTCTTTTTTAGATAAAGAGCAAAAAGAACTTTTTGAAGTATTTAATAAGTTAAATGAAAAAGGATGCTCTGTTTTACACTCAAATTCCGATACAGATTTTATAAAAAATTTGTATAGAGACTTCTCCATCAAAGAAGTACAAGCGAATAGATTTATAAATAGCAAAAGTAGTGGGCGTGGAAAGATAAAAGAAGTTTTGATAGAGAGTAGAAAATGAAAAAAAATGGAATAGGTGGAACAAATACAAAAACAGGGATATTTTTTGAAAAAAAAGTTGAATTGGCAACTCGCTTAAGCAAACTAAGTGGCTATGAGTGTATCGAAGAAAAATATAAAAAAATTAAGAGCAAAAGCTACAAAATTTATTTTGAAAAAGAATTTGTTGCACAAACATTCCAAAAACATGCGTTGTATGCTTTTTTAAAAGGTAGAGGAATTGATTGGAAAAAAATATTATCAAAAAAACTTTTACCTGATGACACAATATATGTTATTAAAGATAACACAATTTATATTTTAGAAATGAAATTTCAAGAAGTGGGTGGATCAGTTGATGAGAAATTGCAAACTTGTGATTTTAAAAAGAAGCAATATAAAAAACTTTTCTCTCAATTAAATTATGAAGTCGAATATATTTATATATTATCAAACTATTATAAAATACCAAAATATAAGGATGTATTAGATTATATAATTGCAGTGAATTGTTCTTATTTTTTTGAATATTTACCATTACAGAAAATAGGGTTAGCAGTTCCATATGAAAAATAAAATTTTTGAAAACTTAAAGAATACATTACAGGATTCAATTTTTACATGGGATTATTTTACTAATTTTCAAAAAGTTAAAAATAATGTAAAAAAGATAGAAAAAGAGTTAAATCTGCTTAACTACCTAATCGGAAAAGAAAATCTTGAAAAAGAGTTTTTATCTTTAATTGAAGAGTATCCAAAAGTTAGAAAAATACTTCCAATTTTGATAGCGATTAGAGATGATAAATTATCCTCAACACAAGTTATTTCAGACATTGAAACATTGATACCAGAAAATAAAAAGTATATATTTTATGATGCAATAGATGAAAATATTAAAAAAGAGTTACTAATATTTTTTAAAGAGAGTGGACTTAGAGATATTTTTGAAAGTAAATCAGTCAAAAACTTAGTAGACTATTGTTTTGGTGTAGAAGTTGGTTTTGACACAAATGCTAGAAAAAACAGAACTGGTACTCTTATGGAAAACATAGTGTCAAAATATCTTGAAGAATTTTGTGGCGAGAATAAAACTTTTAAGTATATAGAACAAGCTACACAAAAAAGAATTAAAGAGTTTTTCAATTATGATATAGAAATTGATAAAAATAGTAGAAGATTTGATTTTGCATTATACAATCAAAATACAAATAAACTTTATTTAATTGAAGTTAATTATTATAGTGGTGGCGGTTCAAAACTCAAAGCTACAGCTGGAGAATATCAATATCTTAATGATTTTATAAAATCTCAAAACATAGAATTTATTTGGATAACCGATGGTAAAGGTTGGCTCACTGCACTAAATCCACTTGAAGAAACTTTTAATCATAATGATTATGTTATTAATTTAGATATGATTAAAAATGGTATTTTAGAAGAAATATGTAAATAAAAATGTTTATTTTGTATATTATTTTATATACATTTAAAAGAAAATAGGTTATAATAATGCTAGAAAAAGATATTAAAATTGAATTGATAAAAAAAGATTTAAAACCTAGTGATGTTTATAAAGCATTAGGGATTGAGAGAGCACATTTTTATCAAGCAATTAGAAGTTCAAATTTAACCAATAAAACTTTACTTAAAATATTGGATTATTTAGAACTTGAAATATCTGTAACTTTAAAACATAAAGGCTAAATATGACAACTGTAACTTATGAAAAACTATATTCTTTACCTGTTGGCGAACTTGATAATGTAGATTATGATAGTACTGAAAGTTTTATTTTTCAAGGTAGTAAAAATTGGGATTTATACTTTGGTAAAACTCTCGTAAGCAGTGAAATTTCAGAATTTCAAAATGTATCACTGTTAGACTTTACAGAAAAAAAAGAGTTTCAAAATTATTTAAAGAATAATGAAGTTATAGACTATTCTATAGAACACGTTAGCGAATTAAATAAATATTTTGTATTGGTAGCTAATCATGGCTAAAATCAAAAAACTGCATCCCGATGAATTTGAACAAGAGTGTACAACTGTTTGGAGTTTTAAAAGACGGGGTAACTGGGCTACTCATAACTCAAAATATAGAGGAAATTGGGCTCCAGAAGTTGTAAGAAATTTAATTGTTAGATACTCAGATGAAAATGACTTTTTACTTGATCCAATGATTGGTGGTGGAACAACTGCCATCGAGTGTAAACTACTTAATAGAAATCTTTTGGCTTTAGATATCAATCCAAATGCAATAGAACTTACAAAAAATGCTCTTGATTTTGAGTGTGATTATAATCCTAGAATAAGAGTTGAATTAAATGATGCAAGAGATTTGTCAATCTTAAAAGATGAGTCTATAGATTTTATACTCAATCATCCCCCTTATGTAGATATTATAAAGTATAGTGAAAAGAAAATCGAGCAAGACCTATCGAATATACATGATTTGGAAAAATTTTGTGATGAGATTGAAAAAGTTGCAAAAGAATTTTATAGAGTTTTGAAAAAAGATAAATATTGTGCCATTTTAATAGGTGATACTAGAAGAAAAAAAATGTATCAGCCATTGGCTTTTATGGTAATGCAAAGATTTTTAAAAGTAGGTTTTGAGCTAAAAGAAGACATAATAAAACATCAGCATAACTGTAGAGCTACCGGCTTTTGGGTAAATAAAAGCAAAGAAGCAAATTTTTTACTTATCATGCATGAGCACCTATTTGTTTTTAAAAAATTAGACGATTGATTGGAAAATTATTTTGGATTTAACAGAAAAATTAAAAGAGTTATTAAAAGATAGAAACGTTCTCTTGACAGGAGGTGGCGGTGTTGGCAAGAGTTATCTTACAAGAGAACTCATCACGAGCCTGAGGCGCGAGGGAAAGCAGATTGTTGTGCTTGGAAGTACGGGCGTGAGTGCTGTACATGTAAACGGTCAGACGATTCATAGTTTTTTTGCTTTTGGGATTAGTAACAATCTTGCTGAGATGAAAAAAAATGACAAGTACAACAAGGCAAGAATAAAAGAGTTATATAAAATTTTAAACAATGCAGATTTGCTTATCATAGATGAAATTAGTATGGTGAGCACCCATTTGATGGATATGATTCTGTATCGTCTTAAAAGTGGAAATTTTAGCGGTTCAGTACTCTTTGTGGGAGACTTTTTTCAACTGCCGCCTGTCAAATCAAGAAACACTCAAGACAATTCACTTTTTGCAGGGGCCGAGTATGCTTTTGAGAGTAGTTCTTGGGAGTATTTTGATCCTTATTATGTGGAATTGACAAAAACAAAAAGAACAGAAGATGAAAACTTTTTCAACATCCTTAGTCGTATCAGAAAAGGTGAGTTAGACGAGGAAGTGAGTGAGTATTTAAACACTCTTCGAGAGAATCACCATGTAAGAGAAGAGAGTCCAACGATTCTTTTTGGTAGAAATGCAGAAGCGGATGCGATGAATATAAAAAGATTGGCACTCATCGAAGCCGAGCCTATTTTACTCAAAGCAAAAGAAAAAGTGCATTATCCAACGTTGCATGTAAAGAGAATTGAGAGTTGGAAAAAGGCACTTCCTGTTCCCGCGGATTTGAATTTGAAAATAGGGGCAACGGTACTATTTTGTACCAATAAATGGGGAATGTATTACAATGGTGAGCGTGGAACTGTACAAAAGATAGATGAAGAGAGTGTAGAGATTGAAAAGTTCAATGGAAAAGTTGTGAGTGTCAAACGTCAAGAGTACACGCTGAGTGAAAATATCACATTAAATGGGAAAATAGAAGAAAAACCGCTTGTGACACTTGAACAATTTCCACTAAAACTTGCTTATGCGATTACGATACACAAATCTCAAGGGATGAGTATAGATTCTCTAGTATGTAATATCGACCATATCTTTGAAAAAAGCCAATTTTACGTAGCGATTAGTAGGGCGAAAAATCCAGATCAGCTTTTGATAGATTATAGTTATGACAGATTTGAAAGTCATTTGAGTAAATGTATTAAAGTTTCACAAAAAGTGGTCGAGTTTTATGAAAACAGTGATATTTTTAGAATAGAAGAAGTAAAACCAACGACACTTTTTTAAGTTATAGTTATTGCGTCACGACATCATATCCCTTTGGGATTTGTATTTTAAATAGATTTTCATCTAAAAAGGTATTGATTGATTGATTAAAAAGGTCTATGCTGATTCGGTTGTCAAGTCTATCTTTGTATGTGATTTTTGTTATTTGTTCATTTGATGTAACTATTTCGTACTTCATATCTTCATATATCGCTTCATATAAATCTTTTTTTATCTTTTTTGAACTTTTAAGTAATTCTGTTAGATTGGGTATGTTTTGAAGGTTTGTGACTATGACTTGTTCTAGGTCAGGTTCAACTATCACTACTTGGTTTTTATTAAAATATATTTTTTTCTCTATGGGGCTTTTATATATCCAAAGCGCTTTTGACTCTGTGGTGGCGTAAAAACTTCCCTCATAGGTGATTTTTGAATTTTCATCATTGGTTATTGTTTGATTAAAGTCACTGCTAATGGTGTTAAAATCAAATATCCCAGCAATTAAACTTATATTTATCAGTAAAAAAGTTATAAAAATCTTCATTGTTTTCCTTTGGTTCTTATATTATATGAAGTTTTAGCAAATTAATAGTTAATACATGATAAAATCATCGCTTTTAGACTAGAAACTGCAAAGGTAAAAGTATATGTTGAGAATTTTTAAGAAAGTTTTTGGAACGCAAAACGATAGAATTATTAAGAGTTATCAAGGTCGCGTAAAGCTGATAAATGAGTTAGAGAAGTTTTATGAAGCGATGAGTGATGAAGAGTTGAAGAGTGCTTTTGATGCTTTTAGACAAGAAATTAAAAACAAAACAAAAACTTTAGATAATATTTTAAGTGATGTCTTTGCAATAACAAGAGAGACAAGTAAGCGCACAACCGGCATGAGGCATTTTGATGTGCAACTCATTGGTGGTATCGTGCTTCACGAAGGCAATATCGCAGAGATGAAAACTGGTGAGGGTAAAACACTCGTCGCTACGCTTCCTGTGATACTGAATGCCATGAGTGACAAGGGTGTGCATGTAGTCACCGTCAATGATTACCTAGCGCATCGTGATGCTACTGATATGTCTGCCATTTATAATTTTTTAGGCCTTAGTGTTGGCATTATTACCAATGATTTAGAAAATGATGAAAAAAGAATGGCGCAGTATAGTTCTGATATTACGTATGGTACAAATAACGAATTTGGATTTGATTATCTTCGTGACAATATGCGTTACTCCTCCAATGAAAAAATGCAAAAAAATCACAGCTTTGTCATAGTCGATGAAGTTGACTCTATTTTAATAGATGAAGCTAGAACTCCTCTTATCATCTCTGGACCAACTGATAGAGCTTTGGATGGGTATAAGAAAGCTGATGCTGTTGCATTGCAATTTACGAAAGCGGTAGATTTTATACTTGATGAAGAAAATAAAACTGTTTCACTGACTGAAGAGGGAAATGAGAAAGCAGAAAAACTTTTTGAAGTAGAGAATTTATACAGTATGGAAAATGCGATTCTTTCGCATTATTTAGACCAAGCATTAAAAGCTAGGTACATTTTTACAATTGATGTCGATTATGTGATTAAAAATGGCGAAATAGTCATTGTTGATGAATTTACGGGACGCTTGAGTGAAGGAAGAAGATTTAGTGATGGCCTACATCAAGCACTTGAGGCAAAAGAAGGCGTAAGCATAAAAGAAGAGTCTCAAACTCTTGCAGACATTACTTTTCAAAATTATTTTAGAGGGTATGAGAAACTAGCTGGTATGACGGGGACTGCCCAGACGGAAGCGACTGAGTTTTCACAAATATACAGTTTAGAAGTGCTAAGTATCCCTACAAACTTGCCTATGATAAGAATGGATAAAAATGATTTAATTTATAAAACTGAGATGGAAAAATTTGGCGCTGTTATCATAGATATTCAAACTCGTCATAAAAAAGGACAACCTGTTCTTGTGGGTACTGCTTCGATTGAGAAAAGTGAGCTTTTACATACACTTTTAAAAGAGGCAAAAATAGAACACTCCGTTTTAAATGCCAAAAATCACGAAAAAGAAGCACAGATTATTATGGATGCCGGACTCAAAGGCGCTGTGACAATTGCTACAAATATGGCTGGACGTGGTGTTGATATTAAAATTTCACCAGAGGTTATAGCACTTGGCGGACTTTACATTATAGGAACTGAGCGACATGAGAGTCGCCGTACCGACAATCAGCTAAGAGGCCGTTCCGGTCGTCAAGGTGATCCAGGAGAGAGCAGGTTTTTTCTAAGCCTTGAAGATGCACTTCTTCGTATATTTGGTAGTGACAAAATCCGTTCAATTATGGAGAGGTTGGGTATAGAAGAGGGTGAACACATAGAATCAAAGATGGTCACTCGTGCTGTAGAAAATGCTCAGAAAAAAGTGGAGCAAATGCATTTTGAATCAAGAAAACACCTTTTAGAGTATGATGATGTTGCCAATAAACAGAGAAAAACTATCTACAACTTTAGAAATGATTTGTTAAATGTTGAGTATAATATTGATCAAAAGGTTAATGAAATACGAGTAGAGTATGTCGCTGATTTGCTTTTCCGTTGTGAGATTTATGATGGAGGAATTAAAGAAGAGTTTGATGTAGCACGTGTGATATCTCTTGTAAAAGCTGAAGTACAAATCGAGTTGAGTGAAGAAAAACTAAATGGTCTTGATTTTCTCGAATTTTCTCAGAATGTAACCAAAGGGTTAAAAGAAAACTATGATGCAAAAATGGCTATTGTTGATGATACACAAAGAAAAGAGATAGAGCGTATACTTTATCTTCAAGTCTTAGATAAATCATGGAGAGATCATCTTTACCAAATGGATATCCTGAAAACTGGTATCGGACTTCGTGGGTATAACCAAAAAGACCCATTGACTGAGTATAAAAAAGAGAGTTATAATCTTTTTATAGAACTTGTTGCTCAAATAAAATTTGAAAGTATCAAAACTCTTCATTTAGTGCGATTAAAAGATGAGAAAGAAGAGCAAGAGCGTCAAGCTATGCAAGATATGTTAACTCGTATGGAAGAAGAGAGTGAGCGTGGTATGAAACTGCAGCATGAGAGTGTTCTTGCTCCTAAAGAGGCTATTGTAGAAAAGAAAACACCTAGAAATGATCCATGTCCTTGTGGAAGTGGTAAAAAATTTAAACTATGCCACGGTCAAAGTGGACCTAAAAAAGGAATACTAGCCTAAGGCACCGTATGAAATCCTTAAGTACTTATCTTGTAAAAAAATATTTGAGATTTGATAAATCTCAACCTTTTATTACCATCAGTGCAATGCTGGCTTTCTTTGGAGTAGCCGTTGGATTGATGGTATTGATGGTTGCTATGGCAATTATGAATGGCTTTGACAAAGAGTTTGAGAGAAAACTTTTTACGATGAATTATCCGTTGAGTATCCACCAAAATAGTTTTCAAATGGTGACTGATAAAGACTTAAAAATACTCTCCGACAACTTTCCAGAGTTAAAATTTAGCCCCTATATTACTTCACAAGTCATTATGAAAAAAGGAAGTAAACTAGCAGGTGGAATGCTTTTTGGGGTTGATTTTCAAAAAGAAAAACAGATAAATAGTGTTGTAAAAGAGGGCATTGGAGATACAAAACTTAATAAGTTTGATATTGTTGTTGGTAATGAAATTAAAAAAAACTACTATTTAAATGACAACGATAAATTAACTCTAATCTTTACACAAAGTGACCCTGGTGGACTCTCCTTGATACCTAAGATGAAAAGATTTACCTATAAGGAACATTTTGAGTCTGGACTTATTGCTTATGATAAAGTCTACATGTATACATCGCTTGAGGGATTAGCACAAATCCTTAGATACAAAGATGGCACTTATGATGGAATTCATGTTTATAGTGACAACCCATTTAAAGATTTAGAGCGCATAAGAGCTGTTTTGCCAGATTATCTTAGTGTCGTTGGCTGGTGGCAGATGAATGGAAACTTTTTTTCAGCTCTTGCATTAGAAAAAAGAGCGTTATTTATTGTTTTAATGCTCATTATTCTCATTGCTTCTTTGAATATAATAAGTTCACTTCTTATGACAGTGATGAACAGGCGCCGTGAGATTGCACTTTTACTTTCCCTTGGAGCATACAAAAAAGAAATCAAAAAAACATTTTTCATTCTTGGTGCTATCGTAGGCGGTGGAGGTATGATTTTTGGGGTGATTTTAGGTTTCTTATCTATCTATTTGCTTGGCTCATTTGATCTGATAGATTTACCTGCTGATGTGTATGGCTCTTCAAAATTACCTCTTGAATTGTCTATATCTGACTTTACAATGATTATTGTCGGAGCAACTATCATTGTTGCTTTTTCATCATTTTATCCAGCATACAAGGCCACACAAATCGACGCACTAGATACTCTTAGAAATGAGTAATATCTTACAATAAAATTTTTATATTTTCAAAAGAAAAATAATTTAGCCCATTTTTATGTTCATATGCAAAATTTAATTTATGTGCTTTGATGATATTGTCAACAATGTAAAGTCCCAATCCGAAGCTTTGATGAGAACTTTTTTCTTGCGTAAAAGGTTGAAGATAATGTTCAAACTTTTGCTCAAGTGGGCTACCTTTGCTTATAAAAGATATTTTATTCGTATCGGCAGTTATGATGATGAACTTATCAATAGAATATTTGATGCCATTATCTATAATGTTTTTTATAGCAGTTGTAAATAGTCTGAAATCTACATTTAAAACTAAACTATCATCAATTTCAAGTTTTACTTTATCGAGGGGAACCATGGACAGGTCAATAGACTCATCAATAATATCTACAAGTCGGCTTGCTTTTAGATTTTGAACACCTGCTCCCGAAGTAATTTGCTCAATCGAAGCAAATTCATTGATAAGAAACTCTAATTTTTCAAAAACCTTTATGAGCCTATCTTTTTGTTTATTATCATCAATCATTTCGACACTAATTCTACCTTTGGTGATTGGAGTTTTTAGCTCATGCATGATATTTCTTAGAAAAAGTTGCCTAGAATTATTTAGTTTTTGGATTTGTTCCACTGCATTTTGGAAAGAGTTGGAGACTTGTGAAATTTCATCTTCTCCATCACGCCGACAGTTGATATCTAAGCTGCCAGAAGCAAATTTGTCCATTTGTCTTTTTAGTTTTCTAAGAGGTTTTATTTTTCTGATGGTCATAATATAGGCTACTATTACAATAAATAGTACAAACCCAAAAATCATTTTTATAACGTCATATCTATATGGCTGATAATCTTCATCTTTAAAAAGTGCCACATAATCTTGATGTTCTATGAGCAAATAGTGGTAATTTTTATATTTTAGTATCGAACTATTTCCTATTTTACTTTCAATTTTTTGAATTAATTTTGCTTGACTGACGATGTATTCTCTGACGTCCTTACCTTCTATTTCACGCATACTATAATCTTTTATTTGCGCTTGTAATTCTTTTGCGCTGATGAAGTGATTGAGATGAAAGAGGGTAGCTCTTGCTATAATAGAGTATTTTGTATTTAATTTTTCAGTATAGTTTTGCTTGTCATAATCCATAAGAAACATAAACGCAAAAAAAATGCTAACGATAGATAGAAAAAATATAAATGTAATGCTGTATAATATTGAAGATTTAGTCATTTAAGCGTTGCCTTTAAACTTATATCCTATGCCGCGTACTGCTTGGATATATTTTGGATCTTTAGAATCTTCTCCTAGTTTCTGCCGAATGCGACCGATGATAACATCTATACTTTTGTTTGAAGTATCTTCGCTTATCACATCTATATTATAAATAAGCTCTTCACGGGAGACTACACCACCATTTTTTTTCATAAGATAAGAGAGTATTCCATATTCTGCACCCGTTAAATGCAACTCCTGCTTGTGAAGTTTTATACTCATCTTTTTTTCGTCTAAGATTAAATCATCTTCCTTGTTTCGATGATCCACAGATTTATCTGCCGGAAATTCGTGGTGATGTCTACGAAGAAGACTTTTTACCCTAGCTTCTAATTCTCTTGGGTTATAAGGTTTTGGCAGATAATCATCAGCACCATTTTCAAGTGCAGTCACTTTGTCTGTAATATCATGACGTGCTGATGAAATTATGATTGGGATGGAGTGTTTCTTTCTGATTTCTTTACACACTTCCAGCCCATCAAGCCCTGGTAAAGTTAAGTCCAAAATAACTAAGTCAAATTTTTTTATCGATAAAGTGGAAAGACCGATAAATGGGTCTTCCGCTGTAGTTACTTCGATGTCAAATTGTTCTAAATATTCTGTTAAAATCTCAGCTAATTCTGCGTCATCTTCTATCATTAAGATATGAGTCATATTTTGCCACCTAAGTTTTGATAGCCAATTATAGCATAGTAGCAAAATTTTACGACTAATTTATGACGATTGGTTTGTGGTAACCATTTCTATTGACAAAAACAATTTTTTTATCCTTGCCTTTTAGAGATTTTTCTAAATCATTAAAATTTCTTATGATCTTCTGATCAATTTGAAAGATTATATCTTTGGGCATAAAGCCAAATTCATAGGCACTGGAATCTTCTTTTACCCCAGTTATTAAGATACCTTTTACCTTGCTTGGAATTTGATATTTTTGTCTAGTTATATCAGTCAATTCTTCCAAACTTAAGCCTTTGATATAAGCAGACTTTGTTTGCGGATTTAAACTTTTATCCATATTTGCCAATAGTATCTTTGTCTCGATTGTTTTTGTATCTCTCTCCAATGTTACTTTGACGGTTTTCCCAGGAGTTTTATTTCCTATACTGTTTTTTAAATCATTTGCATCTTTAATTTTTTCACCATCTATTTCAATGACGAGGTCTCCTATTTTTATTCCAGCACGTGCAGCAGGTGAGTTTTCTTCAACATCTAAAATAAATGCTCCATAAGAAGTCTTGTAAATTTCTTTCAAGTCGCTGGTTAAGTCAGTGATTGAAACACCAATATAACCCCTGTTAATAATTCCGTCTTCTACGAGAGAAACGGCTATATTTTTTACCATTTTTGATGGGATTGCGAAGCCTATACCATTGTTCCCGCCACTACTAGATAATATGGCACTATTGATGCCTATGAGAGCTCCTCTGCTGTCAACTAGAGCACCACCAGAATTTCCCGGATTTATTGAAGCGTCAGTTTGTATAAAATTTTCGTATTGGTTAAGTCCCATGCTACTTTTGTTGAGTGCTGATACTATCCCTTGTGTCACAGAACCTCCCACTCCAAAAGGATTTCCAATGGCAAAGACTATATCTCCTTCTTGAAGATTATCAGAATCACCAAATTTTGCTGCTTGAAGTGAGGGAGCTTCGATTTTTATAACAGCTATATCAGTTTTTAGGTCAAGACCTATTATTTTTGCTTTATACTCTTTTTCCTCACCCAGGAGCGTCACTATGATTTCATCAGCCCCTTCCACCACATGACTATTAGTGACAATATAGCCATTAGTAGAGATAATCACACCAGAACCTAAAGAGTGTGTTTTCATTTTTTTTGGATTAAAATTTGGAATATTGTTTCCAAAATAGTCTTTAAAAAGAGGATTATTTAATATTTTCTTTAATTGATTGCTTGGATCTTCCATTTTAGTGGTAGATATATTGACTACACTATGTTTTACATCTTTGATGGAGTCGTGAAAGGAGAGAATTTGATCGAGGGAAGTTGGATTCACTCTTTGCGGATTTTTTGGCATTGAAGATATGTTTATCTGTCCTGCGAGTAAGCCTATAGCAGTTATAGCGGAGAGTAAAATCATTTTTTTCATTTTTTTCCTTTGAATCTTTTACATTTAGAATTATAATCCAGTCAAGTTAATATTTAGTAAATATTTTCTCTATTAATCTTTATATATAACAATCAAAGTTGATTGACATAGACTAAAGTTTTATGGTAGAATCGCTATAAAAGTTTTTACTAAAAGGTAGCAAGGATGAGTGATAGTTTATACGATACTTTGGGAGTTTCCAAAGATGCTAGTGCTGATGAAATTAAGAAAGCTTATAGAAGATTGGCAAGAAAATATCATCCAGATATAAATAAAGAGGCTGAGGCAGAAGATAAATTTAAAGAAATAAATGCCGCATATGAAATTCTAAGTGATGTCTCTAAAAGATCTCAGTACGACAGACAGGGCGATAGTATGTTTGGCGGACAAAATTTCCATGATTTTGCAAATGCACAAGGCAATGGAAATCTAGATGATATACTAAGAAGTATGTTTGGTGGCGGCGGCGGAATGGGTGGCGGCGGATTTAGTGGTAGTTTTGGCGGTGGACATGGTGGATTTGGATTACCTGATCTAGATGTAAATGCGCGTATATCTATACCATTTAGCATTGCTATGTTGGGCGGTAAACATGCTATTAATTACAACAATGAAAGCTTTGACGTAAAAGTACCAGCAGGTATAAAAGATGGCGAAAAGCTACGTATACGAGAGAAGGGGAAAAATTATCAAGGACACAAGGGTGATTTGATACTGAGTGTTGAAGTAGGTGGAAGTGACGAGTATGAAAGAGATGAAAACGATTTAGTTAAAAACATAGATATACCTCTGAAAATAGCACTATTTGGCGGGAAAGTTAAAGTTGATACACTGTATAAGGAGATTACTTTAAAGGTAAAAAGTGGAACAAAAAATGCTCAAAAGTTTAGAGTAAAAGAGTATGGCGCTATCAATAGGAAAACCCAAATAAAGGGAGATTTGTATTTAAAAGCAAATATAATTAACCCTAACATTGAAGATTTAGACAAAGATTTAGTGAAATTAATGGAAGAAAAGCTACCTGAATCCTAAGGAGAAAATATTATGCACGGATATGATGAGCCAGTTTATCTTATAAGCGTTGTTGCAAAAGTTTTGACAATTCATCCTCAAACTCTTCGTCAATACGAGAGAGAAGGGTTAATAATACCATCTCGGACAGAGGGAAAGATGCGTCTTTATTCTCAACGAAATATTGATAGAATTAAAATGATATTAAGATTAACGAGAGATTTAGGAGTAAATTTAGCCGGTGTTGATGTTGTGTTGCAACTCAAAGAGCAACTAGATGAGTATGAGAATTTATTAGATGAGTTAAAAGAAGAGATCACAACCTTAAAAGGTGGCATTAAAACTGGAAATGCTTTGGTTAAACGAAAAAATACTTATGAAATTATACTTTTTGGTGAATAACACAAGAGGGTATTGTGGATAACTTACTTGTTGTCATATTGACAACTACTGCAATAGCTACATTTTTAAATCTTTTTTTAAAGCGCTTTCATATTCCAACGATTATTGGATATATTATTACTGGAGTGCTGATAACGTATCTGTTCTCTTTGAATAGCAATGATGATTTAACTCAAGTAGCTGAATTTGGAATTGTTTTTTTAATGTTTACTATCGGCTTAGAGTTTTCTATGAAACATTTGATGAGCATGAAAAAGGAAGTTTTTTTTAACGGTCTAGTGCAAGTGCTGATAACGGGTGGAATTTTTACATTAATATCTGAGTATCTTTTTGATATTGAGACAAAGAGTGCTATCATTATTGGCTTTTCTTTTGCCTTGTCTTCAACAGCCATTGTCTTGAAAATACTTAATGATAATGGGGATATACATACACAGTATGGTAGAAAAGTATTAGGTATATTACTTTTTCAAGATATAGCCGTTATTCCTCTTTTGCTTATGATTAATATTTTTTCAACAAATGGAAGCTCATTGTTCTCATTACTCGGCAAAACTTTTATAAGTGCATTTATTGTTATAGGCTTACTTTTTGTCATTGGAAAATACTTGTTAAATCCATTTTTTGCCAGAGTTGTTTCCTCACAGAGTGAAGAACTATTTATTGCATCCATTTTACTGATTGTTGTCGGTGCTTCATATTTTGCTCATGTTTTCGGATTCACGTACTCGTTAGGAGCTTTTATCGCAGGTATGATGATAGCAGAGACGAAATATAAACATCAAGTAGAAGCTGATTTGGTTCCCTTTAGAGATTTACTTTTAGGATTATTTTTTATTACCATTGGAATGCAAATAAATATGTCAATCATACAAAATTATTTTGTAGAAATTATTCTTTTACTAATTGTGGTAATGGCTATAAAAACACTAGTGATATTTGTTTTGTTGTCAATCTTTTCTAATAAAAGAATCTCCTTGAAATCCGCCCTTTCTATCTCTCAAGTAGGTGAATTTTCACTGGCGGTTTTTGCACTTGCAAGTTCTAGTTCTCTTATAGAACCAGTGACAAATCAAATACTTATAGTCATGGTGGCCTTTTCCATGGTGCTCACACCATTCATACTTAAAAATATTAAATTTATTGCAGATTTACTCATAAAAGAAGCGGTTGCTCCAGAGCATGTGATTAGTTCATCTGGTTTACATGATCATATTATCGTTTGTGGATATGGAAAGCTGGGACAAGAGGTTGTCTATAGATTAAAAAAAATGGACGTGAAATATTTAGTTATTGAGCATGATATAAATCTAGTTCAATTGGGTAAAGAGCGTAATGAGCCAGTTTTCTTTGGAAATGCTGCTATGAAAAGCATCTTACTGCAATGTGGCGTAAAAAACTGCAAATCTGTCATCGTAGCCATCAATAACGAAAAAAAATTAATACTTATTTGTGAGATTTTATCTTCATTTAAAAAACCAGTCAATACAGTCGTTAGAGTTGCCGATTATGAAGAGAAAAAGCTACTTAAAGACTTGCATATCAATCATATCGTAAACGAGGGCAGGGAAGTTGCAAAATCTCTTATCAAGGAAGCACTTATTTAATATTTAAGGTGCATCACTTAGCAATAGACGGCTTTAATATCAGAGGAATGAACTTAGTTATAGAAATTGCACCTGAAGATAAGAGACCAACGTATACTGCTTTGCAAACAACAATAGCTTCTTTTGGACTCTTTTTCCCTATTTTAGGTGGTGTGATACTAACATTTTCTTGGTAGTTGTACTGTTTTTCATCGTCCCACTCACACTAGTCTTTTATTCATATAATCCTGAGCTTAAATATCTTTCGCCTGTATCACAAAGGATAGTGACGATATTTTTACCTTTAAATTCATCTCTTGAAGCGATGAGCGTGGCTGCAAAAACATTTGCTCCAGCAGAAATTCCAACCAATAAACCTTCTTTTTTTGCTAGTATTCTTGAAGTTGCAACAGAGTCTTCATAGCTCACTTGCAATACTTCGTCATAAACATCAGTATTGAGTACTTCTGGTATAAATCCAGCGCCAATTCCTTGAATTTTATGAGGTCCGGGGTTGCCACCTGATAAAACTGGAGACACGTCAGGCTCAACTGCAATTATTTTTATATTTGGATTTTTTGCTTTAAGGGCTGAGCCCACACCCATGAGTGTGCCACCTGTTCCGACTGCTGCAATAAATACATCAATTTTACCATCAGTGTCTCTCCAGATTTCTTCTGCCGTAGTCTTTGCATGTATCTCAGGGTTTGCTTCATTTGAAAATTGTTGAGGAATAAATGAGTTAGAAGTTTCCTTTGCAATTTCTTGTGCTTTTCCAATAGCACCCTTCATCCCAAACTGAGGCTCAGTTAAAACAAGCTCTGCTCCAAGCGCAGACAAAAGCTTTCTTCTTTCTATGCTCATAGAACTAGGCATAGTTAAGATTAATTTTAATCCATAACTGGCACAAACAGCTGCTAGGGCAATGCCTGTATTTCCACTAGTCGGCTCAATAATTATGGAGTTTTTGTTGATTTGATTGTTATCGAACGCAGTTTTAATCATATTAAAACCGATACGATCTTTGACGGAATGTGTAGGATTTAAGAACTCACATTTTCCAAGTATGGTTGCTCCCGTTTCATTTGATGCGGTATTTAGTTTGACGAGTGGAGTATTTCCTATAAGTTCTGTAACATTTTTTGCATATTTCATCATTTGTCCTTTATATAGTATAATTTAGTTGATTTCTTAGCTTGGCTTGGTAGTCATGCAACTCTGCTAGGGAAATATTAAAGATATTTTCTAGTTTTTCACTGCTTTCATCATAAAAAAGTCTGAGAACAGGATTACTGATTTTAGCTTCGACAACACTCAAGTTTCCCTCAAGAGCAATGAGTATATCTTTCACAAAAATTTCATTTGGCTTATGAGCTAAAAAATATCCACCGCGAGCCCCTCTAACACTTATGATAAGACCAGCTCTTCTTAAAATGACAAGTAGCTGTTCTAGGTAGTTTTGAGGAATCTCAGCCTTTTCTGAGATATCCTTTATCTGCGTAGGTTTGTCAGTTTTTCTCAGGGATAATTCGTACATGGCAGCAAGACCATACAAACCTTTTGATGATATGAGTGCCATGTTTACTACCCTTATCCGATTGCTTGTTCTAAATCTGCTATTAAATCCACTGGACTCTCTAGCCCAACGCTCAGACGAATGAGACCTTGACTAATACCCGATGCTTCTAATTCGGCCGCTGGAACTTGCATATGAGTCGTACTTGCCGGGTGTGTGATGATAGATTTTGAATCACCAATATTCGCAGCAACTGCAAAGAGATTTGTACTATCTAAGATACTTTTTGCAAACTCAAGTCCTTCAACTTCAAAACTTAGAAGTCCTGAAGACATACCATCTTTAAAGTATTTTTTTGCTTTAGAATTTTGTCTATCGCCTTGAAGACCAGGATAATTAACACTTTTTACTTTTGGATGTGATTTTAAGTAACGTGCAACTTCTAGCGCATTAGCAGAATGCTGTTTCATTCTTAGGGCAAGTGTTTCAAGTCCCTGAATCAATAACCATGAGTTAAAAGGAGCGATGACTGCGCCAATATCACGAAGGAGTGAAAGCCTGATTCTCAGTGTAAAAAGAGGAAGAGGGATGGCTGCATAAACAAGTCCATGATAGCTCTCATCTGGTTCATTAAATTGTGGATATCTTGCATTTCCAATCAGCTTAGCATTAAGCTCATTTCTTGTAACGACTATACCGCCCACCGCTAAGCCTTGGCCTGATGTATATTTACTTGCACTGTGAACAACAACATCAACGCCATATGAGAATGATTGAAAAAGAACCGGTGTTGCAACAGTGTTATCACAGATGGTAACGATATTGTATTTGTTTGCAACTGCAACAATTTTTTCAATGTTTGGTATCGCTATTTGTGGATTTGAAAGTGATTCAAAGAAGATAGCTTTAGTTTTATCGTTTATCAATGCTTCTAAATCATCGGCATTATCGCTATCAAAAGTTTTAGCAGTAATTCCAAATCTTTTTAGAGTATGTGTTAAAAGCGTGGTAGCTCCGCCATAAATCTTTTTTGCAACAAGTATATTATCACCAACTTCTGCTAAGTTTGCAACTGCAAAGAATATAGCTGATTGACCACTTGCAGCGGCAATAGCAGCTTCACCATCTTCAATAGCAGCAAAACGACTTTCCAAAACATCAGTGGTTGGATTGTTTAAGCGTGTATAAATCGGTCCAAGTTCTTTGAGTGCAAAGAGATTGGCCGCATGGTCTGCTGTCCCAAAATCATATGCTGTAGTTTGGTAAAGTGGCACAGCCATTGTTCCAAAATCACCTTTTGCGTATCCGTGGTGTAATGCTAAAGTTTCTTGAGTCATAGTGTTTCCTTTTTAAGTTATTAACGAAAGTATAAACTATTTTTTTATTAATGTCAAGTAATCTTATCGGAAAACTAAAAATGAAAATATCTTGAAATTAAATGATTATTTCACTATACTTCGACTCTAAGCTTTAGGGGTGTCATTTTTTGACTGAGATTATACCCTCAAGACCTGATCTAGTTCATGCTAGCGTAGGAAAAAGTTATTTTACTCTTAAATTAACTACCACTTATCCTTTGGCTTAAATACATTACAAGGATTTCTAATGAACACATCATTAGTCTATATTGGGCTCTCCATCTCTATCTTTCTATTTGTTGCTTTTGCTCTTTATTCTTATATAGGTGCAAAAAATTCAGATGCTTCCATCATTTCTTACAAAGATGCTGTCTCTTCATCACTTGGAGTTAGCACTCTTAGTGCTTCTGCACTTGGTATTTGGATACTCTTCTCACCACCATCTTCGGCGCTCTTTGGCGGGATGGCAAGTGTTTTTGGCTATGCTCTAGCTTCAGCTTTGCCTCTTTTGGCATTAGCATTTTTGGGCACACGTCTAAGGGCTGTTATGCCGCATGCAACTTCGCTGATAGAATACACAGAAGTAAAACTAGGTAAATCGTATAAAAACCTTCTTTTGGTTTCAACTGTTTTTTATATGTTCATCTTTTTATGTGCTGAGATGACGGCTGTTGCAAAAGTGTTAGAGTCTTATGGCGGATTGTCTTTGGGTTTAGGTGCATTTATCGTTTTACTTTCTGCTCTGTCTTACTCACTACTCGGCGGATTAAGACTTTCAATTAAAACTGATTTTATTCAATTTATTTTAATTTGTATTGCATTGCTTCTGTTCTTTTATTTAATTCCATGGGAACAAAGTTTAGCTTCAATCGATTTGCTCAGTGTGACTAAAGTGGACTTTACCACGTTTAACTCCTTGGCCTTTGGACTGACACTTATCATCGCAGTCTTGTGTACGGAAGTGTTTAATCACGCCACATGGCAACGTGTGTACGCACTCAAAGATGACGCAGTGAAAAAAAGTTTTATTATCTCTGCTGTGATTGTTTTTGTTGCAATTTTTATTCTTGGATTAAGCGGAATTTTTGCAAAAAGTACAGGGTTATTGGGAGCTGACGTTAATCTTGCCTTGTTTGATTTACTGGATTTAACAAATCCTGTGATGATAGTTATTTTGATTATATTCGTGGTTGCATTAGTCCTATCTTCTGCGGATTCACTCCTAAATGCCATTGCATCTTTGTTTGTTTTACATAAAGAAGAAGAGCATAAAGACATAAGAATCTATAGAGTAGCGATGATAGCTACATGTGTGCCAGTCTTTTACATCGCGTCTAAAGGCTACGATGTATTTTATATGTTTTTAGTTGCTGACTTGATTTGTTGTGCCCTAATCGGCCCTGCAATCTTCTCAATTTTAGGTAAAAGAGAGTATAAAAACTCATTTTTAGTAGGTATAATCTCTTTAATAGCAGGTGTTGTTTTGTTTCCAAATTCAGATTTTGGAGATGGTATTTTAGTTACCAGCCTAGGGGGAGCATCAGCAGTAAATAGTATATTGGCAGAAAACCAACTCTTTTTCTCTTTTGTAGTAACGGTATCTTTATCGTTTTTCTTAACTTCTCTGTTCGCTTCAAAAGCTAAATAGTCTATCATGTCGTAGGAGTAAATTCCTACGACAACAAGTAAAAGGATATTATGAGCAAGCTTATGAGTTTTATAGTCTATAACATTATCGTCTATGTTTTATATGGAATAATGGATGCGTTATTAACTGCTATTAATGTCTATAGTAATCCAAACCTTGGGACTGATTTATTGATCATGCCGACTGATAAAGATATGGGTTACATTATTATTAATATTGTTATTTCATCTACGCTAGGATATGTTCTCTTGAAAAAATTAAAACAAATCTTATAAAGAATATAATTTCTATTTTTTTAAATTATTCTTCGACAAGACGATTAAGGTCAATATTTTATACTTGAGTAAATTAATAGAGTAACTTGACAATAATATTTTAAAGTGCTAAGATTCCAAACAAATAAATAAAAGGAATCATATGGCTCGCTCATGCCCATTATCATTTAAACAAATAGACGGAACAATTGCAAGAATCAACGCTGTTTTTATTACCTTACTTGTTGTAATGTTTTTAATAACATCTAATGAATTTATACTTTATTTTTTAGCGATAGATTTTTTACTTCGCTTATCAAATTACAAATCATTTAGTCCGATTTTTAATCTCTCCAAAAATGTCAAAAAGCTTTTTTCCCTCAAAACAAATATGACCGATGCAGGAGCTAAAAGACTTGCCGCGTATTTTGGGCTTATATTTATTGTACTGATGTCCATTTTAAGCAATCTTAATCTAGATGTAGCACTTTATATAACAGCAACTATCTTACTGTTTTGTAGCAGTTTAGAAGTTCTATTTAACTACTGTGTCGGTTGTGAAATTTACCATATCTATAAAAAATTAAATTATGAAAGATCTTAAATGAAAAAAATTATAACACTAAGTTTACTGAGTGCAGTTGCACTTTATGCTACCAATGGAGATAACCTTATTGGGTTTGGCGCACAATCAAGAGCAATGGGAGGTGTTGGAATCGCAACTTATTTTGGAGCTGAAAACACTTTGTCAAATCCTGCGCTAATCTCACATGTAAAAGGTAAAGAGATTGATGTGGGTGTCACGTACTTTGCCCCAACCATAAAAACCAATGGCTCAAAAAGTGCTGCTGATCAAAATTTTATCCCGCATATTGCATATGCCCAAGAGTTTGATGCAGCGTACACCTTCGGTTTGGGAATATATGGTTCATCTGGCATGGGTGTAGACTTCAGAGACAGCGGTAAACCATCTTTAATGAGTGCTAGAACAAACTTAGTGATTATGAAAATAACTCCTACAATTGCATACAAAAAAGACAACTTCTCTTTCGGATTCGCTCCTATTCTTCAGTACGGTTCACTCAAACTTTCCTATAATGCGGGAACTCCTGTTGATTTGGGAGCAAGCAATGATTTTGGTGTTGGTATTAAATCAGGAGTAGCATATGATATTACTCCATCTCTTAAAATGGGTGCGACGTATCAATCTGCAATAAGTATGACATACAAAGACGTGTTGAGCGTGGCTTCGAGTAAATTTGGATTATCCATAGGTGATACATTGGAACAACCAGCAGAACTTGGTGTTGGCGTGTCGTATGATATCTCTAATTTTAATATTTCTGCTGATTATAAGAAAGTAAAATGGGGAAGTGCTAAAGGGTATAAAGATTTTGGTTGGGTTGACCAAGATGTGTATGCAATCGGTGCAAAATATGAAAAGGGCGGAACATGGTATGCCGTTGGATATAACCATGCACCAAATCCTATTACAAAAGATTTTGGTGGACCGACAAAAGCAGTGATGAATACATTAAATTATATTTTCTTTCCGGCAACGCAAGAAGATCATTATACGATTGGTACCGGGACAAAAATTACAGAAGCTTTATCTATTGATTCAGCTCTCGTGTATGGAGTGAAAAATACTGTTAATTCAGTAGGTGTTACAGGACCTATTAGTGTAGGTCACAGTGAAACATCACTCACAGTTTCTATGAAGTATCGATTTTAGATACTAGGCGGTGAAAGCTATTCTCTTTTAAGTCTATATTTTCTTTAAAAAGCAACTAATACACTAGCCGTAGGGTTAAACTCCTGCGGCAATAGTTTTTACATTGCGTAACTTTTGTGCTATAATACATCTATACATCACTACGCAAAGGAGAATTTATGCATAGATTAAATTTAACGATAGATGAAGCTTTATATGAACAAGCAAGAGCATTTAGTTTTATCGAAAAAAAATCAATTTCACAAATGATAAGAGAAAGTTTAAATGAATACCTTTCAAAAAACAGTAAAACAAAAGAGAAAGCTGATTTGATATTAGCGGCAGATGATGAAAAAGAAATTTTATCAATAATGGCAAATGAAGAGTTTACTACAACAGAAGATTTTAAAAACAAATTTAATTTATGATTATTACTTCTTCGAAGACTTTTTTTCAAAATATTATATGGTTTACATGTAAAGAAATTAGGCTTTACATGTAGATGATTTTTTCATATCTAGAGTCTTAAATATAAAGGGCTGTTTCAACCTGTCCCCTTTAATCTCCTTTAGTCCAAATGAACATGAGCCAAAGCATTTACTTATGATGAAAAGTGGTGGGTACACAATGTTCTTTGCATGCATTCTGGATTAAACTATTGAATTTTGGTATAATTAAACAAAATAGTACCAAAGGGGTTCTCGTGCAAAATATTCAAATACAAATTGAAGATAAGTATTTGGATACATTTTTAACTTTAGTAAATAGCCTAAAAAAAGGCATAGTTAAAAATATCCATATAGATGAAAACAAGCAAAACAAACAAGCAAAGGAATATTTTCACAGTTCATTAGCGGCAATTGAAGATGGTAGTGAAAAACTAATCTCACACGATGAAGTATGGGAAAAAGTAGCTGGTCACATCAAGGCTAATAGTTGAGGATACTCTACAAAGAGAGTTTTGTCAGCGAAATAACAAGTATTTGGGATTTTATATCACTTGATAGTAAAGATAGAGCTAACATTTTTATAAATGAAGTACAAGAAAAAATTCAAGATATTCCCTCTTTCCCATATATGAATAGAAAGTCTATTTATTTTGATGATGACAAAATTAGAGACATGATACACAAAGGTTATATAATCGTATACAAAATAGACAATTCTAATCAGAGTATTACTATTGTTGGCATCAATAAATATAAACAAAATATTGAAGATTTAAATACTTAACCTTAACCAAGAAGACTTCGTAATTTAACACTTTAAGTATCTGAAACTTAAACTTCTCATTTCGCATAGGAGATAAGCACTCCATTTTAACCCTTACATGTAAGCATCTTATAATAAAACTTTTAATTTAAAAAGAATTACGTGGTTACATGTAGAGTCTTAAAATAAAGGATTGTTTCAAAAAGTAGCCTGTCCACTTTAATTAATAAAGTTTAAAGTGGAGGTCTGACCCCTAGGCTCAGTAAAGCCTAAATATAGGAGTATATTTGGAAAAGTAGCCTGTCCTCTTTAATTTGCCCCTTTAATTAATAAAGTTTAAATTGGAGGTCTGACCCCTAGGCTTCCTAGGCGGTGAAAGCTATTCTCTTTTAAGTCTATATTTTCTTTAAAAAGCAACTAATACACTAGCCGTAGGGTTAAACTCCTGCGGCAATAGTTTTTACATTGCGTAACTTTTGTGCTATAATACGTTTATACATCACTACACAAAGGAGACTTTATGCATAGATTAAATTTAACGATAGATGAGATGCTGATAATTAGATATCCTGTCCCCGGAATTTTCTTAAACATGACAAGAAAATTTAAGGCAATAATAATTGGAACTGTAGGGGTTCTAGTTTTATCTGGATGCTCAAGTAAATATAGAGTAGATTTTGACTCTAATCCTTCAGGTGCTTCATTAGTATGTAATGGTAAAAATTGGGGATATACACCAAAATCATTATATTATGATGAAAGAGTTAAAAAACATAAAACACTAAATGTAAGTAGTTGTAGTGCAAATTGGATAAGTGGGGCTACAAAAAGTTACCCACAAAATTTAACAATTTTTTCTAGTGGTGCAACTGTAATTACAGCACAACGACCAGATGTTGAAGGATATGAAAAAGATGTGCAATTTTCATTACAAGTGCAAAATTCAAATTATCAAAAAAGACAAGCACAAGCAGCTGAAGATTCAGCATATCAACAAAGTAGAAATGCTAATGCTAATCAGCAGCAAAGTTATCAACTACAACAACAAAACTATCAACTCCAAAGAGTTAATAGCTATATAAGATATGGATATTAAAATGACTTTATATGAAATTACATTATCAGAAATGGAAAAAAATTTTAATTTATTACATTCAACAATAGAACAACCAGAATATATTGAATTAGGTGGTCGTAAAGTATTTAGGTATAAAAATAAATTAATTAATATTGCGATGATACAATATATGGCAAGAGTGATAAGTGGATTATACACTACAAAGTTATTAATTGAAAATACTTTTATACAGGAATGCAATTCCTTATATAGAACACTTGATGAATTTAATCAAAATATACCATTTTTAGGATTTTCATTAATTGATAATGAAATAACAACATTACAACAAACTTTTTTAGATAATTTCTTTCAAGAAGAGTTTGATAATCCTAAAAATGCTTTTCAATCAACACAAAAAAGAGGAATGGTATCAAGAGATAAAATTAGGGCATTTATATCTCAAAGAAAAGAAAATCCAGTTAATGCAAGTGATACTCAACAAAACTATGTAACAATAGATAAATTTTACTCAGGATTTATTCATGGTACATCTGTATCAATAATTGACATGTATAGTGCCAATCCATCACAATACCATTTAAATGGATTATCAAGTGAAGCTCCTAGTATAAATTTAGCAAAACAATATTTTGAAGATCGTTTATATGAATCTATATTATCCTTATCCTTTATTTCTTTTGCATTTAAAGAAAATGATATATTTGGAAATATACAAAATTTAAGATTTGAATTTGAAAAACAAACTGGTAGGGATGTTTATGAAGACCCAAATATTGGTATTAAAAAAATGAAATTGAAAAATAAATAATATAAATGTACTATTATAAATTTAAATTTTCAATAGTACATTCTTCCTTAATAAAGTAAAAAGTTAATTATAGATAAAATAAGTATAATAAATCCAAAGAAAGGCATAACATGACAAAAGCATTTTTAGAACCAATGATTATAAAAACTGAAAGTGAAAAGTTAATAATGAATGCATTTTCACAAAAGAGTTTAAAAAAAGTCAAAATATACAATAGTACAAAGAGAACTAATTTAAAACAAGTTCACAAAAGAGTATTATCTGTAAATGATATTTTTTAATAAATTCATCATCAATGAATAGAAATAAATTTGATGATGATTTTTCTCGTTTTTCTTTATCTGAAATAATAGAAAACTCAACTTCTAACAGTAAAATAAAAAAATTATTACAAACATTTAAATGTAATAAAAATATAGATTTACAAGACTTTTTACACAATAAAGCTTTAGTGTTTGAAAAGAATCTAAGATCAAGAACATATTTATATATTGATAATAATACAAAAAATGTAGTAGCTTATTTTACAATAGCTATAAATACACTTTATACAGATAATATTTCATCAGAAGTTATAAAAGTTTTAGATGGATATAGAGATGATACCAAATCTATACCTTGCTTTTTAATTGGTCAATTAGGCAAATCCGATTTATATAAAGATTTTAAAATAGGTCAATTTGTAATTGAAGATTCAATAGAAATAATAGACAATTCACAAATGTCAGTAGGTGGTAGATTTATACTTTTAGATTCTATAAATATAAAAGAAGTAATATCATTTTATGAAGATAATTTATTTTTTGCTATAGAAAATAATAATAAATTAGATAGCATCAAAATGATAAAACCATATTTTATAAATAAAGAAAAAGACTAAAATAGTTTACCGTAAGCCGTAATTAGTTGGCGATTGTCTAACAAATCCTTGGAAAAAAACAAGTGAAAACTGCGAAAATTTCGAGCTTTCAAGTGTCGCATAAAGTTAAACTAAATAGCTAACAATCAAGCCGTTATTTCACTTGTCTTTCAAGTCAAACGTTGTACGTCCCCGCTTTGCGGAAACGTACAACGGCGCGGCTGAGCACTAAACGTGCCCATCTCTGCTATCTGTGGTGCTCCGCTTCGCTACGCACAACAAATGACAGGAACACACACACCAAGTTACATGTAAGATTTAAAGGTGCCAGGCTACTTTTTAAGTAAATTCCTATTTAAAGGCTTCTATTGGTTAAATCCACATTTACATGTAAGGTCTAATTTCTTTAAATACGAACAGTGATTGGTGATTATGTTTTTTTAAATCAACTAATTTGAAGTGTGATATACTATAAAAAAAAGGTATAGAGGATGTTAAAAAGTAACTGATGGATTATTGTCAGATTTAACTGTAAACCAAATGTCTAAAATAAATAAGGAAAGAAATAATGCGACCAAGTGAACAATTAAAGCAAAATAGTATAGAAGATTGGAACAATGCTACAAATCATCCTTTTACTACAGAGCTTGCAAAAAACAGTTTATCCTTAGATAAAATGCGACTTTATTTAGCACAAGATTATACTTTTATTGATAATTTTGTACGCCTAGCATCTTCGGCTATTCATCATGCACCAACTTTAGCTGACCGTTTACCATTAGCCCGTTTTTTAGGCATTCTTGCAGGCCCTGAAAATACTTATTTTCAACGATCTTTTGAAATATTGAAAGTTTCTCTCTCTGATCAAGAAAATCCAACACTCTTAAAACCTACTAGTGACTTTCAATCATTAATGTTAAAAGCAGCCAAAAGTGGTGAATATGGGAATATGGTTGCAGTATTATGTGTTGCAGAGTGGAGTTATTTAAGTTGGGCACAACCATTTGTCAAATCTGTTGAATCACTTTCATTTTACTTCTCAGAGTGGATTTCTTTGCATACTGGCGAGTACTTTGAATCTGTAGTAGAACATCTGCGTACTCAACTTGATACATCATTTGATAATGCAGATGTAACAAAAAAAGAAACAATCAAAGAATACTTTATGCAAGCTGTACTGTTAGAAAAACAGTTTTTTGATGCTTGTTATAAATAAATTTTGAATTAAAGGGGCTTTTTAGGTGGCAACTGTCCCCGGAATTTCCATACATTTTGTAGCTGTTGTTCTTTATGTTTTTATTCTTTTAATCAAATCATTAGTAGCACTAAGATACAATTCTAGTAATAATTAAAGAGCCAAAGATTAAGGGATAATATTGATAATAGTAAAAAATTTAGACAAATATTTTGGTAAAGAAAAAGTACTAAATAACATTTCTCTTGAGATAAATAAAGGTGACATATTCGCCTTAGTCGGACATAGTGGAGCTGGAAAATCAACGCTTCTAAGATGTATGAATGGACTAGAAAATTATGGTATTGGTAGTTTAAAAGTTTTTGATAAAGAGATAAAAGATCTCGAAAAAGGTGAGCTTAGAGAGTTTAGAAAAAATATTGGAATGATATTTCAGCACTTCTCTTTGATGCAAAGAAAAACTGTTTATGAAAATGTAGCTCTTCCTATGCAATTATGGAAATATGATACAAAAGAAATAGATACAAAAGTGATGGAGCTTTTAAAGCTTGTAGGTTTATCAAAGAAAAAAGACTCTTACCCAGCACAGCTAAGTGGTGGCCAAAAACAAAGAGTTGCAATCGCAAGAGCCTTAACTCTTGATCCAAAAATACTCTTAAGTGATGAGGCAACAAGTGCCCTTGATCCAAACACTACAGCCTCTATTTTAGAACTTTTAAAAAAGATAAATAAAAAACTTGGAATCACCATAGTTATAGTTACACATGAGATGGATGTTGTAAAATCTGTTGCTCAAAAAGCCATACTTCTTGAACATGGAAATATTATAGGTTCAGGATATATAGAAGATTTGTTTTTACAGCCTGATGAAAACATGAAAAAGTTTTTAGGTGAAGAAGAAGTTGTACCAGATACAGGCATCAACATTCGCCTTCATTTTCCAAAAGAGATAGCGCAGTACTCTATAGTTACACATATGGCAAGAACTCTCAATATAGACTTCAACATAGTCTGGGGAAGATTAGAGAAGATTAACACTCATGTAATAGGTAGTTTAGTGATAAATATAGAAGAAAAAGATGAGTTAATTGTAAGCGAGTATCTAAAAGAAAAAAATATGAGATGGGAGATAGCATAAATGTTTGAAAAAATTTTACTTCCTGCGATAGGTGAAACACTATATATGAGTCTTACAGCAACATTTCTTGCTGTTTTACTTGGCTTTATTCCAGCCATCATCTTGATACTTAGTGACGCAGATGGGCTTAACCCAAATGCTAAACTTTACAGAACTTTAGATGTTTTGATAAACACTCTAAGGTCTTTTCCCTTTATCATTTTGATGATAATACTTTTTCCGGTGACAAAAATGATTATTGGAAAAAGTATAGGTACGACAGCGGCGATTGTGCCACTGACAATAGGTGCGGCACCCTTTATAGCTAGACTTATAGAGAGTGCGTTAAAAGAGGTCGACAAGGGAGTTGTAGAAGCTGCAAAATCATTTGGCGCAAGCAATTTTCAAATAATCTTTAAAGTAATGACAGTAGAGGCACTTCCTGGTATAATCTCCACTATTACTTTAACTTTAATTACCGTAGTAGGCTTCTCAGCAATGGCAGGAGCCGTAGGAGGTGGTGGCTTGGGTGATGTAGCTATTAAATATGGTTATTATCGCTTTCAAACTGACGTCATGATTTACACTGTACTGGCTCTTATAGTTTTGGTACAGTGTTTCCAATCTCTTGGAGATTATATATATAAAATTACAAAAAAATAAAGGAAAAAAATGAAATCAAATTTATTAAAGTTGCTACTTAGTGTAGCTGTTGTGTTAGGATTTAGTGCTTGTAGTGACAATAAAAAAGAAAAAGCTCAGGCAAAAGAAGAAGCAAACAAGGTAATAAGAATTGGTGCTACTCCAGTTCCTCATGTTGAGATACTTGAACAAGTTAAGCCTATCCTTGCAAAAGCAGGTTATACACTTGAAATCAAAGAGTTTACAGACTATGTAACTCCAAATATCGCAGTAGATGAGGGTGACTTAGATGCAAACTTTTTTCAACATGCACCTTACTTAGATGAGTTTAACAAAAACAAAAATACTGATTTAGTAAAAACTGTAAATGTTCACTTAGAGCCTATGGGAGTTTATTCTATAAAAATCAAAAGTTTAGATGACTTAAAAGATGGTGATTCAATCGCTGTTCCAAATGACCCTACAAATGAAAACAGAGCTTTAGATGTTTTAGAAAAAGCTGGAATTATGAAGTTTGCTGACAAAGCGTTAAAAACTAAAATCGATGTTATTGAAAATCCAAAAAATATTGTTTTAGAAGAGCTTGATGCTCCTCAACTTCCTCGTGTTTTAGATGATGTTGCAGCAGCTGTAATCAACACAAACTATGCACTTAGTGCTGAGTTAAACCCTACAAAAGATGCTCTAGTGTTAGAATCAATCAATTCTCCATATGCTAATATTGTTGTAGTAAAAAGAGGAAATGAAAATAGCGAAGCTATCAAAGCACTAAACAAAGCTATTAATTCTGAGGAGATTCGTACGTTTATAATAGAAAACTATAAGGGTGCAATCATACCTGCGTTTTAGGCTTGATTAGTATATAGATGCAAAGAGTTTATTACTCATTGCATCTATATTGATTCTGGCTATTCTTTATCTGCAAATTTTGCTTCGTATGTTCCATTATCAATTAGCCTTATTATAGCAGAAGATGCCCTGTTTTTACAAATATTATCGTTTCTTCTTTTACAAAAGGATGATGTGCACTTCTATGATGATTTCTAATCCAAGTATCTTTTTTATACTCTCCATGCTCGTCCATAAAAGTTCCACTTAACACATAAACTTCCTCACCGCCCCAAAGTTCCGGGGACAGGATATTTAATTTCAATTTGGAATATTTTTAAAAAACATTTTTTTTGCTCTATACTTTTCATACCTTAAGTAGTGGAGATGAAAAATGGCACGAATTAAAAGAATAGTAGTCCCAAATACACCTCACCATGTAACACAAAGAGGTGTTCGCTCAATGAACATCTTTTTTAAAGAAGAAGATTATATCTACTACAAAGAGCTATTCTTAGCGCAATGCAAACTTCATAACTTGGAGATAGTTTCTTATTGTCTGAATTCAACCAATAAGTGCAACAAATCAGAGAAGGGTATAAGAGGTTAATTGTAGTAAAATATAAACCTCAAAACCAATATAATGATGCTGATAATTAGATATCCTGTCCCCGGAATTTGCCCGGAATTTGCATATAAATTGAGCCGCAACAAGTAGGTATGAGTAAAGTTTTGTTTCCATGCCCTATGTTAGCTAAAAAATGCTAACAAGTAATTTTTTAGTAACCAGCCAGATATCAGACGCATGTTAGTGCTTGTTCGGAGGTGTATTGCTTCCTTAAAAACAATACACACTAGGTCACGTTGTCTGGATTTGTTTTAAACCAAATTGGAGAGTTTTGTAGCTAAACTTAGCAATTCATCTTTATCATTTAGCCCATAAATAAACCGTTGAGGGATGTTCTTTAATCCAACTTGCGCACCCACTAATGCACCTGTTAAAATTGACCTTGCTTGATTTTGACCACCGCCATTGAGTGCATGTAAAATGGCACTTTCAAAATCATCGCAAAATCGTGCTGACAAATAGTAACTTGACGGCAATATATGATAAATCGCACATGGCATTCCATAGACCAATGATACTTTCCATGCAGGTTCAATTTTTACGCCAGGGTCATTTGCAGCTCTAGCCATAAAAGATGGAGATAAAAGTGCGTCAGGTGAGGCAAATAAACCTATGTTCGAAGGATCTTTAGCTCCCGCTTTAGGAGCTTGTAAATTATCTGATGTGACAGCGTGAAAAGGAAGTTCTCCTTTTTTTACCAATCTCATTAATTTTGTGGATAAGTCTTTATCTAGCTTTTCACCTTGGATTAATTGTGCTAAAACAGCTCCGTATGCGACAGTCATAGAACCTACGATATCATCTACTTGGGTTAGAAATGTATTGTGAGAGATTGACTTTGCTAACTCTTTTGGCGCAAGGGCATATCTTACAGCAAGGGCAAGTGTGCGCTCAATGGCTTCAGTGGTATCAGCGCGACTACCAACCTCACTCCACTCTAATTTTTGCTCAACTCGTTGTCTGTAAACTTCTCTTATAGATTGTGAAGTGTAACCTCCTGGTCCATTTGTAGGAATACCATCAATCTTGGTAAATAAATCTTTATCTAATTTTTCACAAAAATCTTCTTGATTGTAGCCGTCATTTTCAATAATAGAATTTATCATCAACTTTAGTATATATCCTGATTGCGATAGATTACCAGCTTTTTCATGCTCATGGTATCTACCCTTCTTCGGATCGGTATACGTGGTGATCCAAGTTCCATAATCTCTATATTGTTCTTCTAAATCATAGTACCAATGGGGTCCTAATGCAATCGCATCTCCTATAAACGCTCCCATGATAGCTCCCATTGCTCTATCTTTAATATCAATATTCACTTTAATTCCTTATTTTTGGTTTAATTAATTACTCTTTCCATAGCTTACTACTAATTAGTAATAATGTCAATCCTTACTCTTTGATGGGTACTAAACTTTGGGTGGGACTACAAGATAATCCTTTTGATTGATCATATCTAGGGTAAATTCAAAAGCACAGGAAAATTCTTTATGCTTGTCATTATGCTTATTTACTATAACAAATTCCGGGGACAGTTTACTTAATTATTAACTAGAACTCTTTACATATAGCCATATTACAGCAGAAGATGCCCTGTTTTTACAAAGATTATCGTTTCTTCTTTTACAAAAGGATGATGTGCACTTCTATGATGATTTCTAATCCAAGTATCTTTTTTATACTCTCCATGCTCGTCCATAAAGGTTCCACTTAAAACATAAACTTCCTCACCGCCCCAATGACTATGAGGGATAAAAACTTCATCTTTTGGCCATTTGACTAATATTCCACCCCAAAAGTCAAGACAATAATTTTTAAAATTTAATTCTTTCATCCAATGTAACCTTATGCCACAGATTTATGAGTTATTTCATAATCTGACCTATTTAATTTCAAACTATTACGATAAACGCACATAGGTTTTTTATACTCTAATGTCTCATGAAATCTTCTATCATTATAAAACTCCATATAATCTTTAACATCATCTTTAACATCATCTTTTAGCTCTCTGATTGAGTTGTACTCATTTAGATAAATTCTCTCAACCTTTGCACTTCGCCAGAATCTTTCTATACAGATATTATCAGTTGCTCTACCTTTCCCGTCCATAGAGATAATGATCCCATTATTTTTAAGTGTTTGAGTGTGGATATAACTTGTATATTGACTACCCTGGTCAGTATTAAATATTTCTGGAGTTCCATTGTTAGTTAAGGCTTCGTTTAATACTCCCATAACTAAATCTGTATCCATACAGTTAGATATCTTCCAAGACAGTACAGCTTTAGAGTACCAGTCTATAATAGCAGCCATATAGACCATACCACCATTGATTTTAATATATGTTATATCTGTACTCCATATCTGGTTAGCTCTTACTATTTCAATATCTATCAGTTTATAAGAGTGTTTAGGATGTGCTGTATTTGCAATAGATGTGTTTATTGGTCTAACTGCCAATACTGCTTTTAATCCCATCTCTTTACGGTATCTTGATACACTATTTAAACTCACCGTATATCCATCTTCAAGAAGTTGCTGGTGTATTTTCTTTTCTCCATATATTGGTATCTCTTTAAATATCTTTTGGATATGTTGTTTAATTGCCTCTTTTTGTTCATTTATTATAGGATCATAGTAAAAATGGCTTCTACTGATTCCGAGTAATTGTGTTTGTTGTGATAGTGATATATTTTTAGCTTGAACTTCTACCATCTTTTGTTTATTAGATAAGTCCAAGCTCTTTAGCTTTCCCACTGCCCAATCTCGCTCTACTGTGATTTTTCCTACTACTTGCGCGTACTTATCTATTTTTGATTGAAGTTCTACGACTTGTTCTTTGTACTCTTTGACTGCTTTACTTGGCTCCATTGCAAGCTCTGCATTTGATAAAAATATCTCTTTCCAATTTGATAGGTTTTTGGGAATTATGTTATTTTGGCTTGCTATCTCATTGAGTGTCTTATCGCCCTTTAACACTTCAAGTACAAGTTTAGTTTTAAACTCTGCACTATATGTTGTTCTTTTCCTACTCATCTTTTACCCTTTGTTTTTATTGTTTAATTTTAGCATTTTTAAATTAAACTTCTCAAATTGTTGTCTGTTTTTCTAGGGGTATTATAGTTTGATTTTTTAAATATTTTGCAACTGGTTGTACAAAAAACTTTGTCCAATTGTTCTTTTGGAAGTTTTAAGTATGTTCCTTTTTTGAAACTACCAAACTCATTTGCATACACACCTTCAAGAACAAATATTTCTACACTTTCAGTGATAGGCGCATGTGAGAGTTTTTTTATTTTCATCAATTGAAAAAATTGTTTCTTTAAAACCAAGTGCTTTGTTTTCATTTGAGGTTAAATTATTTTCATGTAAAAAAATTGATTTATTATAATTAGTATTCATAGTAACCTTTCACTTGCAACGGCTATTATAACATATAGAAATGATTGACTGGACCTCTACCATTTCCTACTTTGAAGTTGTTTAGCATGCCGTTTTGCACGTAGCTTATAGCGTGTTCACTGGCTTTGTCAAGACTCAATCCAAGGGCAAGAAAAGAGGCTAGGGCGCTTGAGAGAGAACAGCCAGTGCCATGTGTGTGTCTAGTCGTGAATTTATTTGTTTCAAAGTAGTAAAACTGTTCGTTGAAGTATAAAATATCAATCATCTTAGTTGTATTTAAGTGGCCACCTTTAAGCAGGATGTTTTTTGCCCCTAACTCGTGAAGTTTGATACAACAAGCTTTCATTGACTCAATATGCTCTACATGTAGACCACTTAAAATTTGCGCTTCAAGGATGTTGGGAGTGATGACAAATGCTCCTTGCATCAAGGTTTCTCTAAGAACATCAATAGCATCATCCTTCATCAATTTAAAGCCACCTTTAGTGACCATTACGGGATCTAAAACATAAGGAATTTGACGCTCTTTTGTTAGTTTATCTACGGTTTTTATAATCTGGGTTGAATTTAGCATCCCAATCTTGATATAAGAGATATCCAAGTCATCGGCAACAGTGTTAAATTGGCTTTGTATCAGAGTCACTGGCAAATCAAAGACATCAGTCACACCCGTAGTATTTTGTGCAGTTATGGTCGTGATAACACTAGCTGCGTAAGCACCATTGGCACTGATGGATTTTAAATCAGCTTGGATTCCAGCCCCACCACTACTGTCACTACCTGCAATGGTAAGCACGATAGGTAGAGGATTATGTTCAATGACTTGGTCAAAAAATGCAATTTCCAATTCAATAGTATCTATAAATATCTTATTTAATTTTTCAAAATCATAATCTTTTAATTCATTAATAAACGCTATACAAATTTTAGTTGCTTCTTTATAGTCATCCGTTTGATAGAGTTCAATCCATTTCGCATATCGGTTGTCTTCACATACTTCCAAATTACTGATATATTTTCCAAGCTCATAGTATCCAATCAGGCAAGGGGCAATAGAAATGAGCAAATCTTCATAATTTTCACTTTCGATGATTTTATTGAGATAGTCGGTGTAATTTGTTGTCGCTAAACTTGGGTTTAGTGGTTGATTAAGAGCATGTTGATGATGATCTAGTTCACCTTTGGTAGAAGCTACCATCTCATCAAAGCAGTGGTGTGTTTTAGAAAATAGAGCGAGTTTGGAAATAGCCTCAAAATAGGTTAATAAATAGTGGTAATCTTGAGTGATATAAAAATCAAAACTTTTTTGAGAAAGCGTTTGATTCACAAGTTTATTTGCAAAGATGTGGTTTGTATACGCTAACCAGCGATCAATATTTTTATCTTTTAATTTTTCAAATAGCATTTTATCTCCAAAACAATTTTTTAATGATAGTTAAATGTAGAATTTAATTTATACCTTGAACTTGGATAGTATAACTTAGAATAGCTTGCTATTTCATTTTCTCTATTCCCTTTTAAAATATCTCTTTGATACATACAAAAAGAGAATAGGGCTAGTGGATATAACAGAGTTTAATCCGAAGTATGACATCAATGATATGGTGCTAAAAACTGTTGCTAGGCTTATCTACGATATAGTAGAATTAAGAGATAAAAGATAACGTTATATGTATAATAAAGGGTACTATATTATATATTATAATACATAAAATATTTTAATAAGCCTAAATATAGGCATTTAAAAATTATGTAATTAATACAGTGAATATTTTATAACTAACACGATATAGTGTAACTATTAAAAGTTTACAAGTGCTTGTGTGGGTACAAAATAGAAATTTGTTTACCAATGTGATGATTTTTAGTTACGTCCAACTTTTTAAGAAGCATTAAACGTGTCAGTAGAATTATAATTTTTGATACTTAGTTTATGTAACAAATTATTTAAACTAAAGGAACTCTTTACATCAATGTGATATAATCTTGTCTTTATAAAAAGTGCTTAGACACTTAAGGGGAGAAAAAATGCTAGACATTGATGAAGATGATTACTTCGTAGGTAGTCCTCAAAGTAAGTTTTTTGATATTTTATTTAACGCAAATAAAAATTTAGTGAAAGATACTTTAGAACAACATGTTGAAAGACATGCCGCTATGGAAATTCTTTTGGAAAAACTTTGCCAAGAATCAGAGTTAGACATAGAAGATGAATTAATGCACATAAAAGTTGAACAACTAGATAAAGTTCATCATTATAAAACAGACTTTTTTATATCCACCGTAGGAGATATTTTAACTCAAAACGAGTAAGTGAGTTTCTGTGAAAATGAGTAATCGAATTTCTGTGAAAACGAATAAAAATGTATTTATTAAAGCTAATAAAAAAAGAATTTTGGTTGACTGTGGTTTGCCAAAAGAAAAATAAAGGGTTTAATCAGTGTTGGAACAAGTCGAATCATTTATGAGAAAGAACGTTGAGTCAATTGGCGACTCAAAGAGCTTGGAATTGTATGATAAAATCCCAAAGGGAAAGAGATTACGTGCTAAGTTGATTTTAAAAATTGCTGGAGAGAGTGAGGAGGCAATAGAGTTAGCTTCTATTGTGGAACTTATTCACGCGGCTAGTCTTTTGCACGATGATGTGATTGATGAGGCGGACTCACGAAGAGGGGTTGTCTCCATCAACTCTTCTTTTGGAAATATGACAGCTATTATGCTTGGAGATATACTTTATTCAAAAGGTTTTGCACAGCTTACAAATCTTCCGCAAGAAGTTGCTAGTTGTGTTGCAAATGCTGTGACAAAACTCTCTGTTGGGGAATTGCTTGATGTTGAATTATCAAAAGAGTTCAACAAAAGCAGTGATGCCTACTTTGATATGATTTATAAAAAAACTGCTTCATTGATAGAAGCCGCTGCCTTCTGTGCTGCGTTCATTGCAAAAAAAGATACTGTTAAATACTCACTTTATGGAAAAAATCTAGGTTTAGCTTTTCAAATTATTGATGATGTACTTGATATTACCAGTTCAAGTGATATTTTAGGAAAACCCGCTCTCAATGATTTTAAAGAAGGAAAAATAACTCTTCCTTATCTCTACATGGTTGAAAAATTAAATGAAAATGATAAAGAAAAGCTTTTATCTCTCTTTGGTATTTCTCTTGGAGATACTGATTTACTATGGATTAAAGAAAAGTTTGAAGAGACGGGTGCTGTTTCAAAATCACTAGAATATGCTAAAAACCTTGGTTTAGAAGCACTCAATGCTATTAAAGATGAAAATGCACCTGATTTAGAAAAAATTATAAAAGAGATGATCGTGAGGGATTTTTAATGCATTATTTGACAATCAGTTTTACACATAAAAATACTGACATCAAGGTTCGCGAAAAACTCTCCTTTGTTAAAGAGGAAAAAAGAGTAAATTTTATAGAAAAATTACAAGAAAAAAAATGTATTAATGAAACCATTATACTCTCTACATGTAACAGGGTTGAGATTGTTGCAAGTGCCAGTGATTGCGAGCAAGCAATAGAGTGTATTTTTAATGAACTCTCTACTATTTCAAATGTTCCTCAAGAAGAGTTGCAAAGTAGAGCGGATATCTATGAAGATAACGGTGCAATACATCATCTTTTTTCAGTGGCTGCATCGCTCGATAGTTTAGTGATTGGCGAGACGCAAATCGTAGGACAATTAAAAGATGCATTTAAATTCTCTACTGATGCTGGTTATTGTGGTCAAAAACTAAGTCGCGCAATGCATCATATGTTTAGATGTGCGGCATCTGTCCGCGCTAGCACCCAGATATCTCAAAATCCTATTTCAGTCTCAAGCGTCGCTGTCGCTCAAGCGAAAGACTTGTTAGGTAGCCTAAATGGGTTAACTGCCGTGTTAGTTGGAGCTGGTGAAATGAGTACTCTTGCTGGAAAACATCTCGTAACAAATGGCGTCCACGTCATTATCTTAAGTAGAAACATAGAACGAGCACAAAAGTTAGCAGAGGAATTGGGTGAGTTAGCCACCGCGGAGCCTTACTCACACTTGATGGAATATATCAATACATACAAATTAGTATTTTCAGCAACAGGCGCACCAACGCCTATCATCACTAAAGATATGGTTAAAGAAAAGGATTTTGAGCGCCATTGGTTTGATATCGCCGTTCCACGTGATATAGAAGAGTGCGATAGCAAAGGACTTAATATCTATGCAGTGGATGATTTACAAGAGGTAGTCACTAAAAATTTATCACTTAGAGAAGATGAGGCCAAGGCTGCATTTATAATTGTTGGACGCTCAACGACGGAGTTTTTTAAGTGGTTGCAAACACTAAGCATTGACCCAATCATCAAAGAACTTAGAGACAAGGCGAGAGTTTGTTCGGAAAATGAATTAGCACGTGCGATAAAAAAAGGGTATATTCCAGCTGAACACAAAGAGTCGATGGAAAAGATACTGCATTCAGCGTTCAATGCATTTTTACATACGCCTACTCGAAATCTAAAAGAATTTGCTGAAAAACCTGAATCTGATGTTTTAGTCCAATCAATCCAGCAAATTTTTGATATGGATGAAGACGAAGTGAAAAGAATCAATACCTATAAGTGTGAATATCAAATGGAGAATAATTAATGAAATTTAGTAATTTATTTGCAATGACAACAAAAGAAGCACCGAAAGATGCAACATTACCAAGCCACAAATACCTTGTTCAAGGTGGTTTCGTGTCACAATATGGAAGCGGATTGTACAATTTTCTACCATTAGGCAAGATTGTTTTTGACAAAATTAAAGCGATTGTCAAAGATGAGATGGATAAAGCGGGAGCGTCTGAAATTCAAATGGGCGTGGTAACACCTGCTGAGTTATGGAAACAAAGTGGAAGATATAATGTTTTTGGAAAAGAATTATTAAGGTTTCATGATAGAAAAAATAACGATTTTGTTTTAGGACCGACACATGAAGAGGTTGTTGTTGATATTGTCAAAAATAAAGTCAATAGTTATAAACAGCTCCCCTTGCATTTGTATCAAATTACCACAAAATTTAGAGATGAAGCACGACCAAGATTTGGGCTACTACGATGTCGTGAATTCACGATGAAAGATGGGTATAGTTTTCATAAAGATGAAGCATGTATGCAAAGAGAATTTGATCATATGGAAGCAACCTATAGAAAAATATTTACACGTTTAGGACTGAATTTTAGAGCAGTTGAAGCTGATAGTGGGGCTATCGGTGGGAACGGAAGTAAAGAGTTTATGGTTTTGGCGGATAACGGTGAAGATGACATTATCGTATGCCAAGAGTGTGAGTATGCCGCAAATATAGAAGCAGCAACACGGGCTAAACGAACAACAACGATGGAAGCACCGCAAGCTGATGCTGCAACATTTCGTACACCGCATGCCAATACAATCAATGCTGTTGCTGAATTTTTTAAAATAGATGAATTTTATACGATTAAGGCAGTGATTAAAAAAGCAATTTATGAAGACAAAGAAGAAGTAGTCGTGTTTTTTCTACGTGGAAATGACAACTTACAAGAAACCAAGGCTCAAAATGCTTGCAATGCATTAGAACTGGTTGATGCGAATGAAGAAGATATCAAAGATGCTGGACTTGTACCTGGTTTTTGTGGACCTATTGGATTGCCCTCTGAGGTGAACTTTTTTATTGACAGTGAACTTAGGGAAGAGAAAAACCTTATTTGTGGTGCCAATGAAGATCAATATCATAATGTTGGCGTCAATATGTTTAGTTTTAAAGAGAGCCGATATATAGATTTGGTTGAAGTCGGTTCCGGTGATAAGTGTTCTTGTTGTGGGGCGGAACTTGGAGTGACTAAAGGTATTGAAGTGGGTCACATCTTTCAACTGGGCCAAAAGTATGCAAGTGCGATGGATGCTACATTTTTAGATGAAAATGGAAAGTCTAAAGCATTTTATATGGGCTGTTATGGCGTCGGAATAAGCAGGTTGGTTGCGGTGATGATTGAAGCAAGCAACGATGAAAAGGGATGTATCTGGAATAAACAAACGGCTCCATATCACTTAGATATCATTGTTTCAAATGTTAAGAATGAAGAAGAAATGGCATTTGGCGAAAAAATTTACAACACTCTAAAAAAAGATGGCTTTGAAGTACTTTTGGATGACAGAAAAGATAGATTTGGGCCAAAAATAAAAGATTTTGAGCTCATAGGTTTTCCTTATGCACTGATCGTTGGAAAAGGCTTAATCGATGGCAATGTTGAATTAGTGGACCGAAAAACATTGGAGAAAACAGTGATTAGTGTAGAGGATGTTGAATCAAAAATTAGAAAGTTATTGTCTTGAACTATTTTTTAATCTATTTACTCATAGAAACTTTGGTGAGTGTAAATATATCTTCAAGTATTGGCGGCTTTTACACTTTCATTGAAATTGTAGGTTCAGCCTTTGTGGGCTTTGTTCTTCTGGCAAATTTTCGTACAAATTTAATCGAGAGTATGCAGGCATTGCAAAGCAATACAATTTCAATGCAAGAGTTTCAAAAACTCAATGCTTTTGCACTGCTAGGAGCCATTTTACTCATTGTTCCCGGATTTTTTACTGATATCATAGGTGTTTTTTTACAATTTAGTTTTTTTGCTACGCTCTTTGCTAAAAAGATCTTACATGTAAAAGATAAAGCTAAAGATAAAAATGAAAATATAGATATAGAAAGCAGATATATAAGGAGGGATGATGATGAAATCATTGACGTTGAAGTTATTGACGAGTTTACTACTAAGTAGTTCATTACTTTTGGCAGGGGACATTGCGTTAGATAAAAAAGTATTGGATTTTTTAAATAAATCTATTACTACCGGAGTTGAGTATAAACTTAAAAATGTAAGTATTGTTGATGTGCAGGATTTTGACAAAATTGCAGGCTGGAAAGTTTATTTTGTGACAATAGATTTAGATTTAGCGGGTAAAAATAAAACTATTTCAATTAAAGATAAAATTTTTACAAATGGCGATATCGTAAGTAAAGATTTCGTTTATATGGACAGTAGAAAAAGTATTAAAGATGATTTGTTCGTACAATTTGATCAAAAATTATATAAGAAGTCAAATTTGATCGCGGGTCAATTTGAAGCAAAAAATAAGTTAGTTGTATTTTCTGATCCACTATGTCCATTTTGTATGGACTTTATGCCTGATGTTATTGATTTTGTCCAAAAGCACCCAAAAGATTTTGCACTTTTTTATTATCATTTTCCTTTGAGTATGCATTTAAATTCTAAGACTATTGTTAAAGCATCTATCGTCGCAAAAAGAGAAGGAGTTGAAGATGTTATAAAAAAAGTGTATGAATCGGTATTTGATTTTGAAAAAAACAAAGATGATAAACTTGCTCTAAGTGCCTTTAATGAAGCTCTTGGAACACACATAACGCTTGAACAAATCAATAAAAAAGACATTATAGATGAAATGCAAATTGATATAGATGCAGCGAAAAAGCTTATGATAAGCGGAACTCCAACATTATATGTTAACGGAAAACTTGACAAACAAAGAGAATTATTTGCAAATTTTACAAAAGAGTATAAATGAAAAAATTAATTATAGCGACAAGAGAAAGTAAATTAGCCATGTGGCAAGCCCAATACATAAGAGATGTTTTGATGGCAGCACATCCTGGACTTGAAGTTATATTAAATCCAATGACCTCAAAAGGTGATCAAATTTTAGATGTTCCTTTGGCAAAAATTGGTGGAAAAGGGCTTTTTACAAAAGAGTTAGAGGATTCGATGTTAAGGGGTGAATCTCATATAGCAGTCCATAGTTTAAAAGATGTTCCAATGCACTTTCCTGATGGCTTAAAACTCTCAGTGATAACCAAGCGTGCTGATGTGAGAGATGCTATGCTTTCAGAAAAATATACATCCATTGATGACTTACCACTAAATGCTGTGGTAGGAACCACAAGTCTAAGAAGAAGAATGCAAATTCTAAGATACCGATCAGATTTAACGATAAAAAACTTAAGAGGTAATGTCAATACTCGTATAAGAAAGCTAAAAGAGGGTCAATACGATGCAATTATACTTGCAAGTTCGGGTATCAAGAGACTAGGACTTGAGGGTGAAGTCAAATACTTTTCACCTATTAGTGAGGAGATCATGATTCCAGCGATGGGGCAGGGTGCATTTGGAATTGAAATTGTTGACAATGCCGAAGTTGAAGCAATAGTCGCTGTTTTAAAAGATGAAAAAGCTACCATAGAGACAACCATTGAGCGTGATTTTGTTCATCTTTTAGAAGGCGGCTGTCAAGTACCGATCGGAATCAATGCAAAGTTAAATGGCGATACGATAGATGTTCAATGCATCGTTGGCTTACCAGACGGTGATGAGATCCTTTTTGAAAAGCTTACATGTAAGAGAAGCGAATACACTACTAAAGGTAAAGAATTAGCGGATAAAATGATAAAAGATGGTGCAAAAGAGTTACTAGAACGTGCTGAAGATATAGCGATGAATGAGGTCTTTAAATAGTCAATATGAATAGAAATTTTTACTAGATGTATCTTATGAAGAGGAAAAATTAAATGGAAGATATTTTAGAAGAGTTAAAAAAACATAATTTATTGAGAGTGATTGAAGAAGAAGTGGATATCGACCTTGAAATTCCTCATATTGCTTATGTTGAAGTCAAACAAAAAGATTCAAAAGCTCTTCTTTTTAAAAATCCCATTTCTAAAAGATTGAACAAAAAATTTGATATGCCTGTGTTGATGAATGTTTTTGGCTCATTGGAGGCAACTGAGCTTATCTTTGAAAAACATCCAGACGCTATTGCTGCCCAGATTGAAGAGTTACTCCATATGAAGCCGCCAAGTGGGTTTATGGATAAAGTCAGCATGCTTGGAAATCTCTTTTCACTCAAAAATGTGTTTCCTAAGCGATTGTCTAAAAAAGGAAGTTGCCAAAAAAATGTACAAAAAGAGATAGATTTAAATTCCATCCCAATTTTGACAACATGGCCAGGGGACGGTGGTCCTTTTATCACGATGGGACACGTCTATACACAAAGCCTTGATGGACAAAAGCAAAACGTGGGTATGTACAGACTTCAAGTCTATGACAACAAACGACTTGGAATGCATTGGCAAATTCATAAAGATGGGGCACACTTTTTTCATGAATATAAAGAAGCGGGTAAAAAAATGCCCGTTACCGTTGCTATCGGCGGTGATCCTCTTTATATTTGGTGTGGACAAGCTCCTATGCCAAACGGAATGTTCGAACTGTTACTGTACGGACTTATCAGGGGTAAAAATGCCAAATTAGTGAAATCGTTGAGTAATCCTATCTATGTGCCGGAAGATGCTGATATTATCATTGAGGGGTGGGTAGATCCCGCTAAAATGGAAATTGAAGGTCCTTTTGGTGATCATACCGGTTACTATACGTTAAAAGACGAATATCCAGTGATGGATGTTACATGTATCACGACGAAAGATAATCCAATCTATCAAGCAACGGTCGTTGGTAAGCCTCCACTTGAAGATAAGTATATGGCGTGGGCAACTGAGCGTATATTCTTGCCACTTTTAAAAACGACTGCACCTGACTTGATTGATTATAATATGCCAGAAAATGGAGTGTTTCATAATCTGATTTTAGCTAAGATGAAAACAATGTATCCAGGACATGCAAAGCAATTTATGCATGCATTTTGGGGAGTAGGGCAGATGAGTTTTGTAAAACATGCCTTTTTCGTTGGAGAAAATGCTCCAGAATTAACAAATTATGATGAGTTGAGTGATTATATTTTAGATCGTATTAGCGTAAAAAATATTATTATAAGTGAAGGTGTGTGCGACGCACTCGACCATGCAAGTCCAAATGCTTGTTATGGAGGAAAGCTTGGAGTCGATTGCACGGGAGATAATGTTGATTTTCCACAAAAGAACATACTGCAAGATGCCAAACTTTATGCTAAAATAACGACTTTGGTGCAAGATGTAAAAAACATTAAGCAATACAAAACTCATACTAGGACACCCATTGTGTTATTGGGTGTTGATAAACAAAGACCAATACATGAACTTTATGAGGTGTTAAAGCCTTTAAAAGCGCATGTGAAGTTGATGATTTTTGTCGATGATGCAAGCAATGATTTAGACAACCCATACATGTTATTATGGCGGATTGTCAATAACATTGATGCGCAGCGCGATATTTTCTTAGAGTGTGAGTACATTGGCATTGATGCAACCAACAAAACCAGTACAGATGGTTACACGAGAGAGTGGCCAGAAGATACTGATTGTGACCCAAAAGTAATCAAAAGCCTTCAAAAAAGAGGCTTAATAACAAAAAACAAGGAGTTGTTAAAACACTATCATGTCTGATTATCCGTCGAAACAGCGGAATTCTCTGAATTATTTCATAGATTTGCCGCGTAACAAACAAATAATACAAAAAGTTGGGAATTCTAAATGACATTACTTTTTGTATATATAGCATTGGCTATAAGTATTTCATTTCTTTGCTCTATTTCAGAGGCTGTTTTGCTATCTCTAAACATGACACATATTAACGTCATCAAAAAGGATAGTTTAGAGGTTGGTAAACTTCTAGAAAAACTTAAAAAAGATATTAATGTTTCCATCGCTTCTATTCTTGTCATTAACACAATAGCAAATACGCTTGGTGCAGCAGCTATTGGTGCTGAGGCTGCTGATATTTTTGGTATGGAATATGTTTTTTATGTCTCTGCAATTTTAACATTATTGATACTTTTTTTCTCAGAAATAATTCCAAAAACAATTGGTACTGTGTTTTATAAGCAACTAGCCCCATTGGTAGCTCAAGTAATTAGAATTTTTATCTTTATTGGTTACCCACTAATCATAGTCTCCATTTTTCTTACAAAAAAAATATCAAAAAAGACGAGTCATGCAATTACGAGAGAAGAATTTTTAGAAACTACTTTTTTAGTTGAAGATGGTGGATATATTGATGAAAAAGAATCTGATCTTATTGAAAATATTCTTGGACTTAGTAAAACCAAAGTCAATGAAATTTTGACACCTAGAAGTGTAATTTTTGCACTAGATATTGATAAGCCACTTAACAAAGTGTTGAAAACTCAAGGGATTAAAAAGTTTTCTAGAATTCCAGTGTATCAAGGAAGTATTGACAATATTATTGGTGTGGTTTTTTCTAAAAAGATATTTCAAGCAATCCTTGAAGATGATAAAACAGAATTAAAAAATTTAATGGTACCACTCTTTTCAATCAACGAAAATATTCCAGTCTCTTTTGCGCTTGATATGTTTATAAAAAGAAAAGAACATATGTTCTTAGTCACAGATAGTTACGGTCAAACGGAGGGTATTCTTACTCTAGAAGATTGTATTGAGACATTACTTGGTATTGAAATTATGGATGAGATGGATACTACCGAAGATATGAGAAAGTTAGCAAAAGACAAAATGAAAAATAAAAAATTATTAAAACTTAAAGAACAAGAAGCATTAAGAAAAAAAGAGTAAATAAATGCAGACCATTACTTAATTAAAAAACTTGTTGATAGAGTGGCAAAAAAGGCTTAAGATCTTTTGGCTCTTTATTTAAAGAAGGTGTTGAATATCATCATGATTTTGCTAAAAGAATTTGGTCTATTGATTTAAATGATGGAAGCAAAAGAAAGATATCAAACTATTACAATGCCATAGATTTAATAAATCTTTTAATGAGGTTAATCATTGAGTTTTTTGATGAAATTAAAGATAAATTAAATCCATCTTTTACAGATATATTGAGGGACTGACCTGGCAAGGAATTTTATTTAAAGCTCAAAGCTCATTTTCTTACTAATGAGCTTTGCCTATATTTAATGTTCTTTATTCTTTTCTGAAAGACCAAAGTTTTTAGGTTGAATCATGTTCTGTGGTTTGATGATTTCATCAAGCTCCTCTTTTCCAAGCAACCCTTTTTCCAAAACTATATCATAAACGGAACTGCCTGTTCTTAGTGCCTCTTTGGCTACTATGGTGGAATTTTCATATCCCAGATATGGATTGAGGGCTGTTACTAAGCCGATGCTATTGAGCACTAACTCAAGACAATGCTCTTTATTTGCAGTAATTCCATCAACGCATGCATAGGCAAGTGTTTCAAATGAATTTTTCATCATATTAATTGAGTTAAAAAGATTGTATGCTATGAGTGGCTCAAAAACATTCAATTGTAATTGTCCAGCTTCCCCTGCAAGTGTGATGGCAACGTCAGTTCCAATAACTTGAAAACAAACTTGATTGACAACTTCAGGAATGACAGGATTGACTTTACCTGGCATGATTGAACTTCCCGGCTGCATTGCTGGAAGATTAATTTCTCCAAAACCTGTTCTTGGACCAGAACTCAAAAGTCTTAAATCATTACAAATTTTTGACATTTTTGTAGCAACACGTTTTAGAACTCCAGAAATTTGTATGTAAGCACCAGTATCTTGCGTCGCTGCAATCAAATCACTAGCGGTAACAAAAGGCCGACCTGTCACTTCTTGTAGTTTATTTTCAATTACTTTGGCATAATCTGGATGTGCATTAATACCAGTTCCAATGGCAGTTGCTCCCATATTCATTTCACGAACTAATTGTTGCGCCTCTGTCACTCTTAACATATCTTCTGCAATCATGACAACATAAGTGCGAAACTCTTGCTCAAGTGTCATTGGAACTGCGTCTTGGAGCTGTGTTCTTCCCATCTTTATCACATCTTTAAATTCTAAAGCTTTATGTGCAAAAGAATTTTTAATGATTTTCATTGAGTCTGTAAGTTCAGCCAGTTTATCGTATAAAGTAACTCTAAGAGCTGTTGGATAGGCATCATTAGTTGACTGGGAAAGGTTTACGTCATTGTTTGGATGAAGATGTTTGTACTCTCCTTTTTTGTATCCCATGAGCTCTAGTCCGATGTTTGCAATCACTTCATTGGCATTCATATTGGTAGAAGTTCCAGCTCCACCTTGTATCATATCAACTATAAATTGATCGTGGTAGTGGCCATCAATGAGTTCATCACATGCTTGGCAGATAGCATTTTTCTTTTTTTCGCTCAAAAGTTCTAACTCATAATTTGCTAATGCAGCGGCTTTTTTAACTTTTGCTAGTGAAATTATAAATGTTGGAAAGCTAGAGAGTGTCACGCCAGTTATACAAAAGTTTTCTGCCGCCCGTGCTGTTTGAATTCCATAATAACTCTTCTCTGGTATCTCTTTATCTCCAATAAGATCGTGCTCTGTTCTCATGGATATTACCTCTCCCGTATATAAAAATTTGTATGAAAGTCTACCATGTAAAGGATATTTTTGTTCTAAAATTCATACGTTACAATTATATTTTTATTAACTCTGATTGACCCATACTCAAACATAAGATATGCTTGACATTTAGAAAGAAGATGGCTACAATCCCGTGTAAATACACGCTCGATAAACTTTAAAGGTAAATTATGAAAACACTTTTTGAAAATTATGCTCTGATTATTATTTTTTTACATATTCTCTCCGCTGTTATATGGGTGGGTGGTATGATTGCACTCAGAGTTGCCGTGCATCCAAGTTTACAAAGTATAGACGATGCTCAGATAAAACTAGGTAAAACCTTACAAATCGCAGCTAGGTTGTTTAATCTTGTGATGCCTTTTATCTTCATCAGTCTATTTACGGCACTAATCTTGCTAAAAGGCATCGGAGTAAGTGGTTCACTTGTCTATATAAAAGAGGGGATATGGACCATTATGACGTTAAACTTTGTCTATATGTACATACAACGCTATAAGGCACAAAAGTTATTTAACAATGGTGACTTGGCAGGGGCTAAAAAAAGCGTTTCTTTGTTACCTAATCTTTTGCTACCAATCAATATAGTGTTAGGATTATCAGCTATTTTTACAGGTATTGCACTTAGAGGTTTTTAATATCTCCATCAAAAACTACGTCCTTTACTTAAAATTATGTTAGACTTTCTAACATACTAGTTAAAGGGCGTTCGTTGGATAAAAAAGCTAAAAAAACAGAACTTATATTAGAAACTTCACTTTTGCTCTTTTCACAAAAAGGTTTTTACGCTACGACTATTCCTGATATTGCGAAGGCTATGGATATGAGTGTGGGAAACTTTTATAATTATTTTTCTTCAAAAGAAAGGAAAATTAGCAATGGGGAATAGAAAAACAGTATTTGAATATTCTGCTGGGGTACGCTGGACACATTGGATTAGAGCACTGGCAATTGTTGTTTTAACGGTGACTGGTTTTTATCTCGCTTATATCTTTATTGCACCAGAAACAGCAGATGAGCCTATATTGTTTCTAAACACAAAATTTAGAATGTGGCATGAGATAGCAGGATTTGTACTTATATCAGTGGTTATTTTTAAGATATATTTATTTGTTTTAGATGGCGTGAGTATAAAAGAGAGAGTGTCTTTTTTAGATTTTATTAATCCAATCGTTTGGTTTAAGCAAATAAAATATTATCTATTTTTAGGTGAGCATCCAAAATTACGTGGAGCATACAATCCATTACAATTTGGGGCTTATGTTGGTCTGTATATATTATTATTTCTCATATCAATTACAGGATTGATTCTTTATGTTCATTCTTACCATGAATGGTTCGGCGGTATTTTATATGATTATATGCGTCCCTTTGAAGTACTCATTGGTGGACTTGCAAATGTTCGTGAAATTCATCATATAGCTATGTGGGGTATATTACTTTTTGTTCCTGTGCATATTTATATGGCAATTTTTAATTCAATTATGAGCAGAGATGGATCACTTGACTCTATCATAAGTGGGTATAGATTTGATAAAAAAGATCACTAAGGAGCTAGGTAATTAAATGAACCATGCAAATTATAGAATTGAAGGGTTGGTTCAAATTGTTTACGAGAGATGAGAGACAGTAAGAACCGTAGATTTAATTACTTTTTTATCAATTGTACCGATTGTGGGCCTAGATATTCTATTACAAAAACCGTTCCTTATGATAGACCAAACACTTCAATGAAGCCTTTTATTATGTGCCAAGAGTGTCAAGAAGAATACGACAATCCTCTCAACCGTCGTTATCATGCTCAGCCCATTTCGTGCCATACATGTGGTCCAACTCTCAGTTTCAAAGATATTTCTGGCAAAATAATTTTTACGAATGAGAATGCACTTAAAGAATTGGCTCAACTTATCAAAGATGGTTTTATAGTTGCCGCACCATTTGCGGTTATGATGAAGAGTGTTTTTGACATAGAAAAGTATTGTCACATGAGTGAAGCTGAAAAATTGAAAGTGACTTCAAAAGAGCGACCCATAGTCATTTTGAAAAGTAAAAAAATACTAAGTTCATTGATTGCACCTTTTATAGAAAGGCTAGGAGTTTTTCTGCCTTATACTCCTTTGCATGTCATGCTCTTAGACTTACTGGATAACCCAATTATCGCCACAAGTGCAAATAAATCAGGAGAACCTATCATTACAAATGAGTCTGATTTGCAAGAAAAACTCTCCCATGTCATTGATTATTATCTTGATTACAATCGTGACATTATCAATGCTAGCGATGATAGTATTTTGCAAGTCATCGGCAAGAGAGATATAGTGATGAGGGCTTCTCGTGGCATGGCTCCAATGTCCATGAGAGTTGTAAGCAAAGAAACTAAAAAGATTTTAGCAGTCGGCGCTCATCAGAAAAACTCTATTGCAATCTATTTGAATAATCAAATTATTTTGAGCCAGATGTTATTATCGGCGATTTACATCCAAATTACGCATCAACTGCGTGGGCTAAATCACAAAACTTGCCTTTTATGCAAGTACAGCACCATTATGCACATATACTTGCATGTATGTATGAGCATAATATAGATAAAAAAGTATTGGGAGTTGCCTGGGATGGATCTGGGTACGGTGATGATGGCACTATTTGGGGCGGAGAATTTTTTGTTTGTGATAGACGTGAGTATGAAAGAGTCGCTTATTTTGAACCTTTTTTACTTCTGGGCAGCGAAGCAAGTATTAAAGATATAAAAAGGATTGCTTTATCTTTGATTTTAGATTGTCCAAGAGATGAAATATATGATGATTTTTTAAGTAATTTTCATAGCAGTGAATTACATGTGCTAAAACAAGTACATGCAAAGGCATTAAATTCTCCAAAGTGTTCTTCCGTTGGTCGTTTATTTGACGCTGTTGCTGCATTATGTGGGATTTGTAATGATGTCAGTTATGATGGCGAAAGTGGGTTAATTTTGGAGAGTTTTTATGATGAGACAATCAAAGATACTTATGATTTTTATCTTGATGAAAATATAATTAGGTATAAACATACTATCAAAGATATGATTAAAGATAAAAATCCTTCTATGATTGCCTCTAAATTTATAAATTCTTTAGTTTCTATTATTTTAACTGTCTCAAATAAACATAAAATAAAGACAATTGTAAGTGGAGGAGTATTCCAGAATAAAACACTTCTAAGGAAGCTAATTGAAAATAAAAAGGACATTGTCTTTCAAAATAAATTTCCAATTAACGATAGTTCCATTGCTTTAGGGCAATTAACGTATTATTTGTCTAAAATCAAGGATTATTAATCAAACTTTAAGTATTTAAGTATTATTCTACCCTTTAGAGAGATTAATTAAGGAGTTTATATGGACAATGTTATAAGATTTAGTGTTTCGTTACCTGAGAGATTATTAACTGAGTTGGATAAGAAAGTTGTTGAGCAAGGGTATGCTTCAAGAAGTGAATTTACCCGTGACTTAATTCGTGAAAAAATTGTAAAAGATAGTTGGGAAGATGGTAAAAAAGGTGAAGTAATTGGAGTCTTAACACTCATATATGCATACCGACAAAATGATTTAGTAGAAACAATGGATGTAATTCTACATGATTCAAAAGTGAATATCATGTGCAATACTCAAGTCCATGTGGATTCTGAAAATCGCATAGAAACAATTATGATTAAAGGAAATGTTAAGAGAATAAAAGACTTAACACAAAAAATATCTGTTTTAAAAGGTGTTAAATTTTCGAAACTAGTAGAAGCTGACGTTCCAGCTTCATAATAGTGGAAGAGCTACTAAAAAGTAGCTCTTATTCCTCGTTCGTATTCATCATCCAAATTGAAAATATATTTAAATAATTCCAGAGAGATTGTTTTAGCTCATCACTCATATCAAGTTTTTCTAAAACTTCTATGTAAGACTCTAACCAAACTTTTCTAGCCTCTTGAGTAATTTTAAAGGGAGCATGACGAGCAGCCATCTTCGGAGCACCACGTGCCGCATCAAAATATCTAGGCCCTCCACAAATTTGGATGAAAAAATAAGCGGCATGCTTTTTAGCCATCTCAATTCCTTCTTCAGTAGGCGGAAATAACCCCTTTACAGTGCTATTTTTAAGTATGTCATAGTGGTCTGACACCATTTTAATCATGCCATCTTCACCGAGGTGTTCTAGTATCTTTGGGTTTGGTATTTGTACATTTGGTCTAGTTCCTAGTTGTGCTTGTGAAATTGTATAGTTCATTATTAACCTTATATTTTTATAGGAATATACAGTATTTAAGCCCTATAAAAAAGAAAAAAAAATTCTACATGTAAAAATTAATCAACTTTTCATTTTATGGCAAATAACTAGGAGAACTATATGTGTAAAGATTGCGGATGCACCATTGCACCTCACGCTCATCCTCACGAGCATTCACACGGACATAGCCACGACCAACATCCAAATCCACAACTCAATGACCCTAAAACAATAGAAGTGATTACTAAAATTCTTGATGTCAATGATACGCAAGCAAGACATAATAGAGAGCATTTTGAATCTCACGGAATTTTTGCAGTGAATCTTATGAGTAGTCCAGGTTCAGGAAAAACAACCCTTCTTGAAGCGACGATTGAAGAGGGAAGCTTAAAAATTGGTGTCATCGAAGGTGATCTGGAAACCAATCAAGATGCCGATCGTATCATTGCTAAAGGGGCTGTTGCGCATCAGATTACGACAGGTCAAGCGTGTCATTTTGAATTTGATGTGCAAAAAGCGATAAGCGAAACAAGAAAACTTAACCCAAAAGTGGATGTTATCGAGATTGATAGCAAGAGCGGTAAAGGCATCGATAAGTGGGTAAATTACCTTAAAACAAAAAAATCTTGCCGATAAGGAAATAACATGTGCCTTTCAATACCCTCAAAAGTCATAGCCATTGATGAAAACAATATGGCAACCGTAGATACTATGGGAGTGCGTCGTCAAGTGACACTTGATTTGATGTCTGAACCAGTTGTTGTGGGCGAATACCTTTTGATACACGTTGGCTTTGCAATGAATAAGATTGACGTAGAAGACGCCGAAGTGAGTTTGCGGATCTTTGCAGAAATTGTTGAAGCCATGGAGGATGGAGAGATAGACGATGAAGATGGAAATATGAATTATGCCTGATCTCATAGAGGGCTTCCGTAATCCGGATCATATCAAAGCCCTATCTTCACTCATTAAAAAAGAATCGACTCGCAAAATAAATATAATGGAAGTCTGTGGTGGACATACACACACCATTATGAAATTTGGCTTGCCTCAAATCTTACCTGAGTCTATAGACTTTATCCACGGTCCTGGTTGTCCCGTGTGCATCATGCCTAAAGAGAGAATAGATCACGCGATAGCGCTCGCTAGCCTTCCTAATACTATTTTAGCAACACTAGGGGACATGATAAGAGTTCCTGGAAGCAAGACAAGTTTACAAAAACTTCGCGCCGAGGGAAAGGACATTCGCTCACTCTATACGCCTCTTGATGTGATTAAAATAGCCAAAGAAAATCCTGATAAAAATGTAATATTTTTTGCAATCGGTTTTGAGACTACTACACCCATGACTGCTGTGATTGTCCAAATGGCACTAAAAGAAAATTTAAAAAACCTTTATTTTCATATCAATCATGTGACAGTGCCCGAAGCAGTGGACGCGATTATGTGTGATGGCGATTCTAAAGTCGATGCTTTTTTAGGACCCTCCCATGTGAGCGTCATAACAGGCTATAAGAAATACGAACCGATAGTCGAAAAATACAAAACTCCTATCGTTGTCGCTGGGTTTGAACCAACCGATGTGATGGAGTCAATTTTGAGAATTGTGCGACAATTTAATGCAGGCGATAAGCGATTTGTAGATAATGAGTATGCACGTGCCGTCAGTCGTGATGGTAATCTTAAAGCCCAAGAATTGATCAACACATATATGGACGTGCGTGACCATTTTAGATGGAGAGGCATTGGTGATATTCCTAAAAGTGCTTTGAAACTGCGAGATGAGTATGCTTTTTTTGATGCTGAAGTAAAATTTAAAGAGTTTTTGCCTACGGTTGAATTAGATGACCATAAGATGTGCATTTGCGGTGATATCTTAAAAGGTAAGGCAAAACCCTATGACTGCAAAGTTTTTGGCAAAGCGTGTGTACCAAGCGCACCTATGGGGTCATGTATGGTTTCAAGCGAGGGCGCATGTTCAGCGTATTACAAATACGGTAAATTAGCCGCAAAGGGCGCATGATGAGTAAAAAAATATTACTTTCCCACGGTGGTGGCGGAGAAGAGACTCAATCACTCATAAAAGAACTGTTTTTAAAATATTTTGAAAATGAAATTCTTTTAAAGATGGAAGACGCAGCGGCATTGAGTATGAATACCAATCGAATTGTTTTTACAACGGATTCTTTTACCGTCAGTCCTTTGTTCTTCAATGGCGGTAACATCGGTAAGCTAGCTATTGCAGGAACGGTTAATGACCTTGTGATGATGGGAGCACGTCCAAAATACCTGACATGTTCATTTATGATAGAAGAGGGTTTTTCGTACGATGATTTAGAAACTATTGTTATCTCCATGCGGGATGAAATGCTTAAAAGTGGAGTTTGTATAGTGGCTGGAGATACCAAAGTGGTTCCAAAAGGTGGAGTTGATGGACTGTTTATCAATACTTCAGGCATTGGCGAAATTGTACTAGAGGGAATTTCGGCTCATAATTTAAGACCAAATCACTCTATTATAGTTTCCAACGAAGTAGGAAATCATGGCGCTTGTATACTTGCACGTCGTGAAGATATAGAGCTTGAAACAGAGCTCAAAACGGATTGTGTAAGTCTATGGAAACCGGTAGAAGCGCTCATCAATGCGGGTGTAAAAGTTTTGGCTTTTAGAGATGCCACTCGCGGTGGGCTCAGTGCCGTGTTAAACGAGTGGGCAGAAACTTCACATGTGTGCATAGAAGTCAATGAAAACAAAATCCCCGTAGCCCCAGAGGTCAAAGGAATTTGCGAGATGCTTGGTTTTGAGCCTTATGAGTTTGCCAATGAAGGGACAATGGTGATTTGTGTAGAAGAGGGCGAGGAACAAAAAACATTGGATATATTGCATACCTTTGAAGAGTGTAAAAAAGCCAGTTTTATCGGTAAAGTTAGTGATAAATATGAAAATAGAGTGATTTTAAATACCCCTTGGGGAAGTAGTCGCTTTTTAGAACCGCCAAAGGGTGAATTGTTACCGAGGATTTGCTAATGCATGAATTTTCAATCGTGAGCGCCTTACTTGATATGTGTGAAGATAATGCAAAGAAGAATAACGCTACAAAAGTGACAAAAGTCATCGTAAAAATAGGTAAACTAAGCGGCGTTGAGCCACAGCTCTTACGTACCGCCTTCGCTACATTTAAAGAAAAAACGATCTGTGAGAGTGCTGAGTTTATCTTAAATATTCAAGAATTAGTGGTAAAGTGCCTTACATGTAACAAAGAGAGTAGATTGGATAAAAATGTCTTTTTATGCCCAGTATGCGGGGGTGAAGTCAAAGTTATTGATGGTGAGGATATGTATCTCATGAGCTTGGAAATGGAATAGTTAATATAATACATAAAACTTTATGTATTATATTAACTGCGTGAGATTGTTAAAGATTTTTTAAATAGTTCATCTTTTTACATTCCTTTGATGAAAATAAGTATATGTTTAATTCGCTAAAAGTTTAATTATTGTAGAATAAAAAATTCAAATTTTTAAATAGGATAACGATGTTTAAATCAATTATTTTTGATATGGATGGAACACTGCTTGATTCGAGTTATGCCCTTACATGTAGCGTCAATCATGTGCGTAGCACTATCGGATTACCTCCTGTTTCAAAGGAGTTCTTAGAGTTTTATATCAACGAACCGGACCAAGATTTACCAATGAAATTTTATGAAACCAAAGAATTTAGCCCTGTTCATCAAGAACTTTTTCGTGAACATTATATGAAAAATCTGCACTACCATGTAAAACCATATGAGGGAGTTTTTGAATTGTTGGAGTATTTAAAATCAACGGGGGCAACTTTGAGTGTCGCAACCAATGCCACTGATTATTTTGCAAAGTACATGTTGGAATATTGTAAAATGTCAGATTTTTTCACGCATATCGTTGGCTCAAATAATGTGGAAAACAAAAAGCCAAGCCCTGATATGATTGAGCATGTAGTTAAAGTCACTTCAATTCCCTTAGAAAAAACTATACTTGTAGGTGACAGTGTAAAAGATGAATTTGCAGCGATGAATGCAAAAGTAGAATTTATATTTGCAGATTGGGGATACGGTGAAAGTAAAACTGCTCAAAAAAGATTTGATAAAATAGATGAAATGCATCACTATTTTACAAAAATATTATGAAATACACAAAAAAAGGTAAATAATGGCGAAGTACATACTCTTTGATACTGAGACAACAGGTACTCAAGAACAGGATAAAATTATACAAGTTGGAGCAATGATTGTTGATGGAAAAGGGGCGGTTGAGATTTATGATGAGCTTTGTTCATGCACTGTTCCAATTAGCATTGAAGCGATGGAAATCAATAATATAACACCCGATATGATTGAAAATAAACCAAAATTTACGGAGTCAAATTTTTATAAAGTTTTACAATCTCTTAATACGCAAGAGAACTTTTTGATAGCACATAATATGCCATTTGATTTGGGAATGTTAGAAAAAGAGGGTTTTATCCCAAATATAAAACTTATTGATACGCTTAGATGTGCAAGACATATTTTTAAAGATTCTCTTTATCATAGACTCCAATACCTCAGATATTCACAAGAATTGTATAAGTTGGAAGCCTCAGAAGCTGCAAAGCATAATATTACGGTAAAAGCTCACGATGCTATTGGTGATGTTTTGGTTATGAAGCTGTTACTCTCCGTTCTTGTTGGAAAAATTAAAGAGAATTTTCCTGGTATCAATCCAATGGTAAAATTGGCGGAGTTAACTTCTACGCCTATTTTTATTGAAACATTTAATTTTGGTAAATATAAAGGTAAAAAGATAGAAGATGTGTGCAACGATGATATGGGATATATCAACTGGATGATGGACAAAATGGAACTTGATTCAGATATGAAATACACTTTAGATAAACTTATGGGGCATATATAAAATGAAACAATATTTAGATTTTATGCAACACGTTCTAGACAATGGCGTTAAAAAAGAAGACAGAACAGGTACTGGAACATTATCAGTATTTGGCTATCAAATGCGAGTTGATTTGAGTGAAGGCTTTCCGCTTATCACAACTAAAAAATGTCATCTTCGCTCAATTATACACGAGTTGTTGTGGTTTTTAAAGGGTGATACTAATATAAAATATTTAAAAGATAACAAGGTACGTATTTGGGACGAATGGGCAGATGCCGATGGAAACCTCGGACCAACCTACGGCTATCAATGGAGAAGTTGGAATAAGTCTGATGGACAAGCTGTAGACCAGATTACAAACGTAATTGAACAAATAAAAACTAACCCTGATTCAAGAAGACTCATAGTGAGCGCTTGGAATGTCGGAGAGATAGAGAAAATGGCACTTCCACCATGTCACGCACTTTTTCAGTTTTATGTCATCAATGGAAAACTTTCATGCCAACTTTACCAACGCTCAGCAGATATTTTTCTGGGAGTTCCATTTAATATCGCTTCATACGCACTTTTAACTATGATGATTGCGCAAGTAACAGGTCTTGAAGTAGGTGATTTTATCCATACTTTTGGAGATGCACATCTTTACTCAAACCATATCGAACAAACCGAGTTACAATTAAGTAGAACACCTTATAAACTTCCAACTATGAAAATCAATAAAAAAATAGATAATATATTTGATTTTACGATTGATGATTTTGAGTTAGAAAATTATGAGGCGCATCCACATATAAAAGGTAAGGTAGCAATCTGATGAAAATTTCAATGATCGTGGCGTGTGGGTTAAACTACCAAATTGGAAAAGACAATTCACTTTTATGGCATATTCCCGAGGATTTTAAAAATTTTAAAAAACTAACTACTGGGCACCATCTTTTGATGGGAAGAAAAACTTTTGAGTCCATCGGAAAACCTCTTCCAAATAGAACTTCAGTAGTTTTGTCTGAAAATGGATTTTCGTTTGACGGAGTGTCTGTTTTCAAAGAGGTGCAAGAAGCCTTGGACTTTTGTAAGCAAAATGGTGAAGATGAAGTTTTTATCATTGGAGGTGCTCAAGTTTACAAACTTATGCTTCCTTATGTCAATCGTATGTATTTATCCCAAGTTAATTATGATGGGGATGCAGATGCTTTTTTAGATAAAATTGATTTTTCAATGTGGAATGTAGAAGAAGAGCAAGTTTTTAAAGAGATACAAGAAGAAAATAAACATATTCCTGCTTGGACTTTTAAAATTTTAAATAAAATTTAAAGTATTATAAACTCATTTTCAAGTAAATTAGTCATTAAAATCTTATCTTTTAAAGTCTCTCCGATTCCTAAAATGGTTTTAATGGCTTCTGCACTTTGAACGGATGCTGCAAAAGTGACGGAAAAGGAGGGGTTTCCTAATTTGTTTTCATCTTTTCTCCTGATGGTGTATAATAACCTTAATTGATTCAGAAGGGTTACTTGATGATAAAAATTACATTTAATGCATTTTCTTTTTTAAGAGAACATTTGAAAGATCAAAATATAGCGTATGTAAATTCCATCATGGAACTACCCGATGACTATACTCCCAGAAAACTGATAAAAAAACTTGGTTTTTCTGATCGTGAGGTAGAAGCAGTTTTTATCAATAGAAAAGTACAACCAAAAGATACCATACTTCACGATGGAGACCGTTTAGCATTGCTACCACCAGGAACTCCAGGTTCGTACCGTCTTATTCTCGGTATCAAAGAGGTGGAAGGGAATTAACCCCCACCAACTTTAGGGAAGACGGTAAATATATCACCGTCTTTTAAAATATAGTCTTCTTCAACATGTCTTGCATTGACCATCAAAACCCCGATAGGAAGCTTTGAATGGTCAATACCGATACTATCCACTATATAAATCGCAGTAGAGCCTTTTGGAAAACTCATTTCTTGTACTTTGAATTTGCCATCTCTATACTGAGCAAATAACTTTACTGTAACATTTATAGTTTCACTCATCAGAAATTCCAGAATTCATCTATTTCTTCATTTGTAAAATCCCAAACAGCATCATGAGGAGGAAGTTTTTCATACTTCATAAACTCAGGAATCCTATCATCAGCACTCGTTAAACCAGCTTTGATGTTAAATGCTCGTTCAGTTTTTAGAATAGTTTTACCTAGATTAGTCACATCATCTCCAGAGAGAGTTGCACCAAATCTTGCATTGATCATATCGATTAATGCTGGAAGACATTCTGGCTCATCAAGTGCAGGGAAAGCAACAAAAATACACATACCCGTACTATCAACTGCGGCAGTTGCTATTTGAAGATTACGAGCAAGTTCTACTTGTGCCTCTTTCTTGAGTGGGTCTATGTGTCCGCCGCTATTTAAAATATTTGTAGCAACCGCGTAACCCGCTGTATGATCAGCTCCCATTGGAGTGGTAACATAAGTAATACCCTGACCTTTAATCGCTCTTGGCTCATAAGCAGGCATTGATTGGTTTTTAACGACAGGCACTCTTATTAAACCGTAAAGTTTACCAAGATTTCCACAACCACTACCGATAATTCTACCAAGTGGCGTACCATTTGCAACTTCTTCTTCTAATATTCTATACGCTTCATCACCATCACCAAACTTAATCAGTCCAGCATCCACGGCAAGACCAATAGTCACACCAGTTTCAATGGCATCAACGCCTAAGTCATCCATTAAAGCATCAATCTTAGCAATTTGATCTAAATCTTTGATACCAAAATTGGCACCAAATGCCCAAATCATTTCATATTCAAAACCAGAAGTCAAATAATTTCCATCTTTGTCATTGTATGTTTGTGAGCATTGAATTACGCAGCCAGCGTGACAGCCGTGAGTTGTATCACCACCTCTTGCTTTGATGTTTTCAGCCATCGTTTCACCACAAATTTCTTCTGCATTATCAGAATAACCTGATCTAAAATTATGGCTAGGTAATCCACCCGCTTCATTGATAATATTGACAAGAACATTCGTTCCAAATGCCGGTAATCCTTCACCACTGATTGGATTGTCTTGTAGTGCCTTTGTAAAGATTTTACTTGCTGCTTTAAACTTTTCAGTATCAGCATACGTTACTTCTTTGTAATCCTCTGCATCAACTGTGATACATTTGATCTTTTTAGAACCCATAACAGCACCCAGTCCACCACGTCCGTGACTTCTTAGTTTTCCTTTTGGGTCTCTTACTGATATATTTGAAATCAGCATTTTCATTTCACCTGGGCGACCTATGGTCATCACCGCTACTTTTTTATTGTATTTAGCTTCCATTGCATCGAGTACAAAATAATTATTTTTACCCACAAGTTCCGGAACTTGTTCTATCATCACATTGTTTTTGCTTACATGTACGTGATAAAAAGTAGAATCATCTTGCGGAATTCCCTCAATAATTAATGCTTTAACACCCAGCTTTGACATCACGCCGGCAATCGTTCCCCCAACATTACTCTCTTTGATGCCACCTGTTAATGGGCTCTTTGCACCCAGTGAGTTTCTGCCTGAGTTTGCAGCAGTCGTACCTGAAAGTAACCCTGGAGCAAACACCATTTTATTGTTTGGCCCAAGAGGGTGACATTCAGGGTCAACTTCTTCTGCAACGATTGTTGAAGTTAATCCACGACCACCAAGTCCCATCCACTCTGCAGGTACATCTTCGATCTTAAAACTAAGATCTTGCATATTGACACGATAAATTTTATCTGACATTGATTCCCCTTTTTAACGTTATTTTCTTAATTGTATTACAAATAAATTTAATCTATTCTTTAAGTTAGCTAAAAACAAATATGTAATTTTTGCATATTCCTTTTTACACACTTTTTAGAGATTTATGGTTATACTATATGAATTGTTTATCTACTTAATTTTCTAAATGTAAGGGATGGCGAATGTTAATTGTGTTGATATATGTTCTTTTGCCACTATTTCTTTCTTTTATAACATTGTTTCAAAATAAAAAAATGATGGTTGTTTTCTCTCTTTTCATAATGGCTTTTTTATCATTTCTTTCTGTTTACATGTATGTGAGTGAACCCGTTTTCGAGATAAACTTAATACACTTGTTAGATGATATGATTATTGGCTTAGATGTTTTACTTTTGCTTTATTTTAGCTATATCGGAGCTAAATATAAGAGTTTTACCATTGGGTGGGCCTAAGACGCATTATCATAATATATTCTAATTATTGAAAACTGTAATTTTCACAGTTAGTGTAGAGAGAAAAGTCAGCCTTGGTTGCTCTTCTCTAAAGTATTTTATGCGTCTAGATTACATTTTTCCTTTTAGCTTCTCTTTGACTTCATCACTTGCCATGGTGATATTCCAAGATGGTTCCCACACTAAAATGACTTCTGCATTTTGTGCATTTGGTAATTCTCGTAGCACAGCCTCTTCCACCCACCCAACGATGAGTTGGTGCAATGGACACGCTTTTGTCGAGAGTGTCATACTCACTTGAACATCGCCTGAAGCGTTACATGTAGCGTCATAAATCAAACCAAGTGCGACTAGATTAAACCCAACTTCTGGGTCGATTACTGTTGAAACTGCCTTAAAAATCTCTTCTTTTGTATACATATTATTTAAACCTTATCATATATATTAAATTATAAACCAAAAAACAAGCTCCTAGCGTTAAGAAAGAAGTACCTGCTACATGTAGAGCATAGTTTTGAAATAGTATTGCAAACAATACGAGTACAATACCGCACCCTGTAAGGACTATTTGAATGTTGGCACTTTTTGTCGGTACCATATCAAAGAGCATGGGAACTTTTTGTTTTCCAACGAGTGGCGAAAACTTTTCATACCAGACTAAAAATGGAACAATCTTGTACAAATGTCCTGTGATTAAAAACCCGAAGAAACCTACAAAAAGTAACCAACTGCTGGCAAACAAATACATTTCTATTTCACGGACAAGATAAAGCGCACCAAAAACCACGGCTAGTGCAAAAAAAGCGAAGGAGGCGAATAGCGACATGATGTACATGTCATTTTCTTTTCTTGCTCTTGTGTTGTTAATCAAGTAAATTAAATAAAAATAGATGATGATGGATAAAAAGCTCAAAAAGTACCCTACTTTGCCCAGCATTTCGATGCCATATACAGATGAAATAAACACAATAACTACGCCGATGCATTGCATCATAATCGCTATTTCCAGTGGTTTTTTTGAAAAGCCATGGGAGAGTCCAAACATAGGAAGCATGATGTATGAAAACGACATTATGGTGATGAGCACATACCCTCCAATCACCATATAGACGTGAGCTTTGAGTAAGTTTGCAACATCGATATCCAGTATTCCAGAAAAACTCAAAGCCATCAGGAAGCCCAAAATCACACCCGTAAGTAAGAATATATTGGAGACTGCGACACTAAAAATCATGATGTCAAATCTTCCACCTTTAGCTAATGTAAAAAAAAGTTCAATCGAAAATATAAACATTGACAGTAACACTAGAGCGCCACCAATGGACAAGTATGTAAAATTATACATAAAACCAAAACTCATCAATAATGCCCCTATTCCAAGTAAGGGCCAAATAGCGTAGTAATAACTAACTTTTGCATGTCCACGCTCCAGTACCACGGGAATAAGTTGAGCCATAGCCCCAAAGATAGTCATCATCACAAAACCAAGTAAAAACAGATGTGTCCAACTCACTACATGTAAGTCTTGTGATGAAATAGTGTGTGTTAAGTCTATTTGAAATAACATTACAGCACTGAGCAGATAGAACACACTACCCAGTAAAAAAAAGGGCGCAATTAGTTTAAATGGTGGTGCAAACTCTCTCGAAATTCCTGCCATAGTTTATCCGTGACAGCTATTTTGAGTAAAATCTGTTGCATCTTTACTATTCTCTTTTTTAGTAAAAACAATTTTCACTATACCCTCTTCCTCTTCGCTGATCACATAATCAAAATCCATTTCTATCTTTGGAAACAGTCCCATTGGTGCTTTATGATTAATCATCACTAGCTTTTGATTAGGTTCTTTTAAGAGTTGTAACCCCGCCATTGCATTGACCATCGGTTCTGGTGGTGCACATTTGGATGTGTCAAATTGAAAAAACCGAGCGCCCTCTTCTTCAAAGGTAAAAAAATCAACGGTGGCTCCAAGAGCTTCTATCTTTTGCATGGTAATCCTTTTTTTATTTGTATTTTATACTTATTGATAATCATTTTCATTGATTGGTGTCAATTCATTCTGGATTCACCACATAGGTACATAGCAAGATTAAGTATTAAAAGTCTATTTAACACAAGATTAACAAAATTGTTATAAACTTACATAAATTTTTAAGGAGTAACTAAAATGTTGAGGAAAATATTTTTATCAATATGTCTATTATCTCTTAGCTTAGTGGCTGGAGATATCTCGGTGAGCGATGCTTATGTACGTGCTGTTCCGCCACACTTGCCAAACAGTGCTTCATTTATGAAGATTATGAACCATAGTGATAAAGTTGTTTATTTTCAAAGAGCTGATTCTACTTTGGCTAAAAATCTAGAATTACATGAGCATACAATGGTCAATGGAATGATGAAGATGCAACAAGTGGCTCATATCGAAATCCCTGCAAATGGCATGGTTGAGCTTCAGCCCGGAGGCTATCATGTCATGCTTTTAGGGTTAAATCGACCACTAAAAGAGGGTGATATAGCTCAAAGTATAAAACTATATTTTTCCAATGGAGAGGTTTTAGAGTTAAAAGATGTACCTGTCAAAAATGTAATGAGCGGTATGAAAATGAAAAGAATGCAAAACTAAAGAGATGAAAAACTCTCGTTTCTATACTATATTGGCAATTGAACTTGTAGCAGTGATTGCTGTGGGCCTCTATTTTTTTGTGGGTAGTGCCGATATTTATAAGTTTATCGCAGGAAATACAAAATTTTATCACAATCAACACATGTGTGATTTACATGAAGGTCCTTGTAGTATAGAAGTTGAGAAAAAAGGTTTACTAACACTAGAGATAGAACCCAAAACAATTCCATTAATGAAGCCTTTGATCTTCAAAGTAACCACTTCGCAAGAATTACAGCTCGATGAGTTGGATTTGACAATCTTTGCCACCAATATGAATATGGGTTACCATATTTTTAAAATGAAAAAAAAATCAGATAAAACATACCAAGCCGAAGGAATTTTGCCTGCATGTATCGTCGGTAAAATGACATGGAGAGCTGAAGTTGTGATGAACCACCTTACCCAAAGCCTTGGTGCTGTATTTACATTTCAAACAGAATAATTTATAAAGAGAGAAATATCATGAAAAAAAAACTTATTTTAATTTTCGTACCAATTATACTATTGGCAGCTGCGCTTTTAATTGCTCTTCCTTACTATGAAAATCAAAAAGAAGTGGATAACTATGCTTTTACTATGGATTCAATTGACGGTAAAGTATCTTTAAGTGACTTTAAAGGCAAACTTCCTATCATCTACTTTGGCTACATGTACTGTCCCGATATCTGCCCTACTTCGCTTAGTATGACAGCTGAAGCACTCAAAAGATTGCCGAAAATTGATTCGGATAAGTTTCAGTTGATATTTATCAGTGTTGACCCAGATAGAGATAAACTCAAAGATTTAAAGCAGTACGCAAGTTATTTTTATCCAAACGCTATAGGATTAACTTCAAATGATAAGTATTTAAAAGAAGTGACTGCAAAATACGGAACTTATTATTCAAAAGAATACCTAAAAGGCTCTAAGATGGGCTATTCCGTTGCCCATACATCATTTATATATATTATGGACAAAGAGGGTAAAATCCAAGGTAAAATCAGCCATGTTGATAATCCCGAGGTTGTCTATAAGGCTTTAGAAGAAGCGATTAAATAATGCTATAATACTCCTAATTAACCAAATACTAGGAGTATTATTTGAGATATCCTGTCGATTATAAAAATAGTTTTGATGAAAATCTCCTTTTCTGGCTGGAAAGATTTGTAAAATCTAAACTTACTTCACTTTCAAATCGACATGTGGAAGAAAACCAAATACTCTCTTATATTATAGGTCGGCTCAATGGTGGCACAAAAGATATAGCTGAGTTAAAAGATCTTGTAAAACAGGCGCGAAATATCGGTCTTATCGGCATAAATACTTACTTTAACCCTCTTGAAAAAATGTATCACTATTTAAACAACTTAGCTTTTACTAGTATTAAAGAAATAGATGAAGAAGTTTTAAGTGAGTTTTTGGCTTCTCAAACAGGCTCACTCTCAGATGCAACGAAAAAAAATTATCGTATGGCGGTTGTTTTGTTTTTCTCATTTTTAGACAAACAAAATGAAGACAGCAAAGGAAGTTCCCATCAGTTTAGAGTAGAGTTAAAAAACTGGGGAGGATTGCGAAGTACCAATGCAAACAAATTACCGGTTCATATGGGTGACTCTGAGCTTGAGAAGTTTTTGAGCGCCATTGATACTACAAAGTTCAAAGATTACGCTCAAGCTAAAAATAGACTTTTAATCAAACTTATTTTATACACGGGTATCAGAGTGGGTGAAGCTTTGGACATAAAAGTAAAAGAGATAGTTTTTGAAGATGGATTGTATATCTTTCAAATTAGAGGAAAAGGAAATAAACCCCGCATTGCCATGATAAAGAAAAACTACATAGAAAAAGACTTTCAAGAGTGGAAAAAATTTAGAGACAACACTTCCCCTCTTCTTTTTCAAAGTCGTACGGGAAAGCCTTTGACTCAGCCTTATGTCAGCTACATCATGGACAAAATTTTACTTGTTGCAGGGGTGAGAAAAGAGAAAAATGGAGCGCATATGCTTCGACATACTTTTGCTACAAGGTTATATCAAAAAAATAAAGATTTAATTTTAGTGCAAGAAGCATTAGGTCATGCTGATTTAAATACTTCTAGAATTTATACACACTTTGATAAAGATAAATTAAAAGCAGCCACAAGCGTTATGGATGACTTAAACTAATGATTAATGCTCAATATGATGTTTTTTAGGATAATCAAAAAATAAAACCTTACCACTGTTCTCTTCTATATCTTTAAAACTCTCCACGTCAAATTCTATACATACTATAGAACATGTAGGCATATTGGTCAAAATAGCACCACTTAATCTTTCGCCAACTTCGGTAATAGTCGGGTTATGGCCGATGATAAAAATTGAATCTAATGAGTCGTCTAAGGAGTCGAGTAGGTATCTATAAGCAGTGTAAGAACTATCGTACAAGGAGTCTTGGTAAGATAGTTTACTTTTATCATATCCAATACCATCAGCAATTCCTTGTGCTGTTCTCTTTGCTCTTTTTGCGGGGCTCGAAAGAATCAAATCTGGTTTAATTTTGAAAGCCTTTAGCCTTCCCGCCATATAGGGCAAAGTAGTTTTCCCTCGTTTGTTTAGAGGTCTATCAAAATCACCCATTCCAGCTTCGCTCCAACTGGATTTTGAATGACGTATTAAATAGATTTTTTTCACTTTAGCTCCACCATATTTGTTAATAGAATGATACCACTTAAAAGATAAAATTATCCAAAATTGAATTTATAGTTACTTAATGTTACATATTTTCTCATTGAGTATAGCTTAGCAATGAATTATTTAAAAAATAATTTTTTTTACATTTTTTTCCGTTAGGATTTTCCCATCTTAAACAAAAAGGAGAAAATATGAAAAATCATATTGGTACTGTATGTAGAAATGTTGCATTTGCTTCATGTTTAGTAGCTGGACTTGCTACTAACTCATTCGCTGGTTCGGTGGAGAGTATCCACTTTCTAGTTCCTGGTGGCGCTGGCGGTGGCTGGGATGGAACCGCTCGTGGTGTTGGTGAAGCACTGCAGAAATCTGGATTAGTGGGTCAAGCCTCATTTGAAAATATGTCAGGCGGTGGTGGTGGAAAAGCGATTGCTCACTTAATAGAGACTGCTTCAAGACAACAAAATACACTGATGGTAAGCTCAGCTCCCTTTGTTGTTCGTTCACTTCAACATATATATCCTCAGTCATATCGTGATTTAACATTAATCGCTTCAGTGATTGCTGATTATGAAGTATTAGTAGTTAATCCAGATTCAAAATACAAAACTTGGGCAGATCTTGAAAAAGCATTTAAAGCCAATCCAGGTGCTGTAAAAATAGCTGGTGGTAGTTCTCGTGGTGGTATGGATAATTTAGTGGCTGCACAAATTTTTCAAGCTGCAGGTGGAGACCCCCAAAAAGTGAGATATGTAGCTTATGATGCTGGTGGAAAAGCACTTGCTGGGTTGCTAACGGGTGAAGTTGATGTGCTTTCAACTGGTCTTGGTGAAGTGTTAGAGAAGCATAAAAAAGGACAAGTAAGAATTATTGGTGTTACTTCAGTTGATCCTATAGAAGGAATTCCTTCTTTCCAGAGCATGGGTGTTGATGCCTATTTTGCTAACTGGAGAGGTTTTTTTGGAGCTCCTAATTTAAGTCAAGATAAAGTTGATGCTTTCAATGATGTACTTAAAAAAATGTATGATACTCCTGAATGGGAAGTGGTTAGATCTAGAAATGCTTGGACCAATTTATACCAACCAGGTCAAGAATTTAAAACATTTTTGGAAAAACAAGAAAATATTCTTGGTTCACTTATGAAAGAGATGGGCTTTTTATAATATTACTAAAGGGGAGAGTTAATCTCCTCTTTCTTTAGGAGTCATTATGACAAAAAATCGCATAGGATCACTGTTTTTTTTGATTTTCTCAGCTACTTATTTTTACTATTCTTTCGATATACGCATAATGCAGGTCGGTTATATCGAAGTGATGACAGCTAGAACATTCCCCTACTATCTTGGTGTATTGGGAATAAGTGTTTCAATTTTAATGCTTATTTTATCATTTGTAAAATTTGACGTTGACGATATATTTGATTTTGAAAAATTTAAAACTTTTGACTTTAAAAAAGGGTTGTATTTTGTATTGGCTATGTTGTTTTATGGCTATACGATTAGAACTTTAGGCTTTATTATAGCAACAATCATTTTTTTAATAATAGGATTTAAAATTTTAGAAGAGAGAAATTTAAAGATAATAATATTTACTTCGTTTGGAGTGAGTATAGTTTTTTGGTTATTGTTAACACAAGTTTTAGGAGTTTATATGGCACAAGGAATGATCTTTGACCAATTAATAGGAGTTCAAAAATGATGGAAGGAATTTTAGAAGGAGTTAGTACGGCACTAAGTACTTACAACATTATGATGGTCGCCATCGGCTGTTTTGCCGGCACCTTTATTGGAATGCTACCAGGACTTGGACCGATTTCTGCTATTGCTCTGATGATACCAATTACCTATGGTATGGATCCTGCCTCTGGCTTGATTTTGATTGCCGGTGTTTATTATGGTGCTATTTTTGGTGGTTCTACTTCATCAATACTTATCAATGCACCAGGGGTTGCAGGAACGGTTGCAACCTCTTTTGATGGATATCCGATGGCAAAACAAGGTCATGCCGGTAAAGCTTTGGCAATAGCCGCTTATTCATCTTTTACAGGTGGAACCATTGCGGCAGTATTTTTACTTTTTGCGGCTCCCGCGCTGGCTAAAGTTTCCCTTAGTTTTCAGTCCTCTGATTATTTTGCATTGATGGTTTTAGGTCTAACAGCCGTTGCCGCTTTTGCAGGTAAGGGCAAGTTTTTAAAAGCTGCTATTATGACTCTATTTGGACTCATGTTGGCCACTGTGGGAACGGACGGGGACACTGGTGTGTCAAGATATACATTTGGCAATATGGATTTGATTGATGGAATCAGCTTCTTACTTTTAGCGATGGCTTCATTTGCGCTTTCTGAAGCACTCATGAGTGTCATAGAAAACAAAAAGATGAGTAAAGAAGAAGAAAAAGCACTTAAAACAAATATAGGGAGTTTAAAGCTTACTAAAGCAGAAGTAAAAGAGATGGCACCGGTTGTCGGACGCTCATCCGTGCTTGGCTTTTTTGTGGGTGTACTACCAGGAGCAGGTTCAACCATTGCTTCATTTTTAGCTTATGGGATGGAGAGAAGTCTTGCTAGTGCCAAAGATAAATTAAAATTTGGAAAAGGAAGTATTAAAGGACTTGCGGCTCCTGAGAGTGCAAATAACGCAGCATGTTCTGGCTCGTTCGTCCCACTTTTAACGCTGGGAATTCCAGGCTCTGGCACAACGGCTGTTATCCTTGGAGCCCTACTTTCATATGGCATTCAACCAGGCCCTACTTTATATACAGATGAACCTGCACTGTTTTGGTCAGTTATTGTCTCTATGTATATTGGAAATATTGTTTTATTAGTTTTAAATTTACCACTTATTCCGTATATTGCCAAACTTCTTGCAATGCCTAAACAGATTTTAACGCCTTTGGTTATATTTTTCTCACTTGTAGGTGTCTATTTGATCACTTTCAATACGTTTGATATTTATATGATGGTAATATTTTCTGTTGTGGCCGTGATGCTAAGACTTATTGATTATCCTATGGCGCCAATGATTTTAGGTTTTATCCTTGGCAAAATGATGGAAAACAATCTTAGACGCGCATTGACCATTAGTGATGGCTCTCTTAATTTTTTATGGGAGAGACCAATAACCGCTACCATCTTAGCTCTGACCATTATCATGCTACTTTTCCCATTGATAAGTCAATACTTTTCAGCTAAAATAGTAGCAGAAGAGGATAGGTAATTCTGTCCTTTACATATAGAGTTTACTATGGAAGGGATAATGAATAACTTCAAAGATTTTTCTATACTTTACGTTGAAGATGATGATGGTGTTCGAGCTGTCAATCTAAGAATTTTAAAGAGAATGTTTAAGCATACCTACGAAGCCAAAGATGGCTTGGAAGGGTATGCTCTTTATACTTCGATGAAGCCTGACATTATTTTAACCGATATAAAAATGCCCAAAATGGATGGGATAAAGCTAGCAAAGAAAATACGCTCCAATGATGATAAAACAAAGATTATCATCACTACCGCATTTAGTGATGAAAAGTATTTACTTGATGCTGTGGAGTTGAATGTAGAAAGATATTTAGTCAAACCTCTCACTAAAAGAAATTTACTGCCATCCCTGCAAAAAGCGGTCTCAGGGTTAATCACAGAAAATAAAATATTGTTATCAAAAGATTTTTATTACAATTTTAATACTTGCCTTTTTTACTTTGAGGGAAAAGTGATTGATATGCCAAAAAAAGAGTTGTTATTTTTAAAATTATTGGTTGAGAATAAGGATAGAATAGTGACCTATACAGAGATTGAGCGTAAAATTTGGGAAGATGAATATATGAGTTTAAATTCTCTTAGAACAACGATTGGTTTTTTAAGAAAAAAGATGCCATTTAATGCTGTTCAAAACATATCAAACATGGGATACAAATTAAAAATTGACAACAATTAACAGAACAAACGAAGAAAAATATATCAATAAAATTATTTTATTGGGCTCTTCCTTCGTCATCATCATTGTTTCACTTATCATCGGGTATATTTTGATAAGTTCAGAAATTAAAAATTTTAAAAATCATTTAAAAACTTTTAAAAGCACACTTTTTGAACGTGAAAAGCATGCCATACAGACAACAGTTGAAAACTTATTACAAGATATAACGTATGAAAAAAACTTAAATATTTCTAAAGTAAAAACAAATATAAAAAACCAAACAACCATAGGCTACAATTTAGCAAATGCATTGTTAGAGCAAAACAGTTTTAAAAGTAAAGATGACATTATAAAAATCATCAAAAGATCTATTAAAAGTATGGTTAAAGACAAAAAAAAGATAAGTTATTTTTTACTGAGTCGAGATGGAACATTACTTTTAAATACACTCTCAAATAAAAATGAAAACAAGAATTTTATTTATTTTGTGGATATTTATGGAAAAAAATTTATAAAAGATATTATAAAAAGTGCTTCAGAGAAAAATAGTTTTGTAGAGTATACGTGGTACAAGCCGCGTAGCAGTAAAATAGCTAAAAAAATTATTTATGCAAAGATGATTGAAGAATTAGATCTTGTGATAGGTTCAGGAAATTATTTGGAGAGTAACCTCTTCCTTTCAGATTCTATGGTTGATAAGATTAAACATCAGACTCTCAATACGGATGAATTTATATTTATTTATGAACTTAAAAATCTAAATAATCCAAAGGATTTGTCAAAACTTATACTAGAGAAGAATATTGAAACGAGCGATAAAGAATTGGAAGTCATGAATCAAATTTTAATTGATACAGACTATAGTGCAAATAGCTTTTTGGAGTACGACAATAAACTGATTTATTCTACATTTTTACAAGATATTAAAACGTTTATTAGCGTTGGAATCAATATGAGTGCTATCAATAAAATAATAGAAAATGAAACTATTCTTTCTAATAAAAATTTAAATAAAAAAATTCTATCTTTGGGTGTGAGTATCCTTTTGGTCGTTTTCATCTTTTTCATGCTTTCTTATTTTATTTCTAGAAAAATAGAAATAATCTTTAAAAATTATAGATTAAAAGTGATGAGAAATGAAAGAAACTATCAATTACTCTTTAACAATAGTAATGATGCTTTTATAATTTCAAAGCTCCACAACAACAAAGCACCCATAAGAAGCTCAAATGATGTGGCAAAAAAACTCAGCGGTTATGGCAATGAGTTACTCGGTATTGATTTTTATGAATTAATTTCAACCCTTGATGTAGAAAAATTAACGAATGAAAGAGAAATTTTAACCAGAGTTAAATTAAAAAGAAAAGATGGGCAAATGAGAGAAATAGAGTTAAATTCTGTCATTTATGAGGATAAAGATGAAACGTTGCTTTTCTCTTCCCTTCGTGATATCACAGAAAGAATTAATTTAAAAAAAGAAAAAGACAAACAAGAGCAATTGCTCATACAAAAATCAAAAATGTCCTCTATGGGCGAGATGATAGGGAATATTGCCCATCAATGGAGACAGCCTTTAACTCAACTTTCAGGACTCTTTTTTGATATAGAATCAGCCTATGATTATAAAGAATTGAATAAAAAATATTTAAGTTCAAGAATCGATGAAGCCAATGATTTGGTTGAATATATGTCAAAGACTATAGATGATTTTAAAGATTTTTATAACCCAAATACTAAAAAGGATAAATTTAGAATAATAGAAAGCGTCAATAATGCACTTAAGATTATAAACTCTTCTTTAAAGTATAATCATATTAAAGTCATTATAAATATCGATAATTCTTTACATGTAGAAGGTTTTGCAAATGAATTTTCGCAAGTTATTGTAAATATATTATCAAATTCTAAAGATATAGCACTACAAAGAGAAATTCAAAACCCAAAAATTGAAATCTTTTCGCAAGTCATAGATGAAAATATGTATCTACATTTAGAAGATAATTGTGGTGGAATTGATGTAGAAAATATAGAAAAAATTTTTGAACCATACTTTACTACGAAGTTTAACTACGGCACTGGAATTGGCCTTTATATGTCAAAAATCATCATCGAAAATAAAATGAATGGTAAATTATTCGCGAATAATACTAAAGAAGGAAAAACTAGATTTACTATTAAGTTAAAAGTAGCTAACGTAGAAAAAACTTAGAATTTAAATTTTTTCTACGTTAGCTACTAAAATATCATTAACTACTTATAGTTTGACCTTTAGGCTTATGACCAATCAATTCACTCGATTTTCCTGCACGAAGTATTGCACTATCTGTATCATGACCGATAAATTCGCGTACACGTCTTGCAACATCTAATAGTTTATTTAAATCAATACCAGTTTTAATCTCCATATCTTCTAACATATGCACTATATCTTCGGTAGCTATATTCCCAGAAGCTCCTGGTGCATAAGGGCAACCACCAAGGCCTGCAAATGAACCATCAAAATGAGTAATTCCCGCTTCCATTCCTGCTATGATATTGGCTAGTGCCATACCTCTTGTATTGTGAAAATGAAGATGGAATGTGACAGTAGGAAATTGTTTTTTTAAAGCTGAGCATCTCTCAAACACTTGTTTTGGATTTGCTACACCGGTCGTATCTGATAGTGAAATTTCTTGGATTCCTATCTCGCTAAACGACTCAATGAGTTTTGCAATCTGCTCTAAAGGAATGCGTCCCTCAAAAGGACAGCCAAAGGTTGTTGAAATTGCACCTGAGACTTCAAGTCCAGCTTCGGTGGCAACTTTTGCGCATTCGGCAAAATTTTCCACGCTCTCTTCTGGTGTACGGTTAAAGTTACTAAGGTTATGAGATCTACTAGCAGAGACAGTAAGTTTGACTTTATCCACACCTGCCACAATAGCACGCTCCACCCCTTTCATATTAGTGATAAGTGCTCGAAACTCAACGCCCTCACGTTTACCAATAGCTTGCATGACTTTTTCAGTATCGGCCATGGCTGGTATTGCTTTTGGGTGAACAAAGGCACCAATCTCGATACTTTTTACTCCTGCAGCTAAAACACCTTTGACAAGTTCAATTTTTTGTTCGATAGAAAGTAACTCTTTTTCATTTTGTAAGCCGTCTCTTGGACCGACTTCACAGATTGTAATATTTTTAGCAAAGTTCATTAGATAATTCCTTTTTCTTTTAAAGAAGTGATTTCATCATCTGATTTTTCCAATAACTCTTTAAGAATGTTGTTTGTGTGTTCACCAAGTTCTGGGCCTGCCCACTTGACTTCACCCGGTGTTTCACTAAAGATAGGGGTAACTCCTGGCATACTGATCTCTCCGAATAATTTATGGGGCATGGTAATGATATTTTTTCTGGCTTGATAATGAGGATCATTCATAATATCTTCGATACTATAAATTAGGTTAGCAGGAACCCCCTCTTCATCAGCTATTTTGTGCATCTCTTTATAATTTATACTTGCTACCCAGTCTTTCACTAGGCCATTAAGATAATCATCAGCAGCAAGACGTTCTCTATTTTTCACATATTTTTCCAAAAGATCACGACGGTTCATAGCATTGGTTAAGTACTCAAATGTTTTATCCGTACTGCACACTAACACGATCCATTTTCCGTCTTTTGTTTCAAATGTACCACCAGGACTGGATGTCCCGCTAAGGCTTGGTTTTCGCTCTCTGATATTATGGTTTAGCGTATAATCAGCCACAAGAATCTCTTGCATTCTAAAGATACCTTCATAAAGACTGACATCTACCTCTTGTCCTTTACCATTAAGTGCATCTCTATGATACAGTGCCATCATCGCTGACATGGCGGCATAAAGACCAGCGATATAATCGGCTAGGGAAAAGGAAGGACTCACAGGTGGTCTATCTTCATGACCCGTGATGTAAGTCATGCCTGAGAAAGCTGTGGCAGGTGTACCAAAGCCTGACTTATCTTTATAGGGACCGCTCTGACCGTATCCTGTGATTCGTACGACAATGATATTTGGATTTGCTTTTTTAAGCGTTTCCATATCTAAGCCCCATTTATCTAAAGTACCAACTCTAAAGTTTTCAAAAATAAGATCAGATTTAGCGACTAACTCTAAAAATATATTTTTTCCTTCATCATAATGAAGGTCTAAAGTAATACATTTTTTATTTCGTCCCATAGATGCCCATCGTACGCCTTCTCCCTTATGATATGGTCCAAGTCCTCTAAAAGGATCACCTTTTTTAGGCATCTCAATTTTGATAACTTCGGCTCCAAAATCTGCCATCAATCCAGCGGCAAATGGTGATGCGATAATAGTTGATACATCAAGAACTCTTACACCTTTTAATGTAGACATAATATTGCTCCTTGTATTCTATTTTATTAAATAGTTTTCATTATATGGAAGTATATCATCTAAATATTATTAAATCAATCAATATATTTCCATTCTACGGAAATATATGGTACAATCCTTTAACAAAATTGGTAATATACAAAATTTAGGGAATACTATGTTAAAAAAAACACCTACACGTTCCATTGAAAGAGCATTTGATATTTTAGAGTGCTTCTTACTAGAAAAACAAGAGTTAACACTGATGGAGATTACTGCCTTAACAAATCTTTCCGTAAGTACAACGCACAGATTGATTGCAACTTTAGAAAAACGGAACTATTTAGTGAGAAATAAGGAAAATAAAAAGTATCATCTAGGGTCGATACTGACAAAATTTGTAAATATGATATCTGGGAAAATGGGACTAGATTTTAAAATGATTGCTAGAAAACAAATGATTGAACTACATCATATGTACAATGAAAGTATGAGTTTATATGTAATCGATGGGGAGAAAAGACTGTGTATTGACAGATTAGAATCCACACATGAACTAAGACGAGTTATTGATATTGGTTCAACTTTTCCTTTAGGGTTAGGAGCTGCTGGAAGAGTTCTTATTGCTTACTTAGATCAAGACAGTGTTGATGATTTGTATTTAAATGCTGATACAAATTCTTTAGAATATCAAACAATAAGAAAACTTGGATATATGATTAGTGAGGGTGAAAGGGAGGTGGGTATTTCTGCAGTAGCCACACCAATTTTTAATTTTACAGGTAAAATTATTGCGGCACTATCTATATCTGGTCCTTCTGTAAGACTTGATTATGAAAAGTTAACAAAAATTGCTGAGGACCTTAAAGAATATAGCTTTAAAATATCTAAAGAATTAGGGTATCAGTCTTAACTAAAAGATAAAATTCTCCAACATCCAATTTTTAACTAACCTTCTCGTTGCTGTAAAGGTTGGCAATTCATATTTTAGAATCATTTCTAACTTTTTTATTGAATACTCATCTTTTAAATTTAAATTTTTCGAGATCTCTTTCATCATGACCTGCATTTGTGTTTTAGAATTTGCATCAAAAGGCGAAGAGCCCTCTTCTTCAAAAAAACTTGATTCATCTAGTTTTTCATTTTCTGTTAAATATTGAAATTGTAAGGGTATTGAACTCATAATCTTCCTAATTTTTGGATACCTAATTCTAGTAAAATAATGCTAAAATTACGGTTTAATTTGTTCAAAGGATACTGTGATGAAAAAAAAATTTAATATTGACATTCTTTCATTTAAAAAAATTTCTAATATAGAAAATACTTGGACAAGCAATGACTACAAGGCACTGCTAGTTTTAATGGAGTTTGAAGATGGTCTTGAATCAATAAGTGATAATGACTTGAGAGAAATGTGTATGATGTCTTTGAGTGACTTTGCTGCAGATGAAGCAGCAAAGTATGTTTTAACCCATGTGCTAAATGGTACATTACTAGAAGGAAAGATAGACCAAATTGCCCATGATTTAGCAGAAAATAAACTCTGGGAAGAGTATGCAGATCTCTCTTTACATCAGCGTTTTTTTGATGCTTATGGACTTTTAAGAGAAGCATTCAATGGAACATTCGCTTTGCCTACGGGAGTTAAATTTCAAGTTAAAATTAGTTCAAAACAGGCCGATTATTTTGAATTTTTTAAGCCAACAGTCGAACCTTCCCTAGTCAGATTACTTTCCGCTGGAATGGATGAAAATACAATTTTAAACCGTTTATATGGTGAAAAAATAGAAAGTGATAGTTTTCCGGAAGCGAAAAATATTTTATGGGAAATAAAAGAAATTTCAAAATCAAAAACTGAAGCTACTTATGAAATTATCAGTTCTGAACTTTGGTTTGGTGAACTCGAAGATGTAGATTCTTTTGAAGCCCTTACTCATGCAGATAGCATAGACGAAGAGGATTAAATTTAAAGATGAGCAAAATTAATATGTTCTAGCTTTTCCATTTCCATTGTGTGAACACCTATGATTTAAATGTTGATATAATAGTAAAATGAACGATTAATAGCAAAATTTAAATAAAATTTCAATACAATAGTTTTTTATAATTTTAAGGATTTTTTATGCAATATCTTTCAATCGAGGGTAAACAAAAATTAAAAGGCTCAGTATCAATCTCTGGGGCTAAAAATGCTGTACTGCCACTTTTAGCAGCGACACTTTTATCAAAAAATGAAATCAATATATCAAATGTACCCAATGTTGCTGATGTAAAAACTCTTATAAAGCTCTTAGAAAATTTAGGGGCAACTGCAACCTGTGAAAATCACAAAGTCAACATTGATACAAGAGGTGTTAAATCTGCTTATGCAAATTATGACATAGTCAGGAAGATGAGAGCTTCGATACTGACTTTGGGACCGTTGCTCGCGAGATTTGGACATTGTGAAATATCACTTCCTGGTGGTTGTGCCATCGGGCAGAGACCTATTGATTTGCATTTAAAAGCGTTAGAGCAAATGGGTGCAGTGATTGAACTTAAACAAGGATATGTTGTCGCAACGGCTCCCGAAGGGCTCAAGGGAGCTACAATAATATTTGACAAAGTCACAGTCACAGGAAGCGAAAACATTCTTATGGCAGCAGCTCTTGCTCACGGTGTCACAAAACTTGTAAACGTAGCAAAAGAACCCGAAGTGATTCAACTTTGTGAAGTTTTAAGAGATGCTGGCGTAAAAATAGAGGGAATCGGCACTTCTACTATCACCATAGTTGGCAGTTATGGCGAATTATTAGATATGAAAGATTTTATCGTCATTCCTGATAGAATCGAGGCTGGAACGTACCTTTGTGCTGGAGCGATTACAAATTCTAAAATCACAATTACCAATGTCATTCCAAAACATTTAGAAGCAGTGACATTAAAACTAATTGAGATGGGTTTTGGTATTGAGGCAGACGAAAGTAGTATCACAATCATACCTGCAAGTAAAATTATAGCTACTGATATTGAGACGACAGAGTACCCAGGTTTTCCAACAGACATGCAAGCGCAATTTATGGCACTTTGCACGCAAGCTGAAGGGACAAGTATCATAGATGAAAGATTATTTGAAAATAGATTTATGCATGTCAGCGAGCTTAGTCGCATGGGCTCAAACATCAAATTAAAAGGTCATAGTGCAACGGTAGCGGGAAATACTAAGTTAAATGCAGCGGATGTTATGGCAACTGACTTAAGGGCGAGTTCAGCTCTTATTCTTGCAGCATTTGTAGCCGAAGGCACAACAAAAGTACACAGAATATATCATCTTGATCGTGGATATGAAAACTTAGAAGGAAAATTTTCAGCTCTTGGTGCAAATATCCAAAGATTGGAAGAATAAAATGAAAGAATTTAATACAGTGAGTTTTAATGAAGCACAAGAAAAATCTCTTACTCTTTTAAAAAAGGAAATTCCGCTAGAGTGGATTTCTATTTTTTCAGCTCTGAGCAGAGTGTTAGCAGAAAATGTTACATGTAAGAAAAATTTACCAGCATTTAACAATGCAGCTATGGATGGCTTTGCCTTTAAACATAGCGATTCTGGAAAGATTTTAAAAATTAAAGAGACAATCTATGCTGGTATGAGTGTTTTACCAACTCTTAGCGACGGCGAATGTTATAAAATTATGACAGGAGCACAAGTCCCGAGTGATGTAGATACTATTATTCCTTTTGAAAATTGTATAAGTTATGATGAAAAAAGCTCACATGTAGGGGATTGGGCAAAAAAAGGTTCTGCTCTTAGGCTTAAAGGTGAAGAACAAGAAGAGGGAAATATACTTTTTGAAGCAGGTGAATTAATCACTTCACAAGTTATATCGATGTTAGTTTCACAAGGAATCACTACAATACCTGTGTATAAAAAAATAACCATAGCAATATTTTCAACCGGAGATGAGTTAAGAGAACCGTGGGAAAGTGCAAATGACGACGAAATATACAATGTCAACTCCTCCGCAATACTCTCTTTACTCACTGAACATGGGTTTGATGCTGATTATTGTGGCGTTATACCTGATAATTTGGAGGAGAGCATAAAATATTTTTCCAAAATGAAAGAATATGATGCAATCATTACAACGGGTGGAATAAGTATGGGAGAAGCTGATTTTGTTGAAGCGGCATTAGTTGCCAATGGTCTAACTACATCATTCCATGGAATCAATATAAAACCCGGAAAACCAACGATGATGGGGACAATGGGAAATACTCTTGTCGCATCAATGCCTGGAAATCCGCTTGCAGCTTATGTGAATACATTTTTATTTTTGCTCCCAGTTTTAAAAAAACTGCAAGGAGACAGTAGCTTTTATCATCAAAGAGTGCTGGCAAAGAATATTGAAGAATTTAAAGTCAAAAATGGAAGGGTAAATATAGTCCTAGGAACTTTAAACGACGGAAAATTCACTGTTTTTGCTAAAAATAAATATGGTTCTGGAATGCTTACCCCAATTATAAAAAGTAATGCGATCTTAATTAGTTGCGAAAACGACTCTATGGTTGAAGAAAATTGTGAAGTAAAAGTTTTACTCTTAAGCGGTCTTTTTGAAAAATAAAACTCTTCAAAGAGCTTTGCTTCTTAAAAAGAAGAGTTAAATAATAATGAAAAAATTAATCGTCGGTATCAGTGGAGCAAGTGGCGTGAGCCTTGGCGTAAAGTTTGTAAAATATTTACCAAAAGAAATTGAAGTTTTTGTGATTTCCTCAAAAAATTCAAAAATTGTTATGGAAAAAGAGAATAATATAAATTTGCTCGATAATGAAAATATAGGGGCAATAACCGCTTCTGGATCATTTAAAAGTGATGGTATGGCTATCATTCCTTGCAGCATGAATACTTTGGCAAAAATCTCTTGTGGAATGGCTGATAATTTACTCACAAGGACAGCGTCTGTCATGCTCAAAGAGAATCGGCCTCTTCTTTTAGCCCCAAGGGAAATGCCGTTTTCAGCAATAGCATTAGAAAATATGCTAAAATTGTCAAGACTAGGTGTAAAAATAGCACCTCCAGTGAGTGCCTATTATGCAAATATAAGAACGTTAGAAGCAATGGAAGATTTTTTTATAGGAAAGTGGTTTGATTTGCTAGGAATCGAACATGATTTATTTAAGAGATGGGAAGGTTGATAAGAATGAGAGAATTTGCTATATATCCGGGAACTTTTGATCCAATCACCAACGGTCATGTGGATATCATAAAACGTGCCCGTGATATTTTTGGTAAAGTTATTATTGCCATTGCCGTATCTGAGCGAAAAAATCCAATGTTTTCTATAGAAGAGAGAGTTGCTATGGTTAAAATTGCCACAGGGGAAATTGACAATATTGAGGTAGTCTCTTTTAGTGGACTTCTTGTCAGTTGTTGTCAAGATTACGGGATTAAAACTATTGTGAGGGGTCTCAGAGTAGCGAGTGATTTTGAATATGAACTACAAATTGGATATGCAAACACATCATTGGACAAAGAGATAGATACTGTGTATTTAATGCCAAGCCTTAAAAATGCTTTTATCAGTTCAACGATAGTCAGAGATATTATAAGGCACGATGGTAATGTCATGCATTTAGTTCCAAAATCTATAGAAAAATTTTTAAAAAAGTAAGCCATGTATATAATTTTTGAAGGTATTGATACCACGGGAAAAAGTACTCAAGTTGAACTTTTCAAACAACGTCACCAAGATGTGATTGCCACAAAAGAACCTGGTGGCAGTAGTTTGGGTGTTAAGCTTAGAGAAATTCTCTTAGAAAGTGATGAAAAAATTTCTATCAATGCAGAATTACTTCTTTTTTTGGCTGACCGTGCAGAGCATTATGAAAAAGTAGTTAAAATCTCTAGAGACAAAAGTGTCGTCATAAGCGACAGAGGATTGATCTCTGGTATTTCTTACGCACTGGCAAATCATTCACAACTGGATATGGATTTTTTAACTCAGTTAAATAAATTTGCTCTTGATGGAAGATTGCCCGATAAAATTGTGTTATTTCTCACTGATGATAACTTGATTACATCCCGTCTTGGAAATAAAAAGAAAGATACAATAGAACTACGTGGAATCGACTATCTACTACATGTACAAGATTTAATGAAAAGTGTTCTGAACTCTTTACATGTAGACTTTTTAGAAGTAGATTCTGCACAAACAATTGAAGAAATTTATACGCAGATAGAGGATTTTATTTATGGTTAACGCACTTAGGGGAATGAAAGATACAGTTGATGAATCAAGTTTGAAATATAGCTATTTTATAGAAAATTGCACAAAAATAGCTCTCAATTATGGATTTTCACTCATAGAAACACCCATACTTGAAGAAACTGCACTCTTTAAAAGAAGTGTTGGCGAAAGTAGTGATATCGTTGGAAAAGAAATGTATCAATTTAGCGATAAAGGTGGCAATGATGTCTGTATGAGACCGGAGGGAACTGCCGGTGTTGTAAGAGCTTTTATCTCCGCTAAATTTGATAAAGCCGGTGGCATCAGGCGTTATTTTTACCATGGACCAATGTTCCGATATGAGAGACCTCAAAAGGGTAGATTGAGACAATTTCACCAATTTGGCGTGGAAACATTTGGTGAGCCCAGTGTAAAAGAAGATGCAATTATAATTTTGATGCTAAAAGAGATGTTAGATTTTTTTGGTATTGGCTATGAGTTAGAAATTAATTCTTTGGGCTGTGTAGAGTGTATGCCTCCGTATAAAGAAAGTTTAGTTGAATTTTTGGACAAAACAGATGGCTTATGTGAAGATTGCCTAAGAAGAAAAACTACCAATCCTATCAGAGTTTTAGATTGTAAGAACACTACATGTAAGAGTTTATTACACAATGCACCAATGCTTTTGGACAACTTATGCTCCCCATGCAAGGATGATTTTAATGAATTAAAGTCTATATTGACAAGTTTTGATGTAAACTATGAAATCAATACAAAATTGGTTCGAGGACTTGATTATTATAATAAAACTGCATTTGAATTTGTGAGTGATGAAATCGGTGCTCAAAATGCAGTTGCAGGTGGAGGAAGATACGATAGACTAGTAGAATTTTTAGATGGCCGCCCTACTCCTGGCGTAGGTTTTGCAATGGGAATTGAGCGTCTGATGGATTTAATAGTCATGCCTCAAGCAAAACAAAGCGGTTATTATATTGGCGCACTTTGCGAGGAAGCACTTGAACTTGTAATGAAAGTAGTTATAGAAAAAAGAAAAAGTATTGTAGTTCATACAAACTATGCGGTAAAAAGTTTGAAAGCTCACTTGAAGGCTTCCGACAAACTAGCTGTTAAATACTTTGTATGCATAGGTGAAGATGAATTAAAAAATAAAACTGTATTGGTGAAAGATTTAGAAACTAAAGAAGAACATACAGTCACACTATCTAAATTTAGGAACAATATTGAATTATGGAATTGAAACATGGGGAGATAATAATTTCTTCATAGAAGACGGAAAAGTAAAAATAAAATCAGATTCTCAACCAGCCCTGATAGATATAGTGGAAGAACTTAGACGAGATGGATATACGGGGCCTTTGCTCTTGAGATTTCCACATTTAATTAAAAAACAAATAAAACTTATCTACAGTTCTTTCGACAAGGCTTTTGAAGAGTTTCATTATAAGGGAAAATTCCAAGCAGTTTACCCTCTCAAAGTAAATCAATTTCCGAATTTTGTAAAAAATCTGGTTGATTTAGGTGAAGAATTCAATTATGGGTTAGAAGCTGGTAGTAAAGCTGAACTTCTACTGGCGATGGCATACAATAACCCTCATGCTCCTATCACGGTGAATGGATTTAAAGATAAAGAGATGATTGCTCTTGGTTTTATTGCAGCCGAAATGAAATACAATATCACAGTGACCATAGAAGGGTTAAATGAATTAGACAGCATCGTAGAGATTGCAAAAAAACGTTTTGGTTGTGTTCCTAGTATTGGTCTTAGGATTCGTTTGCATAGTTCTGGTGCTGGTGTTTGGGCAAAAAGTGGGGGAATTAACTCTAAGTTCGGTTTGACTTCAACGGAACTTATAGAAGCAGTAAAAACTTTAAAAGAGCATAACCTATTAGAGTATTTTACGATGATCCATTTTCATATAGGCTCACAAATTACAGATATTGCTCCACTGAAAAAAGCACTTAGAGAAGCTGGTAACATCTATGCTGAATTAAAAAAGATGGGAGCTACTAACCTAAATGCCATTAATCTTGGCGGCGGATTAGCGGTAGAATATTCTCAGCACAAAAGTACACTTCATAAAAACTATACACTCAACGAATATGCCAATGACGTTGTCTACCTTTTAAAAGAAATTGCACTTGGGAAAAAAGTAACTGAACCAGATATTTTTATAGAATCTGGCCGTTATATTGCGGCACATCATGCGGTTTTGGTAGCACCTGTATTAGAACTTTTTTCGCAAGAATACACAGAAAAAAAATTATTAAAAAAAGACATAAATCCACCTTTAATCCAAGAACTTTTTGATCTCTACAGAACCATTGAAAAAAAGAATGCTCTTGAATATTTGCATGATAGTATAGATCACATGGAATCACTTTTAACTCTCTTTGATTTGGGATATATTGATTTACAGGATAGATCCAATACTGAAGTTTTGGTTAATTTAATTATCAAAAAAGCGGTTAGTCTTCTCAAAGATAAGCATTATAAGGAATTGTTATCTATACAAGATCGAGTTCAAGAAAAATATCTTATCAACTTTTCAATCTTTCAAAGTCTACCTGATTTTTGGGGGTTAACACAAAAATTTCCAATTATGCCACTCAATAGACTTAATGAAAAGCCAACACGTTCGGCTGCAATTTGGGATATTACATGTGATAGTGATGGTGAGATTGGTTTTGACCCAAAACGTCCTTTATATTTGCACGATGTAGATTTAGAAGAGGATGATTACTTTTTAGGTTTTTTCCTTGTTGGAGCGTATCAGGAAGTACTTGGAATGAAGCATAACTTATTTACTCATCCAACTGAAGTGAGTGTATTTTTAACGAAAGATGGTTATGAACTTAAAAACCATATAGAGTCACAAAGTGTTTCTGATATTCTTGAAGATATGGATTATGATATCAAAGAAATTCAAGAAAACTTAAATGAAAAAATTGAAAAATCTGATTTAATCAACAATAAAGAGAGAAAGCATATACTAGGAGAGATTTATCTGTTGCTCAATGACAACGGATATTTAAAGACAATTAAAAGTGAGGAAAATAAATGAGCCATGTATCTCTTTGGAAAATTGCAAAAGAGGATTTTGGGCAACCGCTTAGAAATGATCCTGCAATTAATTCAAAAATTGAATTATTCTTTAACTACCCAGGAGTTTGGGCACTTGTCAATTATCGATTAGCAAATTATTTATATCTTAAAAATTTAAGGGTAATTGCTCGTATGATTATGGGAATCACTCAAATGATTACAAATTTAGATATTCATCCAGCCGCAACTATAGGCAGAAGAGTATTTTTTGATCATGCTTTTGGTGTAGTTGTTGGTGAAACTGCCATAATCGGTGATGATGTTCTCATCTACCAAGGGGTCACGTTAGGCGGAGTGAGTTTGGCACGAGGGGTCAAAAGACATCCTACCATTCTTAGTGGAGCAGTTATCGGAGCTGGCGCTAAAGTTCTTGGAAATATAACCATTGGCCATAATTGTCGTATAGGTTCAAACTCTGTTGTAGTCAGGAACGTACCCGATGATTCAACCGCGGTTGGAATTCCAGCTCGTGTGATTACTAAGGGCAGAGATCAAAATCCTATGGCCCACAATAAAATACCAGATATAAATAAAGAGTTATTTGCCTATATGTTTAAACGTCTAAAAATACTAGAAGATTCTATTGCACAATGTACTGGGTCAGATTCAAACAAAAATATAGCAAAAAAAGATTCAGAATTAGAAAAAATATATGAATCATATTTGAAAACGATGGAAGATTAATTTCAATTTTGATACAATTGTAGAAAATATTTGGGAGTATGCAATGTTATCAAAACGTATTGGAGTATTGTCAGAATCATTGACAATAGCGATTTCAACTTTGGCTCGTGAACTAAAAGCGAGTGGAAAAGACATCTTGAGTTTTTCAGCAGGAGAACCAGATTTTGGCACGCCAGAAGTGATTAAACAAGCTGCTATCAAAGCTATAAATGAAGGCAATTCGAAGTATACGGCAGTGCCTGGTACTCCTGAAGTTTTAAAAGCAATTGCAATTAAATTGAAAAGAGACCATGGCCTAAATTATGATGTTAAAGATATTATTACCAATGTTGGTGCAAAACATTCGTTATTTAACCTTTTTCAAGCCCTTGTAGATCATGGCGATGAAGTAATTATTCCGGCACCCTATTGGGTGACGTATCCAGAAATTGTAAAGTATTGTGGCGGTATTCCTGTTTATATAGAAACGGATGATGCAAGCGAGTTCAAAGTGACTCCGGAACAATTAAAAAATGCAATAACAGCTAAAACAAAAGTATTTGTTTTAAATACTCCTTCAAATCCAACTGGTTCCGTCTACACTAAAGAAGAGTTAGAAGGGTTGGCTGAAGTTTTAAAAGACACAAAAATCTTGGTTTTTTCAGATGAAATGTACGAAAAGATAATGTATGATGGATTGAAATTTACTTCAGTTGCGTCAATTAGTGATGATATGTTTGCAAGAACAATCACCATCAACGGACTTAGCAAATCAGTAGCGATGACGGGTTGGAGATTTGGTTATCTTGCAACTCCAATCAAAGAATTAACAGCGGCAATCAATAAACTTCAAAGTCAAAGCACTTCAAATATTAATTCAATCACACAAAAAGCCGCAATTCCTGCACTTTTGGGTGAAGCTGATGCGGATATAGAGAGTATGAGACAAGCGTTTGAGAGAAGAAGAGACCTTGCCCTTAAAATGTTTGGTGAGATTAAAGCACTCAGTGTAGTCAAACCTAGTGGCGCATTTTACCTTTATGTTAATTTTAAAAAAATCACTAATGATTCTGTAGAATTTTGTCAAAAATTACTAGCCGAAAAAGGCGTTGCAACTGTTCCAGGTATTGGTTTTGGAACGGAAGGATATTTTAGATTTTCATTTGCTACTGATGATGCAAGTATTGTTGAAGGAATAAAAAGAATTAAAGATTTTGTTGAAAATTATAAATAACTTTACATAGAATGGAGGTTCTACATGTAAATCTTTACATGTAGAACTTTCAACCTACTTCTTGCCAAATTTTTCTTGTGCACTTTTTAAAGACTCAATTAATTGGTCTAAATTCTCATAAGGAATATGTGCTTTCCAATCAGGACTACTCTCATTCCCTTTTAAAGAAATACCGATGCTTACCACTGGAAATGACCCTGTTCCATAAGGCTCTTCTAAATGTGATACCGTTATTTTACCTTTTCTTGTTTCCGCTAATGGAAATGAATCTAAAATTGTATTTATTCCGCTCATTGTTTAATCCTTTTGTTTTGTGTTTTATTTTACTGTCTTCTTGAGCTTGAGCAAAGCCCAAACTCAATTCATCTCACTGAAGCTTATCCTTTCGGATAGAGTCTTTCTACTGTCTTCTTAGACTATTTACTTTTATGGCTAAAATATTTTATCATTCTTGCTTGCGTTTTCAACCACTCTTTTTGTAACATAAGTGGAAAACCACCGTACACCTTTCCACCTTCAATAGATTTAGTCACTGCACCGCGTCCAGCTATTTGAGCAAAATCTCCAATACTTAGATGCCCTATTACTGCACTTTGACCACCGAGTACTACATTTCTCCCTAGTTTTGCAGATCCTGCAATACCAGATTGAGAGACTATAATACACGATTCACCTAGTTCGCAATTATGCCCAATTTGAACTAAATTATCAATTTTCGTACCAGCGCCAATGCGAGTCGACCCAAAAACAGCGCGATCAATTGTACTGTTTGCTCCAATTTCTACATCGTCTTCCAAAACCACATTGCCAGTATGATAAATTTTTATGTGTTTACCTTCTGACGTATGGGCATATCCATATCCGTCATTTCCGATGCAAGCACCGGGATAAACAAAACAATTTTCACCTATAATAGTGTCATCATAAATCACAACATTTGGATAAATTTTAGAATTCTTACCTATTTTGACATGTGCTCCAATGACGACACCTGCCATAATATGAACGCCCTCTTCCACACTACTGTCATCTCCAACAATCGCACTCTTATCAATGTCTGCAAGAGTACTCAGTGTGTTCTTACCAGTATTTACAAAAGGCTTTTTGACAAAAAATTTGCTCAATTTTGCCATATCAAGGTGAGGGTTCTTACTTACTATTGCCTTTGAAGAGTTAGGTAAAAACTGGACTAACTCCTCTTTTAATATAACCGCACCAGCTTTAGTAATTTTAAGTTCTTCTAAAAGTAACTCATTTTCTATAAAAGCAATTTGAGATTTATCGGCTTTTTCTAAAGTGTTAAAAGAATTTATTTCAAAAATTTCACCACTATAAGGGTGATTTATCTCTTTTAGTAAAGTATCTATAGTCATTAAATATCCAAAGCTACTGAGCCACCACGGACCATCTCTATTGGGTTATATTTCTTGACAGCCTTTAAAAAGTTTTCAATTCTTTTTGTATCATCAGCAACCATTATGACAATAAAATCATCACCACTGTTTGCAATTGTGCCGTTGTATGCTTTAAGCATTGCATCAAGCCCATTAAAATCTTCATTGAGTGGAATTTTAACCAATGCCATCTCTTTTTCAACAAGTTCTTTTGATTCAATAACTTTATATGTTGGTATCAGTTTATGAAGTTGCTTGACTATCTGTTCAATCACTTTTTGACTTCCAAATGTCACTATTGTGAGTCTTGAAAAATCCGTATTTGGAACAGGTGCAACCGTCAAAGTATCAATATTATATCCACGACCTGCAAAAAGTCCTGAAATTCTAGACAATACACCATCTTCATTTGCAACGATAACCGACAATACTCTTCTTACATTTTCCATCATTTATTCCTTGTACTCAAGCATCATATTATACAATGTACCGCCAGATGGAACCATTGGTAAAACATTTTCAAATCTATCTATTTGTACATCAATCAATGCAACTTTATTACTAGCTATCGCATCTTCTAATGCTTTATCAAATCCATCTTTTGTAGTTACCCTGTATCCAACACCACCGAAACTCTCAACCAGTTTTACAAAATCTGGTTGCATTGGTATATCCGTAGATGAGTACCGCTTATCATAGAAAAATGTTTGCCACTGACGAACCATTCCTAAAAACTTATTATTCAGTATGATATTGACAACTGGGAGATTATACTCAACTGCCGTCATCAGTTCTTGAATATTCATCAGAATTGAGCCATCACCTGTAATATTAATGGAAGTTTTGTGAGGAAATGCGCGCTTAACACCCATCGCTGCTGGCAAGCCAAAGCCCATAGTTCCTAGTCCACCACTCGTAATAAATTGGCGAGGAAAAGAAAATGGATAAAATTGTGCTGCCCACATTTGATGCTGTCCAACGTCTGTTGATATAAATGCACTATTTCCAAGTGTTTCTCCAACACGCTCAATCACCCATTGTGGTTTTAGTATTTCTTCTGAATCATCATATTTTAAAGGATGGATTTCATTGTATCTATTGAGTAAATCTCTCCAGCTTTTATATTTTTTGGAATCAATTTGTTCTTTTGCCAAAGGTATCATACCTTCAACAACATTTTTTAAGTCTCCAACAATTGGATAGTCAATATCTACTATTTTACCAATGCTACTTGGATCTATATCTACATGTATGATTTTTGCATGTTTTGCAAATTCGCTTAGTTTACCAGTAACCCTATCATCAAATCTTGGTCCAAAGGCTATCATTAGGTCGGCTTCACTCATTGCCATATTTGCACAGTAACAACCGTGCATCCCCAGCATTCCCAAAAGAAGTGGATTTTCACACCCCATAACTCCTCTTGCCATCAATGTTTCAACCGCAGGAATACCTGTAATCTTTGCAAATTCACGTACCGCTTCACTAGCACCTGAACTAATCGCACCACCTCCGATGTAGAGAACCGGTCGTTTAGAATTTGCTATAGCTTCCACAGCTTTTTTCATTTGGCGAACATTGCCTTTAACCGTTGGCTTGTATGTCTGCATTTTAATAGTATCTGGATATTCAAAGTGTCCCATGTGTGCAGAAACATCTTTAGGAATATCTACATGGACAGGACCTGGACGGCCACTTTTTGCGATATAAAAAGCTTCTTTAAGTATGCGTGGCAAATCTTTAACATCTTTTACGAGATAATTATGCTTGACACATGGACGTGAAATTCCTACTGCATCAATCTCTTGAAAAGCATCCGTTCCTATCACTGAAATGGGAACTTGTCCACTGATAATTACCATCGGAATAGAATCCATATAAGCAGTTGCTATACCTGTAACAGCATTGGTAAAACCTGGGCCACTTGTGACAAAAGCAACTCCTACTTCACCTGTACTTCGTGCATATCCATCGGCTGCATGAATTGCTGCTTGTTCGTGTTTTACTAAAATATGTTGAAAATGATTTTGTTTAAAAACTTCATCGTAAACGTTCATTATAGCACCACCAGGATAGCCAAAGACAACGCTCACGTTCTCCCTTCTCAGTGCTTCACATACCATTTGGGAACCGTTCAACTCCATGACCTCTCCTTTGCTAATATTAATTTACTTAAAAAAGTTGTTTATTTTACCGTAATAGATTATATTTTAGCTTAACATTTAAATACACTTTGACAATGCTAACCCTTCTCTAAGCCCATCATCAATCACGATGCACTCAGTAAAGCCTAGTTTTTGCATGATGGCTTTGACGATTAAGATTCCGGCACATACTAAATCACTTCTATTTGTGCCAACCCAAAATTCTCGTTGCGATTCATTCATACTTAAAAGCTTTTCAAGGGCACGTGTAAAATCATCTACATGTAGAGATTTTCCGTTTATTTTTTTATAGTCATACGAGGCATAATCAATACCTTGTAAAAACGCACAGACGGTCGTAGGTGTACCTGATGTGGCTATAAAATAGCGATATGGCATACCTTGCTGTTCTGCTAAGTATGAGTCTATCACGTGTAACTCTTTTTCGATTCCCTTTTCTATGGCTTCAAGTGAGCCATATTTTTCAGCAATATGAACAATGCCAAATGGAAAGCTTTTGCTTTTAGTCTCTTTTTTGGATTTAAAACTAAGTTCTGTTGAGCCTCCGCCTAAATCCATCATACAATACTTTGAGTTATCAATACCCAATTTCAGGAGTGCATTCTCAACTCCCAAAAGCGTTAGCCTAGCCTCTTCATCACCATCTATGATAACAAAATCTAAACCAACCCTTTTTTTTATCTCACATAAAATTTCACTAGCATTTTTTGCTCTTCTCATAGCCTCAGTAGTGACACAATAAACTTCTTTTGTTTTAAAATCAAATATTTCATTGGCTTCGCTTAATGCGTCAAAAATTCTTTTTTTAGATTCTTCTGAAATTATCCCAGTTTTATGTAAATCTTTGGCCGTTCTAACCGTCTTTTCATATTCACAAAGACGCTCTTTTGTAAGCGTATCAATTTCAACAATTCTAAGAGTATTTGAGCCCAAATCACAGGCAATAATTCCACGATTAATCATTAATTATACCAATCCTGCTTCCTTTAATGAAGCATCCACATACATTTTGCGCATTTTTTTATAAATTGGGCCAGGTGACCCATCGCCTATCTTTTTACCATCAATTTCAATGATAGGTAAAACCATAGTCGTCGCACTTGACATAAATGCTTCATCAGCAGCTAAGGCTTCTGTTGCGGTAAATAGACGCTCCTCTACTTTTACACCATGTTCGCTCGCAAGTGCGAGTAAAAGCTTTCTTCTAATCCCTGGTAAAATAGAGTTTGATAAAGGTCGAGTGATAATCACACCATCTTTTACAATATATGCTGAGGAGGAAGTTCCTTCGGTAATAAAACCATCTTCTACCATCCATCCCTCAAAAGCATCTTTTTTATGTGCTTCTTCTTTTGCCATGCATTGGCCTAAAAGTGCGATAGATTTGATATCTCTTCTTTTCCATCTGATATCAGCAACCGTAACAACTTTTACCCCCGTGAGTGCTAAAGGGTTATGAATCACTTCTTTTTTAAATCCAAATGCCATACATGTTGTTTGTACATTTATAGGATAAGCAAAATCACGAGGAGCAACACCACGTGTTACTTGAGTGTAGATTCCGCCCTCTTTGATGTCATTTTTTTTGATCAGTTCATGAAACATCGCTAAATACTCATCTTTTGACATTGGCCAAGAAAGTTCTAGTTCACTCAAACTACGCTCAAATCTCTCCAAAAATGGAGGTTGGTCGATGATTTTATAATTGACTACTGGCACAACTTCATAGACGCCATCTCCAAAAAGAAACCCTCTATCAAAAATCGATACCTGAGCTTCTTCTGCTTTTAAATATTCACCGTTTAAAAAAACTATATTTTCCAATATTTTCTCCTCTAATTTTTATTACATGTAGGATTATCTAGATATTTACCTAAATAAGTCTTTAAATATGGCATTGCCAAACCAAATGTTGCACTTCCATGACCACTGCCAGGAACAACTAAAAATGTTGGCATCAAGGCTTTTTTTGTATATTCAAATGCGTTTTCCAGTGCGAAATCGCCACGTGAAGAAATTATCAATATTTTAGCAGTACTATTTGAAATAGACTCGTTGACACTATTTTCTCCAAATGATTTAGGTCCAGCAGGGGAGAAAAGAACCACTACTTTCGGTTCAAACTCCATAAAAAGAGGTATAAGAGCTCCTCCGCCTAAAGATGAGCCAAAAAATACTAGTTTTTGCATATCAATTTTTTCATTTTCAACTAATGTATTTAGCCATAATGCTAAATCACTAGGAATTTTCTTGAAATTAACCTTTTTTTCACTTTGCGAAACTGAATCTTGCAAATGCCCTTCACTCACATCACCAATGATTTTATTTTCTTTGCCATTTTGCAAGATAGACTCTCCATGTCCTCTTAAATCCATCTCGAAAGTTGCATATCCGCACTCTCTTAGCATGCTAGAAATTGGCTCCCACATTTTATGGCTGCTTCCAAATTCATGCGAAAAAAATGCTATTGGATAGTTTTCTTTAACAACTTTAGGAAAAGTCAACCAGCCCTTTAGTACAAAGCCATCTTGTGTTTTTATACTTAATTCTTTGGCGTATAAACTGAAATTAAAAATCAATACCATGACTAAAAATATTTTTTTCACACTCACCCCTTTGATTAAATATCAACATTATACAAAAATTATTTTTATATGTTATATATTTCTATATTTAGATAAATAATTTGAGGTAGTATAAACTAAAGCAGATGTCCCTTAAATTAATAAGGAGTATGTATTATTTTACGCATAGCATAAACTTTCATATCTCCCATAATATTAGAGGTGCTCTTAATTTACATTTTGATAAAATCAACAATGTAATATTTACAAAGGATAAAAAATGCTTTTGGGAGTCAATATAGACCACATCGCAGTCTTACGAGAAGCGCGACGTATTAATGATCCAGATCCTCTCGATGCAGTCTCTTTATGCAAGCGTGCTGGGGCAGATCAGATAACGATACATTTACGAGAAGATAGACGCCACATCAATGATCAAGATGCCGCAAGAATTATTGGGAGTTCTACGTTACCTATCAATATGGAATGTGCTATTGATGAAGAAACTATTCAAACCGTTGTCGCGCTTAATCCTCACCGAATAACACTTGTTCCTGAAAAAAGAGAAGAAGTGACCACTGAAGGTGGGCTAGATTTGATTAAATATTTTGCTAGGATTAAAGAGATTTCGCAATTACTAAAAGAAAAAAATATTGAACTTTCAGTTTTTATTGACCCAAATATGTTGCAAATAAAAATGGCAAAAAGTTTAGATGTGGATTGGATAGAACTCCATACGGGGCACTATGCCAATGTTTATGCGATGCTTTACTCAAACCTTCAAAACTCATCACATTCTATTAAAGAGTTAGAATTACCAAGAAACGCCTTACACGGTGAGCTTAAAAAATCACTGGTGCAGATAGAAACTTCCGCAAAAGAAGCTTCACTCCTTGGGCTAAAAGTGGCTGCTGGGCATGGGCTTAACTATCAAAATGTCAAAGCCATCACCAAAATACCAGAAATCATCGAGTTAAATATCGGACAAAGCATTATCGCTAGAAGTATTTTTACAGGCTTTGAACGTGCCGTTGGGGAAATGATAGATGCGATTAGCAATTAGTATTGGAGATATCAATGGCATAGGATTAGAGCTTGCTCTGCGTTCTCATAAAGTGGTTAAAGAGCTTTGTGAACCTGTTTATTGTGTCAATGAAAGTGTGCTAAATTGGGGAACTGCTCTTCTTGGCTTAGATGTTCCGGAAGATTTTAAGATTGTTGAGTGCGGGACTGATTTTGAAGTCAAACCAGGGACAAGCACCATAGAATCTGGGTTGCTCTCTTATGACTCATTTTACAAAGCTGTCACTATGGCAAAAGAAGGCACGGTTGATGGCATAGTCACTTTACCAATCAATAAAGAATCTTGGGCAAAAGCTGGAGTGCACTATGTTGGGCATACGGATGCACTGAGTGATTTATTGGGCTCAAACGCGATTATGATGCTTGGATGTGAGGAAATGTTTGTCATTCTCTATACGCATCATATTCCGCTAAAAGATGTTAGCAAGACCGTAAAAACTAAAAAACTCTTAAACTTTTTTCTACGGGTAGAAGAATCCTTACACGTAGACTCCATTGCAGTACTCGGTTTAAATCCACATGCAGGCGACAATGGCGTGATAGGCAATGAAGATTTTAAGATAAAAAAAGCAATAAAAAAAGCAAATGAAGCACTGGGTAAAGATGTTTTCGTGGGGCCACTCGTACCAGATACTGCTTTTGTGGATAGAAGTAAATTTAAATACTATGTCTGCATGTACCACGATCAAGGGCTGATTCCTCTGAAAACACTTTATTTTGAAGAGAGTATTAATGTCAGTTTAGATGCAGGAATCATCAGGACTTCAGTTGACCATGGTACGGCTTTTGATATTGCTTATAAAAACATGAACCCTTCCAATAAAAGTTATATCAATGCAGTAAAAGAAGCGGTTAAACACGTAGAAAGAAAAGATATTTTAATCCAAAAGTAACTAAGAAATAGATAATTTCATCTTTATTTTACATTATTTGGTATAAAATATTCAAAGTGAACAAATATTCATAACTTAGGACATGCCATGGAAGTAGGTTATATCGTAATTTTTTGGTATGGAATTCTTCATGCTTTTGGACCCGATCATTTAACTGCGATAGCTGACTTTTCCATAGGAAAATCTATCAAAAAAACATCCCTTATCACGTTAATGTTTGCTTTTGGACATGGTCTGATGCTCTTTATCTTTGCAAATTTATTGCACACGTATACCATCGACCAATCCTTGATGGCATATGGAGATATCATCTCATCAACGGTGATTATTGCTATGGGGCTTTATCTTCTTTTTATGGCAGCAACCAATCGTATTCAACTGCGACACCACACCCATGAGGGGAAGGAACATATCCATATTTACTTTGGAAAGTCTCACTCTCATGATGGGGAAGTTTCAACGCTTTCGGTGTGGAGTATGGGTGCACTGATGGGCATCGGAGGTGTTAGAGGAATGCTTGTCACACTGGGCGTTTTAAATGGTCATGAGATACAGTGGAGTATGGTATTTGTTTTTGTAGCCGGTGTTTCTTTGGTATTTGTTGGGGTCGGTCTTATTATCCTATATGTTAATAAACACATACTGACAAATATAATAAATATCAGAAGAACTTTTATCCTTGCCGGTCTTATTTCAGTGGTTGTTGGTGCAAATATGATTTTGGCCTAGCATACAATTGATAGAGACACATTCATGACTAACCAAATCATCTTCAACATTTTCTACGCTTATCTTTCCATTGAGACTACGCTCAACCATAGTTTTTGACAGATACAACCCTAGTCCAGTTCCCTTATAGTGTCTATCAAGTCTCTATTTTATTTTCGATACTACCTTATACAAATCATTAAGTTGTGCTAGAGCAATTTTTTCATCACTATTATCGATGATAAAATCTACTTTCTTAGGTTTTCTATAGACTTTGTCATAGTAGTCAACCAGTAAAATTTCTGCAACTTTCGCTAAATCTCTTTTTTCATAACTTTTTATAGCTTCTTCTTTGGCTTCTTTTCTGATATAAGGTGTAATTCGTTCCATTGAAGCATAAAAATAGTCATCGTCAATATTGATATAGTCTTTTAAAATTCTTTGCACTCGTTGTTCTAGTGGAGCTGTAATCTCAACTCTAAGGCCGGTTTGCAATCTGCTATACAAGATATCTGGCTGTATGACACTTCCAATCTTTTTACTCTCTCCCTCAGCAAAAATCCAAGAATTTTTTTCAATTTCAAAAAGTTTATGTGCTAACGTATTTTGAAAAGCTTTTTGAGTTGGCTGTTGTCCATTCATCAAACCAAATGTTGAACCAAAGTGATTTGCTAAACCTTCCAAATCTATCGCAGGTGAGAGTTTTTGGAGAAGTTCACTTTTGCCACAGCCTGTATTGCCGCCAAGAACGATAAAATTTTTATGCTCAAAAGTCGCTAAATAATGTAAAATATATTTTCTAACTGCCTTATATCCTTGATCTATTTTATAAACCCTGTACCCAGTCCCTGCAAAAATCGTAGCCAAGGAAGTAGAGCGAAGCCCTCCTCTTGCGCAATAGATACCTATCTTGCTTGCTAGTGGAAATTTTTCATAGATAGTTTGTAAGTGTTCTGAGGCATTTTGGCAAATATATCTAGCGCCTCTCACTTTTGCATCCGATTTTGAACTTTGAACGTACATAGTTCCCACTTCTTGATGCTCAGCATCATTGAGTGCATAAAGATTGACTGCGGTTGGAAGATGTGACTCGCTGTACTCTTTTGGGCTTCGCGCATCGATGATTAAATCAAACTCATCAAAGCGAGCATAAAATGCATCGATATCAATCAGTTGCAGTAAAGGATTCTTCAAAACTCAGTTTCGATTAATTTTTTAAGTTTTTGGTACACCTTTTCAAAGTCTGTGGAGTAAACTCTCACATCGCCAATAGTAGTGATAAAATTGGTATCACGGTGCCAACGAGGAACGATATGATAATGCACATGCTCAGCAATTCCAGCCCCTGCATGTTCGCCTAAATTCATACCAATATTAACCCCATGCACGCCAAAATGCTCTTTTAGTACTTTTACGGACTTTTGCACAAGCGTTGAGAGTTCAAACCAAATTTCACTCGAGAGTGACTCAATATTGTCTACATGTAAATTGGGAATAACCATAAAATGCCCAGGGGTATAAGGGTATTTATTCATAATCAAAAAACAATTTTTACTTCTGTATAAAACATGATGTTCTTCATCTTTTTTCGGATGAAGAACTGCAAAGCAAAAAGGACACCCTTCTCTTTTTCCTGTGACGTATTCATCTCTCCAAGGTGCGTATATATGATCCATATTATACTTTTTTAAACTCTCGTAGAGCTTCGCTTATATTTTCTTTTCTCATAAAATACTCTCCTACCAAAAATGCATCAGCACCCACTTTACTTAAATGCTCAATCGTCTCTTTATCATGTAGCCCACTTTCTGCTACGATGATTTTACCATTGGGAATAAGTGGCATTAATTTTTCGGTTAAAGTCATATCCATTTCAAATGTCTCTAAATTTCTATGATTTATTCCGATGATATTTGCACCTGCAAACATGGCTTTCGTTAAATCTTCTTTATCATGAACTTCAACCAATGCTTCCATTCCAAGTCGCAAAGCATATTCTAAAAGTGCTTTTAACTCTTTTTTACTCAATGCTTTTGCAATCAATAAAATAAAATCCGCCCCATACACCACCGCTTCAAGCACTTGATATTCATCAATGATAAAATCTTTTCTCAAAAGTGGAGTGGGAACATATCTTCTAATTCCAGCCAAATATTCTAAATTGCCTTGAAAGAAGTGAGGCTCAGTTAAGACTGAAATTGCATCAGCACCACCTAATTCATACTCTTTAGCGATAAAAATCGGATCAAAGTCTTCTTTGATCACACCTTTACTAGGACTTGCTTTTTTAACTTCAGCAATGATCCTGTAAGGATTTTCTTTTGTTGATGTCAAATATGGTTTTACATCTCGTGGCATAAATGGATTAAAGGCTAAACTTCGTCCCAGCCAATCCATTGTGTACTCTTTTTTCTTTTTTTCTAAATCAGCTCTTGTCTTTAAAATTATCTCATCTAAAATCATTTTTTCTCAATACATTCTTGAATTTTGTTGTAGTGCATCATAACCTCTTCTTCATCTTTTAAATTTTTAATAATTGTATCCATAATTTCTTTTGCTTTTTTACATTTGCCCTGCTTATATAATCCCCAAGCAAGAGAGTCGAGATAAAAGGGTGAATTTGGCTCTTTAAGCAAAGCTTCTTGCACCAGTCCTATGCCTTTATTGATATCAAGATCATGATCAATTAAAAGATACCCATAATAGTTATAATATAAAGGGCGATGAAGAGTTAAAATAACTTTTTCAAATTTACTTGATATTGAGTCCAAAATTTCTTTAGTCATATTATTTCTATTTAATTCATACTCATAAATAGCCATTCTTCCCATATAATCAATCATCGCCGTCGCTTTAAAGAGTTTTTGTGCAACTTTATAAGCACTTTTAAAATTATTCATCGAGACGTAAATTTGTAGCAACATCTTTTGATTGTAACCACTATTTTCAAGAAATCTTATAGCACCATTTTGATCTTTTTCATACACCAACAGTTCCACAACTTTTTTTGCATACTTTTCATCCCCAAATCTTTCATATAACTTTTTGTAGGTAGATATAATGCCATCTATATTTTTTTCTCTACCATAAATTTCAATGAGTTTAAAGCACGTATTAAGTTCACATGATTGCATTCTTATATGAGTTTCAAGGTACGCTACAGCCTCATCTTTTCTATCCAAATAGTTATATAATATGTCTATAATATTTAAAAGTATATCACCGTCATTGTTAACTTTATAAGCACTCTCAAAATATTTAAGAGCTAAATCGTGATTGCTGAGTTGAAAATAAATTGTACCGGCAATTTTTAAATTTTTAATACTTTTGTCAGTCTTTAAAAGTTCTAAAATTTCTTTTTCTGCACTTTTGTAATTTTTTTCTTTAATATACTCACCAATTAAAATACGCCTTAATTCACCATTTTGTGGTTGCGCTTTTAATCCAATATCTAAAAGTTTTTTAGTTGCTTCTCTATCGTTTCCAATAAATGCAATTTTTGCAGCTTCAATAATATAGTGTACTTTTGAACTTTTTTTATACAGTAATTGATACAATTCTATGGCACTTTTCTCTTGTCCATTTTTTTGGTATTCAAGTGCTGAGAGTATTAAATAATCTTCAGTTTCAAATGATTTCTGCCCTATAGGCAAAGGTTCAGCCTCTTTAAGGGAACAACCTGTGAGACTAAAAATTAGAATAAATATTATAGTTTTGATATACCTGGACACTCGTCTTTCACCTCTCTTATATTAGTTTTAAAATGGTCCCAAAAGGGAAAAGTTCTACATTGGCTGGGTCTAACGTCATAAATACTACATTGTTTTTTGTCTGTGTCAAAAAAAGTGCACCTAAACCCATCAAAATAGGGAATCTCTTTAATACTGTAACGATACCCAATTTTTGATAAATAACCTTTTATAAACTCTTCAGACCCTAACTTTAATTTCTCTGCTATCGCAGATAACTCTTGTGGATTTACCCAGATATAACCACTAGCCCCAATACAACAGCGCCCAGTACAGGTGTCACAAGCTTTTGGATTAAAGGAAAATTCAAATCCTTCTTTTCTCACTAAATCTGCCATACTAAACTTTCTGTTTTAGATTTTTCATATATGTCGACCACTTCTTGAACTAAATTTTCGTTTTCATCATACATAACAAGAGGTGAGAGTACATTACACAAAGATTTTGAGCCTTTTTTAGCGTGAATCAAAACTATGGATGCATCTTTCCTTCTTTTAGTATGTATAAATTTAATATTATTTGGCTTGAGATTAAATTTAATCAATGATGCGATTAAGATATCAATCTGCTTTGCATCATAGCAAAATATAAAGGAACCTCTAAACTCAAGTAACGATGATACCTTCTTGAAAAAAGATTCAAGAGGGAGTGAATCACTGTGCCTACTTATCTTTAACGATTCATTTTCACTTTTTTGTGCTCCACTGTGATAAAAAGGAGGATTGGAGATAATAAAATCAAAACTAGATGTAAATCTATAATTTAAAAAATCAGCACAAATGACATGTGAGTCTATTTTATTATGCTCTGCATTCTTACATGTAAGGGCATAATGAGACTCTTGAACCTCAATTTGAAGCAAATTTACAGCGGGATATTCCCGCTTGATTAAAAGACCTAAAACTCCACTTCCAGAACCAATATCTAAAACATTTCCCTTTGGATTAAAACTACAAATAAAATCATGCAAGAGCAAAGAATCACTGTTGTATCGATAACCATTTTCATATTGAAATAATTGCATTTTACTTGTAGGCTCGTATGACAAAGCCTCTTTTATCTTTTGCTTAAAATATGCTCAACAATATGATGTGCATGATTGAGAGCTATCGCAATAGAACCTCCACTTTGAACTGCAATATCTCCAGCAAGATACAGGCCCTCAGTTTCTGTCTCATAATTTTCATCGAACTCTGCTTTATTATTTTCATCAAAAGTAATTCCACATTTCTTTAGAAAATCAATTGGAGTAGTCCCTCCAATTGCATAGATGACTCTGTCATAAATTGTATACGTTCCATTTGTGTAATTAACCTTAACTAGCCCGCCTTCATTTTCCAATGATTCTATATTAATACCCAGTCTTAATCTAAGTTTTTCTTGCCCATCCATCTCATATAACATGTCTTCATTAATTTCATTTAACCTTGAAAACTTTTCTTGTCTATAGTTCAACGTCATTGTATTAGTTTTAGATAATTCAATTGCATATTCAGCAGCAGAATTACCACCACCTACCATTAAAATCTTTTCTCCAGAAGAACATTTATCCAAATTAAAATTAATCCTCGCTCTAACTGAAGGAGGTATTTTGTAATCTGGTTTGTTTGGTTTGCCCATAGTACCAATTGCAACAATAACATTTTTTGCACTATATCCACACTTTGTGGTAACAATGTGAAATTCATTCCCAACTTTTGTGATACTTTCAACTTCTGATTTAAATACTGCATCAATTTCATCATTATCAAGTAATTTATCAAAATAATCCAGTGTGCTTTCTTTGGTTCCATCTCTAAAGTCAATATTTCCAGAAAGCTCAGTAACTTGACCTTTATAATCTTTATCAACCCGCTTATTTTCTTTGTAAAATTTTCTTATGGTTTGAGAGTGGTTGTCCCCTTTTTCAATCATAAGAATATTTTTCAAACCTAATACTTTCGATTCAACTGCCGCACCAATTCCACCAGGTCCTCCACCAATAATAGCTATGTCATATATTTCTTGCATTTTTTACCTCAAGTTAAGTTGTTTTGCTTATTATACCAAGTATGAATAAACAATTTCATAAAAGTATCAAAATTAAAAGAGTAGAATCAAAATAATTTTTAAAAAATTCGTATAATTACCAAGGAATTAACATGAAATCTTTTTTAAAAGATATAAAAAACTCTGCACATGTAGCGGCGTTGCTGGAATCAAGTCTTAAAAATTCAATCCTTTCTCAAATGGCTGCTGCGCTTAGAGTCAATTGTGTAAAGATTATAGACGAGAATAAAAAAGATTTAGCCAATGGCAAAAAAAATAGTCTTAGTTATGCTCTGATGGATAGATTGTTCTTGGATGAATCAAGAGTTGAGGGTATGGCTCTAGCTATCAATGAGATAGCAAGTTTACGAGAACCGGTGGGGCGAATTTTAGATGGCTGGGTAGTGCAAAGTGGGCTTAAAATAGAAAAGGTATCCATCCCCATAGGAGTTATCGCTATCATTTATGAGAGTCGTCCAAATGTGACAAGCGATACTGCGGCACTGTGTTTTAAAAGTGGCAATGCATGTGTACTAAAAGGCGGCAAAGAAGCCCAATATAGCAACAAAATAATAGCTGATATCTTACAAACAGTTTTAATGACAAACAATCTGCCAAAAGAGATGATTTCACTCCTGCCCGATAGCACAAGAGAAGGCGTTGCGGCTTTAGTTCAAATGGATAAATATGTTGATTTAGTGATCCCTAGAGGCGGTGAGGGTTTAATAAAATTTATAAGTCAAAACGCCACAATACCTGTGGTCAAACACGATAAAGGGGTATGTCACATTTATTTAGATAAAAGTGCAAATATACAAAATGCAATAAAAATAGCTATTAATGCAAAATGCCAAAAACCAAGTGCGTGTAACTCTATGGAAACATTACTCGTACATGCACAGATTGCAAAAGATATTTTACCCTTGTTAAAAGCAGAATTTGAAATAAATGAGACAGAGCTCAAAGGGTGTTCCAAGACGCAAAAAATCATAGATATAAAACCTGCCACAAAAGAGGATTTTCATACTGAATATCTTGCAAAAATACTCAACATCAAAGTAGTAGAAAACGTTGATGAGGCAATAGAGCATATAAATTTTTACAGTTCAAACCATTCTGAAGCTATCATCACTGAAAACTATACGATAGGTGAAAAATTTCTCAATAGCGTAGATTCTGCTTGCGTTTATATCAACGCTAGCACAAGATTTACCGATGGTGGAGAGTTTGGATATGGAGCAGAAGTTGGCATTAGTACCAACAAACTTCATTCTCGTGGGCCTATGGGCATCAATGATTTGACTACCTTTAAGTTTAAGGTTTATGGAAATGGCCAAGCGAGAAAATAGTGAATAGAGTGCTCCATGTAAAGAATCTTAGTTTTGCTTATATTGACTTACCTCTGCTGTTTGAGGATTTATCTCTACATGTAGACATTGGTGAAGTAGTCTGCATCGTAGGGCCAAGTGGTGCTGGTAAAAGTACTCTTCTTGAACTTATCGTGGGAAACTTAAAGCCTATTAGTGGAAACATACATGCTAAAAAAATGACACAAGTTTTTCAAGACCCTTACACCTCTTTTCACCCAACCTATTCCATTAAAAATCAGATAAAAGACGTTGCTCCGCTAGATGGATATAAAGAGATTTGCAACTCTCTTGACTTAGAAATATCACTTTTAGATAAAAAAGCCCATCAATTAAGTGGTGGGCAACTGCAGCGTTGCTCAATCTTAAGGGCACTTTTAATGAAGCCTGATTTAATTTTGGCAGATGAGCCAACATCCGCATTGGATAATATAACGGGTCTGGAAGTCATGAAATTATTGATGAAGTTTTTGGATAAAGTGGGAATCGTTCTTATCACACACGATGAGGATTTAGCCTCATGGTGCAGTGATAGAACAATCAGAATTTCTTAGCTATTTTTTTTAAATCTATTTCTAGCTGTTTTTAATGACTCAGCGATTAAAAATGCAAGTTCTACTGCCTGGTCTGCATTGAGTCTTGGGTCGCAATGCGTATGATAGCGAGATTTTAAATCATCTTCAGTAATATCAGCAGCTCCACCGACACACTCAGTTACATCTTGGCCTGTCATCTCTAAATGAACTCCGCCAGGAAAAGTTCCCTCTTCTTCATGAACTTTAAAAAAGCCTTTTACTTCTCTTAATATTTCGTCAAATGCTCTTGTTTTGTAACTATTTGATGCTTTTATAGTATTTCCATGCATTGGATCTATACTCCAAATGACGTTTTTACCATTTTCTTTAACAGCGCGAACAAGTTTTGCGAATTCAGTTTCTATTTTATCAGCACCCATTCTTACAATGATAGTTAATCTTCCCTCTTCATTTTCAGGATTGATTTTATTAATTAATTCAAGCAACCCTTCAGCACTCATCGTAGGACCTGCTTTAATCCCTACAGGATTTTTCACGCCAGCCAAGAATGCTACATGTGCCTCATCAACTTCTCTTGTTCTGTCTCCAATCCAAAGCATATGTGCCGAACAATCAAAAGAATCACCGGTCAAACTATCAACGCGAGTTAAAGCCTCTTCATAGTTAAGCAAAAGTGCTTCGTGTGAAGTATAAAGTGTCGTTTCATTTATAGTTGGGCTGTTTTCCGAAGTGATACCACATGCTTCCATAAATTCTAATGTTTCGGTAATTCTATCAGCCAATGCTTGGTATTTATGGCCGAGGGAGCTATCATTTACAAAATCTAAATTCCATTTATGCACTTGATGAAGGTCTGCCAAGCCACCACGTGAAAAAGCTCGCAGTAGGTTCATAGTAGCGCTTGATTGATGGTATGCTTTTATCATACGTTGCGGATTTGGCTCTCTAGCTTCTTGCGTAAAGTCATTTGAATTGATAATATCGCCTCTATAACTAGGAAGTTTTACTCCATCAATCTCTTCAAAATCACCTGATCTTGGCTTTGCAAATTGACCGGCAAGACGTCCAACTTTGACCACAGGACACCCTCCAGCAAACGTTAACACCACTGCCATTTTCATAATAACTTTGAACATATCTCTGATATTTACAGCATTAAATTCACTAAAACTTTCAGCACAATCACCCCCTTGGAGTAAAAATGCTTCCCCTCTTCCCACTTTTGCTAAATCATTTTTCAGTTTTCTAACTTCACCTGCAAATATAAGTGGCGGGAATTTCCCTAGTTCATCTTCAACTTCCCTCAATTTTTCCATATCATTATAAGTTGGTTGTTGTTTTATTTTAAAGTCTCTCCAAGATGATCTTGACCAAGTACTCATTATTCTACCTTTTTTTAAAAATTTTACAATTATATCTTTATTCTCTTTTAAGTCAAATTATACTGATTATTTAAGCTATAATGCGCGATTAAATAAGAAATACCTACAAAACAAAAGGGTTGATTTGAAGCAATTTTGACAAGAAACATTAGGAACAATTTATGCGCTTTTAGCCTTTGTTTTCTGGGCCATGGCAAAATTAGGATTTTTACTTGCTATTTTTATCTATAATGAACCTTTTAATACTGACAAATTTGTAACATTTTTGTTGATTTGGATCGCTTTAGTTATATTTTCGGCCGATAGCGTCAGAAATAGAAAGCAGAAAGAAAAAACTGTGTTACCTAGCGACACAATTTTGAAAGATTAATAGGTTGTTTATTTTTTATACAGTCACTTTAAAGAAAGTTCTAATTTTTTTGTGTACACTTATTACCTGAGCATTTCTAAAATTAACTTTTTAGTATTAGTAACGTTCAAAAACAAATTTCAAAAGGATTCATATGACTAAGATTGCTAAATTATCATTGGCTGTTCTTGCTATCGCTGGCATGAGCGCAACTGCTGGTACATTACAAGATGTACAAAAAGATGGGTTTATTAAGTGTGGCGTAGATGGTGGAATGCCAGGGTTTTCAGAAGTTGTAGGTGGCGGTGTCTATAAAGGAATCGATGTTGATGGTTGTCGTGCAGTGGCAGCAGCTGTTCTTGGAGATGCTTCAAAAGTTAAATATGTTGCGTTAAATGCAAAAGAAAGATTGGCAGCACTCCAATCAGGTGAAATTGATCTTTTAGCTAGAGTTACGACTTGGACTCACACTAGAGACACTGCACTGGGTCTTAATTTTGCTGGTGTGAACTACTATGATGGTCAAGGTTTTATGGTTCATAAATCTCTTGGCGTTACAAGTGCAAAACAGCTTGATGGTGCATCAGTTTGTCTTCAAACAGGAACAACAACGGAACTAAATGTTGCGGATTACTTTAGAACACAGGGAATGAAGTATGAAACAGTTGCTTATGATACAAATGATCAAGTGGTACAAAGTTATGATAGTGGAAGATGTGATGTTCTAACTTCAGATGCTTCTCAGCTTTATGGAATAAAAACAAAACTAACACATCCTGCTGATAACATAGTATTACCAGAAATTATTTCAAAAGAGCCTTTGGGACCTGTTGTAAGACAAGGTGATGATCAATGGTTTAATATCGTAAAATGGTCATTTTTTGCAATGGTTGAAGCTGAAGAAGATGGAATAACAAGTAAAAATATTGATAGTTTAGCTAGCTCAACAAATCCAAAAATAAAAAGATTTCTTGGAACAGAAGGCACATTAGGTGCTAATCTTGGTTTAAATGCTGACTGGGCTTATCAAATTGTAAAACAAGTTGGTAACTACGGCGAAGTATTTGAGCGAAACATAGGAACAAGTACTCCTTTAAATATAGAAAGAGGATTAAATGCACTATGGACTAATGGTGGATTACAATATTCTCCTCCATTTAGATAATAGATTAAGTTCTTTAAAGATTTAAATAAGGGTGGGATCATATCCCACCCCACATAAAGGATATAAATGTTAGCACTTTTGAGGAATCAAAAGGTTAGAGGAATACTGTTCCAGATATTAACTATTGTAGGCGTAGTTGCTTTTTTGTGGTATATTGGACTAAACACTACTCACAATATAGAACAAAGAGGCATAAAAACCGGTTTCGACTTTTTAAGTGGTACGGCAGGCTTTGGTATAGGAGAATCACCAATTTCGTTTCATGAAAGCGATACCTATGCTAGAGTTTTTCTAGTAGGTCTCCTAAATACTCTTATTATTGGCTTTGTAGGTATAATATTTTCAACACTATTAGGACTTTTCATAGGAATTATGAGACTGTCCGATAATTGGCTCATTAAAAAAATGGCCGCAACTTATATAGATATTTTTAGAAATATTCCTATACTTCTTCAAATTTTATTTTGGTATAACATGGTTATTTCAATGCTGCCTTCACCAAGACAGAGTATTGATTTTTTTGGAATTATTTTTTTAAATAATCGTGGTTTTCTAATTCCCAGAGCAGCAATGAATTCAACGACTATATCAGTTATAGTCAGTCTTGTTGTTGTTTTTATTTCGCTTATATTTTTAAATAAATGGGCAAATAAAAGAAAAGAAGAAACAGGTAAAGACTTTCCAATAGTATTATTTGGATTTGGAATACTAATATTTTTTCCTGCGATAGCGTATTTTATTGGTGGAGGAAATTTTAATTTTGATTATCCACATTTTCAAAGCTTTAACTTTAAGGGTGGAAAATCTATTTCACCAGAGTTTTTAGCGTTAACATTTGCTTTAGTGATATACACAGCAACATTTATTGCAGAAGCTGTCAGAAGTGGTATTGAAGCTGTGAGTACAGGACAAAAAGAAGCTGCCTCGTCTCTTGGACTTTCTAGTTACCAGGCACTTAAACTTGTAGTGCTACCACAAGCAGTTAGGATTGCAATACCTCCAATCATTAATCAATACTTGAATTTAATAAAGAATTCATCTTTGGCTGCGGCCATAGGTTACCCAGAAATAGTGAGCGTTTTTGCGGGTACGTCACTCAATCAAGTGGGTCAAGCGATAGAAATTATTTCAATTACAATGCTTGTTTATTTAACTATCAGTTTAGTTGTATCAGCACTTTTAAATTGGTTTAATTATAAAATGAAGATAAAGGAGAAATAGTGGCAGTATATGAACAAAAACCGGCACTAGAAGCTCCTTCCAATACAAGAGGAATCATACATTGGCTTAAGGATAATTTATTTTCAACCGCCTCAAATAGTGCTTTGACATTATTGGGGTTAGCTTTTCTTTTTATGATCATTCCTCCCTTTGTTAAGTGGGCTTACATAGATGCAAATTTTGCAGGAACAACACAGGAGCAATGTACAGACGGCGGAGCATGTTGGGTATTTATAAAAATGAAAATGGACATGTTTATGTATGGTTTTTATCCCCAAGCGGAACTTTGGAGATTAAAATCAGTCTTGGTACTATTTTTAGTTGTTCTAGGGATATTTAAACTTGTTAAAACAAATATCATTAAATTTATCGTTATATCATTGTATTTTATCATTGCGCTATTACTTGTAAATGGTGGGGTATTTGGTTTAGAAGTTGTTCCAACCACAAAATGGGGTGGCTTAATGCTTACACTTGTTGTAGCGACGGTTGGTATCTTGTTTGCCTTTCCCATTGGAATAATTGTTGCTTTCGGTCGACAGTCAAATCTCCCAATTATTAGAAGTATCTGTGTTACCTATGTTGAGTTAATAAGAGGTGTTCCTCTCATTACAATTTTATTTATGTCATCCATAATATTACCATTGTTCTTTCCTGAGGGAGTTACATTTAATAAACTTTTACGTGCATTGATTGGTATCACACTTTTTCAGGCTGCTTATGTTGCAGAAAATATTAGAGGCGGATTACAATCAATTTCAAAAGGTCAATACGAAGCAGCTGATGCTGTTGGACTTTCATACTGGCAAAAAATGTTTCTAGTTATCTTACCTCAAGCCTTAAAAGTAGCCATTCCAAATCTTGTAGGAGCTTTTATCGCTTTATTTCAAGATACAACACTTGTTCTTATCATTGGTCTCTTTGATTTACTGGCTATGGTTCGTATTGCTTCTGCTGATTCACATTGGATGGGGATGGAAACTGAAGGATATGTATTTGTAACAGTTATATTTTGGGCATTTTGTTATGGTATGTCTAGATTTGCAAATCGTCTGGAAAAACAATTTAATACAAACTTGAAATAGGGAAAAAAATGAGAGACAATAATATAGTAGAAATTAAAAATTTAAATAAATGGTTTGGTGATTTTCACGTCTTAAAAGACATTGATCTTGAAGTCAAAAAAGGTGAAATTATAGTCATATGTGGACCATCAGGCTCTGGGAAATCAACACTCATAAGATGCATCAATTACCTTGAAGAATTTCAAAAAGGCTCCATTGTAGTTGATGGCATAGAAGTTTGTGATGATATCAAAAAGATTAAAGCTCTTCGCGAAGATGTTGCGATGGTTTTCCAGCACTTCAATCTTTTTCCCCATCTTTCTATTCTAGACAATTTAACGTTAGCACCAATTTGGGTTAAAAATAAACCTAAAAAAGAAGCAATTGTAATTGCTATGCAATTTTTAGAACGTGTCGGCATTGCCGATCAAGCCGATAAATATCCAAATCAACTCTCAGGTGGACAGCAACAACGTGTTGCTATTGCAAGAAGTCTTTGTAAGAATCCAAGCATTATGTTATTTGATGAACCAACTTCCGCACTTGACCCTGAAATGGTTGCAGAAGTACTTGATGTTATGGTTGAACTTGCTAAAGAAGGCAGAACTATGATTTGCGTCACTCACGAGATGGGTTTTGCAAAAAAAGTTGCTGATAGAGTTATATTTATGGATGAAGGGCAAATTGTAGAAGAAAACACTCCAGATAAATTTTTTAAAAATCCAGAGTCAGATAGACTCAAGCTTTTCTTAGATCAAATTTTATCTCATTAAAATCATGTGAGTCATTAGATATATTAATGGCTCATTCTTTATCTCTATTTTTCCTAAAACTGGTATAATGTAAAAAAAAATTAAAGGCGTTAAAATGGATCAATTGTTTCCTGTCGTTTTTGTTGCTGCATTCATAGCATTTATACTTCTAAAACAAATAAAACATTTCACTGACAACTTAGACAATGCTGGTGATACTTCTTTTAGTAAGTACTCCAACTTTTCTGTTTCTATTCAAAACTATATAAGAATGATAAAATCTGATATAGATAGTACAAAAGAAAAAGACACTGTAAAATACACACTCAAAGAAAATATAGATGAAAAAAAATCTTTAGAAATATTAGCCGATTTTTTAAGAAAATTAGTATTTTTTGAAACATTATTAGCGAAGCAAAAAAGCTCAAGCGAAATAGAAAGTGAGCTTTTTAAGGTGCTTAGCTCATTAGATGGCTTCTTGAGAGAAAATTGTGAAGAAGGTGATGAAAGAGCAGATGAACTGAGAGAAATTTTATTTGAAGAATTTCAGAATAATTAAGCATTTATCACGCAAAATGAGCAAAGCTCATTTCACATGGTTTGAGAATTAATTAATTCTCAAACTTCTTCTTTGGCTTCATATCCCTCTTCAACTAATAGTTTTCTAATTTCATCTTGATGTTTTTTGCCTTTGGTTTCTAAAACCATTGTTATTTTTGCATCACCATAAGATAACTTCGTAGATGTTCTATCATAATCAATTTCAATAATATTGGCATTTGCAGTTTGTAAAATATCAGTTAACTTCATCAACGCACCTGGTTTATCAATCAAAGTGATAAGAAGTTTCATTTTTCTATGAGATTTTATGAGACCCTTTTCAATAATAACGGATAGCATTTGCACATCAATATTACCACCGCTTAAAACAGCTCCAATTTTAGTCTCTTTTGTAAATTTAAATTTTTTATGCATGATTGCCGCAACACTAACAGCTCCTGCCCCTTCGACTACAAGCTTTTGACGCTCAAGTAAAAAGAGAATAGCATTGGCGACTTCTTCATCATCGACTTGAACAATGTCATCCACACACTCCAAAATATGATTTAAATTACTCTGGCTCACATCTCTGACGGCAATTCCATCTGCGATAGTTCTCACACTTTTAGAATTAAAAACTTTTTTATCGTGAAAAGATTTATACATAGCAGGAGCACCTTTTGCGGTGACACCTATGACTTTTATGCGAGGATCAAGCTGTTTAATGGCGGAAGCAATGCCACTGATAAGCCCTCCTCCCCCGATGGGAACAACTACTATATCTAAATCATTTATCTCATCTAGCATTTCAATAGCGATGGTACCCTGCCCTGCAATAACTTCTTCATCTTCAAAAGGATGGATAAAAGTAATATCATGTTGTGCAGAATACTCTTTAGCGTATTTATATGCTTCATCAAAATTATCACCATGCAAGATAACCTCTGCTCCCAAATCCTTGGTGCCGATAACTTTAAGTAAAGGAGTTGCTTCAGGCATCACGATAATGGCTTTTATACCAAATTCTTTTGCACTGTAAGCCACCCCCTGCGCATGATTTCCAGCACTTGCAGCAATGACACCTTTTTCTTTAGCTTCTTCATTTAAAGTTGCTATTTTATTGTAAGCACCCCGTATCTTAAAGGCTCCAGTTAATTGTAAGTTCTCTTTTTTGAGATACACATTTGTATTGGTCTCAGTACTTAAAAGTGGTGCGTACCCAAAAGATGTCGCAGTGACAACATTACTTATTCTTTTTTTTGCTTGAACTATTTTACTTAACGTTATCATTAACTGTATACCCTTTGATGTTCTATTTTTGTGCACTTATTTTGTACAGATATCATTCCATACTCTGTGGCTTTTTTAAAAGCTTCATCATTTATGATTCCAAGTTGAATCCAAAAGTACTTGACATCACCTCTGCTTTTTGCAACTTCTACTAATTCATCAGCGAAAGAAGCTTTTCTGAACATATCAACCATATCCACTCTTTCGGTAATTTCCGCAAGTGACCTATACACTTTTTCACCCAATATAATGTCTTCTTTTGGATAAACAGGTATGATTTTATACCCATGATTTTGTAAATATCTTGCAACCATATTACTTGGCTTTGACTCATCCGGAGACAATCCAACTATGGCTATTGTTTTACACTCATCAAACATCTTTTTAATAATTTCGTTATTGTTCGTATTTATCGTGGGCATTGAATGTTCCATAGCCTCTCCTTTAAAAAATGCTTTGAGTATATCATATTTTTTTTAATATAACACCTGATTCTAGATGCTCCGTATGAGGAAATTGATCAAAAATAGCAAAATCTTTTATCATAAATGTATCTTTTAAAAACTCACTATCTCTTTTAAGTGTCATAGGATTGCATGATATATATATTATTGTGTCAAATTGACTTATAAATTCTAAACTTTTTTCATCAATTCCCGAACGAGGAGGATCCACAAATACATGCGAAAAATCATAACTATCTAAATCAAAATCTTTTAATCTATTAAATTCTCTTTCTTTATTGAGCGCACTTGTCAAATCTTCAACGCTCATTCTCAAAAATTCTATATTTTCAACATTATTCATGACACAAGAATCTTTTGCTGATTTTATAGAAGGCTTTGAAATTTCCGTTGCTAAAACTTTTCTAAATTTTCCACTCAAAGGTATTGAAAAGTTGCCATGTCCACAATAAAGCTCTAACAAGTCTTTAGTCTCTTCTATATGTGAAAGTACCCACTCTATCATTTTGACGTTTACAAAGCTATTTGGTTGAGAAAATCCACCCTCAATAATCTTGAACATGTAGGATTTATTTGCTACATGTAACGTGTCAATGACAAAATCATCTGAGAGTACTCTTTTTACTTTTCTACTTCTTCCGATAACTGATATGTTTAATTTTTCCTCCAAAACTCTAGCACTTTCATCCCAACTTTCATCAATTTTTTTATGATAAAGAAGAGAGACTAAAACCTTAGTCGATGACGATAGAAATTCAACAGAAAAGAGCTTGTCTCTTAGCACACTATCTTTTTTTATAAGTTCTCTCAATTCTGGCATCAAAGCCTCAATATCTTTAGTAACTTTTGGACAGTTATCAATTAAGACTACGCCCTTACCCTCTAATTTATTCATGGCGTAATGTAGATCATCACCCTCATGCCAAATTCTAAATTCTGCCCTACTTCTATAATTGGAAGAGGGAGAAGTAAAAACATCAAAATTCTCTGCATGCGCTGTGAGCGGTAGCGAGGAAGTACTCTTGGGGTATAAGCTACTAAATAACTCTTTTGTAAGCTCTTTTTTTTTCTCTATTTGCTCTTCATAATCCAACTCATATGTTTTACAACTTCCACAAACTCCAAAATAATTACAATGCATTTCATTCCTCGGTATAATAATCCCATAATTATGCCAAAATAATTCACTATTTGGTATTTTTAAGATTATTTTCAAGTTTAAGGTTTGATTACCCTTGATAATCCAACTACAGAACCAAAGACTAAAATCGCAGGACTTGGCATATCCAAAGAATCAGAATAGAGATTTTCCAATGTTGTAATTTTTACTTTTTGGTTACTTCGTGAAGCATTTGAGATAATGGCAACTTCTAACTCTTTTGAAACACCATTCAACAAAGCTTCTTCTTGTATATATTTACAAATACTTAGCCCCATCAATACAACGGTTGTGTGATTTTTTACATGTAAGAGTTTAACCCAATCTATATTGATTATAGAGCCTTTTAAATGCGCCGAAACCACTGAAAAATTTGTTGCATAATCTCTTGCAGTGATAGGGATTCCTGCACATGCAAGACCAGCTATGGACGAGGAGAGGCCATTGATGACTTCGACTCTATATCCAGCACTAATAAGCTCTATCGCCTCCTCCGCACCTCGTCCAAAGATATAGGGATCACCACTTTTAAGTCTCGCAACTTTTAGCCCTTGTGCAGCATAAAAAAGGATGAGTTCGTTGATCTCTTCTTGTGATTTATTGTGGTTTCCTTTTTTCTTACCCACAAAGATTCTCGTTACATGTGACGGCAAAAGGGAGAGTATTTCATCGGTGATAAGCTGATCATACAAGGCGATATCCACTATTTGCATCGCTCTGTAAGCTTTGATAGTTAAAAGCTCAGGATCACCCAATCCACATCCGATGAGATAGACTTGGCTAAAGTATTGTTTACACTGTATTTTTGCTTTGACTCTATCGATTGACCCTTTTACTCGCTCATTCGCTTGTCTCTCGCAAAAGTCATTAATATCTTTTGGTATCATTCTGTTTATTTCATCTCTTACAACTTGTGTTGTCGTTGGTGAGGCACCATCGCTTGAAATGGCTATTTTTAATTTTCCATAATTTAACAGTGACGAAAAATAAAAATCACAAATTTCTGGAACATCAACGACATTGAGTAGAAAATTAGAATTTGCTTTTTCTTCTAATAAAACAAAGGCTACTTCTTTACTCCCCGTAGCATCAACGATGATTTTAAACTCTTTTATATCTGAGCGTTGAAATGCTTTCGTACTCTTTTTTGAGTGTATTTCATTGAATTTCTCTATAAAACTAATGGATACAATCTCAAACTCTATTTTATTATTTTGAAGGACTTGAGCCTTTTGCAATGCAACAGGCCCTCCTCCTATAAGAAGTATTTTTGGATTTCTTAGTAAGATTGGTAAAGAGGTCATGCTTCTTCTGCTACCAAATCTTTTACAAGAAATTGTGTGTATTCATTGAAATTAGTGGTATTTTTATTGTCTGTTAAATAGTCATTTATCAAACCTTCCACAAACGTTGGAACATTTGTAGCCGCTACTTTTATACCACTTTTTATGCCAAATTTACTTGCCTCTGCGCCTCGCAGTGTTCCTCCAAGATACACTTCATATCCAGGAACCCTCTCATCGCCCTCTTTTACTTTTGTACCAACAAAACCAACATCTACAATATAAGGATGAGAACAGCCATTTGGACAGCCAGAGACTGCCATTGAGATTGGTTCTTTAAACTCTGGAAATTTATCTTCCAAATAGGTAATTAACTCACTCGTAAAATCTTTTGTCTCAGTGATAGCAAACTTACAAAAGTTCAAACCCGTACAGCTTTGTGTGCGTGCTTCAAAAACTGATGGATTAGGATTAAAACCAATATGTGACAATTCTTCAATGAGATTTTCTAAAGCAGCATCTTTTACACCATAGATTACAAAATTCTGTGATGTAGTCAACGCAATACCACCCGCATCATATTTGTTTATCAAATCCGAGAGCGCTTTAAACTGTTTTCCACCAACACGACCTCTATTCGTTGCACAACCGATATAATTTTCTCCATCAACGACCGCTTTATGCACACCAAAATGCTCTCTTTGTTGATAGGGAGTGATATCTGGTTCAACGTCGCTGACTTCAAGTTTAAAGTCAAGTCTTTTTTCTAACTCATCTACAAATTTTTCCACGCCCCACTCTACAATTAAGTGTCTGACTCTAGCCTTTGAACGATTTTCTCTGTTTCCAAATTCTCTAAAAAGTTCAGCACAGACGACGGAAACTTTTACGATTTGCTCAGGTTTTACATACCTATTGGCTCTTTTTGCAATTTGTCGTGATTTTGCCAAACCACCACCAATGCTTAAGTCAAAGAGTACTTCATCTCCACGCTTAAATGCAGTAAATCCTACATCTTGAATTTCATGGCCCATGCAGTGACATTTGCATCCGCTAATTCCTACTTTATATTTTCTAGGTAGATTTGAAAAATCCTCTGAATGTGTATCAAAAAATGCATCTAATTCTTTAATAATTGGATTAACATCGTAGATATCATCGCGATCTATTCCACTCACAGGACAGTTGACAATAGGTCTTGGACCATCACCTGACGCGAGTCGTGAGGTTAAATTTGTCCCTTCAAAAAGTTCAAATACAGCTGGTAAGTCCTTAATCTGTATATAATGAAGTTGGATATTTTGACGGGTGGTGAAGTCGATATATCCTTGCGCATATGTGTTGCCAACCTCACTCATCACTGAGAGCTCTTTTTTATCCATGCGTCCTTCAATAAGCTTAACGCGCTTCATAAAATACGCTTTATTTTCACTCTTATTTTTGTTCGCATGTGGATACATACCATACCATTTTAACAAGGAAATATGCTCTTCGTCTATCTTCTCTCCACCTTTGGCTTCACGGTAGATATCTTTTATAATCTCCAAGGGAGGACGTTCGGCCTTTAGTAATTCAACTTTTGATAGTTTTGATTCCATAATTAATCCTTATATGATAAAGTCATCTATTTTTGATATATCTTTTGCTTCCCAATGGGGGAAATGCTTTCTAATAAGCGCGTTGTAATCTAACTCAAAATCACTATAGTGTAAGTCTTTTTTCTTGCCTATACTCTTTTGCTTTATCATTCCCGCACCCACGGTTTTGTTCGTATAGCGCTCAATGATGATAAACCGACCCGTTTGGCGATTGATATCATAACTGTCATACACCACACTTTTTGAAAGTACAAGTTTGGCATAGCCGATATCATTTAATTCTAGAGTATCGACACTAAAATGCTCTAGCGTATTGACATCTTTTTTATAATGAATCTCTTCAAAAAAACCACTAATTGTGCTGGTGCCTTTTTTAATCTCATAGGTCGTTCCTATTTTGAGGGGATTTTCACCCATCCAAACAATATGAGCATCAAATTTATCTGAAGTATCTGGGATATTGTCCGCTTTAACGATGACATCACCCCTGCTGATATCTATCTCATCATTTAAGCTTAAAGTGACTGCCATTGGCGCATATGCCTCTTCCAATTCACCATCATACGTCACGATTGATTTTATTGTCGAACGTTTGTTTGAGGGCATTGCAACAACCTCATCGCCCACGTTTATCACACCACTTGCAATCGTGCCGCTAAATCCTCTAAAGTCAAGATTGGGGCGATTAACATACTGCACAGGAAATCTAAAATCATCAAAATTAATATCATCAGCAATCTCAATATGTTCGAGTACATGTAAAAGTGGTTCGCCCTTATACCAAGGTGTTTTTTCACTTTTATTAACAATATTATCACCATCAAGTGCGCTTAGTGGGATAAAGATGATATCTTTTAGCCCCACTTCTTTTGCAAAATGGAGATAATCGGCTTTTATTCTTTCATACACTTCTTCACTAAAATCCACTAAATCCATCTTGTTGATAGCCACAACAAGATGTTTAATCCCCAAAAGATTGGTGATAAATGAGTGCCGTTTCGTTTGTGTTTGTATCCCATAACGCGCGTCAATTAGGATAATCGCAAGATTAGCAGTACTCGCACCCGTTGCCATATTTCTCGTGTACTGTTCATGACCTGGTGTATCTGCGATGATAAATTTTCTCTTTTCAGTCGTAAAATAACGATACGCAACATCGATGGTGATACCTTGTTCACGTTCACTCGCAAGTCCATCCATTAACAATGCCAGATCTACTTTCTCACCCGTTGTACCACTTTTCTTACTCTCTTGTGTAATCGCTTTAAGTTGGTCTTCAAATATCATTTTGCTATCATAAAGCAGTCGCCCTATGAGCGTACTTTTACCATCATCAACACTGCCACATGTAATAAATCTCAAAAGCTCTTTGTTCTCATGCACTTTTAAGTACTCTTCTATATTTGTATGTAGTAAATCAGCCATTAAAAGTATCCCTCCATTTTCTTTTTTTCCATTGACCCTGATGAATCAGAATCTATCAATCGTCCTTGTCGCTCACTTGTTTTTGTCAAAAGCATCTCTTGGATAATCTCTGGCAACGTTGATGCTGTAGATTCAACAGCGCCTGTAAGCGGATAACATCCGAGCGTTCTAAAGCGTACACTTTCATACTTTATCTCTTCGCCCTCAAGTATCGGCATCCGCTCATCATCTACCATGATTTTGATACCATCTCTCTGCACCACTGGTCGCTTCTTTGCAAAGTAAAGTGGAACGATGGGAATTCCTTCAAGATAAATATACTGCCAAATGTCAAGCTCCGTCCAATTTGAAAGAGGAAACACTCTAATACTCTCGCCCTGATTTACTTTTGAATTGTATAAATTCCAAAGTTCTGGACGTTGCTCTTTAGGATCCCATCTATGAAACTTGTCACGAAAAGAGTAGATTCTCTCTTTGGCGCGACTCTTTTCTTCATCGCGTCTCGCACCACCAAACACTGCATCATATTTGTACATGTTAAGTGCTTGTTTTAATCCCTCAGTTTTCATGATGTCAGTATGCATTTTACTGCCATGGGTAAAAGGTCCAATGCCTTGTGCTATGCCATCAGGATTGATATGAACATTAAGTTCAAGTCCTAGCTCTTTTACTCTAATATCACGAAACTCAATCATCTCTTTAAACTTCCATGTAGTATCTACATGTAAGAGTGGGAAAGGCAATTTTGACGGATAAAAAGCCTTAATTGCAAGGTGTAGCATCACTGCGCTATCTTTTCCAACACTATAAAGCATCGCAGGATTATCAAACTCACTCACCACTTCTCTCATGATATGAATAGATTCAGCTTCTAGTTGTTTTAAATGCGTCAGTCTTCTGTCATTTACCATTTTAATTTCTCCTCACATGTAATCCGCACTCTTTGTGCTCTAGGTTTTCCCACCACCATCTGCCACTTCTAACATCTTCACCCTCACTGATAGCGCGAGAACATGGCTCACAACCGATGCTCGGATATCCCTTGTCATGAAGTATGTTATAAGGAACAACATTTTCACGAATGTATGTCCAAACATCCTCTTCGCTCCATTCAATCAGAGGGTTGATTTTGATAAGATTGTTTCCCTCATCCCACTCAATGAGACTCATCGTTTCGCGTGTCACAGACTGTTCTCGTCGCAATCCTGTAATCCAAACATCTAAACCACTAAGTGCTCGTTTTAGTGGCTCAATTTTACGGATAGCACAACACTCTTTTCGATCTTCAATTGAATTGTAAAAACTAAACATTCCCTTTTTGCTTGTAAGCATTTGGACATCCATCGTTTGTGGAAAATAAATCTCAATATTTTTCTTATATTTTGTATTTGTTCGCTCAATTAACTCAATCGTTTCCTTAGGTAATCTTCCCGTGTCTAAGGTAAATATCTTTGCATTTTTATCAATACTATAAAGTATATCCGTCAACACTTGATCTTCCGCTCCAAGACTTGATGCAAAGGCTATTTTATTGCCATATTTACCTAAAAAATACTCCAACACTTCTTTCGTATTTTTGCCTTCTAATAACTTTTTTAAAGTTTCTATATTCACTTTCACAATCTCTCCTATATCTGATATTCAGGGGCTTTTTCTTTCCCAAAACTTGTTTTATTCCACGCTCTTTCATGAAAGTAAAACAAAGTCATCTTTGTCACAACCTCAATAGAACCAATCGATGCCGCCATGATTAGATTACCCGTGATAATATATGAGATAACTATGGTATCTATCGTTCCAATAGTTCTCCAAGAGATTGTTTTAACAAGGCTTCTATACGGTTTATCATTCACTCGAACTCTCCATACTGAGTATCTCTATCGATATACTCGAGATTAAATTTATAATGTATTGTATACGATAAAAACTTAAAGTAAAGAATTATGCTAAAAAATTGGGTGGGGTGGGATAAAGTTTTTATCCCAATAAAGGTGGGAAAATCCAAATCAGATAAAAGAACACTATAAAAGTGCGAGCATAGTCGCAAACAATAGGGTTGTTTTTAACATACATGGGAATAAATATAGATTAGTTGTGAAAGTAAATTATCATGCCAGTGTAGTATATATACGTATTGATGGATGCTGAGCCAAATACAGACGAATTGGATGGAAAAGAACGTGACAAACTCCGCAATATACTTTTGACTATTATCACCATGTTGAAACTAATTTATTTATAAGTAGACATGCTTTGAGCTTATAGTAACTTCTAACTAAATATTTTCTTTAAATCATCTTTATCCATATCTTTGAGCCAGTTTTCTCCGATATTTACGCTCAGGTCTGATAGCTCCTGTTTGGATTTTATCATCTTATCTATTTTTTCTTCAAAGCTATTTTGAGTGATGAGCCTATGTACTGTGACTTTTTTCGTTTGTCCTATCCTAAATGCTCTATCAGTTGCTTGGTTTTCAACCGCGGGATTAAACCACAAGTCATAGTGGATAACATGATTTGCAGCAGTGAGGTTAAGCCCTACCCCACCAGCTTTTAGCGAAAGTATGAAAACTTTGTATCTATTGTCATTTTGAAACTTCTCCACCACTTCATCTCTACGTTTTTTTGTCATATCGCCTTTTAAAATTAATGGTGTTGTGAGTAACTCTTTTTGTATGATTTCAGACAAAATATCTGCCATTTGAGTATATTGGGTAAATATTAAAACTTTTTCATCTAGAATCATAATAGTATCTAAAAGTGTCATGAGGAGTTCAGTTTTACCTGATAATGAAACATCCATATTACTAGTTTTATCAAAGTTTCTTGGATGGTTACATATTTGCTTAAGTGAGATAATGAGTTTAAATATCAAACCTTTTGCATTATCGCCATCAAGTTGTTTCATCGTGTCATCCACTACAGTTTGGTACAGGCTCGCTTGCTCTTTTGACATAGTAGCATACTCATCTATGATGATTTTAGCCGGAAGATCTGAGATAATATCCTTATTAGTTTTAAGTCGTCGAAGCATAAACGGTGCTGTTATCTTTTTTAGCTTTTCTATTTTCTCTCTATCTTTATGTATCTCAATATCTTTCGCATAATTCGTTGTAAAATCTTTTAACGTTTTTAGATATTTAGGAAGTGAAAAATCAAATATACTCCACAATTCGCTAAGATTGTTTTCTACAGGTGTCCCACTTAGCGCAATTTTGTATTTAGCTTTGAGTGATTTTATAGCTTTTGTGATATTTGTATCGGGGTTTTTAATCTTTTGTGCTTCATCTATGATAAGACAATCTATCTTAAGCTTCTTGAAAGTCTCGATATCTCTTCTTACTAAATCATATGTTGTGATAGTTATATCAGCCTCTTGCATAACCCTTTTTGCACCATAAAAAGAGAAGTAACTCAAACTTGGGGCAAACTTTTCAATTTCTCTTTCCCAGTTGGTGAGCAGTGAAGTTGGCACTACGACTACGATTCTTTCTTTTATATGGTTATTTTCGATTAAGTACAAAAGTGTAGTAATAGCCTGTATGGTTTTACCAAGTCCCATGTCATCTGCTAAGATAGAGCCAAATCCATTTAAAAGATTATTTATATTCCATTGAAATCCTCTTATCTGGTACTCCCTTAAATTGGCTCTTAAAGAGATAGGTATATCTATTTGTCTAGGAGTAAAAATATCATCAAAAAACTTGTCCAAATCATTATCTAAAAATGCCTCATCGTTCAACTTTGCTTGTAATATATCAAATTTATTGAGTTTAGTTTTTCTATTAATCTGAGCGAACATAGCTTTGGCAGCTTCCGGAGTTATCACTACAAAATTATCTTTGAATTCTATCAACTCTTTGCCACTTTTGAGCAGCTCTTCAAACTCGCTTATACTTATCGTAGCATCCCCAATTGCTATTTGCCAATCATATTCCAACATTCCATCGAGCGTAAAAAATGATTTAAAACTTTTGTTTGTTGATTTTACACTAAGAGAAAGTTTTGGCTTGAGAAGATTCTTTAACTCTTTTGGTAAGATTATATTAACACCTAAATTGGACATAATAGATGAAGTTTTTAGTAAAAATTCTTCTAGCTCATCTCTTGTAAATAGGATTGATTTAGTATCGAGTAACTCTTTTATTTTTGGCAGGAATTGACTTAAAAATGATAAAAACTTAATAATCTCAATTTTATTAAAGTGTAGCACCGCTTCTTGTAGATGGTGCTCAAAATTACTGATTTTATCTTCAACTTTAATAAAAAATTCATAGTTACCCTTATGGCTATCAATGTATATTTTATATTTGTAGTTACTTTTTACTATGTCAAACACACTAAAATAGTTACTAATTGCATACGCTATATTTTTATTTTCAAAATCTTTTGTTTGTAGTAATTTTCCATTAAAAAAGCTACGCGAGATAGCAGGTGGATTTGCTTTTTGCTGTTTATGCATAAAGTTTAAATGAGGAACAAAGTCTGTTAGTATGGCACTTAAGATGTAGTTAGTTCCACTTTTAGCATCCAAACATTTTTCATTTATATATGCAATTATTGGCGAAAGTTCACTTAGAAAATCCATCTGCTTACCAATAGACTCTATCGATAAAAGCGGCTTATATAGGATTTGTATAAAATCTTTACCCTCTAAAACAGTAGGTATAAATCCACTGTTTTCTATTAAAATATACGCAACTCTAAAAAGATAAAATAGATATTTATAACTACTGCTTCCATAATCATCTTCAAATGAAACAAACAAATTAAATAAATTTGTTGGCGTTATAAAAAGGTGGTCATCTTCAAATTGAAATTTATATGTATCAAATAGTGCTAGATTTTCTTTTTCATTGAGCAATTCGCTACTTATTTTAAACTTTGCAACTTGTATATCATTTTTTACATGAAAGGATAGTTTTGAATTTTGTAGAATTCTTTGGATTTTGTCAATATTTTCATCTCTTATCGGACATATGACGAGAGGAAGTTCTCTGTTTGCTTTTTTATAAAACTCTCGCAAAACCTCTTTGTAATCAACATGGGAAAATGGCGGAAAATCGCTAAGCATCGAGAGTATAAAAGCAGTGTAGTTTTCAAGTTTCACTATTTGTATATCATCTTGTGATACTTGCGTATCCATATTCTCAGTATATTTCAATTCAAGGGGATAAGGAACTTGCAAATCTTCTTCAATGTTATAGTGCTTCACCAAATCAAGCCCACGAAGCTTTAAAAGCATAAATGGATTTTTATCTATCTCATTTACAAGCATGTAGTAAAGTGCCGTGATATGCTTACAAGCATAAGTACCTTCATAATCAAAACAATTACAACTCATATCAAATCCACGAAATAGTTCAATCTCATTTTTACTAATAAAATCTAAAAGTTCTTTGGGTAATTTTCCATTGATTATATCTGCTAAAACAAACGGATTGTTATCGATAAACTCTAGAATAACGCGTGCATCACCTTTGGTGAATTGGGTAAATATTAATACCGCATTATAATATGGCGAATAATTTCCTCGAACCTTTGCACTTATTGATTGTGCGCCTAAGCCAACATCGTAAATTTTACCAGTATTGGCATAGGTTTTACCGCGATTGAGTCTTCCACTATCAGTTTCATTCTCGATTGCCCTTAATAATTCTGCGCCCCATAATGTTGTGCCATATATTTTATTTGCCATTTTAACTAAAACACCATCCTCTTTCAAATTGATAATTTTTTATCAGAACACTGTACTTATGTTTGCAATCGCTAATTATGTAAAATTTTACCATGTTCATGTTCGCAAATTCCATAAACAAATTTTGCGAATGTCTCAATATTTTGTGTAACACTTGCATCTTCTAAAGCTTTCATATAAACATCTCTTTTATCAACTTCAATAATACTCCAAGGAAGCCCACCTGAAACAAGCATTGCATTCATAATAAATCGCCCAATACGGCCATTACCATCAGGATACGGGTGAATAAAGGTGAAAATATAATGCCCTAATATTGCTCGTACAGGAGCAGAAGTTTCACCAATCAGCATCTCAAAAAATGCTTCCATTGAATCTATCAGTGCATGTTCAGGCAAAGGTACATGCGCACTGTTTCGAATATATACTGGATGTCTTCTATAGCCAATGAGTTGGCTATGCTCAATTATCCCTGCATCTGCACTTGGAAGAAACAAGTTATAGTACCATGCTTGATAATCCTTTTCCAATGTTTTAGCAGCTTCACCATTATGGTGTATTTTATCAATGCTTTTGAGAACTTCTTGAAATGTTAAATAATACCCTTTAGCCGCTAAAGCATTTTTACTTTTCGAATCTTGCAAATTCTCTACAGGTGACCAATGTCCAGATGATACTCTCTCAATCAGCTCATCAGAGACCCTATAACCTTCAATCGATAAAGAGTTATAAGCATCTTTTTTATAGTTTTCTTCCACATTAGTAATCAATTTTGTGTATTCAATAGGTGCCAGTGTTCCAAAAATATCTTCAATGATATTTCTATTTTCTCTCCAAAGAAGTTTAACCCTTGAGGCATAGGGATTTTTAGCTAAGTTGATACCAAAAGTGTTGACATTCTTCTCAAAAGGATCTGTAACAGTAATATTTGTAAAAAGTCTCTCAAGAGCAGTGTGTACCAACTGCGCTTCAGTATCTCTACCCAATCTTTGAAGTGCACCAATAATTCTACCTAAAGAGCTTTCCATACGCTTTTCTTCTATCAAAATTTGTGTTAATTTACCAACATCTCTTAGAAGACTAAACAAAATCATAACATCTTCATAATTGCGAACATACGCAGAAGGAGGAAGTTTCGCAATTGTTTTTTCAATAGAATAAATTTGTAATCCATTTTCGTGCTCTATAATATCTGTTTTTTTGAAATTAGGATCTTGAAATACTGTAACCTTTATTCCAAAAGGTAAATCCAATATTTGGCTACCTCCAACTTTGAGTGCAACAGATAAGTTGGTTGGGATAACTGTTTTTTTTGAGTGAATGATTAAGGATTCATTGACACCTAATACATAATTTTTTTTATGTTTATCTTTTAAATACATTGATAAAAATTGCCAAAAATTCATGTACCATGATGTTGTATCATTAGGAGCATCACTTGGATTGGATATATAGTACCATCCCTTAATAATAGGTCTTATATAGCCATATTCTTCCAAAACTTCCTTTTCCTGTCGCTCAAACAAACTGCTTTTAAAAATATTAATATTACGTCTTTGAGCTTTGCCTATTATATTTAAAGCTTTCACCAATATATCGGTTTTTTTCATTGTAAAATCCTTTAAGAACAACACTATAATATTATGATTTTATTTACTTTGATATTTTACAATAATTTACTTTGATATTATGTAAATTTTATTTTATTTAGAAGATAAAGGTTTAAGTAAAAAATCTTCCTGAACTAAAGTCTCAACAATACTTTTAAAAATAGGAACAGCACTCAAAGAGGCATAGTAATATCTGTTACTAGGCTCTCTCACCAATACCCCTATGGTATAGCTATGCGTTTCATCATTGGCAAAACCAAAAAATGAGCTGTTATAAAGATTTGTATATGCACCTTTTCGGGCTATTTTCGCAGTACCTGTTTTGCCACCTATCTCTAAACCATCTATGATAGTTCCTTCACCTTTTCATTCTTATTTTACCAAAGAATTGTTAAGTATTCTTTGTATGAATTAGTGTAGCCGGATCATTGTGGAGTATATCATCTTAAGCTACCCAAAGAGTATCTTGATAACTACCACTTAAAAACTCTTTTTCGCAAGAAGCGATAATTTGATTTAAACTATCTTCCTCTAACCCTTGCATCTCTAGTGCTGACGTACCTTGAACTATGGAAGCCAATAACAAAGCTTTTTGATGTGCCCTTTGTTTTTTTAGCTCATCTAAGGAGACTTTCTCATTGCCTGCAAAATCTAGCCCTAAGAAGTTTGTTACATGCTCTATAGTGCTTAACTTAACATCTTCATTTTTTAAAAGCCTGTTGATAGTTCTAATGCTTACACCACTCAGTTTGGCAAGATTTTCTACAGTAATGTTTAGTTGTTTTTTTCTAGCAATGATTTGATTTATTAAGTCTAAGCGATTCATCATAATTCCTTTGCAAGCATTATGCCATAAATGGCATTAATTTACCATTTAAGCGATTACCAACATATCTTTCTCCTGCACAGTAAACAAGTTGTTTATAGCACTATATAAAAAACGAAGAAACTAAACCGATAAGTCCTCCGAAGAAGCCGCCCCAAACAACAAGCCAGCCTAAATGTTCTTTGATAAACTCTTGAACAATTTCTTTGACCATAATAGGTGTTAATTCATCTAATCTTTTATCAATGACCGATTCAATTGAGCTGAGCATATCATCGTTGAGAGTAGAACTTTGTAAATGTTCTTGCATATGTGCATTAAATGATTCACTTTGGGTGATGTTCACAACAGCTAACTTGAGTTTACTTGTAAATGGATCTTTTAAGCCTTCCAATGCTGACTCTCCACCAAACATACCAAGCATTCCCCCAAAAGAAGACTCCATAACAGTTTTCACCAAAGCTTCATAAGCGGGCGTAAAATCTGTCTTTTCGATAATAGGTGTTAAATCTATCTTTTTTTCTTCTTTTGTAAAAAAATCATTTAATTGCTCACGAGTGAAAAACTGATTCATCATAAGATTTTTGATTGAACTCTTAAACGCTTCAAAACGAAGAACAATGACGCCAGAACCATAGAGAAATGGAACTTTTTCAAACAACATGTGAATGGCTATTTGATTTGTAACAGCTCCTGAGAGCGCAAATAATCCGGTAAACAATACTGGATTCTGATAGGGTGATATTAGGAAATAAGAAATTCCAACCAATGCTAAACTTATAAAATCTGTGACTAAACTCTTGTTCATTCTGTACCTTTAATAAAATCTGCATTATACAAAAATAATAATAATTTAAAGTAAAATACCGTTCTAAATGATCTTATAAACAACTTCTAGTTTAACAGTAAGATTTGTACTAAATATTTCTTTCTTCACGGGAAACGGGAAGCTTCGCTCAATTGCTTTGGCGATAGATTTATGAAATACCCGTTTACCCTCCATAATTTCATAAGAAACCAATTTTCCCTTTGGGGAAATGATAAATCTTACTTTGACACTGCCTTGGATATTGCCCTTTTGAGCGACCCTGGGATAAGATTTATTTTTATTGATTCTCTCTTTAACTTTTTCTAGGTACAGTGCTTGTTCTTTTAGATTTTCAAGTGCCCTTAATTCTTCTAATTTTCTTTGTTTTTCTGCCAATCTTAAATTTTTTGCTATTTTTTGCGCTTCTTTCTCTTTTTGTCTTGCCAATAAAAGATCTTTTTCATGCTTTATAGATTCAATTACCTCTTTTGGAACAATTACCTCTTTTGGAGCAATTTTCTTTACCACTTTTTTTTTCACAGGGGGAACATCTATTTTCTTTTTGATAATTTTATGCACGATGGGTGGTGGGTCTTTCTTGGGAGGAACAATTGGTTTAATTTTTTCAAGAGATTTTTTTATTTCTAATACTTCTTCTCTAAGGGAAAAAGAAATCTTATGGATCACTTTCTCTTCTATTTTATCACTATAGATTATATTTTCAATAAAAATATAAAAAATAAACCCAAAAAGTAAAGAGTAAATTAACCCCGTGATTAAAAATGAAGTAAAATACCTATTCATTTTTTTGTAATCACCGCCAAATTTTTATAATCATGTTTTTTGAGTAAATCAATTACTTGCATGAAAAGTTCAAATTTAGAATTTTTATCACAATTAATTAAAATAGGTGTTTCCTTTACATGTAGTAAAAGTTTTTCTTCCAACATGCTATTGGTAATTATCTGTTTATCTAAAAAAAGAGTCCCATCTTTTTTAATGCTGATAATCAACTCTTTTTTTAATGTTAAAGTATCTGAAGATTTTCCCTCACTCAAATCAATAGGAATAATGCCTTTTGCCACAAATGAAGCTGTAGTAAGAACGATGACGAGTAAAACGAGCATGATATCTATAAAAGGAACGACATTAATCGAATCAAATTTTTTAATTTGCACGATTTTCTTCTTTCTGTAAGACTTCCCATCTTGCTAAAATGACTTCTATTTTTCTGGCCAAATGATTATAAAAAAAGATTGCTGGGATTGCCACAACCAAGCCCATGGCAGTTGCCTTAAGTGCAAGAGCTAAGGAAGTCATAATGTTTTTAACATCAATATCACCGTTTTGCCCCATCATATAAAATGTAATAATAATCCCAATTACTGTTCCTAAAAGACCAATATAGGGAGCATTTGAGCCTAGCGTAAAAAGTATGCTTGTGTTGTTAGTGACATCTATTTCAAGTTCTTCTTTATTTTTGTAGTGACTTATGTTGATGTTTTTGTAAAACATTAACCGCTCAATCCAAACCCAAAAAGTAACAAAACTCATCACTCCCAAAAGTCCGATAATCCCATAATCGACAAAAATTTTAATCAACTCAATATTCATAAATCAACGCTCCTTTATTGTTTTCTTTACAACCATATGTTGGGAATGTCCGCCTTGCTTTGCGCCGTAAGTCTTAAAGGCATAGACTTTATAAATATTTAATGAAAGATAAAAAACGATGAGTCCTGAAGCACCTAAAAAAGCTATTGTTTTTGCAGTTTTTGATGCATTGAAAAAATTAACTCTTTTAAAGAGAATAACAAATGCCCAAATAACCGCTATATAATTTAAAAATGAAAATATTCTTAACCAACTGTCTTGTTTCGTTGCAAGTGGTGCTACTTTTTCTATTTCTAATCCAAAGCCTTGGATAAATCCATTGGCTATATTGCTATAGTGGTGTAAAAAGAAAAATTCATAGGTATGAGAAAGTCCGCCAATAATAAATATCGGCACAAATGCATAAGACAATGTATAAAATGCTTTTTTAAACTCAATATTCAAAGCTTTTGAGGCGATAGTCATTCCAATAAAAACTAATCCGAAAGTTGATAACCCCGCATAAAAAAATGCACTTATTCCAACATAGTCCACTCCAGGAATACCTACAAGCTGTGCTAAGTATTTTCCTGTTTTTACCCATATGAATTGATCACTTATAGCTACTCTTCCTAGTGCGTGGTGCATACTCATAGTAATAGTTATGGCCATTGTGATAAATAAAATTGCCCAAACTTCACCTTTATGAATTTTAAAATTTTCAAAAAGAGAGAAAGATGGTTTTTTAATTTTAAAACTTACGGATTCACATGCATCTGTACAATCCATACATAAAGTACAATCTTCCATAGAAGACTTTTTATCAAATGTAAAAGGTTTTAAATTATAAGGGCAAGCTTTAGCACAATCAAAACTAGTACAGCTTTGACAAGATTCTTTATAGGTTCCAAGCCAGGCAAAAGAAATCTTAGAAAAAACCCTTGTGACTGAACCTATTGGGCATATAGATTTGCAATATGCCATATCTTCATAAAGATAAAAAAAGATAAAGGCAACTATGCTCATCACTAAAAAGACGATAGAAGTAGCTATTGGTGTCTTATACGCACCAGGATAAATATAATACACAGTCCAAAAACCAAGGATAAGTATACTCACACCTATCAAAGGATTTTGTAAAAATTTTGGCATTTTTCTTTTTAATCCATATTTATTGAGGTATTTGCCAATAAATCCATGAGGACATATGCCACAAAACAATCTACCAAAAGTAGAAAGAGTGACAACCATAAAAAGTGGCCAAAAAAGTGACCAAAAAAGAGCCGTTGTAAATATGTTTTCTTCTTTTGCCGGGTACATAAAGCCATACACTATTGCATAAATAAATAGAGCAGACACCGCTAGTTTAAGCACAAATAAGAAATTTTTATTTTTAAACAAAAACCCTAAAATTGGCATATTAAAGAGATCGTTCTTATCTCTTTTCTGATTTTTAACCATTGTTTAGCCTTTAAAATTTATAACTGTATGTCAGCATTGCACTTCTTGGAGCTGCTGCTTTGTATGTTTCATTACCATAAACATCTTTGGTAGCCTCACCGGCATAATATATATCAAATAAGTTACTGATATTAAGCTGTATGGAATGCTCTTTAAAATCATATCCAACCATCACATCGGTGATAAAATCATAACCTTCATACTTTTGAGTGTTTGCATTATCCATGTAGTAGCTGCCATAAGATTTTGCCTGGATGCGAGACTTGAAACCATTTGACATTTTATATGATGCATTGATTGAGTATTGATGTTTTGGAATATATGGTAAGTAATTTCCATCTCTACTTTCAAATGATCCACCTACTTTTTCTTCAAAACTAACGTATTTAAAATCGCTATAGGCATAAGAAGCACCAAAACTAAGCTCATTGTTGACATAATAATTTCCGTTTACTTCTAGTCCCCTTTTTTGAGTTTTTCCGGCATTGTCATAAATAGTATTTCCGCCGGCATCTCTGATTTGTATGATTTCATCAGAAACATCATTTTGATAAACAGCTACATCATAAGAAAAATTTTCTGCTCTAGTTTTTAAACCTATTTCATAATTAATACTTTTAGTCTTATCCAAATCTAAATTATCTGCCAATTCACTTGTCGTTGGTGCTTGGTTCGCCATCGCTACTGAAGCATATATATTCGTAAAATCAGAAATAGCATACGTGGTTCCAAGTTTGGAAGAAAATAGTGTATAAGACTTCTTTAAATCATATATCCCAACACCATCTATATAGTTTTTTGTTGCATAGTCATAAGTGGTTGTTTCATTGCCACTGATATCAAAATCAAGTTTATCCAATCTAGCACTTAAATCAATACTTAATTCTTGTAACGGAGAAAAAGTTTCCATAAAATATAACCCGTAAAGAGAAGTTGTCGTGTCTTCAGTGCTAGCTAATGCTCCAATTTTATCCGAAAGAGTGCTACTAATATATGGGCTAAAAGGCCAACTTGTGGCCATTTGCGTTTCATACGCAGCATATTGATACTTCTTGGCATCTCTTGTTCTATCCTGTTTAGCTGTGGCTCCAAAAACCAACATAGCATCATTGGAAAATAATTTATGATTATAATTTGCTTCTAAATCCGTTCCAAAAACATTATTATTATCACTATCATTAATCATTCCTGTCACAGGATGAAGATGCTCCCAATGATTAAAATAAAACATTGGTTTAAGTATCCAATTTTCTATTTGCGTTTCATATTTTGCATTGAGAGATAATATTTTTGAATCTCTTGAGCTGTCTTGCCACTGATAGGAAGTATCATGTTGTTCGCCAGTATTTTTGAATATTTCAAATTCAGCTGCATTCATAGATGCAGGAAGTTCTACATTTGATTCAGTATAAGAAAGTTCTGTTTCTAACGTAGAATCATCTTTAAAAATGTGTCCGTATTTTAAACTTCCTTGAGTTGTATCAAAGTTATTATTATCTCTCCAATCATTGTCTATATTTCTATTTGAAAAATTAAATGAAGCAAAATCATTTTCATCTATCACTTTTCTTACTTTAAGGTTAATATTGTGCTGGCCATCATTTCCAAGGCCAAGCTTAATTCTATTTTTATCTTCATCAAAAACTGATTTTGTGATCAGTTGGATAACGCCCCCAGTTGCATTGACGGCATTGATGGACCCTGGTCCTTTTTGTACTTCTATACTCTGCACATCTTGCATATCGATATAATCAAATCTCGTAAATGAATCAGGATCAGTCATTGGAACACCATCTTTGATAACCATAATTTCCCTTACTCCATAACGAGCCTTCAGCCCTGCCCCTCTTATGATAAGTCTTGGGCTCTGTGAATTACTTGTGCTTTCTACTTGAACACCTGGAATACCTTCTAGTGCCTCACTAATATTTAATATATTTTTATCTTCTATGGTTTGAGCGTCTACTACAGCTATTGATTGAGAAACTTCTTTAGTCCCTACTTGTGTTTTTGTGGCTGTTACACTTATAGCATCCATAACAACTGTATCAGCAAATGAGAGAATAGGAAGCAATGCCATTGCAACGAGAGAATATCTGATATTTTTCATAAAAAGTAATCCTTTAAGTAAATTTAAACAGAATTATTACATATGATTGTTAAATATGTATCAAATAGAATAATAACTAGTAATTTATGGAAAGTTTTACATGTAAACAGATAAAATAACTTTTCTTACATGTAAAGGGAAATGATGCCAAATAGAGAAGATGCTTATAATTTGTTAAAAGAATATAACGGTGATGCTCTGGTGACTCATGGGCTTGCGGTTGAAGGAACGATGCGATACTTTTCAAAAAAGTACAATGGAGATATTGAAACTTGGGGAATTGTGGGACTCTTACATGACCTTGATTATGAAAAATTTCCAAATGAGCACTGCTATAAAACGCAAGAAATCATGAATAAATGTGGATACAGCGATGAGATCATAAGAGCTATCATGTCTCACGGGTATGGAATTTGTACGGATATTGAGCCTCTAAGCGACATGGAAAAGACGTTGTATGCAGTAGATGAACTCACAGGCCTTATCACTGCTTGTGCGCTTGTACGTCCATCTGGTTCTGTTATGGATTTGGAAGTAAAATCCGTTAAGAAAAAATTCAAAACCAAATCATTCGCAGCAGGGGCTAGCAGAGAAGTGATTCAAAAAGGTACAGATATGTTAAACATGGAGTTAGACGTACTCATCCATGAAGTTTTACTTGCAATGAGAGAAATTGCACCAACACTCGGATTAGAGATGAAGGAGTAATCTTATATCTTATAATCACCTTTGTTAATATCATCCAACGTTGTATCTTTTAACATGTTTATTATGGATTGTTTAGGCTCTTTCCATTTATCGTGAAGATAACATTTTTTATTTTCACTGCATGCGCCTATTCCTAAAAGACAATTTTCTCCGTGAAGTGATTCATTGACAGCTTCTAAGATATCTGAAAGTACGATTGTTGATGGTTTTTTCTCCAAAAAATATCCGCCCTCTCGTCCCTGCACTGAAGTTATAATTTTTGCATTAACAAGTTGTGTCATAATTGCTGTTAAATATTTGTATGGAATACCCAGCGCCTCAGATATCTCTTTTGCTTTGTGAAATTTTTTCTCACTGTGTTTGGCAATATAAGTCATAATTCTGATTGCATATTGTGATGTTGTATTTAATTTCATCTCTAGTCCTTAGTCATAAATAATAGGTTACTGCCATCAATAGGAATCATCCGACATTTTAGCGAAACTTGGCTTAGATTCATAAAATAGTCACTTTCCAATCCTCTATGTTCTTGTGAACTATAGCCCCCTATTTTGGTTTTTTACAGTTTTCATTTTCTAAGTTTAGTACAGTTTAATTTAAATACTACTTTAATATAGAATTAAAATTAAACTGACTATACTTTCAATTACTATAAAAAAGTAGAATTTAAAAAGGAGACTTTATGACTGAACGTATAACGAAAAGTATGGCCAAAAATATTTATCTAGGTGGTGGCTTATTTGCCATTCTGATATTTGCTGGACTTTCTTTCGATACCGTACAACAAATTCCAAAGAGATCAAACGCACAGAACATCACACCCTCTGTTGTTGCGGGTAAACATCTTTGGGAAGTTAACAATTGTGTTGGTTGTCACACAATCTTAGGAGAAGGCGCTTATTATGCCCCTGAACTTGGAAATGTGTTTTTAAGAAGAGGTGCTGGCAACGAAGCTGGATTTAAGGCATATATGCAAGGTTGGATGGCAGCACAGCCACTGGGTGAGCCAAACAGAAGAAAGATGCCACAGTTTAATTTAACGCCAGAACAAGTAATTAATTTATCTGATTTCTTAATCTGGACATCAAAAGTAGATGCCAATGAATGGCCACCAAATATTGAAGGATAGGGAGAACATATGAAGTATAGTTCACAAATGGTCGCAAAGCCATATTTTATTTTTGCATTAATTCTTTTAGCAGGAGAAATACTTTTTGGTTTGCTTATGGCAACACAGTATATATATGGTGATTTTTTATTCCCACTGATACCCTTTAATGTTCTTAGAATGGTTCATACAAATTTACTTATTGTTTTGATTTTATTTGGTTTTATGGGGGCTAGTTACTATTTAGTACCTGACGAGAGTGAGAGAGAGTTGTGGAGTCCAATGCTAGCTAAAGTGACCTTTTGGGTTTTTGTAGTAGCCAGTGTTGCTACAATTTTGGGGTACCTACTTGTTCCTTATGCCACATTGGCTAAGATTACATTTGACAATATTTTACCAACGATGGGCAGAGAATTTCTAGAACAACCAACAATCACAAAAATTGGTATCGTTTTAGTTGTTTTATCGTATATTTTAAATATTACTATGACTGTATTAAAGGGTCGTAAAACAGTCATTACGACAGTTTTATTAAGTGGCCTATTTGGTTTAGCATTTTTCTTTCTTTTTGCTTTTTATGTACCTGATAATTTAGTTATGGACAAATTTTTCTGGTGGTTTGTGGTTCATTTATGGGTTGAAGCTACATGGGAATTAATTCTTGGTGCACTTTTGGCATTTGTACTTATCAAAGTCACGGGAATTGACAGAGAGCATATCGACAAGTGGTTATACTTAATTATTGCCATGACTTTGGTATCAGGGTTAGTTGGAACAGGACATCATTTTTATTATATAGGCGCACCTGAGTACTGGTTATGGCTTGGGTCAATTGTATCAGCAATTGAACCATTACCATTTTTCTTAATGATACTTTTTGCCTACACAGTAACAAAACAAAGAAAAATTCAATATGACAACAAAATGGCACTTACATGGGCAAAAGGTACCGCTATTATGGGATTTTTGGGAGCTGGAGTTTGGGGCTTTATACATACATTAGCACCCGTAAACTTTTATACACATGGCACACAGCTGACTGCTGCTCATGGGCATTTATCATTTTATGGTGCCTATATTATGATTATATTTACCATCATATCTTATGCTATGCCAATTCTAAGAGGTCGTCCTAATGGCAACTGTGCAAAAGCACAAAAAGTTGAATTGAGTGCTTTTTGGCTTATGAACATTGGTATGCTTGGTCTTACTCTTGCTTTAACTGTTGCTGGAATTATGCAAATACTACAACAAAGAATGGGGATTGATCCTTTAGGTTTTATGGAAGTTCAAGCTCATATTGCGCCTGTCTATGCAATTCGTCTAGGATTTGGGATAATGGTTTTTGTGGGTCTTTTTACTTATTTTGCTAGTTTTTTTATCAAAGAAGAAGCGGTAAAATAAGTGGAAGAGTATATCGGTAAAGTTTGGAATAAATATGCCATAAAAAAAACAAGTAAACTTCATGAAAGCGAGCGAGTTTTCTTTGCCGATATCAGTAAATCATTGACAATATTTCACCACCTTATGGGTGGTGAAAAAGGCAAAGATTTACAAATAACTGATAAGAGATACATTGATACTTCTAGAACTTTTTTACAAAAAATTTCATTTTTAGGACAAGATTTTTATCTTACTTGGCAGGATGAAAAATCTATGTACTTACCTGCCTCCTTTGCATTCTTTCCGCTTAAAGAACACAATAAAATGTTGTATTTTTGGCTGATTGCCATGTCAACAAAAGTGAATGTCAATACTTCCAATCTAAAAGCAGAAAACAACAATGCTATGCTTTACTTAGTCAATAGATACAGTGGGTTTAAACTATTTTATGAAGCAATGAGCGAATATCTCATAGAACGCTACCCGGAGTTAATATTTATCAAATCTTTAGATAACAAGGATTCGATAAGTACTTACCCTTTCCCTATGTGGATATATCCATCGCCCTCCTCCAACAATAAAGCAAATAACACTGCTGAGGAAGAAGAACTACCAAGAGACAATTCAAATAATAAAACTGACACGCTTGATATGAAAAAACAATCTAACCAAATTGATGATAAAAAAGCAACCGATGGTTTTTTATCGTTTCTTCCTGAATCATTGATGAATATCATGGAACAAGTCAACTTAGATAGGGCAGAAGATGATAGTTTTGATGAAAATGCCCTCTATCATGCGGAAGATTTAGACGAAATCACGTTAGGTCAAAAAAGTGCAAATCTATCTGCAAGAATCAAAATGGATTTGGATTTACAGCCAGATATGACAGAAATTTATCCCTTGGGTAAAGGTCATTTTATAGATGAGTGGGATTATAGAACTAAAAGTTATTTAAAAAATTATGTGTGTATCAAGCCTCAAATTACCATAAATGTTATTCCTGCTCATTTACCAAAAAGATTGCAAAAAATGGTAAATAAAATTCAAGGCGAACTTGATTTACTTGAACTTGACCGTATTAAAAATGATAAATTGCCTGATGGTGATGAGATAAACATAGAGTCATGGATAGACTATCGTGGACATCAAAATAAATCTGCGCATCATCAAAAATTTTATGAATCTTTTGAGAAAAAGACACGCGACATGGCAACACTTATATTGGCAGATGTTTCATTATCGACAGAAGCTGGTATCACACAAGAAATACGCGTCATTGATGTTATAAAAGATGGACTGATGGTTTTTTCTGAATCACTACAAAGGCTTCAAGACAATTTTGCTATTTATACTTTTTCCTCTGTAAAAAATACAAAAGTTTACTTTCATATCGTTAAAAACTTTAAAGAAAAATATACAGATTTAATTCGTGGAAGAATTGATATTATTAAGCCTGGATACTATACAAGACTAGGCGCAGCGATTAGAGAAGCTGCAAAAATTCTGGAGAAACAACAAAATATCAACAAACTACTGCTTATCATCAGTGATGGCAAACCAAACGATTTAGATAGATATGATGGTCGCTATGGCATAGAAGATACAAAAAAAGCGATTGAAGAAGTGAAGAGAAAAGGCATCACTCCTTTTTGTATCACCATTGATTTAGAAGCTAAAGAATATCTTTCCTATTTATTTGGAAAGAATGGTTACGTAGTCGTCCGAGATAGTAAAAAATTGCCAAAAATTTTACCAGAAATATATCTAAACTTAACAAAATAAGGGAAAAAATGTCAAGCACATATTATGTATCACAAGCAAATGAAATAGAACTATTTGAAGCAGCTGCAGGCATGAATTTACCTATTCTCATAAAAGGTCCTACCGGATGTGGAAAAACAAGATTTATTGAATTTATGGGTGAAAAACTTGGTCGAAAAGTTTACACTGTAATATGCCATGATGACTTAAGCGCTGCTGATCTTATTGGTCGCCACTTAATCGATGAGAGTGGCACATATTGGCAAGATGGACCTTTAACTAAAGCTGTAAGGGAGGGTGGAATTTGTTATCTTGATGAAATTATTGAAGCAAGAAAAGATACCACAGTTGTATTGCACTCTTTAGCTGATTATCGTAGAGTCTTACCGATTGACCGAACAGGGGAACTTATAGAAGCTCATCCAGATTTTATGTTGGTAGTTTCCTACAATCCTGGTTACCAAAATGTACTCAAGGGAATGAAACCAAGTACAAAACAGCGTTTTATCTCTTTAGATTTTAACTATCCTGCACCAGAAATTGAAGAAAAAATTGTTGTCAAAGAGAGCAGTATAGATAGTGAGACAGCAAAAAAACTAGTTTCAATCGCAAGTGAAATACGCCAACTAAGTGACAGTGATATCCAGGAAGCAGTTTCAACAAGACTTTTAGTGTATGCTGCAAAACTGATAGTCAAAGGGTTTAACCCCTATGATGCTTGTGTGCACACAATAGTTCAATCCCTAAGCGATGAAGAAGAAGTATTAAAAGTACTCGAAACTCTTATCGGATTACATTTTATAAAAAATATTTAGGTAGAGTGTCTTAATAAATCATACAATTTGTGTTTACACATAGTACAATAGTGTTGAATTACCGAAAAAGGATTGAAATATGATAGTTACCTTTGCATTTATAGTTGTTTTAATAGGTCTTATCGTTAAAGCTGACAAACAGTTTGGAACGATTGAAAATACTAAAGTTAAATATACGCATGTTGGTTTGATGTTTTTTTCAATTTTGATAACAAGTTTATCACTCACTGTTTTTTTCAACTTTATCATCAATTTTGAAGAAACAATCAAAACAGTTTATGTGCAAAACGGTCTTTTATCCCCTACTGTGAATCTTATAATGATGCTATCGAATACTATTTTGAGTGTATTAATTTTATTTACCACTCTTAGACTTGCAATGCGTTCAGAAAAAGCAAGAAAAATCTTCGTCACTCTGATACCTCTTTTATTTTTAACCGGAACAGTGAAAACTTTAAATGACTTATATGTAAGAGGTACGACTGCAACAACACTCAGCTCAGCCATGATGGTAACAATATTTTTAATTATTTTACTTTATTCTCCACTATTTTTCTTTTATATCAACAAAAATATAAAAAAACAAATCTTTGATATACCAGTAAATAAGTAATCAGGATTACTGGCCTCCTTTTTAATAAACTAACTTAACTTAACTAAATATAAGTTAATAAGACTATAATACTCCTATTTACTTTATATTAGAAATAAAAGACTATTATTGTCTTAATTAGTTAAGAAAGGAGAAACAATGGGAAATAATGAAAGTATACATGATTTACTAGATAGTGAATACTCACTAGGATTTTCAACAGACATAGAATCTGACACAGCCCCAAAAGGGTTAAACAAAAACATAATTGAGTTTATATCTAAGAAGAAGGATGAACCTTCATGGATGCTGGAGCAAAGAAACAAAGCGTTTGATACATGGACAAAGATGGTAGAACCAAACTGGGCTGGTTTAAACTATGCAAAAATTGACTATCAAAATATATCTTATTATTCAGCGCCAAAGAAACTACTAAACTCTATAGAGGAAGTGGATCCTGAGATTTTAAAAACGTATGAGAAACTGGGTATTCCTCTTGAAGAGCAAAAACAACTCGCAGGAGTCGCCGTGGATGCTGTTTTTGATTCTGTTTCGGTTAAAACTACATTTGAAAAGCAATTAAAAGAAAAGGGAGTTATATTTTGCTCTATTTCTGATGCTATAAAAAATCATAAAGAGTTGATAGATAAGTATCTTTTTTCAGTTGTTCCTCTAAACGATAACTACTTTGCAGCATTAAATGCAGCTGTATTTACCGATGGAACTTTTGTATATATTCCAAAAAACACCCGTTGCCCCATGGAATTATCTACCTACTTTCGTATCAATGCGACAGGTACTGGTCAGTTTGAGCGTACGCTTATCATCGCTGATGAGGGTTCTTATGTATCTTACAATGAGGGCTGTTCAGCACCTTCACGTGATGAAAACCAACTTCACGCGGCAGTCGTTGAACTCATAGCTCTAAAAGATGCGCAGATAAATTACTCAACGATACAAAACTGGTATCCAGGTGATGAAAACGGAAAAGGTGGAATTTACAACTTTGTCACTAAAAGAGGTATCTGCAAGGGCGATAATTCAAAAATAAGTTGGACTCAAGTTGAAACTGGTTCGGCTATCACGTGGAAATACCCAAGCTGTATACTCGCAGGAGACAACTCAGTGGGAGAATTTTACTCAGTAGCGGTTGCTTCAAAAGCTCAACAAGCCGATACTGGCTCTAAGATGATTCACCTTGGTAAAAATACCAAATCAACAATCATTTCAAAAGGTGTATCTGCACTAAGCGGATTAAATGCCTACAGAGGGTTAGTAAAAGTTGGCGCAAGTGCAAAAAAAGCACGTAACTTTACCCAGTGTGATTCACTTCTCATTGGTGCTAAAGCAAAAGCGCACACGTATCCCTACATTGATGTACACAATTCAAGTGCAAATGTAGAGCATGAAGCAACGACTTCAAAGATAAGTGATGAACAACTATTTTACTTGATGCAAAGAGGTCTTAGTGAAGAAGATGCTGTGTCTATGATCGTCAATGGGTTTTGTAAAGTTGTATTAGGAAAATTACCTATGGAATTTGCAATGGAGGCTAGAGCATTACTTAACGTAACTCTTGAAGGAAGTGTTGGATAAAGGAAAAATCATGTTAAACATAAAAAACTTAAAAGTAGAAATAGAAGGCAAAACAATTTTAGATGGATTAAATCTAAATATAAAAAAAGGTGAAGTTCATGCGATAATGGGACCTAATGGTGTAGGCAAATCAACTCTTTCAAAAGTGATTTCTGCTCATCCTGATTATGAAGTAACCAGTGGTGAAATTACCTATAAAAATAAAAATTTATTAGAATTAGATGTTGCCGCGCGCGCTATGGAAGGCATCTTTTTAGCATTTCAAAATCCTATAGAGATTCCTGGTGTTAACAATATGTATTTTCTAAAGCAGGCATTTAATGCCAAACGTCTTTATCAGGGATTAGAAGAGATGAATTCAATTGACTTTTTGAAACTCATCAAAGCTAAAACAAAAGAGTTAGGAATAACAGCAGATGTTTTCAAAAGAGATTTAAATGCTGGATTTTCCGGTGGTGAAAAGAAGCAAAATGAAATGTTGCAAATGAGTATCTTAGAACCTGAACTTTTCTTGTTAGACGAGATTGATTCTGGGCTTGATGTTGACGCACTTAAAAACGTAGCGCAAGGTATTAATACGATGCTAAATGATGAGCGTTCAGTACTTCTTATAACACATCACCAGCACTTACTAAAGTATATAAACCCAGATTATGTGCATATCCTTTATGATGGAAAAATTATGAAAAGTGGTGGCATAGAGCTTGCAAAAGAGATAGAAGCACATGGATACTCAGTGGTTAAGGAACACAGGAGCGTATCATGAAACTAATTGATGTCGAGAAACTCAGCACTAAAGAGATATTGCAGGACTTATCTTTGCTTGAGGGTGAAGCACAAACTACAAGGATCCAATCAATTGAAAAATTTAAAACCTTGGGTCTGCCAACAAAAAAAAGTGAACAATTTGCTAAAACAGGTATAAGATCAATCTATGAAAACGAATATCTACAAGAAGATAAATCTGATAGTAGAACTGAACTTGATAGTACTGAAAATTTCAGAATTGTCTTTAGAAATGGTTTTTATTCCCCTCTTCAATCAAAACTGCCTGAAGGGGTAACTCTAAACTTTGATTGTGCACCAAAGTTAAATGAGTTAAGTACAAATCCTTTTTATTATCTAAGTGGCGCACTCAATAAAAACTTTTATGCAATCAAGGTAGAAAAAGGGGTACAACTTGAAACTCCTTTGGAGATTGTCTATATAGATGAACTTTACAAATCGCAAACACATATGCACATTAGCTTGGAAGTGGAAGAAAATGCGAGTATAAATCTGTTTGAGAAAGTACTGATAGATACTTTCAGCTTTTTTAATCATACACTCAATGTAACGCTAAAAAAAGATTCCAAGATTGTACATGTGCATCAGCAAAGTGCTAAAAGTTCAGCACATATCATAAATAATTATAACTATACACAAGAAGAAAACTCAAGTGCAAAGATATACTCCTATCAAGATGGTGCAGAATTGGCTATAGCTGTGTGGGATATTGACCTAGTTGGAGAAGGTGCTGATGTTGATTTTACTGCCCTTCACTTGCCAACAAACAAACAAAAATTAAATACTATTGTAAGTCTCCAACATAATGCACCAAACACAACAAGTAATCAGCTTATAAGACAAATCATCAAAGATGAAGCAAAAGGGTTGGTAGATGCTAAAATAATAGTTTCTAAAGATGGCGCTGGAAGTAAAGTAACCCAGTTATGTAATTCTTTGTTACTATCAGATAAAGCTGGTGCCCAAGCTTATGTCAAACCACAGTTAGAAATATTTATTGATGACCTAGAAGCAAGCCATGGAGCTACTATGGGAAGCTTAAATGAAGAACAACTTTACTACCTGATGTCTAGAGGTATAAGTGAAGATGCTTCGCGCGCTCTACTTGTCGATGCCTTTAAAAAAACTGCTTATGATCGTTTCCCTTCATGGGCAAAGGAGAAAAATGATGAGCGTCAATGAGTTGCGAAATGATTTTCCTTTTTTTAAAGATAAAACACTCGCTTACTTAGACAGTGGAGCAACAGCTCAAAAGCCTCAAGTGGTACTTGAGGCTATGGAAGAATATTATAGGGAATATTGTGCAAATATCCATAGAGCATCTCATGGACTTGGGAACAAGGCAACACTCAAATATGAAGAGGCCAGAGGCGAGATTGCAAACTTTTTAAATGCACAATATCAAGAAGAAATAGTCTTTACAAGCGGAGCTACGCAAAGTATAAATCTCGTAGCTTACGGTTTTGTAAAAGAACACTTTGAGCATGTGATAATCTCAGGACTAGAGCATCACTCCAACATAGTGCCTTGGCAAATCATAGATAAATCTTTACATGTCATAGCATCAAAAAAAGACTTACATGCAGACTTGGAAGATTATGAGCGTTTACTGAAAAAGTACCCAAACAGTTTTGTCTCACTGGTGCAAACTTCCAATACTTTTGGCATAACTCTACCGATAAAGCAGATGATAGAGATGGCACATAATTATGGCTGTAAAGTCTTGGTAGATGCTGCGCAAAGTGCTATACATGGCCCTGTAGATGTGCAAGATTTAAACGCTGATTTTTTAGTACTATCCGCTCATAAACTCTACGGTCCTACAGGAATCGGTGCCCTGTATATAAAAAAAGAGTTGCACGAATTATGTAAACCATTTCAAGGTGGAGGTGGAGCTATAAAAGAAGTAAGGTATGATAAAACTTCTTATATGCCAATCCCTCACATGTATGAAGCAGGAACTGGAAATATCGCAGGTGCCATAGGTTTTGGGGCTGCGCTAAAGTACATGACTGATATTGGATTTGATGTCATTCAGACTCATGAGAGAAAACTTGTTAAGTATACCAATGAAAATCTATCAAAAGTAGATGATGTGATTACTTATACAGACAGCACCAATGCTACGGGAAATATAAGCTTTAACATAAAAGGTATTCACCATAACGATTTGGGAATATTACTTGATAAACAAGGAGTGCAAGTAAGAGTTGGACACCATTGCGTTCAACCCACGATGCATGCTCTTGGGATTGATGGTACTGTGCGTATAAGTTTTGGAATGTATACTACAATAGAAGAGTTAGATAAGTTTTTTAAAGCACTGACTCGTAGTATTAAAATGTTAAAGGAGTGATGATGGAAGAGACATTAAACGCCTATAAAGAAGATTTTGAACTTTTTGATGATGATATGGACAAATACGAATACATTATAGAATTAGGTAAAAAATCTCCTGTTCTAAAAGAAGAAGATAAAAACGAGCAAAATAAGATACAAGGCTGCCAATCCTCTGTTTGGATTGTGGCTAGAGAAGAAAATGGAAAACTTTTTTTTGATACTGACAGCGATACTGTTATCGTGCGAGGATTAGCTTATATATTGGCTCACATATACTCAAGTCGTAGTCCAGAAGAAATACAAAGTTTTGACAGAGAAAAGCTGAGAGCGTTAAATCTTGAAGAGATCATTTCACCGTTAAGGTTAAATGGTTTTACGTCAATGATAAATACTATATATGCATATGCAAATAAGGAGAAATAATGAACGATGAAGAATTAAAAGACAAAGTAATAGAAGAACTTAAAAAAGTTTATGACCCTGAACTACCATTAAATCTTTACGATATGGGACTTTTTTATGAAATAGAATTTGGAGAAGGACATGAGAACAAAAGAGCCTGTCAAATTGTTATGACTCTCACTTCTCCAGGATGTCCTGTTTCTGAAGAGTTGATGCAAAGAGTTTATGATGTAGTTGGAACTATTCCTGAGATAGATGTAGTCTCTGTAGAACTAACATTTGATCCACCATGGAGTGAAATGATGATGAGTGAAGATGCAAAAATACAAATGTCTATGATGTAATAATCTCATAGAAGAAAAGTTCTAGAGGGAGTGTTTTATTTGGCGCTTGTTAAAGGTTAAAGGCTCTCTCTCTTTTCTTTTTTCTTCGTGTTTATGCGTCTGCAAAAACTTTGGCAACCTTCTACCTTGTACGGACATAATATCTTCCATTAGTACTTCTTTTATTTCTTTATCGCTTACATGTAATATTTCCGTTAAGTACCTGAAAATAAGATAGGCCATCCTATCGAGTGAAATCTGCCATGTAGATTCTGTTTGAGCGTAAATCCACTGACTAAATGCAAAAAAACCATCAAATACTTTGCCATCACTAAAAAGATAGACAACAATTTTTTTGAAATTCCCGCTATTGTAAACGATGTCCCAAAACCTTGCAAAACGTTTCATCTTTTGCATTAACGCAAATGAGATAAGGCTATTTTGCAATATATCATAAGGAGGAAGATCTGAGTACACCATCCCATGAATTTCATCATGGCGGTTGATCGTTGTGCCTGATAATTTTTTAAGGATGCCTATTTGTATTTCGCATTTTGCAATACTGTAAAGTTTATCAAGATTTTTGCCAAATTGTTCGACACTCTCACCAGGAAGTCCAACTATTAAGTCTACATGTAGATGTGCTTTTGTCTCATTCTGCAAAAAAGAAAGATTTTTTTGTATTTTCTCAAAGTTTAATTTTCTATTTATATTATCCGCCACATCCGTATCTAACGTTTGAATTCCAATTTCAAGTTGCAAGCAAGTCGGTGGAAATTTAGTCAGTCTCTCTCTTAGAGATTCCGGAAAATGGTCAGGTATGACTTCAAAATGTATAAAATAGGGTGGCTCTTTTTCTAAAAAAAAGTCCATCATTTTATTGGCTGTTTTGATATTGAAATTAAATGTTCTATCTATAAATTTAAAATTTCTAACACCCCTATTCCACAATATATCTAACTCGTTTAAAAATCTGTCTGTCTCTATTTTTCTCACTTTTTTATCAAGCGAGGAGAGACAAAATTCACAAGAATAAGGACATCCTCTACTTGCTTCCACATAAGTATATCTATTGGCGACATCATTGTCATTGTAATACGCATAGGGAAGCTCAATTGCATTTAAATCAACAATACCCGCTTTTATTAGCTTAGTTGCAGGAGGATTTTGTGCCAATATATCGCGGCAAAGTTCATAAAAGACAACATCACCTTCGCCTTGAACAAAGTAATCAGCCTTTGAAAAGTCAACTCTATGAGGAAAATAGCTAGCTTCAGGACCGCCCACTACAACAGTAGTCTCAGGAGTAATTTTTTTAATCAGTTCAATTAATTCGCTCACTTCAATAGCATTCCAAATATACGCACCAATGCCTACAATCTTTGGATTTTCACTTAAAATTTGCTCGAGTGCATCTGTAATATTTGTCTTAATAACAAACTCTTTGATAACAGCGCGTTCTTGCAACTCTTTTAAGTTTGCATATAGATATCTTAATCCAATTGCAGTGTGTGTGTATCTAGCATTAAACGTGCATAAAACGATATCAGCCATTATCAATAATGCTTTTTATTTCATGCAGCAGCTTAATTGACGCATCAATTTCTTCTTTTCTAATCGCAACACTTTCGACGTTGCATCCGATAGGTATGCCTTTACCTTTTCCGTAAAAGTATAATATTTCAAAAATATCCCTGCTTAACTTTACGGATTCTTCTAAGATATTCTCAGAATTTTTTAATCTTTCTTCGAGGTGTAGCGGTATACTAATTCCAAGCCATTTCATAAAGTCCAACGTTTTAGCAGAACCACAAGGAGTGACCGTAAATATAATAGGCACAATTGGTTTATTGTACTTTTTTGCATAGGCGAGATAATCATCTAAAAACTTTTTTGCCGCCATGAGGTTATACACACACTGTGACACAAAGAACTCACATCCATTGTCAATCTTATCAAACACTCTTAAGTGTTCATCATGCTTTACACTATGGCGTTCTGGTATCATAATGCCACCTAAAATGGCATCGTTGCAAAGTTCTTTTTTAAGTGCGTATGCTTCTCTCATTCGGATAGAAACTTTTGTCTCTTTACTCGCAGCACCCACAAATACCGTATGAAAATCTTTGTTAGCACGTGCACTCAACCATGATTTAAACTCATCTTTATCATACTTCCCAACGGCTTTGTAGACGATAACAGGGATATGCAAAGGAGCATCAAGATAATTTTTAGCATAATCACAAGGATCGAGTGTCTCCATGAAAGGGAAAGGTCGCTTTTCATCGGTTCTATCTGCTTCATCTTGTATATCATAAAGTATCAGTCCATCGATATCTAAGCCATTGAGTCTCTCAATATGTTTAGCTGCGATAATTTCTAACTCTTCTTTGGTATGTTTTGCTTTTGGTGGAGTCAGTCCGTAAAAAAGTAGTCCGCCTTTTTTTTGGCGTATTTTGTCTGTTAATGTTAGCATTAAAATCCCTGCATGTATAAAGTTATATATTTTACTCAATTTGGGGTTAATTACTCATAAATAGTTTCGTTTGCATAGTTCTACATGTAAGAAAATTTTCTTACATGTAGAGTTTAAAAGGAGGATTAGTTTACGAGTTCGAAGTCTTCTATTAGGTTGAAGTTTAAGTATTTATATACTTTATCTTTTTTACCTGCTAGTTTTTTAGGCACTAAGTTCATATATTCTTCTACGCTTGGAAGGCGTCCAAGTAGTGCACAAAGTGCTGCAAGTTCTGCACTTCCCAAGTAGACTTGAGCACCCACTCCCATGCGGTTATTAAAGTTTCTAGTACTTGTTGAAAATACGGTTGCACCATCGGCTACTCTTGCTTGATTACCCATGCATAAACTACATCCTGGGATTTCTACGCGAGCGCCGGCGCTTCCAAAGATTGAATAATAGCCATCTTCTACTAATTGTGCTTTATCCATCTTTGTTGGTGGCGCTATCCAAAGTCTTGTAGGCACTTGTCCTTCACCCTGAAGTACTTCACCCAAAGCTCTATAGTGACCAATATTTGTCATACAACTACCGACAAATACCTCATCGATTTTTTTAGGTCTGCCCTCATCTGCTAAAATTTCGCTTAGCGTAGCAACATCATCTGGATCGTTTGGACAACATAAAATTGGCTCTTTAACATCAGCTAAATCAATCTCAATCACAGCGGCATACTCTGCGTCAGCATCTGCTTTTAGTAGCTGTGGATTTGCCACCCAATCTTTCATCTTATCCGCACGTCTTTGAATCGTTACAGGATCACCATAACCAGATTTTATCATTGATTCGAGTAAAACTATGTTTGAATTAAGATATTCGATTACAGGCTCTTTATCTAACTGTACGCTACATGCAGCAGCACTTCTCTCAGCACTGGCATCACTAAGCTCAAATGCTTGCTCTGCTTTTAGTTTTGGTAAGCCTTCAATTTCTAAGACTTTTCCAGCAAAAATATTCTTTTTATTTTTTTTAGGAACAGTGAGCATTCCTTGTTTAATGGCATAATAAGGAATAGCATTTACTAAATCTCTCAGCGTAATCCCAGGTTGTAATTCACCTTTAAATCTAACCAGAACAGATTCTGGCATATTCAGCGGCATACTTCCAGTCACACTTGCAAAAGCAACTAAGCCAGAGCCCGCAGGAAATGAAATACCAATAGGAAAACGAGTATGACTATCTCCACCTGTACCCACAGTGTCAGGTAATACCATACGATTTAGCCATGAGTGAATGATGCCATCACCTGCTCTAAGACTAACTCCACCTCTATTTTTCATAAAATCTGGAAGAGTATGTTGTAAATCTACATCACTTGGTTTTGGATATGCTGCCGTGTGGCAAAAACTCTGCATCACTAAATCAGCAGAAAAACCAAGCGCTGCGAGTTCTTTAATCTCATCTCTAGTCATTGGTCCTGTTGTATCTTGTGAACCAACTGTCAAGGTATGAGGCTCAACGTACATGCCAGGACGAACACCTGCTACTCCACATGCAAGTCCAACCATCTTTTGTGCTTGAGTATACCCCTTGCCACTGTCGTTTGGTTGTTCTGCTTTTATAAAAATATTTTCTTGGCTCATTCCTAAAGATTTTCTAGCCTTATTTGTAAGACCACGTCCGATGATAAGAGGTATTCTTCCACCTGCTCTGTACTCATCTGCTAACGTGTTTGGATTTAATTTAAATTCTGCAATCACTTTGCCGTTCTTTTCAACTTTTCCAGCCAATGGATAAACATCAATAACATCGCCAGTTTCTAATCCATCAACATCAAATTCAATCGGCAATGCGCCACTGTCTTCTGCAGTGTTAAAAAATATAGGAGCGATTGTAGTACCCAGAACTAAGCCGCCTGTTTTTTTGTTTGGAACAAATGGAATTTCTCTTCCCATATGCCATTGTACTGAGTTGATTCCAGATTTTCTACTTGAACCCGTTCCCACAACATCACCCACATAGGCAACTTCATGACCGGCTGCTTGAAGTTCTTTAATACGCTCAAGTGCATCTGGCACTTTTGAAGTTAACATCACATTTGCATGTAAAGGTATGTCGCTTCTCGTAAATGCTTCACTAGCAGGAGAAAGATCATCAGTATTTGTCTCGCCAGAAATTTTTAAAACAGCAACTGTTATTTTTTCTTCAAGCTTAGGACGAATGGTAAACCATTCTGCTTTTGCCCAAGACTCTAAAATTTCTTTAGCATAAGAATTTGTTTTTGACAACACTTCTACATCATTAAATGCGTCATATACTAGTACTGTCTTTTTTAGCGCATCACAGGCAGCTTGTGCGATTAATTTATCTTGATTACTTAGTGCAGCTACTAGTGGCGCTACATTATAACCACCTAGCATTGTACCTAGGATATTGATTGCTTTTGTAGGACTTATAACGCTACATGTAGCTGTACCTTTTGATATATCATTCAAGAAAGCTGCTTTAACATACGCTGAGTCATCCACTCCAGGTGGAACTCTATTCTCCAGCAAGTTCAATAAAAATTCTTGATCTCCATTGCCTTTTTTCAATAGTTCAACAACTTGTGCAACCTGCTTTGCATCTAGCGGAAGCGGAGGTATTCCTTCTTTGCTTCTCGCCTCTACATGGGCTGCATATTTTTCAATAAATGACATCAGTATTTCTCCTTGTGAGTTTAAGTATTTAGATTGTAGCAAAAAAAGATTTGATTCCCAAATTTTTTTGAAATAAATTCATTAGACTTTGAGGTGGTCTTGATATAATAGTAAAAAACAATGGAGAAAACATGCAAAATACACTATTTGATAACTTAAAAGATTTAAAGAAAGACTTGGCTGAGGATAAAAAAAAAGAAAATATTAAAAAAGAAGAAGAATTAAAATTAGAAAAAGAAAAGCTTCTTAAAGTTGATTTTGAAGTTTTTATGAAAAGTTCAGGAATTAAGAAATTAAAATAGTGCCATCCCAGCCATCAAGAGTGGTTGAATTTTCAACATTAGAGGGAAAGTGTGCTTATCTAGACGATAAGCGTATGCGTATGGAGTACAAATTCATACAAGATTGCCCAGAACTTTTAAATCAAAAATTAACTCAGCGAGGCTGGAGAAGATTTGGTGAGTATTATTCTAGACCCAATTGTGTTGCATGTAAAGCTTGCTTAAGTCTTCGTATAGATGCTGCAAATTATAAATTTTCAAAAAGTGCACGAAGAACCATCCGAAAAAATAAAAATACAAAAATCTTAATTCAAACACCAACCTTAAGTATAAACCACCTTAGATTATATGACAAGTACCATGCGCACATGGAGAAGAAAAAAGGCTGGAAACACTACTCGCTCACTCCAAATAGTTATTATGAACTCTACGTGAGGGGCGCTATGAAATTTGGAAAAGAAATTCTCTATTTTATTGATAACAAACTTGTAGGGGTTGATTTGGTTGATATACTCAGTGATGGAATCTCTTCCATCTACTTTTTTTACGACCCAGACTATGCTCATCTCTCGCTTGGAAGATTTTCTATGTATCAGCAAATTTTTATCGCACAAACACGAAAACTTCCTTGGATATATGTGGGCTACTATGTAGAGGAATGCTCAAGTCTAAGCTATAAGGGCGATTACAAACCTCATGAAATTTTACAAAATAACCCAGACTTACATGAACCTACCCGTTGGGAAATAAATGAATAAATTTTCCTATCACTCTATTTAGCATTATATAAAATATCTTTATCCTTGTTGTACACTTTCGTCTTTACATCAAAAAATCCCAACAATGTATCGAAGAGATTGTCATGAGAATACTCATTATTACTGTAGGATTTTAATTTTTCTACATTGATGGTATCATTTTTTCCAAACCACATAATTGATGGTATATGCTTTTGCTCTTCTGGTGCCATAAAATAAGGCATTCCATGGAGATATATGCCATTTTCGCCCAAGCTTTCACCGTGATCACTCATATATATCATCGCTGTCTCATGGTCTTTTGAATATGGCTTGAGAAAATTTATCACGCGTGAGAGGAAAAAATCAGTATATAAAATTGCATTGTCATAGGCATTTGATATCTCTTCTACCGTGCATTTTTCTACTTGATTTGTTTTGCATACGGGGGTGAATTTTTCAAACTCTTTAGTATATCGCTTATAGTATGCCGGTCCATGATTTCCCATATGATGCAAGACTATCAATATATTTTTATCTTTATGTTCTGCTACATATTTATCAAGTCCTACAATCATCCCGATATCTCGGCATTCCACATCACAAACGGTGTTATTCTCAGACGTTCTGAAACTCACTTCTCCTATTCTTTGGGCTACACCTTTAGAATTAGAGTTATTATCTCTCCACACTATATCTACTTTTTTTGTATGCTCTAATACATCTAGTACATTTTCGTATGCTATTCCTTTCTTGTAATCAAAATCTACCCTATCAAATTTTGAAAACATGCAAGGCACCGAATCTGCCGTTGAAGTTCCACATGAGTACATATTTGGAAAATTGACGACATTTTCTTTCTCAAGTAGAGGGTTTGTATCTTTTTCATACCCATTTAATGAAAATCTATCTGCCCTTGCAGTCTCGCCAACTACCATAATCACTAGTTTTTTCTTGTCACTGGAATCCTGAGTAATAGTTGCATCAAGTCCAATTTGTTGAACAATAATTGTTCCAGTAGAAAAAGTTTTATTAATGTAATTACCAATACTGTATATCCAATAGGTTGGATTTGTATAGTATCTAAGCGGCTTGTGCTCTCTAAAAAATGAAGTATAAAATTTACTAAAACTAAAAAGCATTATCACAATAATCACAATAGACAGGACAATTGCTATGATTTTTGATACTATTTCTTTTGTAAACGGACGATATAAAATTTTTGCTTTATAGACGAACCATGAAGGTAAAATGCCCAGAAAAATTAGATAATAAAGCAACGTCATGGTAAACAAATCTGAAGATTCACTAAGATTGGTCTGAAATGTATTTCTAATCATACTATCATCAATAATTACATAATAACTATTCATAAAATAGCTCGTAATCGATGACACCAAGAGTGTTGAAATTAAAATAGGTTTTGTTGTGTACTTTGAGCTAAACATACTAAACAATAAAATAATAAAAGCTACTAGTATCACTGCTAATGAAATCAAAAAACCAATATTCGTAGTGATGAACGGATAAACAGCTGTTACATTCGTAAAAAATGATACATTGTCAAAAAGCACAAAAAACAGTGCTGTAAAAATTATTAATCTCGTCTGTGTTATTTCTTTCATACCTATCCTCTTTAAGAGCCCTAAATGAAATGAAAATTATTTATGTTCATACAGGACGTATTTTTTACTAATATAAACTTCATTCAACTCTTGTTTATTGAGTATTTTAGATAAGTCATTTTTGTTTACGACAACAAAATAGCTTGATGTTGATTCTTTTGCCATTTTATTAAACGCATCTACCGTGGTGAGGGTTACTTTTCTATTCATATAATAACTTGTTGAAAAAGATTTTTTTTCTAAGAAATATATTGGCTCGTTATTTTTATCAAGTGACTTATAGGTTCCAATTAAGTACTTTTCTGTTTTAATGACACTTGGGTCAACCATTATGTACAATGTAGCAATGAGGGCTACAACAGGTACGAAAAGAGCATTTATAAATAGCATTTTATTATATTTTACAATAAATTTACCACTATCTCTATTTAAATATAATGCTAATAGTATTGCAAGAGCAGGAAGTGAAGGTAAAATATATGTCCATATAACATTGCCCGCCATTGTAAAAAACAACATTATAAATAACATCCATACGGTATAAAAACAGATATCATCCTTTTTAAGTTCTTCAAACAAAGAAAGACGGCCAATTTTATTTGAAATATTTTTAAAACCAAAAACTAAAGCATTTAAGCCCCAAGGCAAACTCGCTACTAACCACATAATCCAAATAGCTCCATGAGGATTTTTATGAACATACCCATACTTGTCACCATGCCACCCTGAATCAAGAAAACGCCCAAGATGCTCACCTACGATAAAATAATTTAAAAATCCTGGTGTTTTTAGCTCAGCAAAAATGTACCAAGGAATAGAAATCAAAAGCATCAGAGACAAACCCCCAAACCAAGGAAGCCTAATAAGCACTGAAATTCTTTTCTTAAAAGACAGTAGAATCCACAAAGTGATTATCCCACCCACAACAACCAGAGCCAAAGGTCCTTTTGCAAGTAATCCAATGCCTAATCCAATAAAAAATAGATATGACCAAATTTTTGCTTCACCTCTTATGTAGAGTAAAAAAGAGACCAAAGACAAGGTGGTGCTAAAAGCCAAGTAAGGATCTGTCAATACTGCTCCGCTAAGTGCATAAACAAGTAGCATACTAGAATATATAACAATCGCTAAAAGTGCGGTCATTTTATTACTAGTCAGAATCAATAACTTATAAATTAGCCAAATAGTGGCTAGCGTTATCAGTAGAGAAGGAATCCTAGGAACAAAATCATAAATGCCAAATAGCTTATAAGAGAGTGCTTGAGCCCAAAAAGAAAGAGGTGGTTTTCCCCAAAAAGGAACACCATAATCATAATAAGGCGTAATCCAATCATTAAGCTTTGACATCATAAGTGCCGTATTTGCGTAACGAGCTTCTGTTGTATCTGCGAGAGGAAGAAATATCATAGAAAAAAATCTAGAAATTGTCAGTCCCCAAAATAAAAGTGTCAAATTTCTAATTTGCTTATTCATTGTTTCCCTTGTTCATGTTTTGTATAAAATCTTTAAATTCATCATTTTTCCAACTCAATGCTTCTTCACAAATTCCACCTTTTCTTAGAAAAACAAATTTTTTATATATCCAATAATTTTGCAAGGCGACTATTGCCGATGTCAATAACTGTGATAGCATCACTCCATTTTCTAATAGAGTATAGAAAAGTGTAAATAAAAGTAAATTACTGACAAAAGAGATGGCTACAGTAATTGTATATTTTAACATAGAATTATTATGTTTTTCATTAGAACTAAATGTGTAATAGTACTGAAATATATAATTTAAAATAGCGCCAACTACGACGCCCGCTGATGTAGATACACTTGCATTGACACCAAACCAGACCAAAACAGCCATGACGCCAAGATGACACAGTGTTGCACTCCCACCACTTAAAATAAACCTTTTAAGCTGATGAATATCAAATTTTTTATCATATTTCACTATGTTAACCTTCTATCAATGTTTAATTTTTTAAAATTATAGTATACAAGAATGAAGCATAGTAATATATTATTCTTGAAATAAAAAGACTATCTATCCATAAGAGCAATCACTTCATTTACGGTTAAAAGTTTGCCGGTACTTTTTACGACTCCATCGACCACTAATGCTGGAGTATTCATCACACCATAATCCATAATTTTCTGGATATCTTCCACTTTTTCTACACTATGAAATCCGCCAATTTTGGTAACTGCTTGTTTCACTATCTCTTCAAGTGCCTTGCATTTTGCACATCCTGTGCCTAAAATTTCTACCTTCATTTTTTTTCCTTATACATAATTTTTTATTTATTATATTTTGTGAATTAGATAATCGCGTTAAAAATATATCCAATGGCTATGATGCCAAGACCAACAATCGTAAAAAATAGCGCGATGAGTTTGACATGCAATATTCTTTTGAGAATCATCGCTTCAGGAAGACTCAGCGCAGTAACGGCCATCATAAAACTAAGAGCCGTTCCGAGCAACATCCCTTTACTCGTAAGCACTTCCACAAGCGGCATGACTCCCGCGGCATTACTGTACATAGGAATTCCCATTAAAACTGCAATTAAAACTGCAAAAGGGTTGTCTCCTCCTGCGTATTTGGCTATAAAATCTGCAGGAATATATCCGTGTATCAAAGCACCAATACCCACACCTATCAAAACATAAATATATATTTTTTTAAATATATCAATCGTATAATCATACGCTTCTTTGGCTCTTTGCTTCATTGTAAGCTTAATTTTTATGGCTTCCAATTCACCTTCCATGGGCTTTACATCCATTAGGATATAGTGTTCCATATTCATTTTGCCGATGAAGTATCCGCCAAAAATGGAAACCAATAATCCAAAACCTATATAAATAGCCGTAATTTTCCAGCCAAAGAGTCCAAACAGCAGCGCGATTGCGATTTCGTTGTTCATAGGACTGCTAATGAGAAAAGAGAATGTGACACCTAAAGGAATTCTAGCTTGTATAAATCCTAAGAACAGTGGAATAGCAGAACAACTGCAAAATGGTGTAATAATCCCAAACAAGGAAGCCAATATATTTCCCATAAATTGTGACTTGCCTTGTAAATACGCCCTGACATACTCTGTATTAAAATGTGTTCTCAAGTACGAGACAACAAAGATAATGACGACAAGTAAAAACCATATTTTCACAGTGTCATAAATGAAAAAATTGATGGCAGACGCCAAATGCCCTTGTAGCCCAAACACGTCATTGATAAGATAATTTACACTAGCTTGCCACATGTAGCTCTTCTTTTATGATGGGTAGTAACTCTTTTTTAATCAGTTCCAAAGTTTTTCTAAATGCTTCAATACCTTCTCCATCAGGGTCGCTAAAGCCTACATGGTGCGTTTTTACTTTCTTTGGGAACATCGGGCAATTTTCTTTGGCATTATCACACACAGTCACGATAAGATCAAAATCAAGATTAATCACTTCATCCAAAACTTTTGAATGATACTCACTCTTCCAAGCGCCCTCTTTCTTCAATACTTCTACGGCATATGGATTTACTTTGCCACTTGCTTTTACCCCTCCACTATAGGCTTGTATACCCTCACAATATTTATTCACTAGTGCTTCTGCCATGATGCTTCTGCAACTGTTTCCTGTACATAAAATCAAAACTTTTTTCACATTTTTTCCTTAAAAAATTATTGTTAAACTCAGTAGAACTATCAGCAAAATCGGTGGCGTTACCAACAATCCAAATTTACTATACTGCCAAAACCCTATATGAACACCCTTTTTATCTAATACATGTAGCCATAAAAGAGTGGCAAGTGAGCCAAAAGGAGTCATCTTTGGACCCAAGTTGGCACCGATGATATTTGCATACACCAGAGCGTCATTGGGAATGGTGCTAATTGAAATATCCATAATCATAATCGTTGGCATATTGTTCATAATCGCACTTAAAAATGCTGATATGAAGCCCGTGCCTACGATGGCAATCGTATCGCCTTGCTGATTTAAAGTATGTAATATAGTCGCCAGATAATCCGTCAGTCCAGCATTTTTAAGGCCATACACAACGATGTAAAGACCGATGCTAAACCACACGATTTGCCAAGGTGCTTCTTTAATAGTTTGCCACGGCTTCGATACTTTAAAATAAGATGAGAGTGCTAAAAATAACAATCCGCCGCCAAGGGCAAAAATAGATATTGGCAAATTAAAATAATCGCCCACAAAATAACTAGTCAATAAAAATGCTAGAAACACCCAAGCGATATAAAAAAGAGTCTTATTTTTAAGTACAGAATCCGGTTCTTTTAGTAAAGAGATATCTGCATGTAAAGGTATGTCTTTTCTCAAAAAGAGCCATAGCACAACTATAGAAACAGTCGTACTGACAATATAAGGTATGAACATTACCCCTAAATAGTGTGCAAATCCAATCTCAAAAAAGTTTGCTGTTACTATATTTGTCAGGTTTGAGAAAACAAAAGGGAGTGATGCGCTGTCACTGATGAATCCGCCTGCAAGTAAAAAAGCTAAAATTGTTTTTACATTGAGCTTTAAAATTCTCATTTTTGAAAGTAAAATTGGAGTTAAGATAAGAGCGGCTCCATCATTTGCAAAAAGAGCAGAGACGAGTGAGCCTAAAAGTAGAGAGTAAACAAACATTTTGTTGCCATCACCGTTTGAGAACTGTGCCATTTTAATGGCGCACCACTCAAAAAAACCTATTTCATCAAGCACCATTGAAAGTATGATGATGCCTATAAAAGCCAAAGTAGCATCCCAAACAATACCTGTGACTATCAATACGTCATCAAAACTTACGACGCCAACAAGTAAAGCTATTATTGCGCCTATGACAGCGGTAGTTCCTATCTGTAATCCTCTAGGCTGCCAAATAACAAAAATAAGTGTTAGAAAAAATAGTGTTGATGCCAAAATCATAAAATTTCCTTTTACAATTTAAAGTCTTCGCCTAGATAAAAGGTGCGGACCAGCTTATTTTGCGCAACTTCATCACTGGTTCCACTCGCCAATAGTGCTCCATCTTTAAGGACATAAGCCCTGTCACAGATGTCTAGCGTCTCTCTTACGTTGTGATCTGTGATTAAAACTCCGATATTTAACTTCACCAAATCTCTCACTATATTTTGAATATCAGTCACAGCAATAGGGTCAACACCAGCAAAAGGCTCATCCAATAACAAAAACTTAGGATGCATAGCAAGAGAACGTGCAATTTCACAACGTCTACGCTCACCACCGCTTAAACTGAGCCCTTTTCTTTGGCGAATTGGCTCAATATTGAGTAAATTCAAAAGTTCTTCCACCCTTTGTTCACGCTCTTCTTGTCTCTTATGAACAATCTCAGCTGCTAACATTAAATTATCTTCAACACTTAACTCTTTAAAGATACTAGACTCTTGCGGAAGATAGCCAATGCCCATTTTTGAGCGTTGATGCAGTGGCATACTAGTGATATCTAGATTATCAAGATAAACGTTACCTTTTGTTGGGGGAATGAGGCCACAAATCATATAAAATGTAGTCGTTTTACCTGCTCCATTGGGACCTAAAAGACCGACTATTTCGCCACTTTTAACGTACAGTGAAATATCACTTATGATGGTTGTACTTTTGATTTTTTTTTCTAATTTTTCTACCTTAAGAGTGTGCATTTATGGTTACCTTATAGTTTCTTTTATCTTTATGTGATGTAATATCAATTTTTGTATAATCCATTTCCAATTTTTTAAGCATACTCTCCATTGCGGCATCGGCCCATTCAACAAGATGATATTTTGGTTCTTCCAATTTTTCAAACAATCCATTTTGTAAAAAACCATCAAACCCTTTTTGGTAAATATCATAATGACAGACTCGCTTCCCATATTCATTTAAGACTGAAAATGTTGGAGAAGACACTGCTACATGTAGGTCCAAAGATTTAACAAATTCTTTTACAAATGTTGTCTTTCCAGCAGCTAAATCTCCTTTTAACAGTACAATGCCGCACTCTCCCAATTCCTCTAAAATTTCTTTTGTAAAAGAGGGTAAATCTTTTAGTCCGCAAACTCTTTCAAACTCTTTCATAGACTGTTGGATACTTTTATGATCTGTTTTAGTTTTTCTGCTGCTTTTTTACTAAAAATTGTCTCTCTTGCTATTTGTAATCCATCTTGAAAATCTCTTGCCATTCCATCGACTATCAGTGAAGCGGCTACATTGATAAGCACTATATCTCTTTGTGCCTCCGTCGCATTATTTGCAAATATCTTATGCACCAACGCAGCATTAAAATTGGCATCACCGCCAACAATAGCTTCCAATGGCGCTTTTTTTATGCCATAATTTTGAGGGTCTATCTCAAACTCCGTAATAGTATCATCCATAAGTCGTGCCGCATAGGTAATGCCACTGATACTTATCTCATCCATATTTTCACGAGAACTTACCACCATCGCTGATTTTGTTTCATTTATTTTCAGTGCTTCTGCTATTTTTGGCACAAAGGATTTATCAAATACTCCAAGCATTATTTTGGTGGTATTGGCTGGATTTGTTAAAGGGCCTAACACATTAAAAATTGTTTTATTGGGAATTGTTTTTCGCACTGGCATGATAAACTTCATAGCCGGATGATAATTTTGTGCAAACATAAAGGTAAATCCAGTTTCTTCTAAAAGCGTTTTTGCTGCCTCAATATTTAAGTCTAAACGGACTCCAAGTGACTCAAACATGTCAGCACTTCCAGATTTTGAAGTGACGGAACGACTTCCATGTTTTGCCACATAACACCCTGCTGCAGAACAAAGAAGTGCTACCGTGGAAGAGATATTAAAACTTCCTATTTTATCCCCGCCCGTTCCCACAATGTCTATTAATTTTAATCTTAAATCTTCTTCTACTCTTAGCGCAATTGCATTGGCGCGCATCACACTAGCAGCTGCTGCGAGTGACTCTACTGAAGTGTTTTCATCAAGCGCGAGGGAGAGTAAAAATTCTCTCATTTGCGCATCATTCAGCTCGTGATTAAAAAGTTTTTCAAATGATTTTTTTGCTTCCTTGTACGTCATACTATTTCTCTCACATACTCGCTCTGTTTGGTTTTTGGTATTGTTTTCGTTTCAGGGATTTGTAAAACTTCATAAAAAACAGATTTTTCAAGATACGCTATCTCAATTTTATCTCCAACTTTTACATCTTTCGCTGCTTTAACCACTTTGTCATTTATCTTAATAACACCATTTTTACACATATCCTCAGAGACTGCACGACGCTTTGTTATGTTGACTGAATTTAAAAATTTATCTATTCTCATTATTGTTCCTCATATAATGTTTAGGCATTCTAACAAAATAATTTTTAAACAAACTTTATTATGGAACGATTTTTGCAGTTAAATTGAAAAAATGAGTAATTTTTAAAACTCATTAGCTGGTAATACATTTGACAATGTTATTGCACCTGCTGTAGGAGCTGAAGTGATGTTTACATCAACATAAGCTACACCCATCTCATCAGTACAAGAGGTAATCCCATTGTCCATAGATGTACCAACTATCTCCCAGCTCAAGTCAGCTGGACCTTCAACATTAAAACTACCAAAATTACTGTTATAATAATATTCTGTAGTTTCTTTTACTCTAATAAGGATTCTTTTAATTCCTGTGAATCCAGCACCATAGGATTCAGAATCAGCAGACAATCCAAGACTTCTTAAAGTGACCTTTCTAGCCTCACCAATTTTAACAGTTTGATTCGTGCCATAATTTTGTCCCACTAAATTAACCCATAAAACAGGACTTTTCCCAGCCAAATAATAATCATATTCAATACTGATTGCCATGCTACCTGTTTCATCAATGATAGGATTATTGTTTTCCGAATAAACATTTGCAACCCATTCTACACCAGGGTTACATGTATCTTGACGATAGTTATGTCCTACTGCAAATCCTAATCCTGACGTGTCATTACCATCATAAGTATCAGCTAAATACAAAATATTTGATATTTTATCGCTAATATCCCATTTTCCAGAAGCATTATAAGTATGTCCAGCACCAAAAGTTACCAATATATCATTGGTCGTATCTACATTGCCAAAAACATCACTGGGAGCTGTAAACGAACTATTCGTTGCAAGGGTACCACCATTTGGAAAATATAAATAGTTTGCACTATTTGTTGCCGTCAGTGGGCTAGCTTTCGTATATCCTGCTAGCATACCCATAGAAACAGCTGGATTACTATCTACTCGGTTGCTATATTTATCAGTAACCGTTAAAACCCATTTATCTATAAATTTTGCACTCCCCAATACTTGTGATGTACTTACATACGATAAACTCATAGCACTAGGTGGTCCTGATAATACCAAAATATTGAATGTTTTTGTTAACGTCTGAGCATCCCCATTCACATCACTAAAGTTTGCTACAACTTCTAGAGGAATCAATCCAGAAATTTTCGTAGAGTTGACACTTATGAGAACATTATTTTTAGATGTTACAGTCAAAGAGTTACCTGTATTTCCAGAAATATCTGCTAAAGTTCCTATATTCGGATTCAATGAGGTAACCATGAGAGAAGTCATATTTGAATGATTTACTTGGACACTAGCATCATCACTTACACTGAATGTGATATTTTTACTACTCTCTAAGGCCATAGTGACATCAGTACTTTGATCACTAGTTAAAATATAATTCTTCATAACAGTTTGATTTGCATCTGGATTTATGGTGACAGTATATATCAATATTTCACTTGGATTGGAGTCATGATAAAAACCAAATTTAATATCTGAAGTATTTGCGTCTAAATTACTCGGTGCTGTATAAGAAAAAGTTGCTTCTCCATTAGTAATTGATGCAGTGGATGGTGTAAATGAACCAATATCCCTGCCTGCTCTAACATCACTCGGATATACCAATGCAACAGTACCCGTAGAATACAGCCTGTTGTCTTTATCAAGAACTGTTACCACTATGTCAAAAGCTTGACTATTTGTTGTTACCTCTCTTGGTGTTTTTACTGGCAAAACCAATGTAATTCCCGAAGTAACAGTAGCTATGCCAGGATTTATGGTGACAGTATATCTCACGATTTCACCTGAATTTGAGTCATGATGAAAACCAAATGTAATATCTGAAGTATTTGCGTCTAAATCACTCGGTGCTGTATAAGAAAAAGTTGCTTCTCCATTAGTAATTGATCCAGTGGATGGTGCAAATGAACCAATGTCTCCTCTGCCCTTGTCATAGTCGTCGGGATAATCAATTACTACCTTACCAGTCGAATATGGAGCGTGTTTATCATCAATAACTTTTACCACTATGTCAAAAGCTTGACTATTTGTTGTTACCTCTTTTGTTGTTACTGGTAAAATTATTGTAGCAACTTGACCTCGAGTAGAATCAGTTCCAGATGATGACGCACCTCCACAGCCTACTAAAAGAAAAGTCATAGCAGTTAGTATAGAAAAAAATAAAACCTTAAACGTATTCATAAAAATGCCCTTGTAATTCATTGTGTCAAGAATTTTATCACACCCTATGTTAATCTCAAATTAATATTAAATTAATATTAAATATTTAAAGGTACATTGCCGATTACATTATTTTCATTTAAGTTTAATTTTGAGATGCCGGATGTTACTCCTATGAAAAAATTAGTATCATTTTTTGACTCACTAATCAAGGTAGTCTCTTTTTTACTTTTACCTGAAATTAAATCTGACTTAGATTCTTTTATCTGTTTGCTTCATCTTGATTTTTAAATGGTCTTGTATAAACTCTATGCCAATTTTTATACTCAGCTAGATACATTTCGTGTCCCAGCTCACTTAAGCGATAAGGTCAATATGGTTTTTCGCATTATTGAGGGTGGCTGCCTATTTTAGAGTTTTTATAAAGTTGATTAAGCTTTTTTCTTTTCTCATTTGTCACTTCATGGTTAGCTGGAATTCTAGGACTAGCCTCTGACATATTGTTTTGTATGATTGTTGGTTTTTCGCTCATTATACTGATTTTATTCTCTGTATTTATTATGGCCTTATGGTAAAATTTATCTTGAGGATTTACAATCACAATACTGCCCTCACTCTCGATCCAGTGAAAAGAAGAGTCTCCTTTTAAAACGCCCTCAAACTTTGTACCATCTGGCTGGGTGAAGGTTCTGACTCCTGAAATAGCCGGACCGGCTGCAACAAAAGTGTTTACCAAAAGTAATATTCCAATTATTTTTACTAATAAATTTCTTATGCTCATACTAATTTCCTTATTTTGTTATACGGATAGTCATTGTTCTATCGGTATAATTTTCATTTATTATCTCAATACCATAGCCCGTGGCCGTGGCCGTTGCATCGTAAAGTTTTGTTCTTGTCGCGTCAACTACATCTCTACTGCTATATACATCAGCATAATTGGCTGAAATAGATGTAGTGGATGTCATAAGAGTGGTCGTGTCTTTTTCTACAAGTGCTACTTTATAATGATTTGAATTTGTTTGTGTTCCATACTCCGTATTGCCAGTTTTAAGTGTATCTACATGATAAAGCATTGCAAAGAGCTTGTTGTTTGTAAATGTACTCTCGGCATATTCAAATGAAATATCGGAGTTTGGTTTCGCCGTATCTCTGCACTCGATGAGAAAATATTCATTTGCCTTTGTAGTAACGAGTTTAATCAACTCTCTCGAACTGCAAGTAATATTAATATCCTGAGATGAATTTACATCTGTAACATTTGCATCCAGACCAGCATCTATTCTGTTGTAGGCGCTATATTGTGTTGGCGTCTCTCCCTGATATGTGTCAGTGCTTTGCATTGCCCACGAACCACCGCTCATAATATCATACCAACCTAAACCAGAACCACCACCATTGTCATAGTAATCCCCAAGACTCAGTAAAGAGTGCCCAAGTTCATGAGCGATAACTCCTATTGTTGCTTTATGTCCATTAACAGTATCGTCAATTCCGTGAGTCGCCCCAAATCTAGCATAAGAACCTGAAGTTGCTTCTATTCCTGTATATCTCATTACTTCTTTATTATCTAATTTCAACGTAGTCCATGGAGAACTACTATCAAAAGCCCAAGCATGAGCCCAAATAGAGTGGTCAACAGCATCTCTGTATGATGATTCCCCTCCGGCTACTATAAAAACAATCTGCAACTCTTTTTTATTGAGATAACCATCACCATCCGTATCTAGGGCCGCGAAGTCCATGCTGTCCACCACCGCCTTCTTTGTGATGGCATTGTAAATTTCAGTATCTCGAAACGTTGTATTATTATAATCTCCAGGATGGAGTTTGCCCATAGAGACCATAATCAATCCGTCATTCGCCGTCCCAGAACTTTCGGTTACAGGGACAAGGACTAGTTTTCCACCGGTAGTTTCATCAAACCATCTATTAACAGAATTTTGAGTTTTATCAAAGAACTTGTTATACCATATTAGCGGATCAGTTTCACTATAATTCGTCCAGTTCATCACAACTACAAGCGTTGGAACGTACACGGGGAGAACATCGTAAATATCATTTATCGTTATAGTATATCTCACGATTTCACCTGGATTGGAGTCATGATGAAAACCAAATGTAATATCTGAAGTATTTGCGTCTAAATCACTCGGTGCTGTATAAGAAAAAGTTGCTTCTCCATTAGTAATTGATCCAGTGGATGGTGCAAATGAACCAATGTCTCCTCTGCCCTTGTCATAGTCGTCGGGATAATCAATTACTACCTTACCAGTCGAATATGGAGCGCCTTTATCATCAATAACGTTTACCACTATGTCAAAAGCTTGACTATTTGTTGTTACCTCTTTTGTTGTTACTGGTAAAATTATTCTAGCAACTTGAACTGAAGGAGAATCAGTTGCAGATGATGACGCACCACCACAGCCTACTAAAAGAAAAGTCATAGCAGCTAGTATAGAAAAAAATAAAACCTTAAACGTATTCATAAAAATGCCCTTGTAATTCATTGTGTCAAGAATTTTATCACACCCTATATCAATCTCAAATTAATATTAAATATTTAAAAGCCATATGCATTCTTTATAAATAAGCAAATATTACAATTACTTTTGATAAAATAATATGTAAAATATTTTTTATCCATGATAAAAGGGGTTATAAATAATGAAAAGAAATGTTAAAAAAGTAGTACTAGCGTATTCAGGCGGACTCGATACGAGTATTATTCTTAAATGGTTACAAGATGAATACAACTGTGAAGTGGTTACTTTTACAGCTGATATTGGGCAAGGCGAAGAACTTGAGCCTGCTCGTAAAAAAGCAATAGAACTTGGTATTAAACCAGAAAATATTTTTATAGAAGATTTAAAAGAAGAATTTGTAAGAGATTATGTGTTTCCTATGTTTAGAGCCAATGCAATATATGAGGGTGAATACCTGCTAGGAACTTCTATCGCTCGTCCTCTTATCGCTAAGCGTCAAGCACAAATCGCTGCTCTTACAGGGGCGGATGGTGTCAGTCATGGCGCCACTGGAAAAGGGAATGATCAGGTTAGATTTGAACTTGGCTACCTTGGCATAAATTCAGACCTAACCATCATTGCACCATGGAGAGAGTGGGATTTAAACTCAAGAGAAAAACTACTTGCGTATGCCGCACAGCACAATATTACAATCGAAAAGAAGAAAGGTAAATCACCTTACTCAATGGATGCAAACTTACTGCATATCTCTTATGAGGGTTTGGTTTTAGAAGATCCAAATGCAGAGCCTGAAGAGGACATGTGGAGATGGTCAGTGAGCCCAGAAAATGCTCCTGATTCTGCTGAAAAGATTGAACTAACGTATGAGCATGGTGATCCCGTAGCACTCAACGGCGTTGTATTATCTCCGGCATCTATGCTTGCCGCACTCAATGCCCTTGGAAACAAACATGGGATTGGAAGAATCGACATCGTTGAAAATCGTTTTGTGGGTATGAAAAGTCGTGGATGCTATGAAACTCCAGGGGGTTCTATCATGTTAAAAGCACATCGTGCCATAGAAAGCATTACGCTTGACCGTGAAGCAGCACATTTTAAAGATGAATTGATGCCAAGGTACGCTAAAACTATTTACAATGGCTTTTGGTTTTCACCTGAACGTGAAATGATGCAAGTTGCCATTGATAAATCCCAAGAAAACGTAAACGGTACAGTGAAGTTAAAACTTTACAAAGGCAATGTGATGGTTATAGGTCGTGATTCTAAAACAAACAACCTGTTCAGTGAAGCATATTGCACGTTTGAAGAAGACGAAGTGTATAATCAAAAAGATGCTGAAGGATTTATCAAACTCAATGCCCTAAGATTTATCATTAGCGGTAAAAATAAAAAAGCCCAAGGAAAGTAATTATGACAAAACCTCTAGCATGTAAAGACTATTTTGACAACGTCGATGAGCAAATTGAGCACATCTGCCAAAATGGACAAGTAAGTGATTGGGAATTAAAATCACTCCTTATATGTAGAAGCGAGCAAAAAGTCGACTTTTTGCTCATCGATATACGAGAGATGTATGAATATACTGAACAAAGTATAGAAGGGGCTGACATGCTTTTACCGACTAGCACTATCCACTTACATATGGATAATCTTGAAGCAAAAAAAGATAGTTTTATTATTTTGTATTGCAGGACAGCTGGCAGAACTAGTCAAATGCTTCAGATACTTAAAAGGATGGGATTTTCAAAAATTGCACATTTAAGTGAAGGCATCGTTTCGTACAGCGGAGTCACACTAAAGAATGCTCCGATTCCAAATTAAAAAAGGACATACATGAAAGTATTATTAATTAAAGACGTAAAAGGCCTGGGAAAAGCAGGTGAACTTAAAGAAGTTAAAGATGGTTATGGTAAAAACTTCCTTATTGGAAACGGTTTAGCACTACACGCAAAAAATGATGTCATGAAAAAACATGAATCAGAGATGAAGAAACAAGCTTTACAAGATGCTGCCGAGTTGGCCAAATTAAAAAATATTGAAATAGAGCTTGGTAAAGTTACACTTAGAGTAAAAAGGAAACTTGGAGCAAACGGTAGTCTTTTCGGTGCAGTGACTAAAGATGAAATTGCTCATGAGTTACTAGAACAACACACTATTGAAATAGACAAAAAAACTATTGAAATCAGCAACCCAATGAAAGCAACCGGTATTTTTGAATTAACCATCAAGTTAGGGCATGGCATTCATGCGCCACTCAAATTAGAGATAATCGGAGAATAGATGTTTCATGCAACAACCATCCTTGCTTGTAAAAGCAAAGGCAAAGCAGTTATTGGCGGAGACGGACAAGTTACTTTTGGAAACAGTGTCTTAAAAGGGAATGCCACAAAAATCAGAAAATTATACCACGGTAAAATTCTTGCAGGATTTGCAGGAAGTACTGCCGATGCATTTAATCTATTTGACATGTTTGAGGGAATACTTGAGCAAAAAAAAGGCGACCTTTTTAAAGCGGTGATAGAATTTTCTAAAGAGTGGCGAAAAGATAAAATGCTCAGACGCCTAGAAGCAATGATGATAGTTTTAAACACTGAACATATTTTTATACTCAGCGGAACGGGTGATGTCGTGGAACCAGAAGATGGAAAGATTGCAGCGATTGGAAGTGGTGGTAACTTTGCTATTTCTGCGGCACGCGCACTCGATCGGCATGCCGCTCTTGATCCAGAAACTCTCGTAAAAGAGAGCCTTCTCATTGCTGCGGAACTCTGCATATATACCAATACAAATATAAAAACTTATGTTTTAGAAGAGGAAAACAAAGAATGAACATGACGCCAAAAGAGACTGTATCCTATCTTGATGCATACATAATCGGTCAACTTGATGCCAAAAAAGCAATTGCTATAGCACTTCGTAATCGTTATAGAAGATTGCAATTAGATGCCCAAATGCAAGAAGAAGTAATGCCAAAAAATATTTTAATGATTGGCTCAACGGGTGTTGGAAAAACAGAAATTGCGAGAAGATTGGCTAAAATGATGAGCCTACCATTTGTAAAAGTGGAAGCGAGTAAATATACTGAAGTTGGATTTGTAGGGCGTGATGTAGAATCTATGGTACGTGACTTAGTGATGGCTTCAGTAAATTTGGTCAGAGCAGAACATAAAATAAAAAATATTAGCTCAATTGATGCTTATGTAGAAAAGTCAATAATAGAAAAACTTCTCCCTCCTCTTCCCAAAGGTGCGAGTGACGAGAAAAAAGATGATTACACAAAAAGTTATGCAAGGATGAAGGAAAAGCTCAAAAATGGCGAACTAGATGAACTGAGCATAGAAGTAGAAGTCAGCGGTGGAAATTCAGACATGTCGGACTCTTCGTTACCGCCTGAAATATTAAAAGTTCAAGAATCATTTATAAAGATTTTAGGCAGTGGCAAAGAGAGTATTAAAAAAGAATTAAAAGTAAAAAATGCTAAAGAAGCGCTCCGAAGCGAAGCGAGTGAAAAACTTTTGGATTTTGATGCTATCAAAGTTGAAGCACTTGATCGTGCTCAAAATGGTGGTATTATTTTTATAGATGAAATTGACAAAGTAGCGGTCAGTGCCTCAGCTTCTCATAAAAGCGACCCAAGCAAAGAAGGTGTTCAAAGAGATTTACTTCCTATCGTTGAAGGAAGTGATGTGAATACAAAATACGGCATAGTGAAAACTGACCATGTACTGTTTATCGCAGCAGGCGCATTTCATGTCTCAAAGCCCAGTGATTTGATACCTGAACTTCAGGGACGTTTTCCTCTAAGAGTAGAGCTTGATTCTCTCACTGAAGAGGTACTCTATAAGATATTGACACAGGCAAAAAATTCACTATTGCTCCAATATGAGGCACTTTTAAGCACTGAAAATGTAGAACTTGTATTTGAAGATGAGGCGATTCGCTCCATTGCAAAAATTGCTCAAATGACAAATGAAAAGATGGAAGATATAGGGGCGCGAAGACTACACACAGTCATAGAAAAAGTAATCGAAGAGATAAGTTACAGTGCTGATGAGCATGGTGGCGAGAAAATAGTTATAACAAAAGAGTTGGTACACGAAAGACTTGATGACATCATAGAAGATGAAGATTCTAGCAGATATATATTATAAAGGTAATTTTTTGGAAAATGTAAATACAAGAGCGGGTTTTGTTTCAGTGCTAGGGCGACCAAATGCAGGTAAAAGTTCTTTACTCAACTGGTTAATTGGTGAAAAGATTGCTATGGTTTCGCACAAGGCAAATGCAACGAGAAAACGCTCAAACATAATAGCGATGCACGAAAACACTCAAATAATTTTCATTGATACTCCAGGTCTTCATGAAAAAGAGAGACTACTGAATAAATTTATGCTAGATGAAGCACTAAAAGCCATGGGAGATTGTGATTTAATTCTATTTTTAGCCCCAGTCACTGACAATTTAGATGATTATAAGAAGTTTTTAGAAAGAAATGTTAAAAAAATTCCCCATTTTTTACTTTTAACTAAAATTGACACGATTCCAAAAGATAAACTATTTAAAAAAATTGAAGAATACTCTCAATTTCAAGATGGATTTAAGGCTCTTATTCCAGTATCAATTCAAAAAGGAATGACGCAATCGTATTTATTAGGTGAAATTTCAAAAGAGTTACCAATACACCCATACCTCTATGATACTGAAATATTAACCACTGATCCTGTTAAAGATATCTATAAAGAATACATAAGAGAAGCGATTTTTAGCAATACTAGTGAAGAAATTCCTTATTTTGCCGATGTTTTGGTGGAAAAAGTTGAAGAATGTGATGATATTGATAATATTTATGCTACCATCATAGTAGATAAAAAAAGTCAAAAAGGTATCATCATCGGGAAAGATGGCAAGACCCTACAAAGAATTGGCAGTGAAGCAAGAAAGTCGATAGAGCACTTATCTGGGAAAAGAATTTTTTTAAAGCTGTTTGTTGTAGTTAAGCAAGGCTGGAGCCAAGATAAGAAGATTTTAGGCGAAATGGGGTATAATATTGTATAGGTTACTATTTGCTTTGAACTTCAAGTGTAATAAAATTTAAAACTTAGGTACTAAAATGGCAATAAAAACTGAAAAACAGAATTTTTCTGAAGTAATTACGATTGATTCAGTATCCTTAAAATCTTATAAATATACTAAAAATGAACTTCAACCATTTAATTTGGATAAAAGTAGTAAAAAATCATTTTTTATATCTTACATCCAAAGTAAAGATGTCATAAGTGCTAGTATAAATTTAAGTAGAAATATTTCTGAAGATGATATTGAAGATGCTATAGAAATAAAAGTTTATGATGAATTAGGTCTTGATTCAACAATAAACTATAAAATAACTTATTTAGAAGTTGATGTAGAAGATACAGCAAATAAGCTTTTTAATGTATTTGTTATTGATGCAGCAATCGTTGGAGCGCAACTTAGTGAGATACAGAAAAAAACAAGCTATATTGACTACGTCACAACTGCACCTTTTTTAATTAAATCTCTTTATCAAAAAGCACTTTTAGAGCCTGATGGTATAGATTGTTTTATATATTTTCAAAAAAATGATGCATTTTTAGCTCTCTATAAAGGCGGAGAGTACCTTTACTCTAAATCACTTGCATATTCCTTGACTCAATTAACAGAAAGATTTTGTGAACTCGTTGGTGAAAGAGTGAGTGAAGAAGATTTTCACACATTACTGACAACAGAAGGTCTAAAAAGTACTAATCCATCGCACCAATCACATTTAATGCAACTCTTTGGTGAATTATTTTTACATGTAAATGATGTGCTAATATTTGCGAAGCGCTCTTTTTCAATTGAACAAATAGATAGGGTCTATATTGGATCTGAAGTCGGCATACTCATCGGAATTGATGAATATGCTAAAAGCTATCTTGGACTCGAATCCTTTGAATTCAACTTTAGTATAAGCATTAACTCTAAAGAATGGTATGTTGATCAAATTCATATATTAATGGCTTTGACGTCTCAAGTTTATTTAGATGAAAAAGACGATGAATTAAACTTTTCTATTTTCAAAAGACCACCACCCTTAAAAGAGAGACCTGTAGGAAAATTATTGGGTGTAATAGCCGCCAGCCTTATTTTAAGTTTTGCATATCCTGCATATCAATTTGGATTCAGTCAGTTTTTACAACTAAAAATAAATAAAAATACTGATGACTTTAATAAGCTAAGTCTTAAAACCTCAGCAATTAGAGCTGAAATCGCTAGAGTGAATCAAGAAAAAGAGAAAATAATAGGTTTATTAAAAAAGGAATCAGAAAAGTTAGATTTCAGGAAAAAGCTACTCACTGAAATAAACAAAAAAAGAACTGATTATAATATGAAAATACTAATTTTATCAGAGTTAATTAATATATCAAATCAATATAAGTCTAAAATAAGCATGATTGAATACGATAAAAATAATTTAACACTATCCATTCAAAATACTAATGAAAAAAATATTACAGAGTTTATTACTGCATTAACAAAACTTCAAAAATACAAAATAAGTACTGATGAGATTGTGCTCGATGACAAAAATGAAGTATATCTTAGCCAAATTACGATAGGACTTTAAAATGACTGGCTTAAGTACATTTGACAAAATTGACAATTACCTTAACGATAAAAAAAGTAATGAACTCTCAGCTATTTTTTTACTCTTATTTGCCTTGATTGGTTTTGTAGCCTATTCTTCAATTTATCCCATAACAGAAAAAATGTTAAAACAAAGTATTAAAACAGACAGAAATATTGAAGGAAAGTTGAGGCAAGAAGTATCATATCTAAACTCAGTTAGTAGAAATGGTGATGAGAAATTTTATATCAATAAAATACTTTCTGAGTTAAAGAGGCAAAAAGGGGCATTGGAAGATTCTGTATTTGCAAATTCCTATGTTGACAACAAACTTAAAAATCTATCCTATTTATTGTACAATGATGAAAATTGGGCTAAATTTCTTGATTCTATTACTTTTATTGCTAAAGAGCACAATGTTAATATTAAATCAATAAAAAATCAATTTAATGAACCAAATTTTCAAAAAATTGAACAGGTACTAAATATTAATGTTGATTTTAGCGGAGATTTTAACGATGTCATGAAGTTTATAAATATTTTGGAAGAAAGCGAGCTTGTAGTTGATATTCATAAAATTAAACTAGAAAGCTCAAGTAGTATTAACGGTACTTTTGAAATCTTAGTATGGGGGATGAAGTATTGAAAAAAATTATATTTTTTGCACTCTTTGTAGTGTTATTATCAAATTCATTTGTTCTAGCTAGTCCTTTAGAGGATAAGATTAAGGAATACGACACTCTTTTTAATCAAATTGGTAAAAAAAGAGTTGGAATTTCAAATGAAAAAATTGATAATGTTAAAAATCCTTTTTTAATGACAAATCAAAAACAAACTACTCCAGATGGAACCGTTGCAACTGTTCAAGCAAACCCCTATATGCTTAGTGCAATATTTGGTAAAAAGGCTAAGATAAATGGTCTATGGTACAAAATAAATGATACAATTAATGATTTTAAATTAGTAAGAATTAGTGATAAAAGTGTAGTCATTCAAAATGAGCACTTAGAAAAAGAAATTTTAATAAGGAAAAACGATGCTATCAAAATTAAATTTTCTTCAAAGTAAATCTTTTATTTTCGCATTAGCCCTAACGGCTATATTGGTAAATCCTCTGAATGCAGTTGAAACTAAAAGCTGTGAATACAAAACATTTAGTATAAACTTTGATGAAAAAGTTACTGGTATTGAAAAAGTTACTGGTATTGAACTTTTATCTCAAATTGCTGATAGTTGTGATTTTAGTATAATAATAAAAGACAGTATTGCACAAAATACTCTTTCTAAAGATTTATTTGGAATAAATATTAAAAATTTATCACTCACTGAAATTTTTAATATCATAATTTCTTATAATGATTTATACTACGAGTATACAAAAAACTTTTTGCAGATTTATGCACTTGAGACAAAAACTTTTAAATTTGATTATATTACCTCTGTAAGAACTGGCACAGCTGAACTTGTTGCATCTTTTGGAGGAGCAACTGCAGCAGGAGATACCACTGCCACGTCTACCTCAACAAATTCTGTTTCCTCTACTGATTCATTTGATTTTTGGCCAACGTTGCAAGCCGAAATCAAATCAATATTAAATACAGGCGCAGAGAGTTACGAGGCAAAGGGTCCAATCATAAATCAAAATGCAGGCCTTATTACAATTACTGCAACAAAAAAACAATTAGAAAGAGTGAGTGAATATTTAACCACATTAGAAGATAGATTGCATAAACAAGTACTCATTGATGTGAGTATATTATCTGTCGATTTAACAGAAGGTAGTAAAACTGGTATAGATTGGAGTAAGTTTGATTTATCTTTAAATAGTCTTTCAACAATGAAAGACACTACCAAGATTGATAAATTAAACATTATAGAGTCGGTTAATAATCTCAATATAGTAAATGATGCGGTATTTACCATGAGTGGTCTGATGAATTTTTTAGGAAACAATGGAGATGCAAAAGTAATTTCAAGTCCAAAAATATTAGCATTAAACAATCAGCAAGCATTGATAACCATAGGCGACACAATCAATTATAAACTTATAACTACTGCAACCACTGATACAGGTGTCAATGGTGCCATAACTGAGGAAGTTAAATCAATATTTGTAGGTGTTTTACTAAATATCACTCCTGAAATAACGGATGATGGAGAAATAATATTAAGAATTAATCCTTCTGTGAGTGAGCTAAAAGATTCAACTTTAGCAAACAATTCAACACTGACAATGGCGCCAAACACTGCAGAAAAGAAACTCTCAACTGTCGTAAAAGTTAAAAACAACAATACCATTATATTAGGTGGATTAATTACGACAAGTGAGGGAGTAACAAAGACCAATGTAGCCTTTCTTAGTGATATACCCTTGCTTGGTGAAGCTTTTAAAAGTTCAAGTAAATCCAAAACAACTAAAGAATTAGTTTTTGTCATTACTCCTAGAATAATTGGGCCAAAAGATAATACTAAAATTACCCTAAAAGATTTAGGCTTTTCTAAGAGGGTTTATGAGCAGTAATTTTAGTGATATTAAAAATATCTTTGTGGATGGGGAAGTTTTTGATTATGTAAACTTAGACCAATCAGCTTTGGCTTACGCTAGGCTTGTGCAAACACTTGACAAACCGTTGAAGATTATATTGTTTTATGGTAAACCTGGAACTGGAAAAACTTTTCTTCTTCAAAAAATATACAATGACTACAAAAATAAAAAAAATGTAATCTTCTTTCCTCGCCCATTTTTTGATGAAAAAGAGTTTTTACACTCTTTATACGAGGAAATATTTCAGGAAAAATCTCCTACTTTTTCAGGATATAATGATTTTTTAGCCCTTGCAAGCAAAAAACTAGAAGGTAATGCTTCCGTTACTGTACTCATAGATGAAGCTCAATTATATCCGGTGGAGCTTATAGAAAAAATACGTCTTATGTCAGATTCTAGAAAATTTAAATTTTTATTTACTGTTCACAAAACAGAAAAAGAAGATGTTTTAGCAAAAAATTACTTTCAAACTAGAATCTGGGAAACGATTGAACTACACAATTTATCCACTGAAGAAGTTAAAACTTACATAGAAAAAAAGATGCTTTTTCACAATAAATTTGAATATCTTACACTGTTTAACAATAATCACTACAAATTTTTAATGAACTGTACAAAAGGCAACTTGAGGACTATTAACAAAACAATGTATAAGTTATTTGAGATATTAGAATATTATGATGTTAATAAACCTTCCATCATAAGAGCTAAAAATTTAAAAATAAAATTTTTGGAAATGGCTGCTATAAATTTAGGGATGATAGATGTTTAATGCCCATGAAATTATTCAATTGGAAAAAAGATGGTTTAAATACAAAATTAAACAAAAAAGTAAATTTTACGTTATGGCCGTTATTGTATTGCTTGCATTATTTGTTGTTTTATTTAAATTATCATCCAACCAATTTGTAATGCCTAGTCTTTTCTATTTTAATAAAAATAAAACTATAGAAAAACAAAAAATATTCATTGAAGTACCTATCCCCACCGCTGCAATTGCACCAGTAGTATTAGAAACAATACCTACAGAAACACACCCTACTAAGAAAATTGACCCTTATGAATTTAAACTTATTCCTAAAATACAAGCAAATGAACGTTTGCGAACAAATGGAGCTCTTCACTTAAATCTTTTAAATGAAAGTGAAGAAAAAAACATACCGGTAAAAAAAGATGATAATACCAATGCAATTAAACCAAAAAAAATAAATATAACCATGGGTACAATTAAAATAGATAATATAAAATATCTTAAGGATAAATTTTATGCAACATCAAATATTATGTTTGCTTTAATGTTAGCAGAAGAATATTATAATACTAAAAGTTATAATGAAAGTATAAAATGGGCATTAACCGCAAACAATATAAATTCACAAGATGATAAAAGTTGGTTTTGGTTTGCAAAATCAAAGGTTAAATTAAACAACAAGGATGATGCAATTAGAGCGCTTAGGGCTTTTTTATTAAATAATAAATCAAATAAATTAGAAACTTTACTACATAAAATTGAATCAGGAGATGCAAATGATTAGAAAATATTTTTTAATTTTTTTATTAATCACAAATTTTTTATATGCCACAACAAAGGAAGATATTTTCAAATCATATGAAGCAAAAGACTATAGTGATGCTTGTCTTAAATCGGGTAATCTCTATCAAGAGTATAAAAATGATGAAGATTTTTTAACTATTTTTGCGGATTCTTGTCTCCAAATTGATATGATAAATAGCACAATTTTACCGATTGTAAAACTATACAAATCTAAAAAAGCAAGAGAAAATGCTGCCTATTTTGCTACCATACTTTATGAAAAAAAACTACTCTATTATGCGTTGATTGATGATGTTGATATATCGTATATAAATCTACCCAAAACAAAATATATTTTATCAATAATTTTTGACAAATTTGTTAAGAAGAATTACGACTTTAAAAATGGTGCATACTGGTTTACTGATGATACAGATAAAGAATTGACCTATAAATTATCAGCTGAAGAGAACCAAGAAATAAAAAAAATATTTTTGAGAACCTACAAAAACAATGAAATAATCAAGATAAGAACATATCGGTAATGGCGCATGGATAATATAAAAGAAAAATTATTAAAACAACTCATTCAAAATAGAATTATAGATGAAAACAGTGCTTCACAAGTATTAGAACAATTAGAGACCACAAAAGATACTTTGGGTGACATACTCATACAAAATAATTATTTTTCAAAAGAAGATATGCTTCTTCTCGTGCTTGAATTTTACAAAAAAGATTATCTTACCTTAGAGGAAATAAATAGTAATTTTGCAATAAATAGTGAAATTTTCTTACAAGAATTAGCAAAAAATCTTAACTTAAAATATTTAGATCTAGATTCCACTGATATTGATTACAGGATGGCAAGCACCCTGCCTTTTGCGCAACTCAAGAAATTTCACGCACTACCTATAAAAGAAGACGAAATTAATGTTTATATTGCATTGAGAGATCCAATGGATATGAATGCCCAAGAAGGACTCCAAAGAATATTTCCAAGAAAGCTTGTTAAATATATTGTTGCGGAACCCTCACAAATTGAAAAGTATATTAATAAAGTTGAGCTAAGCCAAAGTATAAAAGGTCTCATTGCGGAGATAAGAAAAGAAATTACTTCAAGTGCCGCTGAAAATCCACAAGAATCGTCTGGAATTTTGAAATTGATAGAGATAATCTTAAAAACATCCATTTTAGCAAGAGCAAGTGATATTCATGTAGAGCCCACAGAAAACAACTGTATAGTTAGAAGTAGAATTGATGGCATGCTCAATGAAACATTTATTTTTGATAAAGATATCTACCCGCCTCTTGCATCTAGAATGAAACTTCTCTCAAATATGGATATTGCAGAAAAAAGAAAACCACAAGATGGTCGTTTCTCGGCTACAATACTTGGCAAAGAGTTTGACTTCAGGATTTCAACTCTTCCAATTTTAAATGGTGAATCCATCGTTATCCGTATCCTTGATAAATCAAAAATTATGATTAAAATTGAAGAGTTAGGGATGCATGAGAGGAATTACGTAAAATTTGACAAAGCTATGCATGCTCCCTATGGAGTAATTTTTGTTACAGGACCAACAGGTAGTGGAAAAACCACAACATTATATGCGGCCTTAAATGCTATTAAAAATATTCAAACAAAGATTGTCACTGTTGAAGACCCTGTTGAATACCAATTGAACTTAACACAACAGGTGCAAGTGAATGCAAAGGCTAATTTGACATTTGCATCAGCCTTAAGATCCATTTTAAGACAAGATCCAGATATCATAATGATTGGTGAGGTAAGAGATCAAGAAACCTTAAGAATTGCCGTTCAAGCTGCTCTCACAGGTCACTTAGTTTTTTCTACACTACATACAAATGATGCTATTAGTGCGATTACAAGAGTCATGGATATGGGAATTGAACCCTATCTCCTTAGTGGTTCACTCGTGGCAATTGAAGCACAAAGACTTGTGAGAAAGCTTTGTCATCATTGTAAAAGTAAAATGACATTACCAAAAACTGTCCTTGAATCGATAGCTAATGATTTACCAGAAAATTATCAATTTTATAAAAATAATGGTTGTGACAAATGTGCACAAACTGGCTATCTAGGTCGAGAAATGTTATCAGAAATTCTACCGATTAGTGAAAAAATATCTAGCATGATAGCGCAAGCAGATAGTAAAAAAAATATTCATGATCAGGCGATTAGCGAAGGGTTTACAAATATGTTTCAGGATGGTATTATTCGTGCAGCGAATGGTGTCACAACTTTGGATGAAATTATAAGGGTAGCAAAATCATGAAACATTACGAAGTTACTTCTTTATATAAAGGTAGCAAGGAGACAAAAATAATTCTATCTCCTAATAGAAATGATGCCATTACAATGGCAAAATCAAAAGTACATGGTGTAATTATAAGGGTAAAAGAGACATCTGCTCCAGTAGAAGAGCAGTTTGAAAATTTTAAAAACAACCTTTTAGGTGCTCTTACCAAGAAAAGCATAGATGTAAAAGATCTTATTGCCTCAATGAGACAACTTGCAGTTATGACCAATGCTGGTATATCAATTCATGATAGCATTAGAGAAGTTACAAAATCGACTGTTGACCCAACTTTGAAAAATATTTTTGAACATGTAGATGATGACTTAAATGCTGGTCTTAGTTTAACAGAGGCTATGATGAGCTATAGTGAAGTATTGGGAGATGTGACTATCGCTATGGTTGAACTTGGCGAAAGTACTGGTAATATGGACGAATCTTTAGATAAACTTTCTCAAATTCTAGAAGAAATTGAACAAAATAGACAGAAATTTAAAAAAGCTCTTAGATACCCTATTACCGTTATTATTGCAATTGCTGCTGCATTCACTATTTTAATGGTATATGTTGTTCCAAAATTTAAAGAAATTTTTGATAAATTTAAGACGGATCTTCCTTTGCCAACTAAAATACTCTTATGGATGGAGCATGCAGTAAACGCTTATGGCATATACATCTTAATTGGCATAATTGCAATTATAGTGACTATAAAGTATCTTTTAAAAAATAATGAAGAATTCATAAGTAAGTGGGATGAATATATATTAAAAGTATATCTGATTGGAAACATTACATTCTATGCAACTCTCAGTAGATTTACACTTGTATTTACGGAACTCATACATGCAGGTATTCCGATAACTGATGCTCTTGATACTGCACTGCTAACACTAGAGAACACACATTTAAAAAAGAAATTAAATACTGTAAAAGTTTCAGTAAAGCGTGGTGTATCGTTAACTGAAGCATTTAAGGACACAGGACTTTTTGAAGGAATGTTAATTCAAATGATTCATGCTGGAGAACAAAGTGGTACTTTAGACAAAATGCTAGAAAAAGTAACTGAGTACTTTAAGTCAAAATTCAATGAAATTATTGATAATATTGCCAGTTATATTGAACCTATTCTACTTGCTTTTATAGCTGGACTCGTTCTTCTAATGGCCCTTGGTATATTTATGCCAATGTGGGATATGGGTAAAGCCGTTAAAAATTAGCTGCATGTATAGTTTCACATGTGGCTTTAATTAAAATAGCCAAACAGAGTGAGTAAAGAATGTGCTTATTTTGCTATTATTTCAATAGTTATTTTATAGGAGTAAATATGTCAGAATTAAATAGTCGTTTAAAAAAAGACTTAGTAGTAGCAATGAAAAGCAAGGATAATTTCAAAAGAGACACCATCAGGTTCTTAATGAGTGCTCTTAAGCAAGTTGAAGTTGATGAACGAAAAGAATTGTGTGATGATGATATTGTAAAAATTATCCAAAAATCCATTAAACAACGAGATGATTCAGCGCAACAGTTTAAAAATGCTGGTCGTGATGATTTATATGAGAAAGAAAGCGCAGAAGCTCAAATCTTAAAAACTTATTTACCGGAACAGCTAAACGATGAAGAATTGATAATTATTATCAAAAATATCATCAGTAAGACTAAAGCAAGTAGCATAAAAGATATAGGTAAAGTTATGGGAATGGCGCTAAAAGAGTGCCAAGGAAAGAGTGATGGGAAAAGAATTAACGATATTGCAAATAAACTATTAGGCTAAAGTAAAGAGAGCTTTTTCTCTTTACTTTAGATTTTTTATCTTACAATTTCAGCCGTCTGCAAAGCAATTTCTAACTCTTCATTTGTTGGGATTACTAGTATTTTCACCTTACTATCATCACTTCCAACACTTAGTATTTCAGTTGCCATTTTATTGTTTTTTACTAAATCAATACTTAACCCTAAGTTTTCCAAACCAGAACAACATCTAACCCTAGTTTTAATATCATTTTCGCCAATTCCACCTGTAAAAATAATACAATCTAATTTTCCTACTACAGCACTATAGGCACCAAGATATTTTTTAATACGATAGGCAAACATGTCAAGAGCAAGTTGTGCTTTTTCATCACCACGCTCTGCCATTTTTCCAACTTCTCGCATATCATTGTTTCCACATATCCCCTTTAGTCCACTTTCTTTATTTAACATAATGCGTAAATCATCAATAGTTAAATGAAGTTTTCTTTCAAGAAAAAATAAAATAGCTGGATCCAAATTCCCACTTCTTGTTCCCATCATCAATCCAGCCAATGGTGTGAACCCCATCGATGTATCGATGCATTTTCCATTTTTAACTGCTGCCATACTTGCTCCATTACCAAGATGAAGGGTAATAGCATTGAGTTCGTCAATACTCTTGCCAAGGAATTTAGCCGCTTCTTTTGCTACAAAATGGTGAGATGTTCCATGAAATCCATATTTTCTTATGCCTTCTTTTTCATATAATTCATAGGGTATTGCATACATGTAGGCCTCTTTTGGCATCGTAGAATGAAAAGCTGTATCAAAAACCACAACTTGAGCGACAGAAGGACATAACTGCTGCATAACTTTTATACCATCGAGATGTGCTGGATTATGTAAAGGTGCCATAGGAATAAGTCTTTCAATTTCACTTAATACTTCATTATTGACCAATGTTGGTTTTGAAAGATTTCTACCCCCATGTACTATTCTATGTCCAATAGCGCTCAATTCATTTAAATTTTTAATTATTTTTGATTCAATTAAAAGCGTGTTCATAATTTCTAAACCAATTAAATGGTTTTCAATAGGAACTTTTTTTTCAATCACTACTACATTATCTTCATTATCGTTAAATTTTATTTTTGCCAATGAATCTAATCCACCAATTTGCTCAACAAGTCCACTTGCCAGAGATTTAGTTGTGTCCATTTCAAAAAGTTGAAATTTAATTGATGAACTACCTGAATTTAAAACTAATATTTTCATTATTTATCTCTCTTATCATTTTCTTGTGCTTGGATAACCGTAATTGCCACAGTATTGACAATATCTGCAACAAGACAACCTCGGCTCAAATCATTAACTGGCTTATTTAAGCCTTGTAAAACTGGCCCAATTGCAACTGCATTGGAACTTCTTTGAACTGCTTTATAGGTGTTGTTCCCAGTATTTAAATCAGGGAAAATAAACACTGTTGCATTACCTGCTACTTTACTGTTGGGGAGTTTAGTCATTGCAACATTTGGATCAATGGCTGCATCATACTGAATTGGTCCTTCTATGAGTATATCTGGACGAGTTTTTTGTACAATTTTTGTAGCTTCTCTTACTTTTTTTACTTCCTCACCTTGACCTGATTCACCAGTTGAGTATGATAACATTGCAACTTTTACTTCAATTCCAAACATTTTTGCAGTGTCTGCTGAAGATATAGCAATTTGAGCTAACTCCATGGCATTTGGATCTTGGTTTACGGCACAATCTCCATAAACAAGTACTTTAGTATCAAGGCACATAAAGAAAAGGCTAGATACTATTGAAATCCCAGGCTTAGTTTTAATAATTTGAAGGGCAGGTCTAATGGTCTCTTGCGTCGTATGAATAGCACCTGAGACCATACCATCAGCATATCCCAAATAAACCATCATAGTTGCAAAATATGCTGTGTTAGTCATGGCATCTTTGGCTTTGTCCAAAGTAAGCCCTTTTGCTTTTCTTAATTCAAAGAATTTATCTACAAAAATATCCATTAACTCTGATTCGTCTGGATTAATTATTTCTGCTTTACTAATATCTAAACCTAATGTTGCACTTTTGTGTTCAATATCTTCCCTTTTACCCAATAAAATAATATCTACAACTTCTCTTCTTAAAAGAATTTCTGTTGCTCTTAAAATACGCTCATCACTACTTTCAGGTAAAACTATTTTCTTTTTAGTAGATCTCGCTCTCTCAAAAAGGTTATATTCAAACATAATTGGGGTAATTGTACGAGAAGAGACAGAAATAATTTTTTCTTCAATCTCCTTAACATCAATATTTTTGGAAAAAATTCCTTGTGCTAAAGCGATTTTTCTATCACTTTTTATTGTAATACTTGCTTTGACACTGTTTACTTTTAATGCTGCAGCATAGGTGTCATCATTTGTACTCAATATTGGTAATGGAAATTCACTATATCCTCTAAAAAGCTTTTTAATTGCACGACTTGGGAGCAATCCTCCTGTTAAAAGAAGTCCAGCGATATTTGGATAATTCTTTGAATTAATGGTCGCCATAGAACCCACTATGATATCCGCCCTATCCCCTGAAACGAGTACAAAGTCACCTTCTTCAATATGTTCCAAAAAGTTTTCTAGTTTCATTACTGCAATTTTACTTTGACGAACAACTCTCTTTAAATCTTTTTGCTCTCCTAAAATAAGCATACAATTTAATTCATTCATCATGTCATTGACAGTTGGAGTGTCAAGTTCTGGAACTTCAGGAAGATAGTAAGTATAAGGGAAAGAGTTTTTTTCATGAAGTCTTGTAAAAACATTGATATCTAATCTATTTACAAACGTGGCAAAATGACTACATCCAACTTTTTCTATAGAATCCTTTTCTATGGTAATCTCATCTATTACTTCTCTATCAGTTTTATCTTTACCTTTTAAAATACTAATAATTGGGCTGCCTATATTTTTTGCAATCACTAAATTGATATCAAAATCAAAGGACTGAGTAAAAGAAGCTTGACACAACCCTTCTACCAATACAAAGTCATACTCTTTTTCTAGCTTTTTAAATTTTTCAATTAAATTTTCAATTAAATCATGTAGCTTATTTTCAGCAACCATAGCCTCCACTTCATGAACGGTATACCCATATGTTTGAGAATATTTAATATCTAAGTCATATTTTTCTAATACAAAACCAATGTCATGATCTTTATCTTCCGAGTCTTTAATAATAGGTCTAAAAAAAGCCACTTTATTAAGCTTTCTTTTTAACAGCTCCATCATCCCCATTGTAATTATCAAACTACCTGCTGATGGTTCTAGGGAAACCATATATAAACTTTTAACTTCCACATTTTCTCCTTGTTTTAGTTTAAGACTAGAGGTATTATATTAAGATGAAATGATTATAACATAACAAAGACATAATAAAATACTAAAATATAAAATTAAGTTAAAATATATTTACATAAAATTAGGGGTATCATTGGAAAAAAGGATTAAATCACCCTTGCGAGTATTTTCCTGTAAAACTTGCTCAATTTTACTTTTATCCACAACTATTATTTTCTCAGCCCTCATAATATTTTTTGATAATATTTTTAAATTACTTTTTCCGGTGAGTATCACTAAGTCAAAAATTTCATCAATTTTTTGAGCTAATGTTTCATTTGCCGCATCTGTGCTCTCTACAATTCCAGGAGTAACGATAACTTTTCTACCAGCATAAGTACTTGCTAATTCGTACGAAGAGACCATTCCATCATAGTTTCCATTAAAGCTGTCATCAAGTATAAGTTTGCCATTAGCCTCAATCTTTTGCAACCTATGTGGCACTACTTTTAAATTTGAAATAGCCGTCTTTATTTGGGATAAATCCATTTTAGATTTTGCTGCATGGATACATGCCAAAAGGTTAAGGGCATTAAAATCACCAAGTAAGGGAGTAAAAAAACTCTCATCTTTACCATCAAATTCAACATCAAAGTATAAGCCATCTAGAGTTGATTTTACATTTTTTAATTCATCCCCAAACACTATAGTCTTCGAGTCATTCTTTATATTTGCACTTTTATGCACATAGGCTTTTATCAATCTATTTGAGTTTAATAATTCCATTTTAGTGTTTCTGATATTTTCTAAAGTTTTAAAATACTCTAAATGTTGTTCTCCAATTTTTCCTACAATGGCATAGTGAGGATTAATCAACTCTGCAATTTCATTGATATCGCCCTTCTGCCTTGCTCCGGCTTCTACAATATAAATTTGCGCATCACTAGGCAAATCTTCGTTGATGTCTTTAATAATTCCACCCATGGTGTTGACGCTGCGTGGAGTCATATAACAGTTATACTTTTTTGATAATATTTGATAAAGGTAGTTCTTAATACTGGTTTTACCATAGCTTGCAGTAATAGCAAAGATAATTAAATCTTTTCTACTCTCTAGTTTTTGTTTTGCCCTTTTCTTGTGCCCTTCAAATACTATTTTTTCAAATAACATACTGATAAAGATGGACACAAAAACAGGAATAATAACACCATAGACAAGACACTTCTCTGATAATAAACACAGTATATCTTGAAATAGTGTGGCTAAAAATAAAAATAGAAAAAATCTCTTAACGCGCGCTGTAAAAACTAATTTTTTATCTAACTTTCTGTACCACAAAAACAACGTTGGCATGAATATAACATACAAATATATCCAAAAATAATCTTTGCTCAAATAATATATAAAGGTAGGGAGTAAAAAGAAAAAAACGTGCCAATCATATCTTTTATAATTTAAAACAACTCTCTTCAGTTTGTAGCCATACCACTGAAGAGCACTCATAACATAATATCCCAATAGTAAAACAAAAACTACATGTGAGCTGAATCTAAAGATTTCTATCGTTAACTCTTGCATTGATACTTCCTTCTATTTTTTGAGAGATTATTTTTGCATTTTTCATAAAAAAGAAATGGTCGCCTTCCAGTGGAAAAAATTTGCTTTTTGAAATAATCTCTGAAATTTTTTCACCCGATTGCAAGGGAGTGGCTTTATCTTCTTTGCCCCAAAAGATTAAAGTATTTGAAGTGGTATTCTTAAAAATAGGTATAAAATCTTCATTTACAACATTTTTTAGTGTCTCGTACATCACTTGACTCAGCCCTGAAACATCCGCAGAAGCAAAAAATTTATACATACTTTTTGGAACACTGTTTTTAAAAATCTTGAAAATGATTATTTTGGTTTTAACACACAAAGATTTAGGAACAACAATTCCGGCACTGCTTAGTAAAACTAAATTTTGTGGTTCCAAAAGTGTCGCAACTTTACCGCCAAACGAGTGCCCAATAATGGCTGCAGGCCTGACATGTAAAGAATCTAAAAACAGAGAAACTATAGCGGCATAATCTTTGGTTGTGAGTGGACATGCGATACTGGAGCGTCCAAAGCCTGGTAAGTCTATATAAATATGTTTGTAAGCGTTAAGATGAGTTCCAAAAGCTTGCTTCATGATTTCTTTGTTACTTCCCCAGCCATGCAAGAAAAGTAAACATTTAGCGTGTGTTTGGTTTAGTATCTCATAGCTTATAGTGTAGTTTTGGTCATTGTAAGATATCTTTCTACTCGCCACGTTGGTTTATCTTTGTTTTTTTATAAATTTTCTCTAGTATTTCTACAGCTTCACTCATCTTTTCATACTTTTCAATGGGTACCATGACGGCCTCAAAACGATTATTTTTAACAATGACAAGTCTCTGTATCTCTCCACTAGTCAAGCTATTTAATGCCGAACTAAAATTGCGTACTATCTGTGTTGCTGTCATTATTTCATTCTTTGAATAAGTCACCATTAAAAGCCCTTTACTTAAATTTAAATTCTATTTGCCCTTGGCCGCTTGAATAGAATTGATATATCTATATTCTGCGGCTACTTTGATACTTCTAGGTAAAAATTTTGCCAATTGCGTCACAATCTTATCAAAATCATCAAAAAGATAATTTGCCATACTTCCTGGCACTGGATTAATTTCATTCAAATAGACGACATTCTCAACGATGAAAAAATCGCATCTTATAAGAGAACCCGCAAAAATTGGCTCATATAATTTGATAAAAGCATCTTTGAGTGCGCTTATTTGCTCATCATTAAGTGCTGCTTCATTCACTCTTTTCGTTCTTGAAAAATCTAAATATTTTTTATCAAAATCCAAAAATTCATCTTTTTGTGGCTCTTCTACGATAGAAAAATTATAAATATCAGTTTTACAACCTGCTAAATTATACTCTTTAATCCCGTTTATAAAAGGTTCTATTATCACTTGCGTATCAAATTCAAAAGCAACATCAAGGGCATAGTCTAACTCTTCTTTAGACTTTACAATACTTATTCCAATGGAACTTCCAAGTCGAGTAGGTTTTACGATAACAGGATATTTCAGCTCTATATCTCGAGGTGAGCCAATTTCAAGAGTCTTATAATCAAGCGTTTTCACTCCAAACTCTTTTGCATATAGTTTGGTAAAAAGCTTATTGTAACTCATCACGCTTGCTTCCGTTCTTGGACCAATATAAGCAATGCCAAAGAAATCTAATAAAGATGCTATTTTACCATCCTCACCATCCCCCCCATGGATAACATTGAGCACAACATCAAAGTCAATTTTCTTTTCACCCATCAATGACTTTAAAAAGAAACCACCATTTTTTAAATCTAACTTTTTATATTTTTTATACTCACCACTGGAAAATCTTTTAGAATTTATTTTATCAGTCGGTATGAGATAAAAATCTCTATTATAATCACAAAATATATAGACCAGTTCTGCTTTTAAAACTTTTTTTAATGCAATCGCACTCACGATGCTTATCTCATGCTCAAAACTTTTTGCCCCAAACAAAATACAAATTTTCATCAATTTATCCTAACTTCTTCAGTGCTTCTTTTATTAGCGCTGCTGTGCCTTCATCTTTACATGTAGACAATACTGTTTTAATTCTTTCTTTTTTAAAACCTAAACTTTCTAAAGCCGTCATAGCATCCAGCATGGAACCATTTCCAGCGCTTAGACTATCACTGTCAAGCACAAAATCACTTAATTCAACAAGAATTCTTTTTGCACCCTTGGGGCCGATTCCTGGCACTTTTCTAAAGGCTTCTATATTTGCAGTTACAAGAGAATTTGCAAATTCACTAGGATTTAGGGTCGAACAAATAGCCAGTGCTATTGAGGGTCCTATGCCATTTAATTTGACTAATGTATCAAAAACTTTTTTCTCATCTAAATCTAAAAACCCGTACATGCTGTGCATATCTTCTCTGATAATGTGTGTTACATGTAGAGTTGTTTCACCTAAGCTTATTTTTGATGCACAAAAAAGAGAGACATTGACTTTATAAATCAGCCCAGAATTCACCTTTACATGTACGAAAGTTGCCTCTTTTTTGAGAATTTCGCCTATCATTCCTATAATCATTAACTTGTGTACTCACTTATTCTTTTGATTTTAAACTGTGCATTGTTTTTTCTATCATTGTGAACTCTCCTAGAATTTTGTCAAAAAATCCCAACCATTCACCTTTACATGCAATAAATAATATAGCATTATACTAAAAAAATGTTAATTTATCTAAAAAGCCTCTTTTAACTGATATTTTGATAAAATTCAATAATGATTAAGTCTTTTTTTACGAATAGCATTGGTATTTTAATTTCACGTATTTTTGGTCTCATAAGAGATCTCCTGACAGCTTCAATTCTTGGTGCAAATATATACAGTGATATTTTCTTTGTAGCTTTTAAACTACCCAATCTTTTTAGAAGAATATTTGCTGAAGGCGCGTTTACGCAAAGCTTTATACCCTCTTTTATCCAATCAAACAATAAATCAATTTTTACTTTTAATACTTTTTTAAAATTTTTTACCTTTCTTGTTTTTGCTTCTTTAATAGTTACTATTTTTAGTGGTTTTTTCACAAAGCTGATTGCGCTTGGTTTTGATGATAGTACCTTACAAATTGCCTCACCTTTAGTGGCTATCAATTTCTATTATTTGCCTCTTATTTTTACTGTCACTTTTTTAGGCTCCCTGCTTCAATACAAAAATCATTTTGCAACCACAGCTTTTTCAACTGCCCTTTTAAACATATCACTCATAACATCTTTAATTCTCACAGATGGCTTGGATAAAAAAACAATCGTGTATGCCATGAGTTATGCTGTCGTTATAGGTGGGGTATTGCAAGTTTTAACACATCTAATTGCAGTCAAAAATAGAAATTTACTAAAACTTTTTATCTTTGGATTTGCCAATAGGAAAAAAACTAGCGCTATAATAAAAAATGAAGAAAAATCCTTCTTCAAATCATTTTCACATGCGATCATAGGCAATTCAACTCCTCAAATCTCAGCATTTTTAGACACTATCATTGCAAGCTTTTTAGTGACGGGAAGTATTAGTTATTTATATTACGCAAATAGAGTATTTCAACTTCCATTGGCTCTTTTTGCCATTGCTTTATCTGTCGGAATATTTCCTAAAATTGCCAAACTTATAAAGCAAGATGAAATTGATATTGCTTTGTCGTATTTTAAAAATGGCTTCTGGCTACTTCTTTTCCTTTTGAGTTTTTCCACTATTGGCGGGTATATTTTAAGCGAAGAAATTGTAAAACTACTGTTTCAACGAGGCGCATTTACCGCCCAAGATACGATTACGAGTGCTCAAGTTCTTCAAATGTATTTAATAGGTCTGCTTCCATTTGGCCTAGCCAAACTTTTTTCACTGTGGCTTTACGCCTCGCATAGACAAAAGGAAGCTGCAAAGATTGCCCTCTTTTCACTCACAACAAATGTGCTTCTTTATGCCCTGTTTGTAAAACCTCTTGGGGTAAAAGGTTTAGCCCTCGCAAGCTCACTTGCCGGTGTTGTTTTGCTGGTTTTTACTATACGTTCATTTGGAGTACAAAGATTTTTAGATATACTTATAGACAAAAAATTGGCAATACTTATTGTGTGCCTTGCTATATATATACCAATTCTTCTATGGTTTAAGGAATTTATTAATGGTTATTTATGATTCGGTGCAAAGAGCTAAAGTTCAATTTGTGCCAATTAAAGAGAATGAAGTAAAAATATATGTTTGCGGTCCTACTGTGTATGATGATGCCCACCTTGGACATGCGAGAAGTGCCTTGGCATTTGATTTGCTCAGACGTGTATTTTCGGGATTAAATTATAAAGTTACTTTTGTAAAGAACTTCACCGATATTGATGATAAAATCATTAAAAAGATGCAAAAGAGTGGAAAAAGTTTAGAAGAGATCACCACATTTTATATACAAAGATATAAAGATGAGATGAACCTGCTTGGCGTAAGCGATGCTGACATTGAGCCAAAAGCAACAGACAGCATCACAGAAATAATTTCTTTTATAGAAGATTTGATTTCCAAAGACATTGCCTATAAAACAAGTGATAGCATTTACTTTGATACCACTAAAGATGCTAAATACCTGAGTCTTTCTCATATGAAAATAGACGAAAATGACAGCCAAGCCAGAGTTGAGGCAAACACAGAAAAAAGAGATCAAAAAGATTTTGCTCTGTGGAAATTTTCCAAACAGGGAGAACCAACATATAGTGCAAGTTTTGGCGATGGTCGGCCAGGATGGCATATAGAGTGCTCTGCTATGATTGAAAAACATTTAAGATGCAATGGCGCCTATCAGATAGATATACATGCAGGTGGAGCGGATTTGCTTTTTCCCCACCACGAAAATGAGGCAGCACAAACTAGATGTAAGAGCGGCCAGGAGTTGGCAAAATATTGGATGCATAATGGTTTTGTAACCATTAACGGCGAAAAGATGAGCAAGTCTTTAGGAAATAGCTTTTTTCTAAAAGATGCACTCAAAATTTATGATGGAGAAATACTCCGCTTTTATCTACTTTCAAGTCACTATAGAGCAAATTTTAACTTTTCTGAAATTGATTTACTAGTCAGTAAAAAGCGTCTGGATAAGCTTTATCGTCTTAAAAAAAGAGTCTATGATGGAAAAAAATCTGCTGTCAATAAAGAGTTTAAAAACTCTATTTTAGAAGCGCTTAGTGAAGATTTAAATATCTCTAAAACGCTAGCAATCTTAGATGAGATGATTGCAAATGCTAATGAAAAATTAGATTTAAATCCAAAAGATAAAGAGACAAAATTTGAAATAACCGCAAATCTTGATTTCATCGAAAAACTACTTGGAATTGGCGGGAAAAATCCTTTTGCTTACTTTCAAATAGGAATGGGTGAAGATGAAAAAAAGGAGATTGAAGCATTGATAGAAAAAAGAAATGAAGCAAAAAAAGAGAAAAATTTTGCTGCCTCGGATGAAATTAGAGACATCCTTACATGTAAAGGTATTCAACTGATGGATACAGCCACTGGCACACTCTGGGAAAAGGTTGAATAATGGAAGGTCTTAAATCTGTTTTAAAAAGATTTTCTCCCTATTTTAAAGACTATATTCCTTATTTTGCAATTGCAATTTTTGGTATGCTATTATCCTCAGGTGGAACTGCAGTTTCAGCCTATCTTGTGAAGCCTCTTTTAGATGAAATATTTATTGCAAAAGATGCCAATATGCTTAAACTTCTTCCTTATGCCATCATTGCAGTGTATGCGGCAAAAGAATCTGGAAGATACATGCAATCCTACTTTACGAACTATATTGGTCAGGATATTATCAGAAGATTTAGAGATAAAATTCTTGTTAATTTACTCGGTCAGGATATTTCATTTTTCCATAAATACAGAACCGGTGAACTCATCAGTAGAAATACAAATGATGTTGAAAAAGTAAGAACTGTTGTTTCAAATCTTATACCAGAATTTTTCAGAGAAATCTTTACAATAGTAGGCTTAGTGATTGTCGTCATATATCAAAGCCCTACTTTAGCCTTTTACGCTCTAATAATTATGCCTTTAGCCATTTTTCCTCTCAGTAAACTTGCAAAAAAAATGAAAAAAATCTCACGTGCTTCCCAAGAAAAGATTTCTGATATTACTGCCAAACTTAGCGAAATATTTAATAATATAGAAGTCATTCAAGCCAACAATGCTCAAAAATATGAAACGGATATTTTTGCAAATGAAAATAAAAAATACTTCAACCTTACGATGAAATCAGTTAAAGTTTCAGAATTGGTGAGTCCAATGATGGAAACTCTTGGATCAATCGGTGTAGCAACCGTTATCATGGTAGGCGGGATGCAAGTCATCAATGACACTATGACTATTGGATCTTTTTTCTCTTTTTTAACGGCGCTTTTTATGCTCTATACACCGATAAAAAGAATTTCTGGGCTTTACAATAAACTTCAAGAAGCAATTGCTGCTAGTGAGAGGATATTTTTTCTACTGGATCAAAAAGCAGCTATCATTGGCGGGCAAAAAGAATTTCCACAGCATGTAGAAAGCATTGAATTTAAAGATGTCAAGCTGCATTACGGTGACAAAGAAGCGTTAAGCGGTGTTAATTTAAAAGCAATCCACGGTGAATTTATGGCATTGGTTGGCGATAGCGGCGGTGGTAAAAGCTCATTAGTCAATATGATAATGAGATTTTATGATCCAAGTGACGGGCAAATCAGTATCAATGGAATTAATATAAAAGAATTTTCACTTCGAAGCTTAAGAGATTCTATTGCTATTGTGACTCAAAGAGTCTATATTTTCAATGAAAGTGTTGCCGCCAATGTATCTTATGGCAAAAAAATTGATGAAACTAAAGTGATTGATTCCCTTAAAAAAGCAAATGCTTATGAATTCATAGCAAAACTTCCAGATGGAATCCATACAAAACTTGACGAATTTGGTGCAAATCTCTCAGGAGGTCAACGACAAAGAATTGCAATTGCAAGAGCAATTTACATCAACCCAAAAATCCTTCTACTAGATGAAGCAACCAGTGCGCTGGACAATAAAAGCGAAAAAAAGATCACTGACGCGATTGAGCACTTGATCAAAGATAAAATTACTTTTGTCATAGCCCACAGACTAAGCACAGTACAAAAAGCCGATAAAATCATAGTTTTAAAACACGGAAAAGTTTCTGCAATTGGCACGGATGCGGAACTAAAAATAAACAGTGAAGAGTATGTAAACCTAAAAGGGTTACAAGCATAAAAAGTCTACCATGAAAGACTTTTTCAGCCCAGTGCCAGCCAAATTCCTACCCCTAACATAAGGGTTCCCGCAATTTTATTCATTAACTTTACGTTATCACTAATTTGCAAAAATTTTCTCAAACTGCTTCCTCCGCTTGCGTAAATAATAAGACAGATAAATTCTAAAGTGAGAATAATAAATATCAATACAGATATCTGAGGAATCAAAGGTTGAGATTGATTGATAAAGGGAGGAAAGAGAGCGATGAAAAATGCCCATCCTTTTGGATTAGCAATAGCCGTCACAAAACCCTGCATTGCTAAATTATAATTTGAAATTTCTATTGTCTTGATGTTAGTACATGTGGAGACTGCCATCTTCCCACGACTTCTCCACATTTGCACGCCAAGATAAATCAGATACGAACCACCGATGTATTTAAATATTGTAAAAATATCAGGGTACTGAAGCATTATAGCAGCAACTCCAACAACCGAAGCCAAAGAAACTAGTCCAACGCCGACAAGTTCTCCAGCCATCATGGCAAACGTTCTTTTAAGCCCTAAGCTCATGCCCAAAGTCATAGCTAAGGTCATACACATTCCGGGAGTCAGTGAAACCAAAAAGAAGGTAGGTATAAAAACCACTAATACGGATAAATTTAAAACAATTTCCAACTTAACTCCTAACAATTTCTGTCACTATACAGAAAATTGCCATATTTTATGGTTACACTATTTCAATAAAAATAAATATTTTTATACTCATGCCTCTTATTTATCTTCGTGCAATAAATTATCATAAAGTGTTTGAAGTGCAGCATCTGCAATATTTTGCGTGACACCTATATGAAAAGATATTTTAGTAGGACTCATATCAAACAGTTCAAATGAAATATTATTCTCTTTTAAAGCCCAAATCGCATCAACTATTGCAAAAGTGTTTACCTTTAAGCCAATCCCTACAATAGTAATAATAGATAAATTATATGTGACAAAGATGCTGTCTGTTTTTATCCTTTTTTCTATCTCTCTACGTAAATTATTTATATTTCCTTGGAGGCACTCTTGGTCTACTAAAATAGCAATATCATCTTTATCTGTAGGATAGTGATACGTATTTATACCAAACTCTCTAAATACTTTAAGTAACTCTGCCATAAAACCTATATCTTCGCCTAACATGTCTTTTTGTATATGTATTGAAGCCATATTATCAAGCCGTGCAATTCCAACTATATCTTCCATAGGAACTCGCTCATTCAATATTAAAGTTCCATCGTGTGCTGGATTATTGGTATTTCTAATATTTATAGGTATCTTACTTTTTTTACAATTTAACATCGCATCAAAATGAAATACATTAAACCCTTTTGAACTCAAAAGGCGAAGTTCTTTAAAAGTAAGTCGTGGTATCACATTTGCATCTTCTATAATCCTTGGATCCACCTCATATACACCATTTGCATCTGTCCAATTTTCATAAATTTCAGCATCAAGCGCATAGGCTAACTCACCTCCTGTTAAATCACTTCCCCCTCGACTCATAACAGCATATTCACCACTTTGTGTAACACCATAAAATCCTGGCACTAAATAGATACAATCTTTAGTGGTATCAAAACTATTTTTTATATTTATATATGACTCTTTTAGCACTTTCCCATTGGTGAAATCATCACTTAAAATAAATCCAAATTCTTCTGGCAGCATTAATTTTACATTCATTTTTAATTTTTTCATATAAAGCTCTATTATTTTTGCATTATGATGTTCGCCTCTTGATAAACAAAAAGCTTCTTTCTTATCATTTAGAAGTTTTGTGTTTATCAAGTCATCTTTTAAAGGTTTAATAATTTTATTTTGCTCAATACCTAAATCGATACATAATTTTTCATATTTTTTGATAATTGCATCAAAACTTTGTTTTGCATCTATCTCAATTTTTTGTTCAAAAAAATGTTTCCCGTTGGTTGCAAAATTTAAAAGGTGGTCAGTAATTTTTTGCTCATATATCTCATCTCTACCCGGAGCTGATACGACCACTACTTGTCGCATCTTGTCGCTTCGTAGTATCCCTATAACTTTTTTAATTTGTACAGCATCCTTTACGGAGCTTCCGCCAAATTTACATACTTTCATATTAATTTTCCTTTTTTGCTATCTTTTTTTATAATTATTTTTCCGCTCGTACTGGTGCATAATCATTTAAACATAAAAAATCTGCTCTTGTCGTAGGAGCTCCAAATGGCTCGGTGGGTTTATTATAGATACTATTATACACAAAAGAAGCATTGGTCCTAGAGTTTGGCGAGATATTATCTGGGCTCCCATGCATAAGATTTCCATCATGTAGCACTAAAGTTCCGGCTTTCCCAAGTGCCGCTACAATCTCTTTATTCTTTAATAAGTGCTTTATAGCATCAACACTCGGAACTCCGTACTCTTGTTTTTTTAATGAATTCTTATAGTTATCGGCCGGAGTAATGCCCTTACATGATACAAAACTTTTATGACTTCCCGGTATCACATAAAGTGGTCCATTAAAGTGTGTATTATCTGTAAGCATAATCCACGCTGTAAGAGTTCTACCTCTAGGAAGACCATCTTCACAATGCCAAGTTTCAAAGTCACTATGCCAAGGAAAGGATTTCCCTGTATAAGCTGGTTTTATATTGATGCGAGTATGATAGATATATACATCGCCTCCTAAAAGCTGTTGTACTTTATCTAGAATACGAGAATCTTTTGATATTTTTTCAAAAGCACTACTGAAGATATGCTGATTAAAAATAGATCGTAAACTATCATTATTTGGCTCTGATATAAATTCTTCTTTTCGTAGTAATGCCTCATCGGAAGCCATAATATCAATATCTTCAAGTAATTTTTCTATCTCATCTGCTCCAAAAATATTTGGAATCACTATAAATCCATTTTCTTCATACTGTTTTCTTTGAGCGTTATCGAAACTTTGTTGCCCAAAACTTTTATCACTATAGACTGTTGCGTCTGGTCTTTTTATTATTTTTTCCTCTAGTCCCCGTGATGGATACACGTCTTGCATTTAATATTTCTCCTTCTACTGTCTGAGCTTATAACCTCTATTTCTTACTGTATCAATCATGTCTACTTGAAATCTTTTTTTAAGTTTACTTCTAATTTGATTAATATTTACCTCAATTACATTTTGACACACCATTTCAGGATCATCCCAGAGTGCATAAATCATCTCATCTTTTGATATGGGCGGTCTAAACCTGTTTTGATGCAAATAGACTAATATATCATAGGCTTTACCTCTTATTTGTACTTCATTATTTTGATAATCTAATACCTTTTTTTGCTCTTTATCTATGCCAAAATAATTTTTACAATAAACTTTTTTGAAAAAATTTTCTCTATGAATTGATTCAATCTTTGCCCATAATAGTTCATCATCGCAAGGATAATCCAATACACACAATGCACCATTTTTGAAACACTTAAGATGAAATTTTTTATCTATTTTATCTGTTAATATCACAAATGCTGTGTGTGTATTGGAGGTTGATTTTAATAGTGTCAAACAATTTTTTAGTTCATCTTCACGCACTATCACTAAATTATAAAAACGCACTTCTAAGTGATATAAAGCATCATCGAACTCTTCTGTTCTATCTACAATATAGCGTTCTTCATCTTCAAGTTTATTTATAATTTTATTGTCAATATTATAAGTTAATAGTCTCATAAATTACTATTTGACACTATTTTTTGGTTCATAACGCTAAGATTTACAAACGAGCCTAAGAGAAACTCTCTTCCTCTTAGGCTCATTAAATAATTTTTTACATAAACAAATTTCAAATCTACGTCTCCAGTGGATACACACCATTTTCATCGTGATTTTCAGTCCCTTTTATTGGGGGATTAAAAACACAAATTAATCTCATATCAACACTTCCACCGCATAGGTTATGGTCGTCATGATTATTTAAAGCATACATAATACCATCACTGATATCATGGAGTATGCCCGTTGTTAAATCTTCAACTTTTCCATTTCCTGCCACACAATAGACAGCTTCAAGATGATTTTCGTAGTGAATATGTGTTTTTGTTCCAGCTTTTATGATAGTCTCATGAAATGAAAACCCCATACCATCATCTTTGAGCAACATTCTTCTACTACTCCATTGACCATCTTTCGCATGAACTTCTTTGTCGGTACCCATGATGTCCTTAATATTTCTAACTATCATCTTAAAATTCCTGTCCTAATTTTTCTTTTTTACTAGCAAACAGTGTATCAACTGCAACTTCAAATCTTTTTAATCCCTCTTTTAATGTTTCTTCATCTATCACAAGCGGCGGTAGAAATTTTACAACTTGATTATCACTTCCGCAAGTTTCTATAATAAGATTTTCTTTAAAAGCATATCCTGATATTTCTCCAGCTATTGATGTATCATTTTTTATTTCAAAACCATACGCCAACCCTCGTCCTCTAACCTCTATGTCATATTCATCTTTATATTTTTTTGCAATTTTTTCCAGTGTGCTTTTCAAGATCTTTTCTTTGTAGAATACAGCATTGGTTAAATCATCATTTTGCCAATAATTTTCAAGAGTTACTGTTGAAGCCACAAATGCTAAGTTGTTTCCTCTAAATGTCCCTGTATGCTCCCCTGGTTTCCATTGATCAAGATCTGCTTTAAACAGAAGTAATGCCATAGGCAATCCACCGCCAATAGATTTAGAAAGTGTTACCATATCTGGAGTGATTCCCGCAAATTCAAAAGAGAAAAACTCTCCAGTTCTTCCATTTCCTACTTGTATATCATCGATAATAAGTAAAATATCATACTCTCTACAAATAGATTCTAACTCTTGCAACCATTTAGCACTCGCTAGATTTATACCGCCCTCACCTTGAACAGTTTCCACAATCACAGCCGCAGGAATATCAACACCACTACTTGTATCACTTAAAAATTTTCTAAAATATTCCAAAGTATTCCAATCTCCAAAATATCCATCAAATGGCATGAATGTAGCATTACATCTACTGATATAACTCTCATCTCTATACTCATTATTTCCAGTTACCGCTAAAGAGCCTTGAGATAATCCATGAAACCCATTTGTGAAAGAAACTATATTGCTTCTCCCTTTTACAAGCCTCGCCAATTTTAATGCTGTTTCAACCGCATTGGTACCAGTTGGTCCAGTAAATTGTAGTTTGTAGTCCAAATTCCTAGGTTTTAATATCAAATTCTCAAATGTTTGTAAAAACTCTTTTTTTGCAGTTGTAGCCATATCAAGCCCGTGGACTATCCCGTCTTCTTGCAAGTATTTAATAAGTGCATCACTTATTAGCTGATTATTATGCCCATAGTTTAAAGTTCCAGCTCCAGCAAAAAAGTCTATATACGCAACATCTTGTTCATCTGTTAAAATGGCACCCTTTGCTTTTGCAAATATTGTCGGGAAACTTCTTATATAGCCTCTTACTTCTGATTCTAAACTTTCAAATATTCTCATTTTATTCCTTTTATGTTTATAGGTCCTATCTTATATAGGATTTCGTCTTCATGTCCATTACAAAAATCGTCAATCGCAAACATTGTTTCTTTCTCTACATTAGTGTTTAGCTCCTTTGCTAATTTTTCAAATACTCTTTGTGAAGCTATGTTGCTTGGGCTTATTGTTGTATGAATATACTTGATATCTTTTAAGTTTTCTCTATTTAAAATACTCACTATCATCTTAGACGCTACTCCTTGTCCTCGCATGCTGCTATCAACAGCAACTTGCCACACAAAATAGGTATCTCTATGTTTTGGATGAAGATATCCAGAAACAAATCCAACAATTTTTTCATCTACCAAAGCAACACAACAATAATCACTAAAATGTGTTGATTGTAATAGATATAAATATTCTGAATTTACATCCAATACTTCTGACTCTTTTACTAAATTAAATATCCCTTTACTATCTTTTTTTAATGTTTTTCTATATTTTATGTCTATTTTCATCACAATCCCCTTATTTATTTTGCATATTATTTTAATAAGTTATGTACAATATAGCATACGAAACTTAAATTTTTATTATATTTGCACCAAGCTTAACTGTAAATACTGCTCCATATTTGTCATTTTCTACATGTAGAACTCCGCCACAATGCTCTTCTATCATAGTCTTTGACATGTAAAGACCCAACCCTGTTCCCTCTTTTTCTAATTTTGTTGAAAAGTAGGGATCAAATATTTTATCTTTTATTTCTTTTGATATTCCTCCAGCATTATCTTTAACAATGAGCATATATTCATTATCCTTACATCTTGTTTCTATAGTGATTTGTGGATTTTTAATTTTTCTTTCAATCAAAACATCTTCTGCATTTTTTATAAGATTTAGCACTACTTGTCTTACTTCATTCACATAGGTTGCAAACTCTAATCCACATGTCAAATTTGTAGATATTTTAATATTTTTATTTTCAACTGATTTTTTTACAATATCCAGTGTCGAATTGACTATTATTTGTAAAGTTGTTATTTCTTTCACTTTATCTTCTTTGAAAAAGCCCCTAAAATCATCAATAGTTTTTGAGAGATGATGAGAATACTTTTCTATCAAACCAATCTCTTCTTCAAAAAGTTTTTTATCAATAGTATCTACCATCATTTTAAATCTAAGATTATTGGTAGTAGCGCTTATCGCAGTTAAAGGCTGCCTCCACTGATGTGCAATCATACTAATCATCTCACCCATTTGAGCCAACCTAGATTGTTGAAGAAGTTGTTCATCCTTCTTTTTTAATGCAATACTAGTCAATGTTTGTTCTGTTATATCTTGCACCGTGCCTCTTGATACTGCAGGATTTCCCTCTTCATCATAACTTAACGCGCCAATTTTTTCTACATATTTTATAGACCCATCTTTTAAAATCACTCTATGCGATATAAAATAAGGAATATTATTCTTAATATGATCTGCATATGCAGCTTGTACTTTCTCAATATCCTCAGGATGCGTAGTATTAAGAGTATCTTCAACTGTAAGTACAGGATTTGTATTTTTATCTATACCTAACATATCATAAATTTCATCACTCCAGGTGACAATGTTTTCTTTTATTTGCACATTCCAAGAACCGATTTTGGCAATACTGTATGCTCTTCTCATCTCATTTGTTGCTGCGTTCACCCTCTCTGCTAATGTGCTGTTTAATGCCTGTAAATTATTATCTTTTTCTATGATAATCCTATTTGATCTTGCCAGGTTTACGTTATATTTATATAACTGTCTATTGCGATACATAAATAACACTATCAAAATAATTGAAAACCCTATTATCTCAAATATCAAAAGATAATCCACCTTTTCCTCTACTACTTTATCAATCCAATTTGAATCTATTTTGGCTTTTTCCAGTTGCGTTATTGAAGCAATAGCTTTATTTATTATAGAATGAAGCTCTGGATATTCATCACGGATAAGATAGCTATGTACAAATTTATGTTTCGTTCTACCAGAAATTTTTAAATCTGCTAAATGTAATTGTGATCTATAATAAAGAGAGGTTGCAATATGTCCTACAAATGCATCTGCCTCCCCCTCTTCTACGAGTAACAAGGCCTCTGGGATGTCTTTTGTAATTTTTAGCTTTAATTGTGGATAATTTGTTTTGATATAATTGTAGTTTGTATAGTCTTTTGGTACCGCTATTATATTATCTTGAAGATCATTTAAACTTCCTATATATTTAAACTCTTTTCCAGTGACTATCACCATAGGATATGTTTTATAAATATCACTAATGAGGCCTAGATTTAAATACTGTGGATTTGAAGGAAGCATATCTATCTTGCCTTCTTTAAATAATCTTAATACATCTGGCCAAGAAGTGGATGGTAGATATTTAAAAGTTATTCCGGTAGCTTGTTCAATCAGATTTAAATACTCTCCCAGTATTCCATTCATCTTGCCGTCTTCTATAATCGATAATGGCTTCCAATCTATTTCACTATAAGTAATCACTGGATGCGCCTTTATCCAATCCTTCTCACTGTGTGTCAAGAGTAGTTTATTGTTTTTATCATCAAAGATAAATTCATCCATATCTATTTTGTTTTTATTACGAATAAATCCCATTAAATTGTAAGTATCATAGATTTTCTGTATGTTATTTTTATCTATCTTGCCTAACTTTTTAGTGTTAAAATATGCTAGCTTTTTTAACTCATTTGCTTCATAAAGAAGTGCTTCTTTACTTTTGTTTTGAGTGTTGTATTTTTTCATTATCATCTCTACAGTTTCTTCAATGTGAGAGAAGGCATATTCCCAGCCTTTTAAGGATGCCTGCGTAAAATAAATTGCCCTTTGTCTATGCTTTTTAATCTCATTTTTACTTGTATAAAGAATATCACTGTAAAAGTTAAAGCCATAATCTTTGGGATTAAATACATTTATATTTAATCCTTTTTTTCGAAGAGAATAAACCTGATTAGTCCTATAGGCAGAGATGATATCAACATCTCCATCAATAAGACTTTGCATTTTATTTACATTGTTGCTTACCTGCATAGCGCCTAAGCTTATTTTTCTTGAATTTAAAAGGGCAAAAATTGAAACTTCAAAATCAGTTCCAGTTACAGCTATCTTTTTCCCTTTAAAATCTTCTATTTGTGCTATCGCTGATGCGTCTTTTGTAACCAAGACAATGGGAGATGATTGTAAAATAGCGGCTAACAGAACTACATTTTTACCGCTACTTCTATCTGCTACTAAAGAAGATCTTCCAATGGCGTAAGTAGTTTTTTTATGTAAAACATCGTCCACAATATTTTTTTTGAAATCAAATTTTTTTAATTCAACATCAAGTCCTACATCGCGGTAATAACCCTTCTCTTTAGCTATATAGTATCCAGCAAACTGGAATTGATCCTTCCATAGTAGCTGAATGGATACTTTTTCTAATTCTTGCGAGAAAAGTAGCGAATGACAGAGAGAAAAAAGAACAAATAACTTTATAATAATTTTCACAATATTCCAATATAAAAATATCTAAATTGATTCACTAGATACTTTTAGTGTATATCCCCTACCATAATTAGCTTCTATAAGACTTTGATCAAGTTTTAATTTCATCCTTGAGACCAAACTTCTTAGCCTTTTATTCTGAGAAAGATTGTCATTAAAAATATAGGCTTCAATCTCTTGATTACTAATCGGTGTATCGATGCTTAAGGCAAGTATTTTAAGTAGTTTTATTTCATTTTTTGAAAGTTTTACCTTTTTATCGTCTTTCATTAAACATTGATGCTCTTTACTCCAGATATATCCACCCACAAGGTGTATATTACTCTTTGATTTTAGTTTGATATCAAATTTCATAATAATTTTTGTAATCACTTCAACAATTTGCTCAAAGTAATAAGGTTTCAATATATAACCATCAATTCCTGCTTTTATAGTTTCCAAGAAGTACTTTTCATCGTTATGTGCAGAAAGTATCACAATAGGAATTTCTTTATTTAATTTTCTAATATGCCCAATCATTGAAATGCCATTCATAACCGGCATTTCAATATCTGTGAAAATAATATGATAAGAATTTTTCTTAAATAGATTTAGTCCTTCTTCTCCATCTGATACAACTGTGATATCTGAAAAATAATTTTCTAGCATCTTTACGGTTTGCCCGCGAGCCTCTTCATTGTCTTCTACATATAAAATTTTCATAGTTTTACTGATTGCTGTGAGTAATTTAATATTTTGTTCCATTTTCTACCTTCATTATTTGTTTTGTGTATTATACCATCTCATTAGCATGTAATCAAATATTTATCATTTTTTTTGTATAATCTTTTGAGCCACTTGCAGATTACCAAAAACAACCCACAATTTAAGCTATATTAAATTTTAAAAAGCCTTTTTAAATCCCACAAATGTTATAATTCTTTACCACAAAAACAACAACTTTTACAAAACTACCAA